>ENA-OBIT01000100-OBIT01000100.1-metagenomes-genome-assembly--contig:-NODE-100-length-35005-cov-14.1855_pt1 | contig 35005 bp, 30 predicted proteins | sample MGYA00153386_OBIT01 | MGnify analysis MGYA00153386
ACACAGCTCACTCAATATTTTGGTCTAATTATCAACAATAAATATCTCAAAGTCTTGTTTTATCGTACACACTAGCTAATTTAGGATGATTACATTTACGTCCTAGAGCTTAACTACACAGAGGCTTTGACTGTTTTCGGAGATGTCTAGTTCATAAATTTGGTAACCGTGAGGAAAACACCCAAAATCAAGCCACTGATGAATTTATCCAAACCTTGCAAATTCCCAGTAATTTCACCCCCAAAGGTAACATTTTTATCTTCGTAGATGAATGTCACCGTACCCAGTCGGGAAAACTTCACACAGCGATGAAACGCATCTTACCGAATGCCCTATTTATTGGCTTTACAGGTACGCCCCTACTCAAACAAGACAAACAACGCAGTATTGAAATTTTTGGTAATTATATCCACACCTACAAATTTAACCAAGCCGTAGCCGATGGCATTGTTCTTGACTTGCGCTATGAAGCCCGCGATATTGACCAAAATCTCATATCCGAGAAGAAAATCGACCAATGGTTTGATGCCAAAACACGCGGGTTGTCTGACTTAGCAAAAACCCAACTCAAACAGAAATGGGGAACAATGCAAAAACTCCTTTCTAGTAAGTCTCGCATTGAGCAAATTGTTGATGATATTTTATTAGATATGGAAACTAAACCTCGTCTTATGGATGGACGCGGTAATGCCATGTTAGTCTGTGCCAGTATTTATCAAGCCTGCAAAACTTATGAACTTTTTAGTCAAACTGAATTAAAACAAAAATGTGCCATTATTACCAGTTACAAACCCGCCCCGGCTGATATTAAAGGAGAAGAAACCGGAGAAGGACTCACCGAGAAATTAAACCAATATGCAATTTATCGGAAAATGTTAGCGGACTACTTCAACGACTCAGAAGATAAAGCCATGTATCGGGTTGAGGAGTTCGAGAAAGACGTTAAAAACCGCTTTATTAAACAACCCGGACAAATGCGCTTATTAATAGTCGTAGATAAACTATTAACAGGTTTTGATGCTCCCCCCGCGACTTACCTTTATATTGATAAGAAGATGCAAGATCATGGTTTATTTCAAGCCATTTGTCGCGTCAATCGTTTGGATGGAGACGATAAAGAATATGGCTATATAGTAGATTATAAAGACTTGTTTGAAAAACTAGAGGGGGCAATCGCAGACTACACCAGTGGTGCGTTAGATGGCTACGATGCGGAGGATATCGCAGGGTTGTTAACAAATCGCCTGGAAAAAGGAAAAGAACGCCTCGACGAAACCCTAGAAATTGTTAGGGCTTTATGTGAACCCGTCCCCCTTCCTCGTCATAGTGAAGATTATTTACATTATTTTTGTACCGCAGACACCCGCGACAAAAATGCCCTAGCCAACAACGAACCGAAACGAGTTGCTTTATATAAATCTGTCAACGCTTTAATTCGCGCTTATGCCAACCTCGCCAATGAGATGATAGAAGCGGGTTATACCACCGCAGAAGCTAATACTATTAAAGCAGAAGTTGAGCATTATAGCAAGATGCGGGATGAGGTTAAAATCGCCAGTGGTGACTATTTAGATATGAAACTCTACGAACCCGCAATGCGTTACCTGCTAGACACTTACATCCGCGCCGAACCGAGCGAAATCATCTCAGATTTTGAAGATTTAGGCTTAATTCAATTGATTGTAAATAACGGTACGAATGCTGTAGAAACTTTGCCAGAGGGGTTAAAGAAAAATCCGGCAGGAGTTGCCGAAACCATTGAAAATAACATGAGAAAAATTATCATTGATGAAAGTCCAGTTAACCCCAAGTATTACGAGGAAATGTCAGAATTATTGGATGCTTTAATTGAGCAACGCCAACAGCAAGCAACCAGTTATCAAGAATATCTGGAAAACGTCAAACAACTGGCAAAAAAAATCATTCAACCGGAAGGATCTGCTCAGTCTAATTATCCCCCTTCTCTAAATACCCCCGGCAAGCGATCGCTTTATGATAACTTAAGAAAAGATGAAGCCTTAGCCCTCTGTATTGATGCTGCTGTACACTCTACTAAAAAAGAAGGTTGGATCGGCAATCGTTTTAAAGAACGGGAAATTGAGAGAGCTATTCGGATAGCGATCGGCGAAAATAATCTTAATGTCCCCGATATCCTAGAGCTAGTTAAAAACCAAGATGAGTATCAATAAACTGGAAAATGAGACAACTATAATCATCCGAGACATTCCGATCCTAATTGTGCGAAAGTCCATCAAAAACCTGCATATTGGGGTTTATCCCCCTGATGGTTATGTCCGTGTGGCTGCGCCTTTATATCTCACTGAAGATAATATCCGGTTAGCAGTCATTTCTCGACTTTCTTGGATCAAGAAACAACAAACCCAATTTAAAGCGCAACCCCGACAAACGAAACGCGAAATGGTTGCGGGTGAAAGTCATTATGTTTTTGGACATCGGTATCGAATGGAAGTGATTGAACGCCCTGGACATCACGAAGTCGTTATTATTAATAATAGCATTATTCAGTTATTTGTTAATCCGGGTACATCTCCTAAAAATAGAGCCTTAGTTTTAACGGAATGGTATCGAGAGCAACTTAAGTTAAAAATACCAGATTTACTCAACAGATGGCAATCTATTATCGGCGAACAAGTGGCAGATTGGGGCATTAAAAAGATGAAAACAAGATGGGGAAGTTGCAATATTAAAGAGCGTCGCATCTGGTTAAATTTGGAGTTAGCAAAGAAACCGATTGAGTGCCTTGAGTATGTCTTAGTCCATGAGTTAGTTCATCTGTTAGAAAGACATCATAACGAACGCTTTCAAGCTTATATGGATCAATATTTACCCCACTGGCGGCAATGTCGTGAGATTTTGAATCGGGAACCCTTGGGGGATATTTAGGTTAAAGGGCTGTACTCCGCAGGACTTACGCACTCCGACAAAAGCACGCTCGCGAAGTCGAACGTGTTTGCCGAATCTGCGGGCTGCGAGGAGTATTTTTGTAAAAAACCCGGTTGCTGGGTCCCCAGTAACTCCTATAAAGAACGAACGTAAAAAGACACAGATCCAATGGAGTAAAAAGCATTCACCAAAATTAACAATATCTTACCAATATAAGAGTTAACAAAACCAAAAACGCGGTAAGTTGACAGCAGCACTAACAGCATCTCAACCAAAGAAACAATTGAGCCATAGTGAGTCCGATCCCAATAGGAAAACGGACTGATAAAACGGTAATTGCTAAACGGAAAAAAGTGCCGATGAGCATCATCATTGTGAACTGGCAAATCTCCCAGAGAGTGCAAAATCATGCTCAGAAATAGAATTTGGACGCTTTGCCAGCCAAAGTAATAAGCAACTATCCAGCCGATCGCCGCCAGAGGTATAGAATGAAACAAAGCCACAATATTTTGGACAAAAGGCTCATAATATGCTTGTGACCAGATTGTCGCTTCCGGCATACGAGCAACGTATTTCGCCCAAAAGTAAAATAGAAATATCGGGATGTCGGGCAAGATTCCGCCGATCGCAATAATTAGATTAGCTTGTGGCAGTTCCGATTTGCCGAGAATTGCCAAATTGATAATAGCGTGGCTGGGTGTTTTCATCAGTAAGGTGCGTCAACTAGGATTATCTTATTCATCATAATTAATCAGATATTGGCTGACGCACCCTACGTGTGAGGTAATTGGCTCGTGCTACAAGAAAGGTTGCAGTCGATCGATCAACTGCGCGGGTTGCAGAACTCCCTCAATGCGATGGACCTCAGCGCCATTTTTGAATAACACCAAAGTCGGCAAAGCAGAAATGTGATACTGCGAAGCCAACTGTTCGTACTTATCCGTGTCAATTTTGACAACCATCAGCTTATCCTTTGTTTGGCCGCTGACTTGTTCCAAAATCGGCACCATCATCTGACAAGGCCCGCACCAAGTAGCATAAAAATCCACCAACACGGGCAAATCGGAGCCCGATAGTAACTCCTCAAAACTGCTGAACTGTTTTTGAACTGCCATAGGACAAAATAATTTTTTTGGTTCTGGCTCGATTTTAGTGCAAAATTCTGAGCGTAGATTACAAGGATACAATTATGGAGCTATTGCCAGAAACATTTCAGAGATTGCGCGGTCAAGTCGCTGTCGTGACTGGTGCATCGCGGGGAATTGGTCGAGCCGTTGCTTTAGCCCTAGCCACAGAAGGCGCTAAAGTCGCCGTCAACTATGCGAGTTCGAGTGCTGCTGCTGATGAAGTGGTCGCAGAAATAGTCGCCGCTGGTGGCGAAGCGATCCCCCTTGCAGCAGATGTCTCAAAAACTGACCAAGTAGATTTACTCACCAGCAATGTCATGGAAAAATGGGGACGGATTGACATTTTGGTGAACAATGCTGGCATTACTCGCGATACTTTGCTGTTGCGGATGAAGTTGGAAGATTGGCAAGCTGTGATTGATTTGAATCTAACTGGCGTATTTTTGTGCACGAAAGCTGCGAGTAAAATCATGCTGAAGCAGCGTAGTGGCCGAGTTATTAATATTGCTTCGGTGGCTGGACAAATGGGAAATCCGGGACAAGCTAATTACAGTGCGGCGAAAGCTGGAGTAATTGGATTTACGAAAACTGTGGCGAAGGAATTGTCTAGTCGCGGCATAACTGTGAATGCGGTTGCACCGGGTTTTATTACCACAGATATGACGAAGGATGTCAAGTCTGATGAGATTTTGAAGTATATTCCGCTGGGGAGATACGGGACAGTTGAGGAAGTTGCGGGGATGGTGAAGTTTTTGGCGGCGGATGCGGCGGCTGCTTATATAACCGGGCAAGTTTTTAATGTGGATGGGGGGATAGTGATGGCTTAGGATTTGGGGATTTTTGGGGCCGCAGATATCGCACAGGCTTTCCGGCCTGTGCCACGATGAAAAGGGATATCTGCGGTTAACTTGTAAAGTTAGATTCATAGTCTCACTTGCAATTGTTTGAGTAGTTCATTGACAATAATTCGAGCGATAGAACTATTTTGAGAAAGCATTTGCAAGCGTTTTAAAACATCTTGATTCAGATAAACATTTTGTTCAGCTACACCAATCGATCTTAAAGAATCTGCTGCTGTGATGGTAAGCTCATCATCCGGTGTTTGAAGCATTTCGAGTAACAGGGGAATTACTTGTTGGGAGTCTGCATCAGAAATAATTTCGGCGCAGCGGTACTGCCACTCTTTGGGGCGATCGCACCAACAGGATTTGAGTGAATCCCAATCAGTAGAAGTCATTTTTTGAACTAAATCAATGGCATATATGACTGCATCGTCCGACCAAAGATCCGCAGAAAATTCTTTATTTAAATATTCGTCTAGCTGTTGAAAAATTATCACTGTTTTAGCTCCTTATTTAGAAAGTGATTGGCTTGCCGCCTGTAGGATAGGATGATTCTATGTTGTCCGCAGCATCTTTGATAACTAGCCATTCTACTCCGTCAACAGTTTCGCGATGGAAAGTCACACCATCAGAACGAGTGTGAATAGTAGGTGTGTTTGCTACTTGACTGGTAACATCTATAATTTTAGCATCACTCCAACTATCGGGCGCTAGAGTTGATTTTTGGGATCGAGAAAAAGTGCCGTCTGGAAATTGTTTAATTGACTCGACAAATGTTGTGCCATCTGAATTATTATTGATAACTCGGACTATAAAATTTGGATCATTTTTAATTTGCGGTGAATGAACACCGACAATCCTGTTAGAGGTGGATGGACGGCGTTCTCCATAGAGAATTTTCTGTTGGAGTTCGGATAGTAGCTGATTAGAGCTGCCTGGACTATCACTTGAACTTGATTGCATGGAGAGCGAAAATGCGATCTTATTGGGACTGCTACTAAGATTAGTTGCTAATGTCACTGTTGGCAATAATGGCGATCGCACTTACGATCGGCTAAACCTAATTTTTTAAATCAAAATATTTTCCGCATCCAATTGTACACCGCAGCATACAAATTCCGCAACTTATTGACAAGCCTTTGCCAAATAAAACTTTTCTTAACCTCGGAAACCTCCTCGATTTCCACGGGTAACGGTGGCATTCCGACTACTTCGTAAAGCGGGTATTCGCCGCTTTTTCCTGGAATTTCAACTGATACGCACTGGTTGACGATCGCCAATTCCTTGACTTCCTGATAAGTCTCCTCGGAAATCAATAAACTCGTCCCCACTTTTTTATTAGCAGACTCGATGCGGCTGGCCAAATTTACCGCATCTCCGATCGCCGTCACCGTCTGACTCTCCGACGCGCCCAAATTCCCCACAACCGCCCACCCGCAGTGAATCCCAATCCCAATCTGTAATCGGTGACGGTATAAAGTCTCAAAATAGGGATTGAGTTTCTCTACTTCTTCCAGCATTTCCACTCCCGCCCTCACAGCTTGTTCGGCCGCTTTGTCTGGATTTTCCAACCCAAACAGCGCCATAAAACCATCTCCCATATAATTATTAATCATCCCGCCGTTGCGATTGATAACAAAACCCATTTTTTGGAAGTAGCGGTTTAAAATATAAATTACATCGTAGGGCAAAAGCGATTCTGCAAACGCCGTAAACCCTCGAATATCGGCAAACAAAATTGCAATTTTTTTCTCGTGCCCCACAGGAGGAGAAATTGACTTTCCTGCCATTTGATTGTTAAATGATTCTAAGTCTTCAGAATCGATCGCCAATCTGCGCAAAATCACCTTCCCGCCAGCAATCTGCGTCTGACAAGCCAGCCGAATTTCCGGCTCTAAGCGCAATTTTTTCGCTAATTCCTCTTCTGGCGAGGTGCGGGGAGAGCAAAATTCCAAACCTTCGACAATCAAGACGCGGCAAGTCGAACACCGGGCGCTACCGCCGCAGATGTGGGTGTGGGGAATGCCGGCACGCAGGGAAGCTTCCAGAATTATATCGTCGTCGTCTACCTCGATCGTACGATCGTCCGGTAGATAGTGAATGTGCGGCATATGTGGCGTCTTTAGCTAATTAGGAAGCAATCTCGCTCAAATTTGCGATCGCAATCAATCGGTGCGATCGTCACCCGGCTTCTCAAACTCTCTTCTATATGCCCTGATTTCTTCACTGTATCAGGATTTCCTCTGGTTTTCCTAGCTTAACCGCCAAACAGACAGCCGATTGCACAACTCCTGCATAAGTAAATCCACCTAATTAAACTTAAAACGATCTTGCTCCCAGAGCCCAGACTTCGCGGAAGTTGTGAGGGTTATGAGTGTTTTTTTGGTCGCGTTACTTTTATTTAAAAAACTACATTATTTTTAATAGTTTAATACTGCCTGAAAGCCTTGTAAATTCGTTGTCAGATCCGAGGAATTAGCCGCATATTCTTATACTTTACCAGGCTTTTGTTCTGAGAACCATATTTAGTAAGGATCTCAGCTTTTTGTACCTCCAAGAACCAGCAGATTTTCTTGAGATAGAATAGCAGCATCTTTAAAACCACTATAAACATGAGCGCATCAACAGTCCTACAAAACATCGAAAAGCACATTCCCATCGTGGGAAATATCCATACCAAAAGTCCGATCGCCTACCGAGCCACCCGCCTCGCAGTCAGTACAGTTAACGCGGCCCACATGGCAGTAGCAGAGTCTTATATCAACGGCTTAGAAGTACCGGATTCTGTATTGCGATCGCTTTTTGATACCTGTATGCCCGTATTGTTTCGGCACTTTCCCTCTCTGCTTACGGCCTACGAATGGGTACTGACAGAAACAGATCGTACCGCCGAAGGGCCCCGGGATTTAATGAAAATTCAGTACGACTTGCCTCAAGCTATGCTGAATCCCATGTTAGGCGACGGCAAACTCATTTATCCTAAATACAGTATGGGATTGTGGGAAAAAGGAGCGGCCAACCTCGAACAATCGCAAATGCAGATGATTGATGATGTGATTGAGAAGCTAGAGATTCAAGATGGCGACAATATTTTAGACTTTGGCTGCGGTTGGGGTTGTGTTCCCAATTACATTCTTTCCAAATTTCCCAATGTCACCTTGACGGGGATTAACTTGAGCCACCAGCAATGTGAGTATATGCGTCAGAAGATGCAAGACCCCGAAAGCTACCTTAGTTCTGGTCGATTTACCCTATATGAAGGAGATTTGAACGACGCCCAATTCGAGACCAAATTTGATAAAATTCTCTCCATCGGAGTTTTTTGTCATGTAGGTAATTTAACAAAAGCTTTCCAAAAGCTGGCATCTTTCCTGAACGATAATGGCAAAGTTTTTATTCACATCATCACAGTTCGCATCCCTAACAATATATCCAGCGTTTTTACCCACAAATACATTTTCCCCCACGGCCGTTACTGGAAATACGATGCCGTTCCCAGCCACAACCAAGACCTCAAAACCATAAAAAACTGGTATCTCAACGGATACAATTACTCCACAACCTTAACAAACTGGCTGAAAAACTTTGACGATTCTCAGGCAATAGTCAAAGATTTAGACTACGGCATGGACTATGCCAAATTTCGCCGCATCTGGCGGTTTTACTTGATTTGGTTTGTGGCTAATTTCGCGAGTTGCGACGGCGAATATAATGGCAACGGCCAATATTTAATGGTTCGTGCCTAATCGCTAATATTAGCTTCGACCTAGGGGCAATCCTCCGTGGTTGCCCTTTTCTTGTTGCCACGCAGAGCTTGGGAATACATATCGCGTGGCTGTCACGCGTAAATCTACCTGTGGTTGACCCGATCCGTCGGGAGTGTTGGACAGAGGGGCATCCCCCTAGACAACTTTAATTATCTTGAGAATCAAACAGACCTATGTGGATTTAGGGCGATCGAGAAGTGTTGCATTATTTTAAGGAATTTATCTAAATTTAAAAAAGTCCGGAATAGGATTATCGATCGGCGAAGAAGGGGTATATCAAGCCCTATTCTAGGGTCAGAATACTTTTTAAATTCCATCCTTTATCGGTAGTGATTATCTCTGATTTTTTACTACTAAAAAAGGTTGATTTTTCACAGTGGGTAGACAATATGAAACCTTCTCTTCCTCAAAACGATCCGAACCCAGAACAGCGCAAAGATCACTTGAGCCTCCAGCAAAAAGCTTATCTGTTTGACTATGACGCTTTATCGCCTTTGGCATTATTGAAAGATGTGCCCGCAGTCGAGCAATTTTCGAGCAAGTATATTGGAGAACGGATATTAGCAACATCGGAACTTCCAGGAAATATGCTAGCGGCAGATTCGAGAACTTTTCTCGATCCTCTCGACGAACTCCAAGACTATGAAGACTTCTTTACTCTGCTGCCTTTGCCTCAAGTTGCTAAGATTTACCAAACCGATCGCTCTTTTGCAGAACAGCGCCTGTCTGGAGCAAATCCGATGGTGCTTCGCCTGTTAGATGCCAGCGATCCTCGCGCAGAAACACTGGTACAAATTTCCAATTTTCACCCATTATTCGATCTGCAGCAAGAGTTGCAGCAAAAAAACATTTACATTGCCGATTACACGGGTAGCGACCAACACTATCGCGCGCCTTCAAAAATTGGAGGCGGCAGCTATGAAAAAGGCAGAAAATTCTTGCCGAAACCGCGAGCTTTTTTCGCTTGGCGGTGGACAGGAATTCGCGATCGCGGTGAACTGGTGCCGATCGCAATTCAACTAGATCCCAACCCAGGCAGCCATCTGTACACCCCGTTCGATCCTCCTGTCGATTGGCTGTTTGCGAAACTCTGCGTGCAAGTAGCAGATGCCAACCACCACGAAATGAGCTCGCATTTAGGTCGAACTCATCTGGTGATGGAACCGATCGCGATCGCCACCGCCCGACAGTTGGCGAAAAATCACCCGCTCAGCCTGCTGCTGAAACCGCACTTCCGCTTTATGCTGGTCAACAACGAGCTGGCGCGTTCTTATTTGATCGCTCCGGGCGGGCCCGTCGATGACTTGCTAAGCGGTACTTTGACAGAGACAGTCGAAATAGCTAGAGAGGCTTGCAGTACGTGGAGTCTGGATGAATTTGCGCTGCCAACCGAACTGAAAAATCGGGGCATGGATGACACAAATCAACTGCCTCACTACCCTTACCGAGATGATGGATTGCTGCTGTGGAATGCGATCGAAACCTTTGTATCCGGCTATCTCAAATTCTTTTACCCGACGAAACAGGCGATCGCCCAAGATGTGGAACTGCAAACCTGGGCCAAAGAATTAGCCTCGGACAAAGGCGGTAAAGTCAAAGGAATGCCAAGCAAAATCGACACAGTTGAACAATTAATTAAAATTGTCACAACTGTAATTTTCACCTGCGGGCCGCAGCATTCAGCAGTCAATTTTCCCCAGTATGATTACATGAGTTTTGCCGCGAATATGCCCTTGGCAGCGTACCGGGACATTCCCAAAATTACCGCTTCTGGCAATCTCGAAGTGATTACAGAAAAGGACATTTTACGGTTGCTTCCTCCGTACAAGCGAGCGGCTGACCAACTGAAAACTATGTTTCTTTTGTCAGCTTATCGCTATGACCGTTTGGGTTTTTACGATAAATCTTTCCGAGAACTCCATCAGATGAGCTTCGATGAAGTGTTTGGGGGAACGCCGATCGAAGTGCTAGTGCAACAGTTCCAGCAAAATTTGAATATGGCAGAACAAAAGATTGATGGCAACAATCAAAAACGAGTAATCCCTTACTTTGGTCTCAAGCCTTCTTTGGTACTCAATAGCATCAGTATGTAGAATTAAAAAATTAGCACGATATTTCAAAGTAAGGTGTGCACTGCACACCTTACTCTGTATTGGTCGTTAGGGTCGGTTTTTAGTTGTAGTCTGGGGGGAACTTGTGAGACTAACGGGTGTATTTAGCTATGGCACAGGGGTTACAGCAGAATTATCAAGAGGGCAATTTACCGAAGTTTTCCCTAAATAATCAGTTAAGGTAACTTCATCTTTGTAATGCCGAGGAGTTGCCATTAATAATTGCCAAGCTTCACCAGCATCAAGTAAATTCATCCGCCCAGGATAGTGAATTTGTATCAACTCTTGAACCAAAGGGTAATAGTCTGAGTTAAGACTAGGGAAAATATGATGCTCCGTGTGATAGGAAAAATTGAAATGCAACAAATCAACTATTTTAGGAACCCGTATTGAAAGACTATTAATCAGCGGGTCATTAACACTTGTCATCCGGCAAATTAGATGATTCGTGTAGATATAAAACATGATTCCTGAATGACTAATGGCTAGCGGAAGAAAATAGCCAAAAGCGAGTTTTAGCGGATGAAAGTCTAAATAGAATAAAATGCTAAAATGGAGGCATAAAATTCCGATAAACTCAAGGGCAATTGTCCACCTGTCCCGAGCACTGACTGTAAAAGCAGCCGGCACATAATCAACAGACTTATTGTTAAACAACAGGATCGAAGAGAGGTTGGAAAAATTATGAAATAACCACGAGCCTGCCATCCCTACTATGAAGAACCAAAATGGATTGAAGTCAAGAGATGGTACAAAGAAATTTTGAATCCTTTTTCCCCAAGTATTAGGCTGTTGGTAAAGGTAATTGCGATCGGGATCTCCTAAAGAATTTGTTTGACTGTGATGTACAATGTTATGAAGAGATTTCCACTGAGTCGGGGGCATAAACAACATTGCGAACCCGAGAAAACTAATGATATCAGTCAGGCGAGACTTTTTCTGCACACTACCGTGCATAAAATCATGGGAGATAAATGATAAAGCCATTACACTATTACCCATAATCAAAGCTAAAGGTAAATAAAGCCCTAAAAGATATACAGGCCAATGATCGAGACGAGCGGCAATTCCCCAACCCAGTAGTAAAATGCCCATATTAATGAACAGTATAACCAACTTACTAGAATCGGGTTTAAAGGCTTCTGATGGCAGAAGTGGGCGCAATTTTTTAGCGTATACTGAGTTGGGAATTAGCGTTTCTTCGCCTAAAGTCGGCGTTGCCGTCTTGTCTAGAGTATTGAGTAATTTTTCTGATTTCATGTGTTCGCTAAGAGGATTTTCATGGGACTTAATAAGTTGCTAAATTTAATTATAGCCCGTACCCGATTTTAGATTGAACCCACACATAAATCCGGCGGCTTATTGTGAGGATGCGGAGATTTTATCTGTCTCTAGGGCGGCTATCCGGGAGCTTGCGATCAAATTGCTTTAGATCAAGGCTGCCTGATTGTTGTACCAAGATATTATTGTATCCTATAAAGATAATGTTGGAACAATTATTAAAGGCTTACCTATCGATAATACGATCGCACTTTTAATTTTTATTTAATCCCAATTACCAATTACCAATTACCAATTATATTAAAAAAGTCCATTCCCCTGAACAATTTCTTTAATTGTCGTCAGCGTATCCAAACCAATTAATCCTCGGCGATAACCTTTTTGATTAGACATTCCCAAAAATATCGCATCTCCCCGATTTTGATAGCGCCAAAACCGAGGGGAGGCATTAATAAAAGTAGACGCGCTGTTGACATTCAGAGCAAATTGGCGACTTTCCAAGTAAGATTCTGTGGCGATACAGTCAGCGTGCCCGCTGCTATAGCGATTGATCCAGCCGATCGCAATTTCCAAACTATCAACAACTTTAAACGCTATGGTTTTGTTTAAATACGGTTGAGTCCACTCATAGGGTTCCGCCAGCTTCAACTCTGGGAAATCTGCGACGAGATCCGCATCGGCACTAATTTTAAAGCCTTTTTCTTTTAAACTGTTCCACAGCCTGACTAAGGAAGAAGGCTTTTGATTGCGATCGATCAACACTTTCTCGATCGCGTTTACCTGATCGGGCACGCTTTGATGACTGTCCAAAATCATCCACCTTGCCATCTCCAAACTACCAGTCGGCGACCAATAAAGGTAACAATTGCCCATTGCCGATCGCAACACCGGTGCTGTACACAGCCTTACCACCTGCTGCACCAAACTCGGTCTGCCGTAGGGAATAACTAAATTGAGATATTGGTCTTGAGTGACCAAATCCCGGATCGAAGCCCCTCGATCTGGCGGCAATACCTGTAAACATCCTGACGGCAAACCGACATCATCGATCGCCGAATGTAAAGCTTCTCCAATTACAGCATTAGTTTGCCAGCTTTCGCTGCCGCCTTTGAGAATCAAACTGTTAGCGCTTTTGAGACACAAACCCGCTGCGATCGCCCCCAACTCAGGAAACGCCTCATAAATTAGGGCGATCGCCCCCAGTGGTAGCGACTGACAGTATACTTGACAGCGATCGACCTGATAAGAAGCATTGATCACCCTGCCGATCGGATCTGGCATTTCCCCCAATCGCTGAAGAATTTGCACAGTTGTCTTAATTCTTTCCGGCGTCAGCTTTAACCAATCGACAATCAACTCAGGAATCGCCATATCGCGACTCGCTTCTAGATCCAGAGTATTTGCTTCTAAAATGTCATTTTGCCGACGTTTCAGCGCCTGCGCCATCGCCTGCAAACCAGCAGCGCGATCCGTGCTCTTTGTCGCCGCCAACTCCAAAGAAGCAAGATTGGCGCGGCGGGCGACATTTGCCCCATCTGATGAATGGCTAAAATCTTCTATTATCATCTAACTAACGCCTGTAAGCCAGCCATACCATCAGCGCCGGCAGCATTGCTAGCAGCACGGCGACCATTGCCCACAGAATAACATTCGGGCCAGGCGAGTGCAGCGCCAGGGGCAACCAAATCACTAACGGCACCAAAATCATCCCCAGGGCCAGCGGTAAGTAGCGGTTTTTCAAACCCGGATGTGCTCTGTCCCACTGATTACCAGTCCAGCGCCAAGCCTGCTTGTAAGGATAATTCGTTGATAGTTGTTCGATGACGTGTCCGCTTTCGTCCAATACAAATATTTGCTGACAGCGGTTACAGCCAAAGGCTTCTGTCAGCGTTATTGGCACGAGACGACCCCGGCGCCGGCAAGGGCACGGGTACTCATCGTTTAAGTCAATCTTTGGAGCTTTTTGGGATGGCACGGGCGATCGGATAAAAAAAGCGTTTTTACAAAAATAATCGTTAACATATCCACTCTGATCGAACTTGTCAGTTATGCCTTAGTTCGGCTTTCAACTGCCTGTTTCGAGCGATCGCCCTCTGAGGCAATTTTGACTTACAAGTTCTGCCATCAAGTTTACCACTAACTTCGGTCTTTTCAACCACCATTAGGAGTATATAGAGAATGTACATGAAGCTTTCTTGATATACTTTCTGAATTTCTTGATTTTTTAAAGCGGGTGACGCGATTCGAACGCGCGACATTCACCTTGGCAAGGTGACGCTCTACCACTGAGCCACACCCGCATTTCTGCGGTCTTAACTATATTGTCTTAATTCTCCGAATTTGTCAAGTCTTTTTTATAAATTTTTTTCAGAAAGCCTGTAACAGCCCCCGAGTGCCACTCTAGCCTGAAATTGCAGCAGCCAGATTATTAACAAAATCAGTAATTGCAGCGCATTTGACCGTCATCCGCCCAATACACAGCTACAATCAAGCTGCAATTGTAGAAGAACACTGCCATGTCAGACTTAAATCGCGGAATCATGAAATTCAAAGGAGCTGACAGCCCGATCGCGATTGCCATTTCGGCGATCGTCATTGCTGGCGGAATCGGCTTCCTGATCTGGTGGGCGCTGCAATCAGCCTACACCTTCAACTAACAGACTACTTAACCTAAATCTAAAAATCAAAAAGTATTGCTCAGAAGGCAGAATTTAAGCAAAATTCTGTCTTCTGTATTTTTTTGTCCTTAATCTTGGGCTTATCAAAAAAATCGGTCTAAAACCCCGTCACTTCGGCTACGCGAGCGTGCGTCGCTTTTAAGACGGCTTTGCATTTAGGCTGTCCTGCATCACCATAGTATCGTTGGTTTGGCAAACAAAATGTTAAAAGCCTTCAAGTACAGAATCTATCCGACAAGTGAGCAATCAGTTTTGCTCACCAAATCGTTTGGATGTACTAGATGGTTCTATAACTATGCCCTCAACTTAACGTCTGAAACTTACAAGCAAACGGGGAAGGGGTTAAGCAGAAATGAAATAGTCAAACTTCTACCCTCCCTGAAGAAAGAGTATGAGTGGTTGGCTGAAGCACCGTCACAAGTCCTGCAGCAAGCTGCTTTAAATCTTTCTAGTGCTTTCCTTAACTTCTTTGAGGGTAGAGCTAAATATCCCAACTTCAAAAAGAAACAAAATAGACAATCTATTAGGTTTCCTCTCTTGTTGTAAATTAAAAGATGATACATTGAAACTGCCTAAGATTGGTGATGTTTATTGTAAAGTCTCACGACAACCAGAGGGTGCTCTAAAGTCGGTTACGGTTTCAGTTAATCCATCGGGGGAATACTTGGCGGCTTGCCTCTATGATAACGGCAAAGACTTACCCAAGAAATCAACCGAAGGAAAAGCCATTGGCCTAGACGTGGGACTAATTCACTATGGATCGCGAATTAAATAATTTACACATATTTGTGGGATGGGCGTCCCGCCCGTTCTTTCTGGACGGGCGGGACGCCCATCCCACAAGAACAATAAAAATTGTAAGTTATTTAATTCTCATTCCTAAGTCTATTAGTGATGCTGGTTGGGGACAATTCTGCACCATGTTGAAGTACAAGTCTGAGTGGGCAGGAAAAACCTACATCGAAGTAGATAGGTTCTATCCCAGTTCTAAGACTTGTAATAACTGTTTAAATCGCGTGGATAGCTTGAGTTTGGATATTCGTAGTTGGCAATGTCCTAAATGTGGAGAAAAGCATGATAGAGATATTAATGCCGCTCAGAATATTCGAGATGAAGGTTTACGAATTTTGACGGTAGGGCATACCGTTACTGCTTCGGGAGGGAGAGTAAGACCAAGTAAAGGCACTGCTTTTACAAGGCATCTCCCTGTGAACGAAGAATCCTAGCCCGATCGGGTGGGGAGTGTCAATGTCCAAACTCGATGCGAGCTTGCTCAACTAGGTCAACTGTGACGACTTCGACTTCGGCTTCGCGGGCGAGGTGTTCGATGCGCACGCGAGCTTGTCCCCGGACAAAATAGGGAATATTTTTCAGCTTGGCTTTGGCTTCGGGTGTCCATTTTAAATCGTCGGAAAATTCGGAATCGGGCATGGCGTATTGGGCGATCGACTACAAGCCTTCTTTTGTCTGGTTTTGAGGGAAAGCGTGGATGTATTAAATTTACCATAAGTGCGATCGGGCCACACGTTCTCGCTCTGCATTAAATTACTGACCTAAAATAGCCGACGCTTCTTCTAAAAGCTGACTCTGCTCTTGTCGAATTACCTCTAACCTTGTCAAAATATTAGCAAGTCGTTCCTGAGATTCCAAACTGTTTGATTCAACTCTCCTCAATTGTAAAGCTGAATTATTATTTTCTCCCCGAGTCCTTGAAACCAATGAGTTTACAGCCACTCCACCGAGATTACTTACAGATTTAGAGCCGACACTGAAAACCCCTTGTATAAATTTTCCAGGGATTTGCAAAATAGATAACCATCCTTCTGCAAAAAAGCTACCTAAAGCCTGGAACAAACCCAATATAATGAGTATAGATAGCAGCAGCATTGCTAGCGCGATCAGCGGATGACTCACCAACCATAAGATTACAGGATGAGAATCTATCCAATCTTTGATGGTAGTATAGAACGCACTTTTAATGGCCTCTGAAGCCGCACCGCTAATATTTTCAGCCTTGTCAAGGCTATCTTGCAATGAAGCCTTAGCCTTTTCAGTGGCCTGAGTTACACTATCTACAGCTTGGCTAGTCGTTTGATTCAGAGTATTGACCGCAGAGTTAGTAGTTTGAGTAACAGTTTCTTTTGCCTTGTCAGCAGAGTGAGAAACAGCATCAACAGCTTTGTTGGTAGTTTCACTAACACGAGTAACTGCTTGATTCGCGACTTCAGATAGAGAATTACTTGCTTTTTTAGTTGTCTCCGCTACAGTACCTAAAGCATTATTTGTAGCTTGATTAACAGAATTGACAGCCGAATTAGTAGTTTGAGTCAGAGCTTCTTTTGCCTTGTCCGTAGATTCGGAGAGAGAAGATTTAGCTTGTGCTGTTGCTTCGGAAACAGAATTAACTGCTTTTGAGAATTCTTCCGTCAAAAATCCTTTGGTTTTTTGAAAGCTTTGAGAAACATCAGGCATTGCTACTTCCATAGTAAGCGCTCTCCATCAACTTAATTTACTGTTTCCAAATGATTGTATAGCTAATATTTTTAATAGTCAACAGTCATAATTTTATCTAAAATCCGGTAGCATCCGAATTATTAATATTACTCACAGCAAGGAGACGGCAGTGCCGTGTCCCTACAATTAATCAGGGTAGGGACACGGCACTGCCGTCTCCTCTATATCATTCCGATATTACGGGATTTGATCTGAGTTAATCCGCTGTAAAAAAAGCTCCCGCCGTTAAGCAGGAGCTTTTTTAGATTAGACAATCAAATCAACATAAGGTCGATCAATTAGTCCAAATCAGGCATAGCCAGCACTGGTTCATTTTCGCGATTGATACCTTTCTCAAAACCAGCGACAGCCGCGCGAGCGCGACCCGCGTGCCACAAGTGGCCGATTAAGAAGAAGAAACCCATCACAAAGTGGAAACAAGACAGCCAAGAACGAGGAGATGTGAAGTTAAACGAGTTAACTTCAGTTGCCACGCCGCCCACAGAGTTCAAAGAACCCAAAGGAGCGTGAGTCATGTATTCAGCCGCGCGGCGAGCTTGCCAAGGCTGAATGTCATTCTTGATTTTGTTCAAGTCCAAACCGTTAGTACCACGCAAAGGTTCCAACCAAGGGCCTTGGAAATCCCAGAAACGCATCGTTTCACCGCCGAAAATGATTTCGCCAGTAGGAGAGCGCATCAGGTACTTACCCAGACCGGTAGGGCCTTGTGCAGAACCGACGTTAGCACCCAAGCGTTGGTCGCGGATCAAGAAGGTCAAAGCTTGCGCTTGAGAAGCTTCAGGACCCGTTGGGCCGTAGAATTCGCTAGGGTAAGCAGTGTTGTTGAACCAGACAAAGCAGCAAGCGATGAAGCCCATGAGGGACAAAGCGCCCAAGCTGTAAGACAGGTAAGCTTCGCCAGACCAGATTAAGGCGCGACGAGCCCAGCCGAAAGGCTTGGTCAAAATGTGCCAAACACCGCCAGCGATACAAATCAGGCCTAGCCAGATGTGACCGCCGATGATGTCTTCCATGTTGTTGACGCTGACAATCCAGCCTTCGCCACCAAAAGGAGAGCGAACCAAGTAGCCAAAAATCACAGCGGGGTTGAGAGTCGGGTTCGTGATAATACGCACGTCGCCGCCGCCCGGAGCCCAAGTGTCGTAGACACCGCCGAAGAACATGGCCTTAGCAACCAGCAGCAAGCAACCGCCACCCAAAAGAATCAGGTGATAGCCGATGATGTTGGTCATCTGGTTTTTGTCTTTCCAGTCGTAGCCGAAGAAAGAAGAGTATTCTTCGAGGACTTCTGGGCCGCGAACGGCGTGATAAATGCCGCCCAAACCGAGAACAGCAGATGAAATCAAGTGAAGAACGCCGACAACGAAGAACGGGAAGATATCCGTAACTTCACCGCCAGGGCCGACACCCCAGCCCAAAGTAGCGACGTGGGGCATCAAGATTAAGCCCTGTTCGTACATGGGCTTTTCTGGGATAAAGTGAGCGACTTCAAACAAAGTCATTGCTCCGGCCCAGAACACGATCAAACCAGCGTGAGCGACGTGTGCGCCCAGCAGTTTGCCGGAAAGATTGATTAAACGAGCGTTGCCGGACCACCAAGCGAACCCGGAGGATTCTTGGTCGCGACCGCTTGCATAGGAATTAGAGAGCGTTACCACGCGGTAGAACCTCCAACGATTTTAGGTTTTTTGATTGGGAATTTCAGGTTTTTTCGTTACCAGAGCGGGTACGGGGACGCAGCCCCTCCGCCTGGGAACTAGGATTTGGATATCAATTTTCAAAGATTAATTTGAAATCCAAACCCTAATTTTTTAAAGTGCATTACCGCGAGGCAGAACTTCTTCAGGGAAGATGAAGTTTTCGTGTGGTTGGTCAGTAGGAGCCATCCAAGCACGAATGCCTTCGTTAAGCAGAATGTTCTTAGTGTAGAACGTTTCAAACTCAGGATCTTCAGCAGCGCGAAGTTCTTGGGATACGAAGTCATAGGCGCGCAGGTTTAATGCTAAACCGACGATACCCAAAGAGCTCATCCACAAGCCTGTGACAGGTACGAACAACATGAAGAAGTGCAACCAGCGCTTGTTGGAGAACGCAATTCCGAAGATTTGGCTCCAAAAACGGTTGGCTGTAACCATCGAGTAGGTTTCTTCAGACTGAGTTGGGTTGAAGGCGCGGAAGGTGTTTGAACCTTCGCCATCTTCAAACAGGGTGTTTTCCACGGTTGCACCGTGGATAGCGCACAATAGCGCACCGCCCAAGATGCCTGCAACGCCCATCATGTGGAAGGGGTTGAGCGTCCAGTTGTGGAAGCCTTGCAGGAACAATAGGAAACGGAAAATTGCTGCTACGCCGAAACTGGGGGCGAAGAACCAGCCTGATTGACCCAAGGGGTAAAGCAGGAACACGGACACAAACACGGCGATGGGGCCGGTGAATGCTAGAGCGTTGTAGGGACGGATGCCGACTAAACGGGAGATTTCGATCTGACGCAGGCAAAAGCCGATCAGTGCGAAAGCGCCGTGGAGGGCGACAAATGCCCACAATCCACCGAGTTGGAACCAGCGGGTGAAGTCCCACTGTGCTTCGGGGCCCCACAGGAAGAGGAGGGAGTGTCCGAGGCTGTTGGCTGGGGTGGATACTGCTACGGTGAGGAAGTTGGCTCCTTCGAGGTAGGAGCTTGCCAAACCGTGGGTGTACCAAGATGTGACGAAGGTGGTGCCGGTCAACCAGCCACCGATGGCCATGTAGGCGCAGGGGAATAGCAAGATGCCAGACCAACCTACGAAAACGAAACGATCGCGCTTGAGCCAGTCGTCGAGTACGTCAAAGACTCCTCGTTCGTTCTGGGCGCGTCCGACTGCGATTGTCATTACGGTAAAATCCTTTTGCTTGTAAAAAAACTAAGGTTTCTAATTAAAGTTAACATAAGTATACATTAGATTTTGATAAATTTTTAACATAATTGGCAAAAGTTGATGCACTTCGGCCGATCGACTCCCAAGCGCGATCGCGATCCCCGTGGTGCAGGCGTGGGCTACTTGAATTAAGATTTGGCTTTAAGGCTGTTTACTTTTATGACTGCAAAAACGACGAGTTCGATCGATTCTGTCCTGCGCTACCAGGTTTTGGGCTCCCGCCGCTTTAGCAATTTCTGGTGGGGGACAATTGTCAGCATTGGAGGGACTGGTTTCCTGCTGTCGGGGCTTTCGAGCTACTTGCACGTTAATCTGCTGCCTTTTGCTGACCCGACGCAGCTCATTTTTATCCCTCAAGGCATCGCGATGGGTTTCTATGGCGTCTGTGGGGTGCTGTTGGCGCTTTATCTGTGGCTGACTATTCTGTGGGATGTCGGCGGTGGATACAATGAGTTCGATCGACAAACTGGCAACATTCGGATCTTTCGCTGGGGATTTCCTGGCAAAAACCGCAAAGTTGATTTTACTTGCAAAACATCCGAGGTGCAATCTGTGCGCGTGGACATTAAAGAAGGTCTCAATCCCCGCCGCAGTATTTATCTTAAGCTCAAAGACCGCCGTCAGTTTTCCCTGACTAGAGTCGGACAGCCGATTGCTTTGTCTGAGGTGGAAAATCAAGCTGCCGAATTGGCTCGATTTTTGCAAGTTCCCTTAGAAGGACTTTAAGGATTTGCGATTGGTAAGGTCTCGTAAGGTTTGCAATGCGCACCAAATCGATAACTGTTGCGTGCACACGAAACTGTGCACATTATTATCCCTAGTAAATCGATAAATCTAGGGTGCGCATGGCGCACCTTACGTCATTGAGTGAAAGTAAAAATACAAATGCAAATGCAAATGCAAATCAAAATTCAGCGGTGGTTCATCTCACTTTTAATCATAGGCGCGCTGTTTGTTGGAGGATGCGGTAATTCTCCTGCTGCAAACTCGACTCCGACACCGAATCCGGCGTCAGGTGAAAGTATTTCTTTGTCTTCGTCTCCATCTCCGTCTCCGGCTGCGGTGGCGGCAAGTTCGCAATTTAGCAATTTGGCACGTTTGCAAGGAAAAGCAACGGTGGTGATGACGGTTAAAGGTGCTCCGATTACGATCGAACTTGACGGCACAAATGCGCCAATTACTGCGGGCAATTTTGTCGATTTGGTTCAGAAGGGAGTCTACGACGGGCTGGTATTTCACCGAGTTGTGCGGGAACCTCAGCCTTTTGTAGTTCAGGGCGGCGACCCGCAGGGCAAAGATCCTAAATTCCCGACAGCGCGACTGGGAACTGGGGGTTTTATTGACCCGAAAACTTCTACCGAACGCATGATTCCTCTGGAAATTAAAGCTAAAGGTGCCCCGAATCCGACTTACAGCAAAACCCTAGAACAAGCTGGAGTTAAGGAGAAACCTGTGTTACTGCACAGTCGCGGGGCTGTGGCTATGGCTCGATCGCAGAGTCCAGATTCGGCTTCTTCTCAGTTTTACTTTACTTTGACCGATGTGCCGTTTTTGGACGGTAGCTATGCGGTTTTTGGTTACGTGAAGCAAGGGATGGATGTGGTTGATAAGATTCAAGCAGGCGATCGGATAGAGAAGGCTACTGTTACTCAGGGTTTGGAAAATTTCAAGGCTGCTAGTTAGTCAGTTGACAGTTGACAGTTGACAGTTGACAGTTTGCAGTTGGGAGGAAAGCAGTAGTTATTGGTTATTGGTAACAAGCCAAAACTAATACCTGATAACTACGCATCAACAACCAACAAGTAATATATTACGCATCAAAAACCAACAAGTAATATATTACAAATAACTAATCAAAACTAACGAATAACTACTGCCTTCTACCTGATACTTATGGATGTTATCGTTACCGGAATTGGTCTTGTTTCAGCTTTGGGCTCTCTGGAAAATAGCTGGACAAGACTGTTGGCTGGGGATTCTGAGATTCGGCAACATCAACCTTTTCGAGAATTTCCACCGCTACCTTTGGCTTTGGTTGGTACAAAACCTGCTGATTTAATAACTTTAATTCGGCTGGTTTTGGCAGATGCTTTGCAAGATGCTAATTTGACTTTGCCGCTTCCTGATTGCGGAATTGCGATCGGTTCTAGCCGTGGTTTCCAGGGAAATTTGGAACAGTTGGCAAGAGAAGGAAGTTCGGCAATGAGCACTGTACAGGATGTAACGGATGTCAGGAAGAAGGAAGAAGTCAACCCCCCCCTACCCCCCCCAAGGGGGGAAAGTCCGAAGGAAGAGGGAAGGGAATTCCCAATTCTCAATTCCCAATTCTCAATTCTCAATTCCCAATTCCCAATTCCCGATTCCCAATTCCCAATTCCCGATTCTCAATTTGTGAATTTTTTGCCTCACATGGGGGCGATCGCCGTGGCGAGGGCAATTGGCTCGACTGGGCCGGTATTGGCGCCGATGGCTGCTTGTGCGACGGGCCTACAGTCGATCGCCCGTGCTGTAGATTTAATCCGTACAGGTGAGTGTCAGCGGGCGATCGCAGGTGCTGTGGAAGCGCCAATTACACCGCTGACTGTGGCTGGATTTAACCGGATGGGTGCTTTGGCAAACACTGGCTGCTATCCGTTCGACGAACATCGGGAAGGCTTTGTGCTCGGCGAAGGCGGGGCTTTATTTGTATTAGAATCGGCTCAGTTGGCAAAGCGTCGCGGTGCTAAAATCTATGGTCGGATTTCCGGTTTTGGCTTGACAAATGATGCAAGTCATGCTAACGCGCCGGAGTTGGGAGGGCCAAGTGCGATCGCGGCGGTAAATCAATCTTTGAAACGGAGCAATTTAGCGACGCTTGATATAGATTTTATTCACGCTCACGGTACTGCAACTGATTTAAATGACCGACATGAAGCACTGTTAATTCAAAAATTGTTTCACCAAGGAGTTGCTGTTAGTTCGACTAAGGGGGCTACGGGACATACTTTGGGAGCTTCGGGAGCTTTGGGCGTGGCTTTTTGTTTGATGGGTATTAAGCATCAAATGCTGCCGCCTTGCACCGGAATGAACAAACCGGGGTTTGAATTAGATTTTGTTCGCTGCGCGCGCGCAACTCTTGTGAGAAATGCGGTTTGTTTGAGTTTTGGCTTTGGCGGGCAGAATGCTGCGATAGTTCTATCTGGCGATCGTTAATTTTTGGTCAATTACGTCGATCGGCATTTAAAACAGTATTGTATCTTAATCCACGCATCAATGCCGATCGGCGAAAATAAAAGAAAGAAACTGTTTAATTTAAGGCTTAGGTATTTTCACATGGATCTGGCATCTCATCGATTTATGTCTTATTTTGAACCAGAGCAAGCTGCTCACCTTTGCCAAATAGCTGTTTTGGAGAGTTTTGCTGAGGAAATGCTGGTTTTTGATGAAGGACAAGCAGCCGATTTTTTATATCTAGTTTTAGAAGGTGAAGTCGAGTTTAGCAAGCAAGTTCAAAACAATAAATATCAAACTATTGCTATCGCTAAGCCAGACGATTTTTTTGGCGAACTAGGAGTTTTAGACGGAGAGCCTCGCAGTGCTAGAGCTGTAGCTTTTGCTGGCTCGACTTTGGCAAAAATAGGTCGCGAAGAACTGATAGCAACTCTCCAGTTTGCTAAAGGCAGTTCGGTACTGCAAATGTTTAGTTTCATTATTAAAAATTTGCGGAATACCACAGATCAATATGTGAGCCAGTTCGTACACAAACAAAAAATGGTATTGGTAGGAGAAATGGTGAGCACAATTATTCACGATTTCAAAAGTCCTTTTACTGGAATTAAACTCTCCAGCGAAATGCTTAAAGAAATGCACCCGGATGAGGAAACTCAGGAGTGGTGCGAACTTATTCAATTGCAGGTTCAGCGAATGTTGGGAATGGCTGAAGAAGTCTTAGAATTTTCGCGCGGAAACTCTGTATTAAATAAAAAACCAGTTAATCTCATTCAGACGTTGCAGCAGTTTGAAAAATTGAATAGAGTTTATTTTGAGGTGGCCAAAGTAGATTTGGTTATACGCATGACAGAAGTGATAGTGGAAGCGGACGAAAATAAGATTTTGCGCGTTTTGCAAAATTTAGTTGGGAATGCTGTTGAAGCTTTTGGCGGGCGCGGAGGTTTGGTAGAGATTGTTGTAGGACAAACCGAGGAGTGGGCAGACATTAGCATTTATGATAATGGTCCTGGCATTCCGCAGGCAATTAAGGAAAAGTTATTTGAACCGTTTGTGACTTATGGAAAGCGCACTGGTACTGGGTTGGGAACGGCAATTGCTAAGTCGATCGTTGATGCTCATAAAGGGGAAATTACTTATGAGTCGGAAAACGAAAAAGGGACAACTTTTTTCATCCGCTTGCCTAAAGTTATCGCTTTACCAGATTAAGTTTAACTAGATAAGCTGTCGCACATTTAAATTGTATATTCAGGGCGGGTGAGACGCCCACCCCACAAGAGCTTGATTTTTTTTAACATCCGATTTAAATGCAGAACAGCTTAGGTAGATATATACTTAAAATTTTTGTACAGAGCCTCATAAACCTGGTGTTTGAGTAGATATCTCGTTACCCGACAATATTTTTCTAAGAAACAGGGTTTAAGAACGTAAGTGCTAATACTGTGTAGCGAGTTACACAATCAAGTAGAATTGAATTAATGAACCGCTAAAAATCTGATGCCAGTTACTATTCAAACCTTACCCGCAGAAGTTATCAATTTAATTGCCGCAGGCGAAGTGATTGACTCGATCGCCGCTGCGGTACGAGAATTAGTAGAAAATTCTCTGGATGCTGGCGCAACTCGCATCGTTGTGTCTGTTTGGCCCGAACAATGGCGGGTGCAAGTTGCGGATAATGGTACAGGAATTGATCTGGAAAATTTGCAGCAGGCGGCTTCGCCTCACAGTACGAGCAAAATTACCACTGAAGCAGACCTTTACAAAATTGCTACTTTGGGATTTCGTGGGGAAGCTTTGCACAGTTTGGCTCAGTTGGGCTGTTTGGAGGTTTTGAGCCGGCCGAATGATTTGGGATTGGGTGATTTTTGGGAAAATCGAGAGTCTGCGCAAACCCCCGCTAGCTCATCATTGAACCAGAGGAGAGTTGAAAATGCTCGATCGGGCTGGCGGGTAGTTTACAATAACTCTGGCGAGGCTGTGGAGGTGGAAACGGCGGCGATCGCTCCGGGTACGGTAGTCACTGTTGCTGATTTGTTTGGGAATTGGCCTGTGCGCCGCACTTTTTTGTCGCCAACACAGCAAATGCGATCGATCCAATCAATTATTCAGCAAATTGCTATTTGTCATCCGCACGTTAATTGGCAGTTGCGTCAAGCAAATACGCCTTGTTTTTACATAACTCCTAGTAGCACAGCCGAGCAGATTTTACCTCAGTTTGTGCGGGGAGTGCGATCGAGCGATTTACAATATTTAATGTTAGATTTGCCTGCAAGTCCTCAAAATCAGAAAGCAGCAAATTTTTTGCGAGAAACTCAACTTGTGGGAGCTACAAACAAGCACAATTATCAATTACCTGTTGCCAGTTCTCAGTTCCCGATTCCCAATTCCCAGTCTTTGGAGTTAGTAATTGGTTTGCCCGATCGCTGTCACCGCAGACGGCCGGATTGGGTCAAGGTGGCTGTGAATCGACGGGTTGTACGATCGCCCGAATTAGAGCAAACTATTCTCAGCGCTTTTGCTCGCACTTGTCCGCGCGATCGCTATCCTGTATGTTTTGTCCACCTGCAACTCTCTCCCTCAGAAATCGACTGGAACCGCCACCCGGCGAAAGTGGAAATTTATCTGCACGATCCGAGTTTTTGGCAAGCACAAGTTAGCGCCGCCATCGATCGAGCTTTGCACCTGAATGATGACATTTTGTTGGCTGTCCCAATTCCCGATCGAGTCGGACAATTGCTGAAGGCATCGGAACAAAAAAGTGCTTATAGTGTCGGAATTGGCGATCGGCAGAACGATCGCGGCGGCGAACAGGCAAAAGGTAGTCACATAGGATTGATGGAACTGAGGGCGATCGCTCAAGTTCACAATACTTACATTGTTGCGGAACATTCCAGCGGAATGTGGTTGGTGGAACAACACATCGCTCACGAGCGCGTTTTGTACGAGCAATTGTGCGCCGATTGGCAGCTAAAAGCTCTGGAAAAACCAGTGATTCTCAGTCAATTATCGCCACTGCAAATTGAGAATCTGTCGCGCTTGGGTTTGGAAGTAGAAACATTTGGTGAACAGCTATGGGCCGCCCGCGAAGTTCCTGCATTATTAGTCGATCGAGATGACTGTGCTGATGCGCTTTTTGAACTCAGTAAAGTTGCAGATTTGCAAGCGGCTCAAGTTGCTACGGCTTGTCGCAGCGCTATGCGAAATGGTACTCCTTTGAGTGTTTTGCAAATGCAAAATTTGTTGGATGAATGGCAGCAAACTCGCAATCCGCGCACTTGTCCTCACGGCCGCCCTATCTATTTTGCTTTGGAGGAATCGACTCTGGCTCGGATTTTTCGGCGCAGTTGGGTGATTGGTAAAAGTCATGGGATTTGAAGGCTAAAAGTTCAGCGTTACATACGGGAATGTTTTTTTTAACCGCAGAGGGCGCAGAGAACGCAGAGAGGAAGAGAAGAGAGATGTTTTTAATGTTTTTTCAGTAACCGGATATTCGTATAAAATGTCAATTAATATCACATAAATCATCAATATGGATTTTCCCAGAGCGCGACAACTTTTTTATCAAGAAATTAATCAGCCGGATGGTTCGATCGACTTGGCGAAAGCTGCTCTTTACATGGCTTTGGAAGAATACCCGAATTTTGAGCCCCAGGAGTATCTAGATGCTCTGGATTCGATCGCCGATGAAGTGCGATCGCGCCTGCCGACACAGAATTATCCGCTGCGGATTATTCAAACTATTAACGGCTATTTATACGAAGATTGCAAGTTTTCGGGCAATGATGCTGATTATTACGACCCCCGGAATAGCTTTGTGAATCAAGTGCTAGATCGCCGTACTGGTATTCCGATCTCTTTGTCTTTGGTTTATTTGGAGGTTGCTAAGCGGATTGATTTTCCGATGGTGGGAATTGGGATGCCGGGACATTTTTTGATTCGACCGGATTTTGAAGATGCTGGCATTTTTGTTGATGCGTTTAACGGCGGTGAGATATTATTTCCTGAAGATTGTCAAGGGAGACTTTCTCAAATTTATGGTCAACCGATGGAGTTACAGCCGGCTTTTCTCGCCCCGGTAAGTCGGCGGCAGTTTTTGGGGCGAATGCTGGGAAATCTGAAGGCGATTTATTTGCAGCAGCGAGATGCTGTGAGGGTGCTGGGTGCGATCGAACGGATTTTGCTGCTGTTTCCTGATGCGCTGGGGGAACGACGCGATCGCGGAATTCTCTACTATCAATTGGGGCGCTTCACCGAGGCGCGCAGCGATTTGCAACTATATCTGAGAAATGATCCGAATGCTCCTGATGCTGCTATGATTCGCCAATTAGTCGATCGGCTTGATTCGATGTAAAAAAAATTAACATATAAATGAGCAATTGACACCTATCTTTTGATAGGTTAAATATGCTTGACATGACTGTAAAATCATAGGTCATTTACGGAACTCCCGAGTCCACTTTCCCGACTGATATCGGCAGAGACGATCGATAGAAAAAATATTTTGATGTAAGAGGCACAAACCCATGAAGTTTCAGTTTCAACAAGGTCATCTAAACGTAATGCAACCGAAGTCAGCCAATTTAACCAAAAGAATGTCAAAGTCTTTATCATTAGGTTTGGCACTTTTGTTGGGAACAAGTACAGTATTGCTCAGCAGTGGCAAAGCCTTAGCATTAGACAAAGTTACCGTAAAATACGGTGCTGTTGACGTAACTTTACCTATTAGCGACTTGCAAAGTTTTGCACAAACTGGCAAACCATCACCTCAACTGCAAAGCGTTCTGAGTCTTGCGAAACAAACTCCCGAGTCGGTGCGCGAAATATTAACAAAAGAAGTGGCTTTGGATTCCCAATTAGTCGCCCGACTGGCAAATACTTATTTTGGGGAAATTGTTTTCAAACAATTGGGTGAGGTTGCTTATACGCCCGCAACTCGGGCTCAAAGCGCGTCGGCATTACGCGATGCTTTAGTCGCAGCTTCCAAAGATGGCAAAATATCGTTGATTGAAGTAATGCAAAGTTACAGCCTTCCTGCCTTAGAAGTTGACGGAAATCAAGCTATGGCTGTCTACCAGCGAGTGATTAAAGACGTGCAAGATTTGCAAGCTATGTATCAGAATTCCCCGGGTTTGCAAAGTACGGCCGGTCAAGCCGTGAATTCGGCGAGACAAATGATTTGTCAGCCAAATTCATCGGGAACCTCTAAGTAAATAACTGAATTGGCTGGGAATTGATAATTGGGCATTGGGAATTGGGAATTGGGCATTGGGAATTGGGCATTGGGCATTGGTGGTTTTTTTCCTATTAGCTCTTAGTTTTACCAATTACCAATTACCCATTACCAATTACTCATTACCCATTTTTTGAGATAATTGCTCGGCTACCCGTTTGAGTCTGCGGAGTTGATCTTTCATATCTTTCTGCGTCCAAGGGGCGGCAAAGCGATTGAAACCAAATCTAATTAAAGGATTGGGGATTTGAAATTCAAAGCGGTTAATTAAAAGAGTTCCTTGGATTTGGGGCTGGCATTCCCAGCGATCGCATCCTTTGAAAAATCCGTCAAAGCCCCAAACAATTAAACCCGGTTGTCGCTCCAACACGACACTCTCTAAAGTGGGTTGCAAAACGGGAATTTTTATGATAAATAAGCTGCGACTTCCTACAGCAGTGTCCCATTCGCCCTCGGGATCGCAGCGCAGCAACGGATTGAGCCATTTGTGCATTAAAGTGCGATCGACTATACAGCGCTCCACCAAGGTAGCAGCAGCCTGAATTTCAATTGATTGCTCGAAAACTTGACGAATTGACATGAGAACCTGCAAGCTAGAAGCGTATTCTTACAGTTTCTTATTTTCCTTGTCAAATCTGACGTTAATCTGAAAAAACAATGAATGAAACTTGGCAAGAAATAACTCAACCGATATCAGGGCCCATAGTGGCTTTGTCCGATGGCTTACGCCCCGCTACGCTACGACTTTTGGCCCAGGCCCAGCCCGCGCCGAATCCGCTGGGGGACGCCGAACGCGGAATTAACAATTTTGTTCAGAGTTCAAACATTGAAAATCTGATCTGGGCGATCGGTATCCTGCTAATTGGCTTGATAGTATCAGCCCTCGTCTCATCTTTAGTCGGCGGATTGCTCAAGAAGACGACGATCGACAACCGGCTGGCTGCTTGGATTACCGGCCGCCCGGAAGGGGAAGGAGCCCCGCAAGTGGAAAAATGGATTTCCGCTGCGGTATTCTGGATCATTTTTATCTTTTTCCTAATTGCCTTTTTCAACCGGCTGAATCTAACGGCTGTCTCGCAACCGCTCAATACTTTTCTCAATCAAATTGCTAGTGCTTTGCCGAAGTTGGCTAAGGCGCTAATTTTTCTGGGGATTGCTTGGGTGTTGGCGACAGTTGCGAAATTGGCTGTATCGCGGGCGATGCGGAGTTTTGGCGTAGATGAGCGCTTGAATCAGCAGGTGGGCACTGCTCAGGGCGAGAGTCCTTTGCTGCTGAGCGATACTCTGGCGAATGCGCTGTACTGGTTCATTTTTCTGCTGTTTTTGCCGTTGGTTCTCGAATCACTGGATTTGCAGCAGGCTTTGCTACCAGTTAATAATTTGCTGAACCAAATTTTGGCGGCAATTCCGAAAATCCTGGAAGCTGTGCTGATTGGGTTTGTCGGCTGGCTGCTGGCTCAAGTTGTGCAGCGGATTGTCACAAATCTGCTGGCTGCTGCTGGGGCGGACAGTTTGGGCGCTCGGTTTGGAATTTCGCGGACTTCGGGCGGACAATCGCTGTCGTGGATTGTCGGTACGATCGTCTATGTTTTGATTTTGATTCCCACGGCGATCGCAGCTTTGAATGCTTTGGACATTCAGGCGATTTCGCAGCCGGCAATCGCCATGCTCAACACGATTCTGGGCGCGCTTCCTAACATTTTTACAGCGGCCATAATTCTGGCGGTTGCTTACATTTTGGGTCGTTGGATTGGCGATTTGGTGACTAATATTCTGACCGGAATTGGCTTTAATAATGTCTTTTCTTGGTTGGGAGTGCAGCCCAAACAGCCGCTGATGCTACGTGCGCCTGGATCGATCGATCCAGATGCAACGGTACTTCAGGAACCAGAACTTCCTGCCCGCACGCCTTCTGAGTTTGTCGGCATTGTGGTGCAGGTGGGCATCCTGTTGTTTGCTGTGGTAGCGGCTACTGACGTGCTGCGGATTCCAGCGCTGACGGCGATTGTTAGCGGTATTGTGCTGGTTGCAGGGCGGGTGCTGGCTGGTTTGGTGGTATTTGCGATCGGCTTGTATTTGGCGAATCTGGCATTTAGTTTGATTGCTAGTTCTGGAACTCGCCAAGCGCGGCTGTTGGGTCAAACAGCTCGCATCGCGATTATTGCCTTTGTTTCGGCCTTGGCGCTGCAACAGATGGGCATTGGCAGCGATATTGTGAACTTGGCTTTCGGGCTGTTGCTCGGGGCGATCGCAGTTGGGATTGCTCTAGCTTTTGGTTTGGGCGGGCGCGAGATTGCGGCCGACCAAATTCGCGAATGGTTAGCGTCGTTTAAACAAGATAAAACGCCGCGTTTGTAACTCTATAAAATGGCGTTTGTCAAGTACAAACGCCATTTTTATATTCATTTGATACAATGAAGTTAAGAATAACTGAGGAGAATTAAACTGTGACAGTTTTAACTTCTATCGAACAATCAGAAATTGAATATCCCAGCAGCGATGGAGAACCGATGGCTGAAAGTGACATCACGCGCGATTACATGACTTACGGCGTGGAAGCCCTGAAGTTGCACTTTCACAAGCGATGGGATGTCTACGTGTCAGCAAATTCCTTCGTTTATTATGAAGAAGGCAACAAATCAGCAGTAGTTGCTCCCGATATTTATGTAGTATTTGGAGTCAAAAAACGCCAAAGAGATAACTACAAAATCTGGAAAGAAGCCGGGATAGCCCCGCAGTTCGTCTTGGAAATAACCTCGGAAACAACTCAAGATATAGACCAAGAAACCAAACCAGAAACCTATCGAAGTTTGGGAGTAAAGGAATACTTTCAGTACGATCCGTCTGGGAATTATCTGAATCCGATACTGCAAGGAGTGCGTTTAGTCAACAACCGATATGAGTCGATTCCGGCCAATAATATCGCCTTCGATACGCTGTGGCTATACAGTGAAGTATTGGGACTGGAATTGCACATTATCTCTGGAGAATTGAGATTGAGAAATCCTCAGACAGGGGAATTTCTGAAGACTTACCAGGAATCCGAACAAGCACGGCTGGCCGAACATTCAGCACGGCTGGCCGAACATTCAGCACGGCTGGCCGAACATTCAGCGCGGCTGGCCGAACATTCAGCGCGGCTGGCGGCAGAATCGGCTTTGCGATCGCTAATTTCTCAACTGTTAAATTCGGGAATGAAGTTAGAGCAAGTTGCAAAAATGATGAATTTATCCACATCGGAAGTTGAGAGATTAATAGGAGGAAATTAATGAGATTCCCGTAGGGACACGGCAATGCCGTGTCCCTACAAGGGCTAACTAAACTCGCCCCTACAAGGACTTACAGCCTCGGATCGACTGGTTCGCTCTCCATCGCTAAAACTCCGAAAACGCATTCGTGAACTTGTCTCAAAGGAGCGCCCGTCACAAATCGCTCCAATGCTTCTATACCGAGAGCAAACTCTCGCAATGCCAAAGAACGCTTGCCGGAAAGTCCGCGCGATCGCAATTTTTCTAAATGTTCCGGCAATGAGTATTCAAGACCGTAAATAATCCGCAAATACTCTTTCCCGCGACATTTTACCGTAGGCTGTACCAGTCCTTTGCTATTTTTTACAGTAAATTCCATCGGTTTGACAACCATGCCTTCACCTCCCGCATCAGTCAGTTTTTCCCACCAGTTAATCCCCGCCAATTGACTGTCAAAATCGGCAATTTTTACTACTTTGTATTCAGTAGCTAACAGCAATTCCGGGTCAGCTTGACAAATTTCTGCAATCTGTTCCATGTGCCAACAGTGATTTTTTTCAGCGTGCACTGTTCCCTCGGTTGCCAAGATGTGGAAAGGTGCTAATTTGAGGTCGGAGATAGATTTCACAGGCCAGCAGTAGCGCTGGTAGGCGTTAACGTATTGATGCGCTAGTTGCGATCGCTCTTGGTAGCGGTTCAGCAAATCACTAACTTCAACTCCCCGCTGGCTAGCCTGTTCTAAGTTTTTAATCGCACCCGCAAACGCACTATTAGAAGCTGTTCCCACTGCGGCATACTGTTGCTGCAATAATTCTTGAGCTTTGGCTGACCAAGGCATTAATTCGCAGTCCAAACAAACCCAATTGGTTTGAAATTTATCCCAGAAATTACTAATAGTTAAAGCAGCATTAATTCGAGCTAAAAAATTGGTTTCTAAAGTAGAATTATTGAAGAAATGCCGTCCCGTGCGAGTGTAACAAATGCCGATGCTGTTGTTGAGAATTCCAAAGCGATGTTGAGCGGCAAATTCATCGCGACAAACAATGACCACGGCGCGGGAACCCATGTGCTTTTCTTCGCAGACAACTGTGGATATTCCCTGCTGTTGGTAGTAGCTAAATGCTTCGGCTGGATGTTCTAAAAGTCCCGGTTGTTTGGAAGTAGCAACGGGAGACATTGTGGGCGGTAAATAAATCAGCCATTTGGGATTTGCGGCAAACCGGCTCATTACTTCCAGAGCTGCGATCGCATTTTCTGCTTTAATCGTAATGTTACTTTGCAGGCGAGTGGAAATGATGCGTTTTCCCAGCACGTCGGCAATGTCTAATACGTCGTCAAACTGCTGTTGGGCGGTGAGAGGAGTTGCGATCGAAGTAAGTGCGATAGGTTTGACAGGTTCGCAGTAAACTCTAGCAGCCGCAACGCTGACAAATTCTCTTTCTGGATAGCGCAAAGCTGTTAGTTTGCCGCCGAAAACGCAGCCCGTGTCAATATCAACTGTATTGTTCAACCATTCTGTTTCCGGGACTGGCGTGTGTCCGTAAACAACTGCTGCTGTGCCTCGATATTCGGCGGCCCAATTGTAGCGGACTGGCAAGCCGAATTCATCGATTTCGCCGGTTGTTTCTCCGTACAGTGCAAAATCTCGAACGCGACTTGATGCGCGCCCTTGAAATTCTGCTTTCATCCCGGCGTGGGCGACGACTAATTTTCCGCCATCAAGGACGTAATGGCCGATCAAACTATCTAGAAATCGGCGGATTTCTTGTACTGCTGATTCGCGCACTTCATCCGGTAAAGCTACAATTTCTGCTAAGGTTTGTTCGAGTCCGTGGTTGATTTTGACATTTTTGCCGTTGAGTTTTTTCAGTAATTTAATATCGTGATTTCCAGGCACGCACAATGCTGTTTCTGCAACTACCATGTTTCGCACGAGTTTGAGGGTGTCGAGAATGCGCGGGCCCCGATCGACCAAATCTCCCAAAAACACGGCTTTACGCCCTTCTGGGTGCGCGTAAGTGGGAAAATCCCAAACAGCAGACTCGCTGGTTTTTTCCACAATTTGATAGCCCAACTGTTGCAGCAATTGCTCTAATTCGTCGCAGCAGCCGTGCACGTCGCCGATGATATCAAAAGGGCCGCAGTCGTGTTTGCGGTTGTTCCACAGCGGTTGTCTTGCGACTTCCACCGCGTCGATTTCCTCTGGCGAGCGGAGAACGTAAACGTAGCGAAATCCTTCGCGATCGAGGTTTCGTAGCGATTTGCGTAAACTTTGGACGTGTCGCCGAACTACGTGACTGCCGAAGTTACGGTTTGGACGTTGTTGATTGCGATCGGCACACAATTTTTCTGGCAAATCTAGCACAATTGCCGCCGAAATGCAATGGTATTTTCGAGCTAATTCTAACAAAGGTTTGCGGCTTTCCGGCTGAACATTTGTCGCGTCGATAACAGTTAATTTACCTGCTGCTAGCCGTTTAGCAACGATAAAGTGCAGTAATTCAAAAGCATCTGCGGTTGCAGCTTGATTGTTTTCGTCATCGGAAATCAGCCCCCGGCAGTAATCCGATGAAATGATTTCTGTAGGTAGGAAATGTTGGCGGGCAAAAGTAGATTTACCGGAACCGGATGCACCGATGAGCAGGACTAAAGATAGTTCAGGAAAAGTAATTTTCATTGTTTAATAATTGTGATTTATCTTACTCTTACTCGTCTTACTCGTTACTAGGCAGAGCCTAGTAACGCATATCCAGAGGCTCTGCCTCGAATTTTTATGGAACCTCGCGAGGCAGAGCCTCTGGCTATCGGTTCCCAGGCAGAGCCTAGGAACCAGTTATTTTTATAATAGATTTTTACTCGTTCCCAGGCTCTGCCTGGTAACGCAGATCCAGAGGCTCTGCCTCTCATTTTCCCGATCGCTCTTCAACGTTTGACTACCATTGCCACTCAAGCTCCTCCCACTCCGTAGTGGTGACATCATCAAGCAGGACATCATCATGTTGCTTTGCCATTTTTGCGAACGCTTCCTCCCAGCCGACACGAGGTTTTACGGCTGCACGAATGACGATTCGATCGCCCTGAACTTCGATTTGTACTGCTTCGCTAATACCAATTTGCTCTACTTCCTTCCCGCCAGAAGATTATAGAATAAGGTTGTAGATATGTTGAATCGTCTTTGAAA
>ENA-OBIT01000104-OBIT01000104.1-metagenomes-genome-assembly--contig:-NODE-104-length-34660-cov-5.33747_pt1 | contig 34660 bp, 24 predicted proteins | sample MGYA00153386_OBIT01 | MGnify analysis MGYA00153386
TGTCGAGAAACCTTTTTTCATCGTGTCGCACGCGGGCCCGGTCGGTCACTCGGGTGCCGACGCCTTGTCTCCTGCAGGGGGCGGGCGGTTTATAGCACGCACCCTTGACGCAACGACCCGCTCGGCGCCCGGGCGCGCTGGCAGAATCGTTCGCATGCCGCGCCCCATCGAAGCCCTGGTCCACACCGACGCCATGGCGCACAACCTGGCGCGGGCCCGCCAGGCGCAACCCGACGCGCGGGTGTGGGCGGTGGTGAAGGCCAACGCCTACGGCCATGGCATCGAGCGTGCATTCCAGGGCCTGCGCGGCGCCGACGGTTTTGCCTTGCTCGACCTGGCCGAAGCCCAGCGCCTGCGCGACCTTGACTGGCGCGGACCGGTGCTGTTGCTGGAAGGCGCCTTCGAGCCGCGCGACCTGGAACTGTGCTCGCGCCTGGGCTTGTGGCATGTGGTGCACTGCAGCGCGCAGATCGACTGGCTGGCCGCGCACAAGACGCATTCACCACATCGGGTGTTCTTGAAGATGAACAGCGGCATGAACCGCCTGGGTCTGCGTCCGGCGTCGTTTCGCAGCGCCTGGGCGCGCCTGAACGCGTTGCCGCAGGTGCAAGAGATCTCGCTGATGACGCACTTTTCTGACGCCGACGGCGAACGGGGCGTGGCGCACCAGATGGCCGTGTTTGAAGACGCCACCCACGACCTGCCCGGCGAGCGCAGCCTGAGCAACAGCGCGGCGGTGCTGCGGCATGAGCCGGGCCCGCGCCGGGCCGCCCCAAGCGGGCCTGACCCCAGCGGGGGGCGGACGCCGGCAGGCGGCCTCGGGGCTCACATCCACAATGATTGGGTGCGCGCCGGCGTCCTCAGCTACGGCAGTGCACCCGACTTTCCCGCGCACGACATCTCGCACTGGGGTTTGCTGCCGGCCATGACATTGCGCTCGCAACTCATCGCCACGCAATCGCTGCAAGCCGGCGACAGCGTGGGTTACGGCAGCAGCTTCGTGGCGCCTGCGGCCATGCGCATCGGCATCGTGGCTTGCGGGTATGCCGACGGTTACCCGCGCCACGCCGGCAGCGGCACGCCGGTGCTGGTGAATGGCACGCGCACTGTCAGCGTGGGCCGTGTGTCGATGGACATGCTGTCGGTCGACCTGGGCCCGGTGCCACAGGCCGGCGCTGGCAGTGAAGTCACGTTGTGGGGCCGTGGCCCGGGCGGCGCGGTGTTGGCCATCGACGAGGTGGCCCACGCCGCCGGCACCATTGGCTACGAGTTGATGTGCGCCGTAGCCCCGCGCGTGCCCATGCGCGCCAGCGACTAGGCCGTGCGCGCCGCGACGGTGGCCGTCAACCCGGCCGAGGTTGAATTCACGGCCGTGCGCTCACAAGGCGCGGGTGGCCAGAACGTGAACAAGGTGTCCAGCGCCGCCCACCTGCGCTTCGACATCATGGCGTCGTCGCTGCCCGAACAGGTCAAGCAGAAGTTGTTTGCACTGGCCGACCAGCGTGTCAGCGGCGACGGCGTCATCGTCATCAAGGCGCAAACTCACCGCAGCCTGCCGCGCAACCAGAGCGACGCGCTGGCACGGCTGCAGGCCATGGTCGACATCGTGACGACGCCTGAGCTGCCGCGCCGCGCCACCAAGCCCACCCGTGCGTCGCGCCGCCGGCGGCTGGAAGGCAAGGCGCGCCGCGGCGACATCAAATCCGGCCGGCAACGGGTCAGCGACTGAGGCTGACCACACTGCGCACCGCCTAGAAACACCATCACACACCGTCAAGCAACATCAGCAACATCAGCAACATCAGCAACATCAGCAACATCAGCAACATCAGCATTACCAAGTACCAGGACCTGCCCCGTATGGAAACCCCCGCGCCTCACGCCACTGAACAACCTCGCCGACTGGTCGTGGCCATCACCGGTGCATCGGGCGCCATCTACGGTGTGCGTGCGCTGGAACTGCTGCGCGCGCGCGGCGACATCCAGACGCATCTGATCCTGTCGGCGTCGGGTGCGCGCACGCTCGTCGAAGAAACCGACCACAGCCTGGCCGAGGTGAAAGCGCTGGCGCACCACGTGCACCACGCGCGCGACATCGGCGCGGCCATCGCGTCGGGCTCGTTCACCACGCTGGGCATGCTGGTGGCCCCTTGTTCGGTGAAGACACTCAGCGGCATCGCGCACTGCTACGACGACGAACTGGTGGTGCGCGCGGCCGATGTGTGCTTGAAAGAGCGCCGGCGAGTGGTGCTGCTGTTTCGTGAAACGCCGCTGCACGCGGGGCACATCGCGCTGATGGAGCAAGCCACGCGCAACGGCGCCATCGTGATGCCACCCGTGCCGGCCTTCTACCACCGCCCCACCACACTGGCCGAGGTGGTCGACCAGACGGTGGCCCGTGCGCTGGACCTGTTCGGCCTGGAAGTGCCCGGTGCCAAACGCTGGCAAGGCGGCGCGCGGGCCGGGTGACACGGCTGGGCTGAGCCCGTTTGGCGCCGCGCCGGCGGCGTTTCACGAAAGCGGCTGATCAGTCGTCGCGAGCGCATGGCCTGCGGCCGCCTGGCGCCACAAACTGAGCTCCATCAACCACCGCCTGGAGCCCGTCATGACCATCCGCCCACTTCTTGCCAGCGCGCCGCTGGCCCTGCTCATTGCCGTCAGCAGCCAGACGGCCCAGGCCGACTGCGTCAGCGTCGAGGTGCACAACGTGCGCCCCGGCCAGGGCAGCCTGATGGTGGCGGCCTACGCTGACGCCGACAGTTACGGCAAGAAGCCCGTGGTGTCGATGCGCGTGCCCGCCGGTGATGCGGTGACGAGCCTGCAGCTGTGCGGACTGACGGGCACCGAGGTGGCGCTGATGCTGTTCCAGGACCTGGACGACGACGGCAAGATGGCCCGCAACCTGCTGGGCGCTCCGACCGAGCCCTGGGGTTCTTCGGGCACGCCGGGCATGTTCGGCCCCGCCTGGGACACCGGCCGTGTGGTGCGCGGCACCGCGCCCATCGTCGTCACCATGTCGAAATAAGGCGTCGCGCCATGATGAACCGCAGACACCTCGTGCAAGCCTTGGCCGCGTTGGTCAGTGGCGCCGGCATGGCCGCACCCGTTGCGGCGCGGCCGGCCGATGCAGCCGACTTCGCGGCTGCCATGGCCTCGCAGCCGTTGCTGACACCGTTCAAGGGCGTGACCGATGCCACCGGCGAACGCTTCACCGATCGCCTGGCCACCCGCGGCCGCTGGCCGGCGGCACTGGCCGGGCGCTTCTACCGCAACGGCCCGGCGCTGTTCGAGCGCAACGGCCAGCGCTACCAGCACTGGTTTGACGGTGACGGCATGGTGCAGCAGTTCACTTTGGCAGGCGGCCAGATCACCCACCGCGGCCGGCTGGTGCGCACGGCCAAGCTGCAAGCCGAAGCCAGGGCCGGGCGCTTCTTGATGAACACCTTTGGCACCGCCATCGCCGGCGGCCCGCCGGGCACCGGCCCGGACAGCTTCAACACCGCCAACACCAATGCCCTGGAACACGCCGGCCGTGTGCTGGCGATGTGGGAGGGCGGTTCGGCCCACGGGCTGGACCCGAAAGACTTGTCCACGCAAGGCCCGGTGGTGTGGCGCAGCGACCTGCAGCAGGTGCCGTTCTCGGCCCACCCCAAGGTCGACCCGCAAGGCCACCTGTGGAACATCGGCACCTCGGGCAAGCGAATCGTTGCCTGGCACATCGACCCGCACGGCGCCCTGGCCAGCGTGCAGGTAGGCGAGCTGCCGTATGCCGGCGGCATGGTGCACGACATGGCCGTCACGCCGCGCTACCTGGTGGTGCCGCTGCCGCCGTTGCAACTGAATTTCAGTGCGCCCATGGGCGACGGCCCGCGGCGCTTCGCCCTGCAGGCCGGCCAGCCATTGCGCGTGCTGGTGATGGACAAGGCCGACATCAGCCGGCGGCGCGTATTCGAACTGCCGCCGCAAATGGTGTTCCATGTCGGCAACGCGCACGAAACGGCCGACGGCCATGTGGTGCTGAGCTACATCGGCGCTCCCGACGCCTGGTTCCTGGATGTGGCCGCCGTGGCAGCCATGAAGGGCAAGGTCGCTGCTGCGGGCGAGACCAGCACGCACATCGCGCGGCTGGACATGGCCACCGGCCGTGCCAGCACCCAAAGCCTGGGCGACACGGTGGAGTTCCCGCGCATCGACCCGCGCCGCATCGGCCTGCCGGCGCGCTGGCTGTTGAGCGCCGCTTCGTGGACGCCCGCCCACCGCGACGGCGGCGCTCTGTTGCATGGCCTGCAACTGCGCGACACCCAAGGCAGCGCCGTGCGGCGTTTCGACTACGGCGCGCATGTGGTGGTCGAAGAGCACATCGTCATGCCCAAACCCGGCCAGCGTGGCGAACTCGACGCCTGGCTGTTGGGCACCACCTTCGACAGCCGCGCCCAAACCACCGTGCTCAACCTGTTGGACGCCGCCCACATCGAAGACGGCCCCATCGCCCAGGCCACGTTGCCCTATGTGCTGCCGCTGGGGTTCCACGGCAACTTCACGGCGGCGTGAAGACAGGGTCCGCAAAGCAGGGGGAAGGGGTCAGGTCTCAATACCGTTCCGACAGCGCTTTTTGCGGCAGGCTCCGTCCACGAGCAGTTGCTGGTGTTGGCGGTTGTGAGCCAGCGCACAAATCTGGCTGCCAGACCGCAGTTTGATGGCTGGGTCAGATGAGTCTTGTTCGGTGCCGTCGACGCGGTGACTGGCAGCAGCCCCGGCGCCATGGTGTCGATCAGATCGGCACGTTGGCTTCGTCGATGCTGATGTCCTCTGCCGCGCGGACTGCCGTGCAGCGTTCGTCACGCAAGATCTGCTGGATCTGCATTTGCCGTCAGCCACGGCGGGCGACCATACGCCGCGGGTCCGGGCGCCCGCATCTATCATCTTTTGATCGCTTCTTCGCCAAGACCATCCATGTCCCAACCCCGAGCCCTGCCCTGCGGCACCTGGCCTTCGCCGTTGAGCGCCACCATGGCCGCGGCCAGCGGCGTGACGCTGGGTTTTGCCGGGTCGGCGGGCGCTTCGCTGCTGTGGGTCGAAGGCCGACCCACGGAGAAGGGCCGCGGCGTGCTGGTGTCGTGCGTGCATGGCGGCAGGCCGGCCGATCTCGTGGACGCCGACGCCAACGTGCGCACCCGCGTGCACGAGTACGGCGGCACGCCCTGGGTGGCGGTGGGCGACCGGCTGGTTTTCTCGATGTTCGCCGACCAGCGGCTCCATGTGCGTGATGCCAGTGGTCGAGTCGATGTCTTCACGCCGGCCGGCTGCCGCTATGCCGACGGCCAGGCTGCGCCCGACGGCCGCAGCCTGGTCATCGTGCGCGAAGACCACCGCGCCGGCGGCGAGCCTGTGAACAGCGTGGTGATGCTCGACCTGGCCCAGCCCGGCGACGCCGGCCGCGTGCTGTACGGCGGCAGCGACTTCGCCGCCTGGCCTCGCCTGAACGCCGACGGCACGCGGCTGGCGCTGGTCGCCTGGGACCACCCGGCCATGCCCTGGGACGAGACGCGCCTGCTGGTGATCGAGCTGCAAGGCGGCGAGCCCGGGCCTGCGCTGCAGGTGGCCGGCGGGCCGGGTGAATCGGTGCTGGAGCCGCAGTGGGGCAGCGACGGCAGCCTCTACTTCCTGTCCGACCGCAGCGGCTGGTGGAACCTGTATCGCTGGGCTGGCGGCGCCGTGCAGGCCGTCGCCCCTATGGACGCCGAAGTCGGCGGCCCGCTCTGGCAACTGGGCATGCGCTCCTATGCGCTCACCGGCGACGGCCGGGCGCTGCTGCGCGTGGTGCGCGGCACGGTCGAATCGCTCGCCATGCTCAACCTGCGCAGCGGCGCGCTCACGGCGCTGGCGCTGCCCTTCGTCGCCTTCGGTTCGATAGGACTGCTGGGCACCGGAACGGCCTTCGCTCTGGCCGCGCCGCTTGACGACCTGCCGATGCTGATCACGATCGACCTGCAAAACGGCGCGCACACAGTGGTGCGCCGCTCCGGCGCCGCACCGATCCCGCCCGAGGCGGTGTCGCGGCCGCAGGCGCTGGAATTCTCCACGCAGTCTGGCGCCGACGGGCAGCCCCGCAGCGCGCACGCCTGGTTCTACCCACCCAGATTGCCGGGCTTCAGGCCGGTGGATGGCGAGGCGCCGCCGCTCATCGTCATGCTGCACGGCGGCCCGAAGGCGACGAAGCCGACATCGCACACCACCCCGGCCTTTAAGGTGGGCGTGCAGTTCTGGACGACACGCGGCTTCGCGGTGGTCGACGTCAACTACGGCGGTTCTTCGGGCCACGGCCGCGCCTACCGCGAGCGGCTGCGCGGCCAGTGGGGCGTGGTCGACCTGCAGGACGCCGTGGCGGCGGTGGACCACCTGGCCGCCGCCGCCCAGGTGGACGGCGCGCGCGTGGCCATCCGCGGCGGCAGCGCGGGCGGCTACACGGTGCTGTCGGCGCTGGCCTTCGGCAGGCGGTTCGCCGCCGGCATCAACTACTACGGCGTGGCCGACCTCGAAACGCTGGCCGCCGACACGCACAAGTTCGAGTCGCGCTACCTCGACGGCCTGGTGGCACCGCTGCCGGCTGGCCGCGACGTCTACCGAGCGCGCAGCCCCGTGCACCACATGGCCGCGTGCCGCGCTGCGCTGATCACCTTCCAGGGCAGCGACGACCAGGCCGTGCCGCCGCAGCAGAGCCGCGACATCGTGGCGGCCGCACGTGCCGCCGGCTGCCCGGTCGCCTACATCGAGTTCGCGGGCGAAGGCCATGGCTTTCGACAGGCGCCGAACATCGTGCGCGCGCTGGAGTGCGAACTGGCGTTCCTCGGCCGGGTGTTCGGCTACACACCGGCCGATGACGTGCCCACGCTGGAAATCGACAACTACGCGGCGCTGCGCCCTGCAGCGGGCTGAGATCGGACATAACCTGTCCTGAGCACGCTCCATGCCTATCGAAGGCCCACGGCCTCCCCGGCGCGCCCGGGGTCACCGCGCTGGGGTCAGGTCTCAGACCTGATCAGCTTGATGCCGGCCTTTGATCACAACAGCCGCGCTGATTCCCCTTGCGCGGTGATCAGAGAAACCGCCGCCCGGTCAAAAGAGACGAAGGTTTCTCCGCCCAGCCAGCGGCCTTCGTAAGCGATGACACCATCGGCAAAGTCGCCGCCAGATTCCAGCAGCGACAGCCCGGCTTCGACGGCAGGGCGGTTCGCCTCAACGTTCTTGGCCGCCAGCAATGCGCGTATTGCTCGGCCCACGTCAGTGGCTGCCAAACCGTAGACCCGTCGCAATACCCAGACAAACTCGCACAAACAAGGCAAGGCGACCGCGATCAGCTGGGCTTCGGCAAGACCTGGGCTGCGGCGCGCGCTTGGTCAGGGTCGTCACGCACGACGGCACGCACCAGCACGTTCGTGTCGACGGCGACCTTCACTTGTGTCCAGCCCAGCCCTGCACAGCGGCTTCATGCATCTCGTCCAGTGTCGCCACCTTGGCCGTCTTGCCGGCCAACAAGCCAACGAACATGTCTATCGTGCCCGCAGGCTTGGCGGCTGTGATCACGCCCTTGCCCCCCGGCATGAGGGCCAGCTCGATCTTGTCGCCGGGCCGGATACCCAGGTGCTGCAGGGCCTCCTTGCGAAGGGTCACTTGTCCGCGCGAAGTCACGGTGAGGGTGGCCATCTCTCTCTCCTTGGTCAATGGGGGTTGACTGAATAATAAAAAAAATCTCCTTATCTGCCATCGGAGTTGGCTGCCTCACCCCCCCGTCACCGGCGCCCGCGCGGCGAGCGTTTCGCGCAGCTTCTTCAGTCGCTCGCGCGGGTCGCCCTTCTCCACGGCCTCGTCGAGCTTCATTTCCTTGATGAAGCGGCTCGGCACGCCGGGCACGGTCTCACGGCCCTTCTTGCGGCGGCGCAGGGTGCTCACCAGCAGGGTGCTGCGGGCGCGGGTGATGCCCACGTACATCAAGCGGCGTTCTTCTTCGATGCGTTCGGGGGTCAGTTCGGCGCTCGCATCCTCGCTGCCGCTGCGGAAGGGCAGCAGGCCTTCGTTCACCCCGGCCAGCACCACGTGCGGCCACTCCAGGCCCTTGGCGGCGTGCAGGGTGGACAGGGTCACCACGTCCTGCTCGTCGGCGCGGTCGGCCAGGCTCAGGATGAGGCTGATGGTCTGCGCCACCTGCAGCACGGTCTGGGCCTCGATCGCATCGTCGCCGTGCGCGGTGCTGCCACCGCAGCGGCGGGCGATCCAGTCGACGAACTCCAGCACGTTGCCCCATCGGCCGGCGGCCAGCTTTGCGCTGTCTTCACCGTCGTGCAGATGTTGTTCATACGCGATGTCATTCAACCAACCGAGCAGCAGGTTGCGGGCGTCGCCCTCGCCGCTGGTGTGGCGGGCCCGGTACTCGAGGTCGTTCACGCTGCGGCCAAACTCGTGCAAACCGTCGATGGCACGGCCCTTCAGCGCCGTGCCCAGGCTGGGCGAGAACAGTGACTCGAACAGGCTCAGCTTCCAGGTCGACGCGAATTCGCCGAGTGCGGCCAGCGTCTGGTGGCCGATGCCGCGCTTGGGCGTGGTGACGGCGCGCAGGAAGGCCGGGTCGTCGTCGGCATTCACCAGCAGGCGCAGCCAGGCGCACAGGTCCTTGATCTCGGCGCGGTCGAAGTAGCTCTGACCGCCCGACACCTTGTACGGGATCTGCGCCGTGCGCAGCTTGGTTTCGAGCACGCGGGCCTGGTGATTGGCGCGATAGAGCACGGCGAAGTCGCTGAGCTTGATGTGTGCGCCGCCCGCTGATCGGGTGGACTGGATGCGCGCCACCACGCGCTCGGCCTCGTGCTCGTCGCTGTCGCATTGCAGCACGCGCACGGGCTCGCCGTCGCCGAATTCGCTCCACAGCTTCTTCTCGAAGACCTTGGGGTTGTGCGCGATGACGGCGTTGGCCGCGCGCAGGATGTGGCCGGTGGAGCGGTAGTTCTGCTCCAGCGCGATGAGCTTCAACGCCGGGTAGTCCTGCGGCAGGCGCTTCAGGTTGTCGATGGTGGCGCCGCGCCAGCCGTAGATGCTCTGGTCGTCGTCGCCCACGGCGGTGAAGTGCCCGGCCTCGCCGACCAGGGTCTTGAGCAGTTCGTACTGCACGGCGTTGGTGTCCTGATACTCGTCGACCAGGATGTGGGCGAACGTGCCTTGCCACTTGGCGCGGGCCTCGGCGTCGCGCTGCAGCAGTTTCAGCGGCAGAGAAATCAGGTCGTCGAAGTCGACCGCCTGGAAGGCCGCCAGACGTTCTTCATAGCGGCGCATCACACGCGCGGCCACACGCTCGTCGTCGCTGGCGGCTGCGGCATCGGCGCCGTCGGCGTCCAGGCCCTGATTCTTCCAGAGGCTGATGCCCCATTGCCAGCGCCGCGCCAGCGCGTTGTCGCTGCTGCCGCCGGCGTCCTTCAACACGCCGAGCACGTCGTCGCTGTCGAGAATGGAGAAGCGTTCCTTCAGGCCGATGCGCGTGCCGTCGCTGCGCAGCATGCGCACGCCCAGGGAGTGGAAGGTGCTGATGGCCAGGTCCCTGGCCGCGCGCGGGCCGACGAGTGCCTTGGTGCGTTCGCGCATCTCGGCGGCGGCCTTGTTGGTGAAGGTGATGGCGGCGATCTGCCGCGGCTCCAGCCCCGTTTGCAGCAGCCGCGCGATTTTGTGCACGATGACGCGCGTCTTGCCCGACCCGGCACCCGCCAGCACTAGGCAGGGGCCGTGCAGGTGGTGCACGGCCTGCATCTGGGCGTCGTTGAGCGAGGCGGGGGTGTTCATGGGGGCGGCGGATGATAGGGGGCGAAGGGCAACGGCATGCGGCCCTCGCCAGAGCGCATGATCGGGCTGTCACATCTCATGACGTAACCGCGTGCAGGCCGACCCATGCTCATCGACATCGGCCACGACATAGAACTCGCGCTCAGCGCGCCCACGGCGCTGATCCACCTTTTGCGCGTGCACCCCAGCCGCGAGGGCGATCTGTTGCAGCCCGAGCAGGTGACGGTGTTCCCGGCCATGCCTGAAGAGCGCTACACCGATGCGTTCGGCAACCGCTGCGGCCGCATCCAGGTGCCGGCGGGCGTGGCCTCGGTGCGGCTGGCCAGCCGGGCGCGCATCCACGACCACGGGTTGCCCGACACTTACGCGCCGCAGGCCTGGCAGCATGCGCCACAGGACCTGCCTACCGAGGTGCTGCAGTTCCTGCTGCCCAGCCGCTATTGCGAGGTCGACAGCGAACTGCTGCCCTTCGCGTGGGCCCAGTTCGGCGCCGCGCCGCTCGGTTGGGGCCGGGTGCAGGCGGTGTGCGACTTCGTGCACCAGCGCATCCGCTTCGACTACAACAACGCGCGCGCCAACCGCAGCGCGGTGCAGGGCTTTCACGAGCAGACCGGCGTGTGCCGCGACTTCGCCCACTTGGCCGTCACGCTGTGCCGCTGCCTGAACATCCCGGCGCGCTACTGCACCGGCTACCTGGGCGACATCGGCGTGCCTGCCGTGCCTTCGCCGATGGATTTCAGCGCCTGGTTCGAGGTCTTTCTGGGTGGTCAATGGATGACGTTCGACGCGCGCCACAACAAGCCGCGCATCGGCCGCGTGCTGATGGCGCGCGGGCGCGACGCCGGCGACGTGCCCATCACGATGACTTTCGGCCCCAACACGCTGACGCGGTTCGTGGTGACTACCGACCTGGTGCAGTAAGCGCCTTACGGCGCCAGCGGCAGGCCCGACAGGTCGAGCGCGAGTTCGGGCGCGGCATCCGGCACGAGCACGCCAGGGCGCGTCAGCACCTCGACGACGGCGTAGGTCTCGCCTTGCGGCTGTCGGTGGCGAAGCAACTGGCCGCCCTCCAGGTCGATGATCCAGACCTCGGGCACGCCGTGGCGGGCGTACAGCGGCAGCTTGATCTCGGTGTCGTAACGAAAGGTGGCGTCGGCAACTTCAATGAGCAAGCGCACATCGGTTGGCAATGGGTGTGCACTGCGGTAGAAGTCGCCGCGCGGGGACAGCAGCATCAGGTCCGGCTCGGGCTCTGAGTGAGGCCCAAGATGCACGGGGTCTTGCACCGATAGCACATACCTGTTGCCAGATTCCACTGACAACATCGCAACTAGCCGCTTCACCGTGCTGGCGTGCCGTGTTCCTATCGGAGCCATGTCGATGATCTCCCCGTCGATCAGTTCCGTGCGCTGCCCGGGCGGCAGGATGCCCGCCTCGGCCATGCGGTAGTACCCGTCCACCGTCAGGCGGTGTCGTGCAAGCAGCAGAGGGGATTCATTTGCGCCCATGGGTGGTCAGTATGCCAGTGGCGACTTGGTCAGGCCTGCATGAAGCCCAGGTTGCGCTGTGCAGGGTTGAAGTTGGCCAGGTTCGGGAAGATTCCCGCCAGCTGCGTGTCGCTGGCGCCGAACCAGCGCCCCAGCGTGGCGCCGAGCTGGTCGACCGAGGTCCCGGGCAGCAGCGATCCGTTGCCCAGCTGGTCGGGGCTGCCGTCGAAGTTGCTGTTGTTGGCGTTTTTCATCGCCAGCGTGGGGAAGCGGCCGTACAGGTCGCCGCCGTTGACGGCGCCACCCATGACGAGGTGGTGCGAGCCCCAGCCATGGTCGGTGCCGTCACCGTTGCTGGTGAAGGTGCGGCCGAAGTCGCTGGCCGTGAAGGTGGTGACCTGGGCGCGTGCGCTCAGTGCGCCCAGGGTGGTGTCGAAGTACAGCATGGCGTGGTTGATGCGCGCGTACAGGTCTGCCAGGGCGGTGTTCTGGCCATCGTGGCTGTCGAAGCCGCCCAGGCTGACGAAGAACACCTGGCGCTGCACGCCGGTCAAGCCAAGCAGGCCGGCGTCGACCATGCGCGCCACCACTTGAAACTGCTGCGCCAGCGAGTTGAAGGCTGCAGCACCGGTGATCGGGTTGTTGTAGCGCAGCTTGGGGTCGTTGTTGGGGTTGTAGGCGCCACTGGCCGGTGCGGTGCCGAAGGCCGGGTCGCTGGGCGCGCGCAGTGCCGCGCGCAGCAGCTGCTCGGCGTCGATCGCACGGCGCGCCACGGCGGCGGTGTCGGCGTCGAAGGGGTGGTTGCTGCGGCTGCTGGAGGCCAGCCGATGCAGCGCGACGCCGACGTCGGTCGAGCCGAAGACGCGCCCGCTGCTGTCCACGCCCAGCGGAATCGCGCCGCTGGTGTTGATCTGGTACTGCTTGACCGTGTCGCCCGCCAGGAACACGGCATTGCCGGCGGCCGAGATGGCCGTGAACACGGGTTGGGTGTTGGACGAGGCCAGCAGGTCGCCCAGCCGGCCGCCCCAGCCGCGCGTGGCGCCTTCTGGCCGCAGTGACTGCCAGCTGCTTTGCTGGTCGTTGTGCGAGAACAGTTGCGCCGGCTTGGGGTGGCTGCTCTGGCCGTACTGCGCCTTGGTGGTGGGCATCACCAACGGCCCCACGTTGGGCACGATGGCCAGGCGTTTGTCGGTGTTGAACAAGCCCTGCAGCCCGCCCATCAACGGGTGCAGTGCGTAGCTGCGGGATTGCGGGTTGGCCGGGGCGATGGGCAGCACGCCGCCCAGCCGGGCGGGCGACCCGGCCGCCGCCGTGGCGACCGGCGCCGTGCCGGGCAACAGCAGCGAAATCGGCTCGGGCGCCTGGTTGCGCGTGGCAGCGTAAGCGGCCCACGACGCGGCGTCGGTGGGCAGGACCATGTGGAAGGAGTCGTTGCCGCCGAAGAAGAACAGGCAGACCAGGGCCTTGTAGCCGCCGGCGGTTTGCGCTGATGCCGACCCCAGGGCCGCCAGGTTCAGTGCCATCGGTGCGGCGCTGCCCACCAGGGCCGACATGGCGCCGGCCTGGCGGAGAAACAGGCGGCGCGAAGCGTTGTTCAGGATGTGCATGTGGGTTTCTCTTGCGTCAGGTCGGCGATCATTTCTGGGCCAGGTATTCGGGTGATGCCAGCGTCAGCAGCAGCGCGGCGTTGACGCGGTTGCGCTTGGCGCTGTCGACCTGGGCGAGGTTGCTGGCGGTGGCGTTGAGCGCGGGAATCACGATCCTGCCGACGGCAGTGGTGATCTCGGTGTTCAGCGCCACGCTGGCCTGGCCGTACAGCAGGCGGTCGAACACCCGCGTGACGAGGCTGGCGGGTTGGTCGGCCAGCGCCATCTCTTCAACGTCGGCGCGCCGCAGGTCGCGCCGGTTCAGCACCGCCCCGTTCACCGTGCCGTTGAACTGGCCCACGCCGCTGGTCACGTTGTCGCGCATGAAGTTCACCCAGCCCGACACGCTGGTCTCGTTGAAGAGCTGCATCTCCGGCGCCACCAAGCCGGCCGCGGCCGACTGCGTGCCGGGGGCCACGTAGCCTGGGCGGTAGAAGTTGAAGACCGAGGGCGACCGCAGCGGCGTCTGGCCCAGCGAGCCGGCCGGGCTGTCGGTGTTGCCGACGCGGAAGAAGCCGGTGTCCGAGGTGTGCGCAAAGGCGCGCAGGTAGGCCGAGAGGCGCAGCACCGGTTCGCGCAGCTTGCCCGAGGCATCGTTGCGCAGACGCGCTTCGCGGTGCAGCAGGATGGCCTTGACGACTTCCTTCAGATCACCACGCACGCCCCGACCGTTGTTGACGAAGACCTCGGCCACGGCGCGCACGTACGCGGGGCTGGGGTTGCTGGTAACCAGCCGCTGGATCAGCTGCCGGCTGATGAACGGCGCGGTGTTGGGATGCGCGTCCAGCGTATCCAGCGCCACTTTCAGGCTGGCTGCGGGATTGGCCGGGTTCTGCGCCGGGATGGTCACGCCCAGGAAATTTTTGGCCGTGGTGGAGTGGAACTGCGGGTAGGCCACCATCGGCTTGATGTAGCGGTCGGGGTCGCTGACGCCGCCCGAGCTGCCGTTGTTGAAGCAGTTCGCGCTGGCGGGTGCGGCCGGGCAGGCCCAGCTGAAGCCGGTGAAGACCTGGGCCATGCCGCTGATGTCGGCCGGCCGGTAGGTGTCCACAGGGTTGCCGCCCACGAGCACCGGCGTGCCGTCGAGATTGAGCTGGACCACCCCGATCGACAGCAGCTGCAGGATCTCGCGCCCGTAATTCTCGTCGGGCACGCGGCCGGTGTTCAGATCGGCCTTCTGGTTGCGCAGGTGGCTGAGGTACAGGCCCATCATCGGGTGCAGGGACACGGCCTCCAGCAGTTCGCGGTAGGTGGTGAAGCCCTTGTCGCCCAGCATGTCCAGCCAGGCCGCCATGGCCCGCGGCTGGTTGCCGATGTTGCCGTCCACGGCCGAGATGACGAAGATCTGCGAAAGCGCGAAGACCACCCGCTGGCGCAACTGGTCCTCGCCGGTGAGCGCCTGTTTCCAGAACGATTCGAAGACCTGATCCTGTCCCGCGCTGGCATTGGGGTCGGCAGCGCGGATGGCGGCGTCGCGCGTCTCCCACCAGGCGCGGTGCGACGACGCGGGAAGCGCCAGCTGGCTGTTTATCCAGCCGATGTAGCCTTGCTTGATGAGCCGGTCGCGCTCGGCCGTGGTCGGGCCGAAGGTGGCCTGGGCGAGAAAGCGCGAGGCGGAATCGCGGGTCATGACCTTGGCGCCCGTGGCCGGGTCGAAGGCCAGTGCTTGGGCGGCGCTGGCCGGGGGGTCGTTGGCCGCAAGCGCCCTCGCAGTGCCGCCGGCGTCGGCAGCCTGGGCCGTGCTGGAGTCCCCACCGCCGCCGCCGCCGCCGCAGGCGGTCATCAGGGTCGCGCTCAGCACCAGCGCCAGGCGGGTGGCCCAGGGTTTGTGCCCGGGGTGTGGGTTGTGGGTCGTCAATTGCATGCGGGGTCCTCGGCTGCGGTGGTGGCGGGCGAGACCTTCAAAAACGAAGGGCATCGCCATTCCGCAGTCTGTGGCCCAGCGCACACTGGGGGTGACAGGACCCGCCTGTCAGCAGCACTCGTTACAGACGCTCACCAGCCCTGGCGGCAGCTGTGCATTGCGTCACGCCAGCGCGGGAGCCAGCGAGCGGCGCGCTGCGTCGATGTCCACGCCCTGGCGACGCGCCCAGTCGCGCAACTGGTCTTCGCCGATGCGGCCCACATTGAAGTAGGTGGCGTCGGGGTGGGCCATGTAGAAGCCGCTGACGCTGGCCGCCGGCGTCATGGCCATGCTGTCGGTCAGGGCCATGCCGATGTCCTCGGCGGCCAGCACGCGGAACATGTCGCGCTTGACACTGTGCTCGGGGCAGGCCGGGTAGCCCGGCGCGGGCCGGATGCCGCGGTACTGTTCCTTGATGAGTTCGGCCACGCCCATCTGCTCGTCGGGCGCATAGCCCCATAGCTCGGTGCGCACGCGCTGGTGCAGCCGCTCGGCAAACGCCTCGGCCAGACGGTCGGCCAGGGCCTTGAGCATGATGGCCGAGTAGTCGTCGAGGGCGTCGGTGAACTGACGCTCCTTCTTCTCGACGCCCAGCCCCGCCGTCACGGCGAAGAGGCCGATGTAGTCGGGCTGCGTTCCGCGAGGCGCGATGAAATCGGCCAGGCTGCGGTTGGGGCGCCGAATGGGCCCATCCGCACCGTCCACGACCGGGCGCTCGGTTTGCAGCCGCAGCGGGTTCCAGCACAGGGCGATCTCGCTGCGCGACTCGTCGGTGTAGATCTCGATGGTGTCGTCGCCCACCGTGTTGGCCGGCAGCAGCGCGATCACGCCGCTGGCCTGCAGCCAACGGCCCTCGATGGCGCGCTGCAGCAGCTTCTTGCCATCGTCGTAGACACGCTGCGCCTCGGCGCCCACGACCTCGTCGGTCAGGATGCCGGGGAACTTGCCTGCCAAATCCCAGGTCTGGAAGAAGGGCGCCCAGTCGATGCTTAGCGCCAGCTCGCCCAGGTCGTAGTTCTTGAAGACGCGCCGGCCGATGAACTTCGGCACCGGCGGCGTGCAGGCCGACCAGTCGATGGTGTGCTTGTTGGCCCGCGCCGCGGCCAGTGTCACCAGCGGTGTGGTCTTCTTGCTGGCGTGCAAGGCGCGCACGTGTGCGTAGTCGGTGTTCAGGTCGGCGATGAATTTCGCGGCGCGCTCGTCGGACAACAGTTCCGAGCACACGCCCACGCTGCGCGACGCGTCGGGCACGTAGACCACCGGCCCGTCATAGTGCGGCGCGATCTTCACGGCTGTGTGCACGCGGCTGCAGGTGGCCCCGCCGATGAGCAGCGGCACCTGGCGGCTGCGAAAATAGTCGTCGCGCTGCATCTCGGCCGCCACGTGCTGCATCTCTTCGAGGCTGGGCGTGATCAGGCCCGAAAGCCCGATGATGTCGGCGCCTTCGAGCTTGGCCTTGGCCAGAATGTCCTGGCACGACACCATCACGCCCATGTTCACGACGTCGAAGTTGTTGCACTGCAGGACCACGGTGACGATGTTCTTGCCGATGTCGTGCACGTCGCCCTTCACCGTGGCAATCACGATCTTGCCCTTGGCCTTGGCTTCGCCGCCGGCTTGCACCAACGCCAGCTTTTCGGCCTCGATGTAGGGCAGCAGGTGGGCCACGGCCTGCTTCATCACACGCGCGCTCTTCACCACCTGGGGCAGGAACATCTTGCCCTGGCCGAAGAGGTCGCCGACCACGTTCATGCCAGCCATCAGCGGGCCTTCGATCACGTGCAGCGGCCGGCCGTTTGCGGCCTGGATGGCGACCCACGCTTCCTCGGTGTCTGCCGTGATGAATTCGGTGATGCCGTGCACCAGGGCGTGGCTCAGGCGGTGGTCGACATCGCCCACGCGCCAGGCCAGCTTGGCGCTGTCGTCCTTGGCCATGCCCTTGGCGGTCTCGGCGATCTCGACGAGGCGTTCTCCCGCATCGGAGCGGCGGTTGAGCACGACGTCTTCCACGCGTTCCCGCAGCACGGACTCGAGGTCGTCGTACACGCCCACCATGCCGGCGTTGACGATGCCCATGTCCATGCCGGCCTGGATGGCGTGGTACAGGAACACGGTGTGGATGGCCTCGCGCACCGGGTCGTTGCCGCGGAAGCTGAAACTGACGTTGCTGACGCCGCCCGACACCTTCGCACCAGGCAAGTTCTGCTTGATCCATCGCGTGGCATTGATGAAGTCGACCGCGTAGTTGTCGTGCTCCTCGATGCCCGTGGCGATGGCGAAGATGTTGGGGTCGAAGATGATGTCCTCGGCCGGGAAGCCCACCTCGTCGACCAGGATGCGGTAGGCACGCTGGCAGATGTCGATCTTGCGCTGGTAGGTGTCGGCCTGGCCCTTTTCGTCGAAGGCCATGACCACGGCGGCCGCGCCGTAGCGGCGCACCAGATTGGCCTGGCGCTTGAACTCGGCCTCGCCTTCTTTCAGCGAGATCGAGTTCACGATGCCCTTGCCCTGGATGCACTTCAGCCCGGTCTCGATCACGCTCCACTTGCTGCTGTCGATCATCATCGGCACGCGGGCGATTTCGGGTTCGCCAGCGATGAGCTTCAAGAAGCGCTCCATCGCTGCGGCCGAATCCAGCATGGCCTCGTCCATGTTGATGTCGATGACCTGCGCGCCGCTCTCGACCTGCTGGCGTGCCACGCTCAGCGCGTCCTCGAAACGGCCTTCGAGGATCATCTTGGCGAAGACGCGGGAGCCGGTGACGTTGGTGCGCTCGCCGACGTTGACGAACAGAGAACGGGTGTCGAAGCTGGCCGGCTCCAGGCCGGAAAGGCGCATCGGCGGCGGGGCGGTGGCGGGGGTGGCGTCGTCAGCAAGGCGGGTCATGGCTCGGTCCTGGGGTGGGGCCGAGCGCCGTTGCCAACCGCGCGGCGGCCGCGGCGCGGTGCCCCGAGCCTGGCGGGCCGGGTGGCCCGTTGCAACGCTCCTCGGAACAGTTTGGATGTTAGCGGTTGCGCGTCCGTGGCCGTTGGCCGCACGGCGTGCGGTTTTGACGGTTGCCGCTTCAGTCCTACACTGAGGCAGGAACGACTCTCGCTGGATCCGCCATGGGACTGCCCCTTCCAAACGTGTTGATGACCGCGGCCGAATTTTTGGCCTGGGACGAGCACCAGACTCTGAAGCGCGAGTTCGTGCGCGGTGAGGTGTTTGCCATGTCTGGCGGCGAAGACCGCAACAACACGGTGGCCATGAACCTGGCCCTGGCGTTGCGGATGCACCTCAGCGGCAGCCCATGCCGTGTGTACATGGCGGACATCAAGCTGCGCGTGGAGGCCGCCGATTGCTACTTCTATCCCGATGTGATGGTCACTTGCAGCGAGGCCGATGCGGCCAGCCGCCTTATCAAGCGCGATGCCGTGCTGGTGGTGGAGGTGCTGTCGCCGTCGACCAGCGCCTACGACCGTGGCGACAAGTTCGCCGATTACCGCGCCTTGCCGACCCTGCGCGAATACCTGCTGGTGGACGTGCACAAGCAGCGTTGCGATCTCTATCGCAAGGGTGCCGACGGCTTGTGGGTGCTGCACCCGACGCGGGCTGAAGAGCCGCTGGTGCTGGCCAGCGTGGACCTGACGCTGGTGCCCGCGCAGCTGTGGGCCGACCTGGAACCGATAGAGCCGAACGAGCCTGCTGCGCCGGGCGCAGCGACCGATTCGCCGGACTCAGCGACTGTGTGAAGTCAGCCGGGCCAGCGGGCCCGCCGCGCTGATGCCCAGACCGGCGCGCCGTGCCGTGGCAGCCGGCGGCTCTGGTGGGGACTCGATCGGCGACACGGTCGGCGGCTCGAGCGGCGCTGTGGCTTCGACCGCCTGCAGGGCCGCCGCGCCGTCGGCACCGCGCCGCATCGCCACGCCGACGGCCAGGATGTCGATCACCAGCAGATGCAGGATGCGGCTGACCATCGGCACCTGGGTCGCCACGTCTTCGAGGTGGTCGACGATCAGTGCCAGGTCGGCCATCCTGGCCAGCGGCGAGTGGCTGGCCGTGATGGCCAGCACCGCCGCGCCGCGCTGGTGTGCGCGATCGGCCACTTCCAGCAGGTCGCCGATGCGGCCGCTGCTGCTGATGATGACAACCACGTCCGTAGGGCGCAGCACGCTGGCGGCCAGGATCTGCAGGCGCGGGTCGGTCAGCGAGGCCGACGAGACGCCGAAGCGCAGGAACTTGTACTGCGCGTCGTCGGCCACCACGCTGTAGTGGCCCACGGCGTAGAACTCGATGCGCTCGGACGCGCTGAGCAGGTCAATGGCGCGCGTGATGGTGTCGCGGTTGAGCTGCTCGCGCACCTGCAGGATGGCGCTTGCGGTGTTGCCCAGCACCTTCACGGCCAGCTCCAGGGTGCTGTCCGCGCCCGTGACCTGGGTGTGGGTCAGCGGCACCGTGCCCGACAGCCCCGAGGCCAGGCGCAGCTTGAAGTCCGACAACCCTTCGCAGCCCAGCGTGCGGCAGAAGCGGATGACGGTCGGCTGGCTGACAAGCGCCGCGCGGGCGATCTCGGCGATGGGGTCGTTCAGCGCCGACCGGGGGTGGCCCAGCACGTGGTCGGCCACGCGCTTCTCGGCAGGCGACAGCTTGTCGCGGGCGCGCCGGATCTGTCCCAGGATGGCCGAGCCGGTGTCGGCCTGCAGCGTGCGCAACTGCGCGGCCAGGATGGCCGAGACGCCGTCCAGCGTGGCGTTCTCGGCGGTGACCACGTAGGTGGGAATGGCGCGCACGTAGTCGCTGAAACGGCCCTTGTCCTCGAAGCGGGTGCGAAAGGGCGAGGCGTCGAAGTACGCCCCCAGGCGCGGCACGATGCCGCCGCTGATGTAGATGCCGCCGAACGCGCCCAGGGTGACCGCCAGGTTGGCTGCAGCCGTGCCCAGCACGGCACAGAAGGCCTGCAGTGATTCAGCGCAGAGCATGTCGCTGCCGTCAGGGCTTGCAACAAGGCCACGGCGGGTGATCTCCGGCGCGGTCAGGGGCTGGGGCGCTTGCCCGGCGTGCTCGCGCAGCGCGTCGTGGATCAGTTCCAGCCCCGGGCCGGACAGCAGCCGCTCGAAGGAGACATGCGAAAACCGCGTCAGGCCATGGCGCAGGATGACGATCTCGCGCTCGTCGCGCGGCGCGAAGCTGGCGTGCCCGCCCTCGGTGCCCAGCGCCACGTAGCCGTCGGCCACGGGGATCAGCCCGCTCACGCCCAGGCCCGACCCCGCGCCCAACACGCCCACCACGCTGTGCTCGCGCGCGGTGCCGCCGCCGACCTGGCGGCGCTGCGCGGGCTGCAGTCGCGGCAGGGCCATGGCCAGGGCCGTGAAATCGTTGACGACGACCAGCGTCTGCAAACCCAGGCGCTGGCGCATCTGCTCACTGGAGAATCGCCAGTGGTAATTCGTCATGCGCACCTCGTCGCCTTCGACCGGGTTGGCGATGGCGATGGCAGCGTGCTCGATGCGGGCGGCCAGCCCGTCGGGCAGGCGCTGCAGGTAGCGGGTCACGGCGGCGTAAAAGTCGGCATGCTCGGCGCAAGGCAGCGAGGCCGCATGCACGAATCTGCCGGGAGCCGATTCCAGCGCAAAGCGGGCGTAGGTGCCGCCGATGTCGGCCAGCAAGCGCGGGCTGTCGTGGTCGAAACGGGTCGTCATGGCGTCGTGCGGAGCGAAACTCTGGCTGTAGCTTCACTACAGGATACGCGGTTCGCCGTCGCGGCCCCGCAGCAAAATCTACCCCGCCGCGATGCCGGCCCGGGGCACGGGCGCTTGCGAGGCTTTTGTAGTTTTGCTACCGTCACCGATGCACAAGCTGAGGAAATCCTCGTGATCGCTGAAGACGAAATCGCGCATCTGGCCGCGGGGCGCCCGGCCCGCCCCTGGCTGCTGGCCGACATCGGCGGCACCAACGCGCGCTTCGGCTGGCTGGCCCCGGGCAGCGGCGCCTTGGCCCATGTGGTCAGCTTGCGCGCCTGCGACCACACCGGCCCCGCTGCAGCGGGGCTGGCCTACCTGGACGAGCTTTCCCGACAGCTGGGCCGCGACTACAGCCCGCCGCGCGCGGGCGCCTTTGCCGTGGCCACGGCGGTGGGGGACGACCGGATCGCCTTCACCAACAGCGGCTGGGCCTTTTCGCGGCGACAGACGCAGGCCGATCTGGGTCTGGACGAGTTGCTGATGCTCAACGACTTCGAGGCGCTGGCATTGTCGCTGCCGCGGCTGAGCGCGGCGCAGTTGCGCCCGCATGGCGCCCTGCCGCAGGCCCGCGGCACATTGGCCGTCGTCGGGCCGGGTACGGGGCTGGGCGTGGCCGGCCTGGTGCAGACGCCGCACGGCTGGGCGGCCGTGGCCGGTGAGGGCGGACACGCCACCTTGTGTGCCGCCGACGAATTCGAGGCCGCTTTGCTGGCCGCTGTGCGCCTCGAGCATGCCCATGTATCCGCCGAGCGGCTGCTGTCGGGCATCGGGTTGCCGGTGCTGCACCGCGGCGTGGCGGCCGTGCTGGGCGTGCCTGCCGGGCCGCTGTCGGCCGAGCTGATCGTCGAACGCGGCCTGGCCGGCAGCGACCCGCTCTGCAGCCGCAGCCTGGACGCTTTCTGCGCCTTGCTCGGCGGCTTCTGCGGCAACGTGGCGCTGACGTTGGGCGCGCGCGGCGGCCTGTACATCGGCGGCGGCATCGTGCCGCGGCTGGGCGAGCGTTTCTTCCAGTCGAACTTTCGCGAACGCTTCGAGGCCAAGGGGCGTTTCCAGACCTACCTGCAGGCCGTGCCCACGGCGCTCATCACCGACACCCTGGCTGCCTTGACGGGCGCGGTGCAGGCGCTGGAGCAGCATGGCGCTTGAAGCCCGCCCCCGCCCCGCGCGTTGCATCCAGACACGCGTCGGCTGCGCATACTGCGGCATGAACGTGACCTACCGATCCCTTCGCGCCGTGCTGGTGACTGCCTTGATGGGCTGCACGTTGGGCGTCGCCGCGCACGACACCTGGTTCATGCCGCTGCCGGCGCTGCGACCAGGCGAGCTCCGCCTGGCCCTGGGCACGGGCGACCGCTTTCCCACCCAGGAATACGCCATCGATCCGAAATTCCTCGTGCGCCGGGGCTGCAACAGCCACGCGTCGGGGCCCGTCGGTGCGCTGCGTGCCGAGCAGAACACGGCCACGGCGCTGGTGTTGCGCGCGCCCGCGTCGGCGCGGTCATGCTGGGCGCAGCTGACGCCTTTCCAGCTCACGCTAGAAGCCGACAAGGTGCCGGTCTACCTGAAGGAGGTCAACGCCTCGGCCGAGTTGCGCGCCACCTGGGCCGCGATGCAGGCGCGCGGCCTGGCGTGGAACGAGACCTACACCAAGCACGCGCGCATCAACCTGGGCGACGTGTCGGCGCAGTCTGCCGAACCGTCGGGCATGGTCATGGACATGCTGCTCGAGGCGGCGCCCGGGCCGCTGCGCGTGCGCGACCCGGTGGTGGTGCGGGTGCTGCGCGAGGGCCGCCCGCTGGCCGGCTTCAAGGTCGAGTTGCTCGGCGAACTCAGCCCGCTGGGACTGTGGAAGCAAACCGACGACCAGGGCCGCATCACCGTGCAGCCGCCCTTGCCCGGCCGCTGGGTCTTGCGCGGCATCGACCTGGTGCTGTCGGCCAGCCGACCCGACGAATGGGAGAGTCGCTTCGTCACGCTGGCGTTCGATGTCGCTCCTGCCGCTCCTGCCGCTGCAGCCGCCACGGCCCCGCCGCCGCCCCGCTTGCCCTGAGCTGCGCTGACCCCGTTCCGGGCCTAGAACGGCAGCAGCTTGAGGTTGAATGCCCGCTCTGCGAACCACACGCCAGCCAGCGCGGCAATCAACAGGGAGCCGCCGATGCGCACCCCCTGGCGGTACAGCACCGTGCGCCGCAGCGCGTAAGCCAGCGGCAGGAACACCGCCACGATGGCCAGCTGTCCGGCTTCGACGCCGAGGTTGAAGCCCACCAGCGCCAGTGTCAGCGCGCCCTTCGGCAACCCCAGGTCGGCCAGCACGCTGGCGAAGCCGAAGCCGTGGATCAGCCCGAAGCCGAAGGCCACCGTCCAGCGCCGCCCGGTGAACAGCGGAAAGACGTTGTTCAGCGCGGCCAGCACGACCGACGCGGCGATCGTGGCCTCGACGGCGCGCGAAGGCAGCGACACCATGCCGAGTGTGGCCAGCGTCAGCGTGATCGAGTGCGCCAGCGTGAAGGCGGTGACGATGCGCAGCACGTCCCACAGCGCTTGCGCGGCGCCCGACACGGGCTGCCAGTCGGCCGCCCGCCCCCAGGCCGGGCCACGCCGAAGCCCGGGTGCGTGTTGCCACACCAGCACCGCCGGCAGCAGCAACGACAACAGGAACAGGATGTGGTCGAAGCCGATCCAGATGTGCCACACGCCTTCACGCGCGTAGTCGACGAACTGCCGCCAGCTGCTGGCCTGGCCCAGCTCGAACTGCTGCCGCGCGGCCGCGGGCCCGAAGACCGCCGTGCGCGTGGTGCCCGCGGCGCTGAGCTTCAGCAAGCCCCGGTGCTGCGGGTCGAGATCGGCGAACAAGCGGTACTCCATTGCCAGGCTGCGCACCGTCCCGCCCGCCGCGCCCGGGCAGGCCCATTGCAGCGGCAGCACGCTGTAGGCGCCGTCGGTGTGTTCGTCGACCAGCTGCGCGCCGATGCTCAGTTCGCACGGCTGGCCGTCGGCCTGCAGCAGCAGCCGCGCCTGGGCGTAGGCGGCGATGTCGGCATGCCGCGCGCGCACCTCGCGCCAGGTGATGTCGCCGTCGCCATCGGCATCCAGCCCAATGGCGAAGTCGAGGTCGCGCAGGGCGATGTCCCATTGGCCGCTCAGTTGGCTGCCTTGCACCGACACCGACAGGTAGCTGTCCGACGGCTTGTGGGCATGCGCCGCGCCTGCGGCCAGCAACAGCAACAGCATCAGCATCAGCAGCAGTAGCAGCGACGGCAATGCGGCCAGCGCCCGTGGCCACCCATGCCGCTCGCCGACCAACGTCTGCTTCAACGGCCTCACTGCAGGCCCTTGAGCTCGGCTGCCAGCCTTTGCAGTGCCACGCTCTGGATGCCGGACGCCGCCATCCAGGCCAGCGCGGGCGCTGCCGCTGACGGCTGCCGTGCCGCCACGGCGGCTTCGAGAAGGATGCGGGCGTCGGCGGGCTCACGCTGCTCGGCAAAGTTTTCGCTTGCCAGCGCCAGCGCTTGATCGGGTTGCCCAAGCAGGGCCAGCCGGTAGCGCGAGGCTTCCTTGCGGTGCGTGGTGTCGCCGCGCAGCGCGGCGGCGTCGAAGCGCTCGCCCAGGATGCGTGCCCAGGTGTCGCGCTCGGGCGTGCCGGCGGCCTGCGCGGCCAACGCCAGGCGCAGCAGCAACACGTCGGCGCGCGCGCGGTCCTTCAGCAAGGTCAGCACCTCGGCTGGGCGCTTGCGGTCCAGCAGGAAGTCGGCATAGGCAGCCTGCGCATAGACGTCGTCCAAGCCCAGTGCCAAGGCTTGGCGGAAGGCCGCTTCGGCAGCGGGGTAGGCGCCGCGCCGTTCTTCGGTTTCGGCCAGGCGCGTCAGCGCCCACAGGCGCTGCGCGGCGTCGGCGCCCGGCGCGCTCGCTGGCGTGCTTGCCAACGCGTTGCGCAAGGCCGTCGCGGCGGCTTCGGCTCGCCCCGTGGTGGCGTCGACCTGCGCCGTGCAAGCCACGCCGATGAGCGGCGGCGCCAGCTCAGCCAGCTTTTCGCAGCTGCGCAGCGCCTGGGTGTAGTCGGCACGCACCATGTGGATGGCCGCGCGCCAGGCCCAGGCGTCGCCATGGGCCGGGTCGGCCAGCAGCGCCGCGTCCAGGTCGGCCAGGGCTTCGGTGAAGCGGTGGTCGAACTGCAGCAGCTTGGCGCGCAACACACGCACGGCAGTGGGCGGCGCCGGCAGGTTCCACCACGGCGCGAGCGCCGCCTGGGCGTAACCGATGTAGCGCGGGTCGCCCTCGGCCGCGACCGCATCGAAGTAGCGCTCGGCCAGGCGCACGGCACGGTCGATGTCGTCGGGCTGCTGCCGCCAGGCCAGGCGCAAGGCGTTCAGTTCCTTCGCTTGCGGATCGGTGGCGCGCGCAGGCAGGCGTTCGAGCACCTGCTTGTCGGACGCGGGCAGGTAGGGCGCTGCGTGCGCTGCACAAAAGGCCAGCGCGGACAGCGCGGACAGCGCGGCCAGCAGCGCCGTCAGCATGCGGTGTGGAAAAAGTTGCAAAAGCATCTGCGCATGATCGTAGTCTGCCCGCGCACAGACGACACACAGACGACACACAGACGACGCTGGCGGCTTCGTGGCCGGGCCTGTCAACGTGGGCCTGTCGGGCGGCGTTGTTCGGCCAAGTCCGCCAAATCCGGGATCGTTTGTGGGTGACGACCACGGCCCGCGGACCGCCCAAGGTGCCTCAAGCCAGAGGTACATGTTTTCGAGTATCCGCACCACCCTTTTTTTCCATCGAAAGAGACATCATGAACAAGCTCCTGAGCTCCCTGGTTTTCGCCGCCCTGGCATCGTTCGGCTTCAGCGCGCACGCCGCGTCGCACGCCGGCGGCGCACCGATGAAGGCTGACGCCCCCGCCAAGGCCAAGGCCGACGCCGCCAAGCCCGCAGCCAGCGCGCCCAAGGCCAAGAAGGCCCACAAGGCTGCCAGCGGTGCCAAGGCCGACATGAAGAAGGAAGAAGCCAAGAAGTAAGTTCTTCGCTCCGCGAAAAAAGGCAGGCGCCTGGCGCCTGCCTTTTTTTTGTGTCGGCGGTGATGACGCACGATCAAGTGTTGTTTTGTTGCAATGTAGTTTGGCTACAAATTAATCAGGCCGACCGCAAGGCTGCGCCAGCGCGGTGCATGGATGCTGTCCCTGCTGCGCCACCGCTGCCGGGCCAAGCCGGCTTGGGGTGGGCGCGGCCGGTATTGGGGGGTCTGCCAGGGTTTATAAGGGTACCTGATGAATCTAGTTTTGGTACAAAGTTGGGTTCCAGGTGAAAACACGCCATCCGCTGGCCGCGCTTGCAACGCGTCTGGCGCCCAGAGTGTTCGGTTCCCACAAGCCTTCAGGAGACATCCATGCACCCATCCCAATCCGTCCGCCGCGGCACCGTGCGCGCCATGACACGCCATGTCCTGCACGCCACGCCGGTGGCCGCCGCGGTGGCCGCCCTGTGGTGCGCCGCGGGCGTCGCGCAGGCCCAGCAGTCGGGTGCGGTGCCGGCCAGCGACGTCGTCGTCATCACCGGCATCCGGCGCGGTATCGAAAGTGCCATCAACGTAAAGAAGAATTCCGATTCCATCGTCGAGGCGGTTTCGGCCGAAGACATCGGCAAGCTGCCCGACAGCAGCATCGCCGAATCGATCGCCCGCCTGCCTGGCCTGTCAGCCCAGCGGGTGGCCGGCCGTGCCCAGGTCATCAGCGTGCGCGGGCTGTCGCCGGACTTCGCCACCACGCTGCTCAACGGCCGCGAGCTCGTCAGCACCGGAGACAACCGCAGCGTCGAGTTCGACCAGTTTCCGTCCGAACTGCTCAGCGGCGTCACCGTGTTCAAGACGCCCGACGCCGCCCTGGTGGGCCAGGGACTGTCGGGCACGCTGGACATGCAGACGGTGCGGCCGCTGAATTTCGGCAGTCGCGTGTTCACCGTGGGTGGCCGTTTGTCGCAAAACTCGCTGGGCTCGGCGGGCGGTTTCTCCAGCAACGGCAGTCGCTTCAGTGCGAGCTACGTCGACCAGTTCGCCAACCGCACCATTGGCTTGACGCTGGGCTTCGCCTACCTGAAGACGCCGGTGCAGGAGGAGCAAGTCGGCCTGTACGAGCCCTGGGAAGTAAAGGGCACCGACAACGGCCGCGCCGTCGCGCCCGGACTGCCGGCAGGCACCTTCAGCACCGGCGGCATCAAGGCGCTGCGCCGCACTGGCGAGACCACGCGCACGGGACTGATGGGCACGCTCGAATGGCGGCCGTCGAAGGATTACTCCGGCACGCTGGATCTGTTCTTCTCCAAGGCCAAGCAGGAAGACACGGCCAATCAGTTCGAGATGAACATCAACTACAACGGCAGCTACCCCTGCAATGGCGGCGGCGGGCCGCCCTGCACCTGGAGCAATGCGGTCGTCAACGGCAACAAGACCGTCACCAGTGCCACCATCGCCAGCATGTACCCGCTGGTTCGCGGCATGTACAACAAGCGCGACGATGAGATCAGCGCCATCGGCCTGAACAACCGCTTCAAGTTCGGTCAGCTGTCGCTGGACGCCGACGTCAGCTACTCGAAGGCCACGCGCGACGAAGTGAGCCTGGAGAACAACAACCAGCTCGTGCCCTCACCGCAGTTCGAAAGCTCCAACGTGCGCTTCAACTCGGGCACGTTCTCCACCTTCTCGGCCGCGCGCGACTATTCCAACTTGGCCAACCTCCCGCTGCGCGGCACGATCTACGGCTCGGGCTATGGCAAGACACCCAGGATCGAGGACGAACTCACCGGCTTCAAGCTCGTGGGCTCGATGCCGTCGCCTGTGAGCCTGTTCGCCGACCTGTCCGCAGGCCTGGCCCACGTCGACCGCACGAAGCAGAAGGCGCAGCCCGAAGGCAACATCAACCTGCCCAACGGCGTGAGCCAGACGGTCATCGGATCGGACCTGTCCTACGGCACGGTCAACCTGGGCTTCGCCGGCCTGGGCAACATCGCTGCCTGGAACGTGCCGGGTGCGGTGGCGCGCTACATGGTCTTCAACCCGGCGATCGACCAGCCCTACCTCGTGGCCAAGTCGTGGACGGTGGACGAGAAGATCACCACCGCTTTCGTCAAGGCCAATCTCGACCAGGACTTCGGCGGCGTCAACATGCGCGGCAACGTCGGCCTGCAGCTGCAGCGCACCGACCAGTCGTCGGACGGCATCCGGTTCTCCAACAATCGCACCTTCGCCGTCACGGACGGCAAGACCTACACGGACGTCCTGCCGAGCCTGAATCTGGCTTTTGCACTGGGCGGGGACCAGACCCTGCGCGTGGCTGCTGCGCGCCAGGTGGCACGCCCGCGCGTGGACCAGCTGCGCTCGTCGCTGGACTTCGGCATCGACAACGGCACCGGCCGGCCGGGCGCCAGCGGCGGCAACGCCAAGCTCGACCCGTGGCGCGCCAATGCGCTGGACATCTCGTACGAGAAGTACTTCGGCACCCGCGCCTACGTGGCTGCGGCGGCATTCCAGAAGAAGCTGACCAGCTACATCTACACGCAAAGCAACTCAAGCTACGATTTCGCACCCTTCATCCTGGGCTATGTGCCGCCCAACACCTGCGCGGTGGGCCAGCTGCAGAACCAGCCATGCCCGGCGGCACAGCGCATCGGCACCTACACCGCGCCGTACAACGGCAAGGGCGGCAATTTGTCGGGCGTGGAGCTGTCAGCCTCGCTGCCGCTGGGCATGCTCACGCCAGCGCTGCAGGGATTTGGCGTTGTGGCCAGCGCCAGCTTCAACCGCAGCAACATCAATATCGACCTCAGCCAGGAAGGCGACAACCGCGGCAGTCTGGGAACGGCATCCGTGCCACTGCCCGGCTTGTCCAAGCGCGTGACCAACCTCACTGCCTACTACGAAGCAAGTGGTTTCGAGGTCCGCATCAGCCAGCGCAAGCGCTCCGACTTCGTCGGCGAGATCGGCGACTTCGCCAACCAGCGCAAGCTGCGTTACGTGGTGGGCGAGGACATCGTCGATGCGCAGATCGGCTACAACTTCACCGACGGCACCCTGAAGGGCTTGAGCCTGACGCTGCAGGCCAACAACCTCAACAATGCCGCGTACGAGACATATTCCGGCAGCAAGGACCGCCAGCTGGAATACATCAAGTGGGGCCGCTCGGTGCTGCTGGGCGCGAACTACAAGTTCTGACGCGCTACTGATCGCCGCACGACGGGCCCGGACGGCAGCTTGCCGCCCGGGCCTTTTCACTTTGGGCGTGCCGCGCGCCGCGTGCCGCCTGCCCCAGCCCTAACCAATGCCGACGATGCCGTCGAACGCCATGAACCGCTGACCATGCTCTCGAAGACACTCGGATTCGTTTTGCTCGCACTAAGCTTGTGCAGCGCGCCTGCCATGGCCAGCGACGCCCAACCGCCGCCCGTCGCCGATTTCTTCCAGAACCCCGCCTTCAGCAACGCCGTACTTTCGCCTTCGGGCCGCCAGGTGGCGTTCCTGGTCGGCGCGCGCGACAGCCGCGACCGCCTGGCCGTGCTCGACCTGGACAGCATGAAAGTGCAGGCGGTGGCCTCTTACGGCGACGCCGACGTGGTGCGCCCGCACTGGGTCAACGACAAGCGCCTGGTGTTTAGCCTGGCCGACCGCAGACTGGCTCAAGCCGACCAGCGTTTTGCGCCAGGTCTGTTCGCTGTCAACGCCGACGGCAGCGGCCTGCGCCAACTGGTGCAGCGTGAACACGTGTTCGTGCAGGACGGCATCGGCACGCGCCAGCTGCCCTGGAACACCTTCCTGCTGCGCGAGCGCGGTGCGCAACAGGGCGACGAGGTGCTGGTGGTGCAGCCCGAGGCGTACTCCGACCAGGGTTTCGACTTTTTCAAGCTGATGCGTCTGAACACCGTCAGCGGCCGCGCCGAGAGCGTGGAGACACCCGTGAACGCATTCGGCTGGCTGATCGACGGCCAGGGCGAGGTGCGCGCCGTGCACACCGCGCGCGACGGCCGCGCGGCTGTGCAGTGGCGCGAGGCCTCTGGCAAGTGGCGCCAGTTGCGAGACTTCGACCGCTTTACCGGCGATGCCCTGGCGCTTCGTTACATCGACGCCGACGGCCGTGTGCTGGCCACGGCGCGCGGTGCGGGTACTCCACCAGGTGACACGCAGGTCGTCACCACCTACGACCCCCGCACTGACCAGCTGGGCGCCAAGCCCCTTGCGGCGACACCGCAGTTCGACATCCAGCCCGAATTCATCGCCAGCGACGACAAGCTGCTGGGCCTGCGCTTCACGGTCGACGCCGAAGTGACGCAGTGGTTCGACGAGAGCCTGCAAGCCGATCAAGGCGAGGTCGACAAGTTGTTGCCCGCCACCGCCAACATGCTGACGCCGCCGCGCCGCGGCAACAGCCCCTGGGTGCTGGTACGGGCGTTTTCCGATGTGCAGCCGGCGCTTTACTTCATGTTCCACACGCAGACGAAGCGACTCACGCGGCTGGGCGGCGAGCAGCCGGGCATCAAGCCGGCACAGATGTCTGCCATGGACTTGGTGCGCTTCAAGGCGCGCGACGGGCTGGAGATCCCGGCCTACCTGACCCTGCCCGCCGCCGCCGAGCCCAAGAAGATGTTGCCGCTCATCGTGTGGGTGCACGGCGGGCCGTGGACCCGCGGCGCCACCTGGCAATGGCAGGCGCCGGTGCAATTCCTGGCGTCGCGTGGCTATGCCGTGCTGCAGCCCGAGTTCCGCGGCAGCACGGGCTTCGGCCAGAAGCACTTTCGCGCCGGCTTCAAGCAATGGGGCCTGGCGATGCAGGACGATCTGGCCGACGCGGCGCGCTGGGCCGTGGCGCAAGGCATCGCCGACCCCAGGCGCATCTGCATCATGGGTGCCAGCTACGGCGGCTACGCCACGCTGATGGGCCTGGCCAAGGACGGCGACCTGTTCCGCTGCGGCGTGCAGTGGGCGGGCGTGGCCGACATGCTGCTGCTGTTCGACGCGAGCTGGAGCGACACCAGCGACGCCTTTAAGCGCTTCGGAATGCCGCAACTCATCGGCGACCGGCAGAAGGACGCCGCGCAGCTGGAAGCTACCTCGCCGGTGAGGCTGGCCGCGCGCATCAAGAACCCGGTGCTGATGGGTTATGGCCGCGCCGACAAGCGAGTGCCCATCGAACACGGCCGGCGCATCTTCGATGCCGTCAAACCCCACAACCCCGGCGCCGAGTTCGTGGAGTACGACAAGGAAGGCCACGGCTGGGCCCTGCCCGCCACCGAGGTGGACTGGTGGAGCCGGGTGGAAGCGTTCCTGGCACGGCATCTGTTGGCGAAGTAGCCTGCCGGGGGGCGTTCAATGCGCCGCCAGGCGGCGTCGCGACGCCCGGGCATGCGGCACCCACTGTAGACGTGCCCAACGCCGCCACATCAGCAGCCCGCGCAGCCACTCGTCGGCTATGTAGGCCAGCCACACGCCCACCAGCCCGAGGCCGCAGACGCTGCCCAACAGCCAGCTGCCGCCGGCCAGCACCAGCAGCATCGACGCCGCCCCGGCCACGACCGGGTAGCGCGCGTCGCCCGCGGCGCGCAGCGCATTGATGACCACCAGATTGAAGGTGCGGCCGGGCTCCAGCAGCACGGTCAGCCACAGCAGCACCGTGGCGCTGTGGATGATGTGCTCATCCAACGTGAACAGCCGCAGCAGCCACGGGCCAGCCAGCGCCGCCAGCGCGGCCACGGTGACGCTCACCGCCAAGCCGCGCGCCAGTGCCCGGCGCACCAGCGCGTGCGCTTCGTGCAGCCGGCCGGCGCCGATGAGGTGGCCCACCAGCACCTCCACCGACAGGCCGGTGGCCAGGCCGAACAGCAGCGTCACCATGACCACCTGCGAGGCGTAGGCATGCGTGGCCAGGGCGGCAGCGCCCAGGCCGCCCACCACGGCCACGCTGACCAGGTAGGCCAGGCGGTAGGCGATGTTCTCGGCCGCACCCGGCAGGCCGATGCGCGCCACCGCGGTGAGCTCGCGCCGCCGCAGCCGCCATACGTCGGCCCACACCGGCCGCAGGTTCAGCCTGCAGCGCCACAGCCACAGGTGCAGCACGATGGCCAGCGCGCGCGCCAACACCACTGCCAACGCGTAGCCGGGCAGCCCCAGCGCGGGCAGCGGCCCGGCGCCGAACATCAACGGCCCCATCAGCGCCAGGTGCAGCAACTGCATGGCCACCATCACGGCCAGGGTGTCGCGGGCACGCAGGTGGGCACGCATGACGGCCGTCATGCTGGCGTTCCAGGCGTCCAGCAACATCGCTGGCGCCAGCGCCACCAACAGCGGCAGCGCCAGCGGCAACACGTCGGGCGGGGCGTTCATCAGGCCCAGCAGCGGGCCAGCCGTTGTCGCGGCAATCAGCGCCGCGGCCAGCCCGATCCAGCTGCTGGCGCCCAGCACGGCGCGCGCCACGGCGTCGGCATGCTCACGCCGCCCGGCACCCAACGCCTGCGTGATGACCACGCCCACCCCCGCGCCGACGATGCGAAAGACGATGAACAAGGTGCCGAACACGTGGTGCGCCAGCGCGAAAGCCGCACCCGCGGCGTCCGAAGCACGCGCCGCCAGCACGGTGCCCACGACGCCCACCGCGATGCCCAGCAGCAGCTCCAGCAGCAGCGGCCAGGTCAGCGAGAAGAGACGGGGACGTTCAGTCAAAAGGGGGTGGCGCTGCAGTGAATTTGGCTACAATTGCGTACTCTTTTGCAGGCAACGATCCACCATGGACTACGTCACCGTGCGCGAGCTTCGCGCTCAATCCGCCAAAGTCTGGGACCGCGTGGAAGCCGGCGAGGAGATTGTCGTCACCCGCAACGGCAAGCCCTTTGCGCTGCTGCTTCACACCGCCCCGGCCGACGTGGAGTCTGCCCTGCGGGCTTACCGCGCCGCGCGCCTGGGCACGGTGCTGGACCGCATCCAGGCGCACGCGCTGGCACAGGGGTTCGACCAGACACCGGACGAGACCATCGAGGCCGAGATCGCTGCGGTGCGCACCGCACGCCGCCCGGCCACGTCGGCATCCGCGTCAACGCGCGAGCCCAAGCTTGCCAAGCCTCGCCGTCGTTGACACCAACGTGCTGGTGTCGGCGCTGCTGAAGCCGACCAGCGTGCCCGCCCTGGTGGCCCGGGCCCTGCGACGCAACGTGCTGGTGCCCGTGGTGTGCGCCGACATCATGGACGAGTACCGGGCCGTCCTGAGCCGGCCCAAGCTGGGCCTGGCCGCGACCGATGTGGCCGAGCTTTTGCAGTTGCTGGGCGTGCAGGCGCGCTGGGTGCAACTGAGCGCCTGCCCCGCAACATTGCGCTTGCCGGACCCCGCCGACTGGCCGTTCATCGGCTGCGCAGCGGCGGCGCAGTGCCCGGTGATCACCGGCAACCTGAAGCACTTTCTTGCGGTGCTGGGGGTGGAGGCCATGACGGCGCGCACTTGGGTCGACCGGTACGGGTGACCGCTCAGCGCCCCACCCATACCCTGCCGCTCATGGCCGGCAGCTCCAGCGTGACGCGCCCTTGCGCCAGTGGCAGCGTGGCGCCGCCATGGGCCGGACGCAGGGCGGGCCCGCGCGCATCGGCCGGCAGTTGCAGGGACACGCTGCGCGCCGCCTGGGCGTTGTTCACGGCCACGAGCGCCACCTGCCCCTGGTGCCGGCGCAACCACACGATGACGTGGTCGTCGATGTACAACGGCGCCTCCAGGCTCCCCCGGCGCAGCACGGGGTGGTCGTGGCGCAGCTTGATCAGCTTCTTGAATTCCGCCAGCAAAGCGGTGTCGGGCTGGCCGCCCAGGTCTGCCCAGGGGTAGGTGGCTCGGTTGTAGGGGTCGTCGCCGCCCGTCACGCCGACCTCGTCGCCGTAGTACACCGCAGGCGCGCCAGGGTAGGTCATCTGGAAGAACACGGCCAGCTTCAGGCGTTGCTTGGCCAGGGCGATGGCTGCAGGATCCCTTGTGTCGTCGTGCCAGCCCAGCGCGTGCAGCGCACGCGGCTGGTCGTGGCTGGACAGCAGGTTCATCAGCGCGAACAGGGCCTGCGGCGGATAGGCCTCGCGCAGATGCTCCAGATGCCCGTAAAGCGCCGCGGCCTTGCCGCCGGCGGCGTATTCGAGCACGGCGCTGCGGAAGACGTAGTTCATGGTGCTGTCGAACATGTCGCCCAGGAAGTACTTGCTGGCGTCGAACCAGGTTTCGGCCACGGTCAATGCGTCGGGCCGGTGGGCCTTGACGGCGGTGCGCCATTCGCGCCAGAAGTCGTCGGGCAGCCAGGGCGCCACGTCCATGCGCCAGCCGGCGGCGCCGCGGTCCAGCCACAGCTTCATGACCGATTCGCGGTCGCGGTAGAAGAAGTCGCGCAGCGAGGCGCTGCTCTTGTCGAGCTCAGGCAGGTCGCTCACGCCCACCCAGCCTCTGTATTGCTTGTCGGCGTCGGTTTGCGTGGTGTCGAAGCTGTACCAGCCGGCCCAGGGCGACGCCGGGTTGATCTGCCCGCCCTGGAAGGCGCCTTGTGTGCCGAAATTGCCGTAACGGTTGAAGTACAGCGAATCGGCGCCGGTGTGGTTCAGACTGGTGTCGGTGATGACGCGCATGCCGCGCCGGGCGGCTTCGCGCGTCAAGCGGCTGAAGTCGGCGGTGCTGCCGAAGGCGGGGTCGATCTGGCGGTAGTCGGCCGTGTCGTACTTGTGATTGCTGCTGGCCTTGAACACCGGTGTCATGTAGATGGTGTTGGCGCCCAGCTTCTTGATGTAGTCCAGCTTGTCGATCAGGCCCGCCAGGTCGCCGCCGTAGAAGTCGTTGTTGAAGTGGGCGTCGCTGCCGTCGCCGCTGTTCGGGCGGAAGGGGCGCTGGTTCCAGTCGGCGTGCTTTTCCACCGTGTGCTGGTGGTAGTGCGCGGTGCCGGGCTGCGGGTCGTTGCGCGGGTCGCCATTGCGGAAGCGGTCGGGGAAGACGACGTAATAGACGACGTCGCGGGCCCAGTCGGGCACCTTGAAGGCCGGGTCGAACACCGTCTGGCGGAAGCGCCGAATGCGGGCGGGGCGCGGTGCCGGCCG
>ENA-OBIT01000106-OBIT01000106.1-metagenomes-genome-assembly--contig:-NODE-106-length-34525-cov-5.95608_pt1 | contig 34525 bp, 32 predicted proteins | sample MGYA00153386_OBIT01 | MGnify analysis MGYA00153386
GCTGGATCGGCTGCGAGTACAAGCCCGCCACCACCACCGACGCCGGCCTGGGCTGGCGCCAGCAACTGGCGCAGTAGCTTGCAAAGCAGACGGGCTCAACAAGCGCCGCACTCACTGCACTTACCGCAGACACCGCAGACACCGTAGACACCCGACATGACCACACAAGCACTGAATATCGGCTTCATCGGCCTGGGCATCATGGGCGCGCCCATGGCCGGCCATCTTTTGGCGGCCGGACACAAGCTGTTCGTCCACACGCGCAGCACGATGCGGCCCGAACTCGCCGCAGCCGGCGCCGTGGACTGCGCGAACGCCACCGAGGTGGCCCAGCATGCCGACATCGTGATCCTGATGCTGCCCGACACGCCCGATGTGCAGGCCGTGCTGTTCGGCGACGCGGGCGTGGCCGCCGGGTTGTCCTCAGGCAAGCTCGTTATCGATATGAGCTCGATCTCGCCCTTCGAGACCAAGACCTTCGCCAGCAAGATCAACGCCCTGGGCTGCGACTACCTGGACGCGCCGGTGTCCGGTGGCGAAGTCGGCGCCAAGGCGGCCAGCCTGACCATCATGGTCGGCGGCAGCGAGGCCGCGTTCGAGCGCGCCAAGCCGCTGTTCGCGCTGATGGGCAAGAACATCACCCATGTCGGCGCCAACGGCGACGGGCAGACGACCAAGGTGGCAAATCAGATCATCGTGGCGCTGAACATCGCCGCCGTCGGCGAGGCGCTGGTGTTTGCCAGCAAGGCCGGTGCCGACCCGGCCAAGGTGCGGCAGGCGCTGATGGGCGGCTTCGCGGCCAGCCGCATCCTGGAAGTGCATGGCGAACGCATGATCAAACGCACCTTCAACCCGGGCTTTCGCATTGCGCTGCACCAGAAGGACTTGAACCTGGCGCTGCAAGGTGCGAAGTCCATCGGCGTCAGCCTGCCGCAGACAGCGGGCGCTGCGCAGCTGATGCAGGCTTGTGCTGCGAATGGCATGGACCAGCTCGACCACTCGGCGCTGGTGCAGGCGCTGGAGCTGATGGCCAACCACGCGGTGGCCAAGGCGCCCGCGGCCTGATCAGGCACGGTCCCGCCCCCGGCACCCCCCGCCTAGTCGGGCGGCGGTGCTCACTCGTCATAACCCGGATTCTCGCGATCGAGCTTGCGCAGCAGCGCCGGCCACGCCAGATTGGCGGGGCCCTGGCCGGCGGTGGCCGCCTTGCTGATGTGGGCGTTGGCGGCGATCGGGCCCGGGCCGATGAGGTTGAGTTCGCCGCCGCCCTGCGCGTCGATCTGGATGCGGCAGGTGGACTCGAAGAAGTACATGTTCACGAAGGCCTCGGCGATGCTGCGGCCCACCGTCAGCAGACCGTGGTTGCGCAGCATCAGGTAGTTCGCGTGGCCCAGGTCGGCCTGCAGGCGCGGCTTCTCCTCGGCGTGCAGGGCGATGCCTTCGTAGTCGTGGTACGCCAGGGAACTGACGATCAGCGTGGACTGCTGGCTCAGCGGCAGCACGCCGGCCTTTTGCGCGCTCACGGCCACGCCGGCGCGGCTGTGCGTGTGCAGCACGCAAGCGGCGTCTGCACGCACTTCGTGGATGCAGCTGTGGATGGTGAAGCCCGCAGGGTTCACGGGGAACGGCGACTCGCGCAACTTGTTGCACTGCTGATCGATGAGCACCAGGCTGGACGCGGTGATCTCGTCGAACATCAGCCCGTACGGGTTGATGAGGAAGGCATGCGCGGGCCCCGGGATGCGCGCCGAGATGTGCGTGAACACCAGGTCGCTCCAGCCGAACAGCGCCACCAGGCGGTAAGCCGCCGCCAGGTCGACGCGCAATTGCCATTCTTCAGCGCTGACGACTTCCTTGAGCGAGGGAATCTTCATGGTAGCCACCGCGGTCGTTGAGGTGCCGCAAGGATAGCGACGCCGCCGCCCGGGCCGAAAAATCGGCCGCCGGCGGCGGATCTTGTCAACGCAGTTCGAAGCGGTCCAGGTCCATCACCTTGCTCCATGCCGCCACGAAGGCCTGCACGAATCCAGGCTGGGCGTCACTGGCAGCATGCACCTCGGCCAGCGCACGCAGCTGCGAGTTGGAGCCAATGACCAGGTCCACCGTGGTGCCCGTCCACTTCAGCGCGCCGGTGCTGCGGTCGCGGCCTTCCAACACGCCCGGTGCGCCCGCTTGCGGCTGCCAGACGGTGCGCATGTCCAGCAGATTCACGAAGAAGTTGTTGTTCAACACGCCAGGGCGTTGCGTGAACACACCATGCTGCGCGCCGCCGACGTTCGCGTCCAGCACGCGCAGGCCGCCGACCAGCACCGTCATCTCGGGGGCTGTGAGCGTGAGCAGATGGGCGCGGTCCACCAGCCTTTCGGCGGACGACGCGGTATCACCGCCCACGTAGTTGCGGAAACCGTCCGCCACGGGCTCGAGCACCGCAAACGACTTCACGTCGGTCTGCGCCTGCGACGCGTCGGTACGGCCCGGCGTGAAGGGCACCGCCACGTCGACGTCGCCCCGCTTTGCCGCCGCTTCGACGGCTGCGCAACCGCCTAGCACGATCAGGTCGGCCATGGACACCTTCTTGCCACCCGTCTGCGCGCCGTTGAAGGCGGCCTGCACGGCTTCGATCTTTGACAGGACCTGTGCCAGCTCGGCCGGTTGGTTGACTTCCCAGTCCTTCTGCGGTGCCAGGCGGATGCGCGCGCCGTTCGCCCCGCCGCGCTTGTCGCTGCCGCGGAAGGTGGATGCCGACGCCCAGGCCGTGCTGACGAGTTGTGCCGTACTCAGCCCGCTGGCCAGCAGTTGCGCCTTCAACGTGGCGATGTCGTTGCCGTCGATCAACGGGTGGTCCAGCGCCGGCACCGGGTCTTGCCAGATCATGGTTTCTGCCGGCACCAGCTTGCCCAGGTAGCGCGCGCGAGGGCCCATGTCGCGGTGCGTCAGCTTGAACCAGGCACGGGCAAAGGCGTCGTGCAAGGCCTGCGGGTCGGCCAGGAAGCGGCGTGAGATGGCCTCGTACGCAGGGTCCACGCGCAACGCGATGTCGGCGGTGGTCATCATGGGCGCGTGGCGGCGTGTAAGGTCGTGCGCGTCGGGCACCAGGGTGGCGGCAGCGGGGTCGGTCGGCTTCCACTGATGCGCGCCGGCGGGGCTCTTCGTCAGTTCCCACTCGAAGCCGAACAGCGTCTCGAAATAGCCGTGGTCCCAGCGCAATGGGTCGGGAGTCCACGCGCCTTCGATGCCGCTGGTGATGGTGTGCATCCCCTTGCCGCTGCCGAGGCTGTTCTTCCAGCCCAGCCCTTGTTCGGCGATGTCTGCACCTTCGGGTTCGTGGCCCACATGGGCGGTGTCGCCCGCGCCGTGCGACTTGCCGAAGGTGTGGCCGCCGGCCATTAGGGCCACGGTTTCCTCGTCGTCCATGGCCATGCGCGCAAAGGTCTCGCGGATGTCACGTGCCGAACCCAGCGGGTCGGGCCGACCGTTGGGGCCTTCGGGGTTGACATAGATCAAACCCATCTGCACGGCAGCCAAGGGTTGGGCCAGTTCACGGTCGCCGCTGTAGCGCTCGTCGCCCAGCCAGGTGGTCTCTGGGCCCCAGTAGATCTCGTCCTCGGGCTCCCAGATATCCGCCCGGCCGCCGCCGAAGCCCAGGGTCTTGAAGCCCATCGAGTCCATGGCCACGTTGCCAGTCAACACCATCAGGTCGGCCCACGACAGTTGTTTGCCGTACTTCTGTTTGATGGGCCACAGCAGCCGCCGCGCCTTGTCGAGGTTGCCGTTGTCGGGCCAGCTGTTCAGCGGCGCAAAGCGCTGCGCGCCGGTGCCCGCGCCCCCGCGGCCGTCGGCGATGCGGTAGGTGCCCGCCGCGTGCCAGGTCATGCGCATGAAGAAGGGGCCGTAGTGGCCGTAGTCGGCCGGCCACCAGTCCTGCGAATCCGTCATCAGTTCAGTCAGGTCGCGCACCACGGCGTCCAGATTCAGGTTCTTGAACGCGGTGGCGTAGTCGAAGTCCGCGCCCATGGGGTCGGCCTTGGCGGACTGCTGGTGCAGCATCTTCAGGTTCAGCTGCTGCGGCCACCAGGTGGCGTTGGCAAGCTGGACCGCTGCGGTGTGGCTGCCGGCGTGACCAGGAAATGGGCATTTGGCTTCGTTGCTCATGTAGTTTGCTGCGTGTGTGGCGCGAGTGAATGAAGTCACCGACTCTAGGCCCGGCCCGCGCGGCCATCAATCACAGCTTGTCTATGCCAGCGATAGCGCTTTCCGTCGTGCGCGGTTCAAGGCTCGCCCAACCTGAGGCGATTTGGGGGGGTCGTGGTGGTACGGCCAGGCGCAGATGCACGCCGAGCACTTGCAGTCCAAGCCCGCGGACATCGCAGTGGTCTACATCGGTTTTCGCGGTGCGCGAACAGGCGCCTGAGGCCTGGTTCATCATCAACGTGTCGCGAACGCGTTTTCTGTGTGGCGACTTTCAAGCTGGAGACCGTCTCATGTTCGATCGACGTCACTTTCTTGGTGCCGCCCTGGCCTTGCCGGCTGCGCAATCCTGGGCTGTCGCCGATGGCGACGCCGCGGCACTGCTGCGCGAGGGCGGTGTGGTGTTGGCCTTGCGCCATGCGCTGGCGCCGGGCACCTTCGACCCACCGCAGTTCAGGCTGGGCGACTGCAGCACGCAGCGCAACCTCAGCGACGAGGGCCGCGTGCAGGCGCAGCGCATCGGCCAATGGTTCAAGGCGCGTGCGCTGCAGCCCGGCCGCGTGCGGTCCAGCCCCTGGTGCCGATGTGTCGACACCGCCACGCTGGCCTTCGGGGTGGCTGATGCCTGGGCGGCGCTGGGCTCGCCACGCGGTGCCACTGAAACGACGAATGCCGAGTCGCTGGCCGAACTGCGCCGCGCCGTGGTGCAGGCCGGGGCGCAACGGGGCCGCTTTGAGGTCTGGGTCACGCACATGTTCGTGCTGTCCGATCTGGTGGGCACGGGCACCGCCTCGGGCGAGGGGCTGGTGCTGAAGGCGGATTCAAAGGGTGCGATCCAGGTGCTGGCCCGCCTGCCTTCAGCCTGAGCTTCCTACAATCGATTTGCCGCGAAGGCTGTTGCAAGAACCTGCAGTGCTTGCCGACTGAACCCTCCTTTGAAAGACGCCAAATGACGCCGACGCAGAAGGCCCGCGTGCTGATGTGTACCGCCCTGTGTGCCGCTCTGTGCGCCGCGCTGCCGGCCGCGGCGCAAGAGAAGTTCAGCTTCACCACCAACTGGTTCGCGCAGGCCGAGCACGGCGGCTTTTATCAAGCCTTGGCCACGGGGCTGTACCAGAAAGAAGGGCTTGACGTGCGCATTCGCATGGGCGGGCCGCAGGTCAACATCATGCAGCTGATGGCCGCGGGCCAGACCGATTGCGTGATGGCCGACGTGGCGCAGACCATCAAGGGCTGGGAGCAGGGCGTGCGCGCCGTCACCGTCGCCGCAGCTTTCCAGAAGGACCCGCAGGTGCTGATCGGCCACCCCGGCGTGGTCAACCGGCTCGAAGACCTGAAGGGGAAGACGATCCTCATCTCGCCGGCCGGGCAGCAGACCTACTGGCCCTGGCTGCGCAACAAGCTGGGCCTGAACGACGCGCAGGTGCGGCCCTACACCTTCAACATCCAGCCTTTCATCGCCGACAAGAACGTGGTGCAGCAGGGATACCTGTCCAGCGAGCCCTGGGAGATCGAGACCCAGGCGCGCTTCAAGCCGACGGTGTTTTTGCTGGCCGACCACGGCTGGCCGCCGTACTCCACCACCATCGTGTGCATGGAGAAGACGCTGCTGGAACGGCCCCGAGCCGTGGCCGCGTTCGTCAAGGCCAGCATGCAGGGCTGGCACGATTACCTGGTGGGCGACTCGAGGGCCGCGAATGCGCTGATCCGCACGGACAACCCCGCCATGACCGACGAGCGGCTGGCCGTGGGCATCCGCACGATGAAAGAGTCGGGCATGGTGCTGGGCGGGGACGCCGCGCGGCTGGGCGTGGGCACCATGACGGACGAGCGCATGAAGGCCATCCGCGACCTGATGGTCGAGCTGAAGCAGCTCGACCCCAAGATCGACGTGAGGCGCACCTACACGCTGCAGTTCGTCAAGGACCTGCGGGTGATGCCCTGACCGCTGGCTTGCCCGCGATGTCAGGCCACTTGCTGGCGATCGATGTCCAGGCGGCACAGAAGACCTACCCTGGCGGCACGCAGGCGCTGCTGCCGCTGAGCCTTGCTGTGCGCGAGGGGGAGTTCGTCACGCTGCTGGGGCCGTCTGGCTGCGGCAAGAGCACCTTGCTGAAAATGGTGGCCGGCCTGCTGCCGCCCAGCGCGGGCCGCGTGCTGGTGTGGGGCCAGCCGCAGCCGCAGCCGCAGCAGCAGCAACAGCAGGCAGACTCGGCGCAACGTCGTCTGGGTTTCGTCTTCCAGGACGCCACCCTCATGCCCTGGGCCACGGTGCGGGCCAACGTGCGGCTGCCGCTGGACCTGGCCGGCGTGCCGCGCACCGAGGCCGACGCCCGCGTGCGCCGCGCGCTGGCGGGCGTGGGGCTGGCGCGCTTCGAAGCCGCACTGCCGCGCGAGCTGTCGGGCGGCATGCAGATGCGCGTGTCCATTGCCCGCAGCCTGGTCACCGAGCCGACGCTGCTGCTGATGGACGAGCCCTTCGGCGCGCTCGACGAGATCACGCGCAACCGGCTCGACGCCGACCTGCTGGCGCTGTGGAAGGGCCGTGGCCTGACGGTGCTGTTCGTCACGCATTCGATCCACGAGGCGGTTTTCCTGTCGACCCGGGTGCTGGTGATGGCGGCGCGGCCGGGCCGCATCGTCGAAGACGTGGCCATCACCGAGCCCCACCCTCGCGGTCCGGACTTTCGCGTCAGCACCGCGTTCAGCCAGCATGCCCGGCGCTTGCAGGACATCCTGCTGCAGGCCAGTGGCGGCGAAGACGGCGCCGCCGAGGTCGCATCATGAGCCCACGCACGCAGCAAGTGGTGTGGCCGGCGCTGCTGGCCTGCGTGCTGCTGGGCCTGTGGCAAGGGCTGGTGGTGATGCTGGACGTGCCGGCCTACCTGGTGCCCAGCCCGCTGCGCGTGGCGCAGGTGCTGGTGTCCGACGCGACCATGCTCTTCGCTGCCCTGGCCGTCACCTTGAAGATCACGCTGCTGGCCTTTGCCTGCGCCACCGTACTGGGCGTGGCGGTGGCCTTCGCCTTCGTGCAGAGCCGCGTGCTCGAAGCCGCGCTGTTCCCGTATGCGGTGCTGCTGCAGGTCACGCCCATCGTGGCCATCGCGCCGCTGATCATCATCTGGGTCCAGGACCCGACCGTGTCGCTGGTCATCTGCGCCACCCTGGTGGCGCTGTTCCCCATCATCGCCAACACCACGCTGGGCCTGCGCAGCGTGAATGCGGGCTTGCTCAGCTACTTCCAGCTGCAGCGCGCCACGCGCTGGCAGACGCTGCTGCGACTGCGCATTCCCTCGGCCTTGCCGTACTTCTTCGGCGGGCTGCGCATCAGCAGCGGCTTGGCGCTGATCGGCGCCGTCGTGGCCGAATTCGTGGCCGGCACCGGCGGCACCGGCAGCGGGCTGGCCTACCAGGTTTTGCAGGCCGGCTACCAGCTCAACATCCCGCGCATGTTCGCCGCGCTGCTGCTCATCACGGTCACGGGTGTGCTGCTGTTCGCGCTGATGGCCGGGCTGTCTCGCTGGGCCCTGGGTTCCTGGCACGAAAGCGAAGCCCGGGTTGAGTGACGACCCTTTGAATTCCCGCTCGGCGTGCGGGAAATTCAAGGTGAATCAGCGTGCCACGCCCAGCAGTTCGGCGCCCAACGCCTCGGCCACCTCGATGCCGTCGACCCCCGCCGACATGATGCCGCCTGCATAGCCGGCGCCTTCGCCGGCCGGATACAGGCCGGCCACGTTCAGGCTCTGCAGGTCGGGGCCGCGGGTGATGCGCAGTGGCGACGAGGTGCGCGTTTCGACGCCGGTCAGCACGGCGTCGGGCAGGGAGTAGCCCTTGATATGGCGCTCGAAGGCCGGCAGGGCTTCGCGAATGGCTTGCAGCGCATAGTCGGGCAGGCTGCCGTGGTCGCGCTGGGCCAGGTCGGTGAGCTGCACGCCGGGCTGGTACGACGGCATCACGTCGCCCAGCGTGCGGGAACGCTGGCCCTTGATGAAGTCGCCCACCAATTGCCCGGGCGCCTGGTAGCCGCCGCCGCCGAGCTCGTAGGCGCGCGACTCCCAGAAGCGCTGGAAGGCCATGCCGTCCAGCGGGTTGACGGGGCCATCGCGGGTGAGCGGATTCAGACCGTCCTGCCGGTAGTCCTGCGGGCTGATGCCGACCACGATGCCGGCGTTGGCGTTGCGTTCGTTGCGTGAATACTGGCTCATGCCGTTGGTGACCACGCGGCCCACTTCGGAGGTCGCCGCCACCACCGTGCCGCCCGGGCACATGCAAAAGCTGTAGACGCTGCGGCCGTTGCTGGCGTGGTGCACCAGCTTGTAGTCGGCCGCCCCCAGGATCGGGTTGCCGGCGTTGGGGCCGAAGCGGGCGCGGTCGATCACGCCCTGCGGATGCTCGATGCGAAAGCCGATCGAGAACGGCTTGGCCTGCATGCTCACGCCGCGCTCGTGCAGCATGGTGAAGGTGTCGCGCGCGCTGTGTCCCAGCGCCAGCACCACCTGATCGGCCAGCAGCTGCTCGCCGCCGGCCAGCACCAGCCCGCGGATGCGCATCGGCCGTGCCGCGCCGCTGGCCTGGGGCTCGATCAACAGGTCCACCACCTGCTGCTGGAAGCGGATCTCGCCGCCGAGGGCCACGATGTCGGCACGCATCTTCTCGATCATGCTGACCAGGCGGAAGGTGCCGATGTGCGGCTTGGCCACGTAGAGGATCTCTTCCGGCGCGCCGGCCTTGACGAATTCCGTCAGCACCTTGCGCGTAAGGTGGCGCGGGTCGCTGATCTGGCTCCACAGTTTGCCGTCGCTGAAAGTGCCGGCGCCGCCCTCGCCGAATTGGACGTTCGAGGCCGGGTCCAGCACGCCCCGGCGCCACAGGCCCCAGGTGTCCTTCGTGCGCTGGCGCACTTCCTTGCCCCGTTCCAGCACGATCGGCGCCAGGCCCATCTGCGCCAGGATCAGCGCCGCGAACAAACCGCAGGGGCCGAATCCCACGACCACGGGGCGTTGCGCACCGCTGGCGCGCCAGCCCGCCGGGGCCTGCGCCACGACGCGGTAGGTGGTGTCGGGCGAGGGGCGCACATGCGGATCGCCGGCGAACCGTGCGAGAACAGCGGCGCCATCCGGCACATCGCAGTCCACCGTGTAGCTCAGGACGATGGCGGTCTTCTTGCGCGCATCCCAGGCGCGGCGGAAGACGATGTAGCCCGTCAATTCGCTGTTGGACAGGCCCAGCCGGGCCAGGATGGCCAAGCGCAGCGCCGGCTCGGGGTGGTCGAGCGGGAGCCGCAGTTCAGTGATTCGAAGCATAGGGGCACCGGCGCGCTGCGCGTTGCTGCAGCCGCTGCTTCAGCCACGCGGGGCGCGCGGCCGCGTGGCTTTCGGCTCAGCCGCCCTTCTTGGGCCGCTTGCCGGGGTTTTTCTTGCTGCGCGTGTGCGAACCGCGCTCCAGGCTGCGCTTCTGGCCCTTGTGGGTCGTCAGGGTCACGCCAATAGGCGCTGCAGGCCGCGGTGTCGCGCGGGCGTCGGCTTCGGTTCTGATCTTGTTGGCCATGACAGGCTCCGGTGCGTGAAGCAAAGCCCGCTATTAGGCCACAAGCCGCGGGCGTCGCCCGTGAGCATGGCGGCAGCACCGTGCATTGCTGGGGCCTGCGACCGTGCCGACTCGCCCGGCGCGGCGCCTTGGCCGACAATGACGGGTATGCTCGCGCAACGAACAATCAAATCGCTGACCCGAGCCGTGGGCGTGGGGGTGCACAGCGGTCACCGGGTGGAGCTCACCCTGCGCCCGGCGCCAGTGGACACGGGCATCGTGTTCCGCCGCACCGATCTGCCGGTTCCCGTCGACATCCCGGTCAACGCACATGCCGTCAGCGACACGCGCATGGCCAGCACCATCAGCGTCGGGGGCGACCCCGGTGCGCCCAAGGTGCAAACCATCGAACACCTGATGTCGGCCTGCGCCGGCCTGGGTCTGGACAACCTTTATATCGACATCACGGCCGAGGAAGTGCCCATCCTCGACGGCTCGGCCGCCAGCTTCGTCTTCCTGCTGCAAAGCGCGGGCATCGCGCTTCAGGGTGCCCCCAAGCGTTTCATCCGCGTGAAGAAGGTGGTGGAGATCCGCGAAGAGGATCCGAAAGGGGGCACCCACCTGAAGTGGGCGCGCCTGGAGCCCTTCCACGGCTACAAGCTCAGCTTCGAGATCGAGTTCAACCACCCGGCCGTGGACGCCACCGGCCAGCGCGTGGAATTCGATTTCAGTGCCGGCCAGTACAAGCGCGACATCGCCCGCGCGCGCACCTTCGGCTTCACCAAGGACGTGGAAATGATGCGTGCCCGTGGCCTGGGTCTGGGCGGCAACATGGACAACGTGATCGTGGTCGACGACCACCGCGTGCTCAACAGCGAAGGCCTGCGCTACGACGACGAGTTCGTCAAGCACAAGATCCTCGACGCCATCGGCGACCTGCACATCGCCGGCAAGCCCCTGCTGGCCAGCTACGTAGCCTTCCGCAGCGGGCACGCGCTGAACAACAAACTGCTGCGCAAACTGCTGGCCGACGAGTCGGCTTTCGAGATCGTCAGCTTTGAACGCGACGCCGATGCGCCGGCTGCGTTCGCCGAACTGGCCCCGGCGTGGTGAGGCGAGAACGCCGCCGATGATGGCCTTCCGACTCGTCTTCGGCCTGCTGCTGGTGGCCGGCATCCTGTGCCTGGCCATGTACGCCGGCACCGGTCAGGTGGTGTGGCGCAAACGCGGCCTGCTGATCGTCAAGTGGACGGTGGTCGCGGCGCTGGGCTTCTTCGCCGTGCTGATCCTGGAGCGCCTGGCGCTGATGCTGTAGTTCGGCTGTAGTTCGGCTGGCGGTCGGCTGTAGCTCTGTTGATTCGGCAACCGGCTGTCAGCGTTCGCGCTGGGTCGTGGGCCGTTCAGCCAGCTGCACCTTCAATTGAAGCGCCTGCGCGCCGCGCTGCACGCCGATGGCCACGGTGCTGTCGGGAGCCTGCGAGGCCACTGCGGCAAACAAAGCGCCGGTGTTCAGCACCGCCTTGCCGCCGATGCTGACGACCACGTCACCGGGCCGCAGCCCGCCGCGCGCCGCCGGGCCGTCCTGCAGCACGCCGGTGATCAATACGCCGGCCTTCACCGGCAGGTTCAGGCTGTCGGCCAGCTCGGCGTTCAAGTCGCGCGGCTCCACGCCGATCCAGCCGCGGCGCACGGTGCCGCCGCGCAGCAGCGCGTCCATCACCTGCCGCGCAGTGTCCACGGGCACGGCGAAGCCGATGCCCAGGCTGCCACCGCTCCGCGAGAAGATGGCGGTGTTGATGCCCACCAGGTGGCCCTGTGCGTCGACCAGCGCGCCGCCGGAATTGCCGGGGTTGATGGCCGCGTCGGTCTGGATGAAGTTCTGAAACGGCGACGAGCCGGCCTGCGTCTGCGTGCGGTCCAGCGCGCTGACGATGCCGGCGGTGACGGTCTGACCCACGTTGAAGGGGTTGCCGATGGCCAGCACCGCGTCGCCCACCCGCAGCGCCCGCACATCGCCCAGGGTGATGGTGGGCAGTTGGCCAAGGTCGATCTTCAGCACGGCGATGTCGGTCTCGCTGTCGCTGCCCACCACGCGGGCGCGGGTCTGGCGGCCGTCGGCGAGCTGGACCTCGATCTCAGTGGCACCTTCAACCACGTGGTGGTTGGTCAACAAGTAACCCTCGGGCGAGACGATCACACCCGAGCCAAGACCGATCTGTGCCTGCTGGCCGCCGCCGTCGCCGAAGAAGAAACGAAACCTCGGGTCGTCGGCATGCGGGTTGCGAGACATGCGCGTGGCCGTGACGCTGACGACTGCCGGCGCCGCGCGCATGGCCGCCAGCGCGTAACCGGTGACAGCGGCGCTGGCCCCGCCTGCGGGTGCTTCCACCTGCAGCATCGTGGCCGCAGGCAACACGCCGCTGCTGCGGGTGGCGCCCGCCCATGCCGGCAGCCAGGCTGGCTTGAAGGTCATGAGCACGAACAGCACGGCCACCGCTACTGTCACCGCTTGGGAGAAAACGAGCCAGGTACGACGCCACATGTTCGGCAGAATCGGCGCCATGGCCGATCGAAGTGAAGTTGAGTCCCGACTGCAGTTGCTGCTGCGCCCTGAGAGCTTCAAAGATTATGGGCCGAACGGCCTGCAGGTGGAGGGCCGGCCCGAGGTGCGCCGCATCGTCTCGGGCGTGACGGCCAGTCTGGCTTTCATCGACGCGGCCATCGCCGACGGCGCCGACACGCTGCTGGTCCACCACGGCCTGTTCTGGCGCGGCCAGGACGGGCGCCTGACGGGTTGGTTGCGGCAGCGCGTGGCCCGGCTGATGGCCCACGACATCAACCTCTACGCCTACCACCTGCCGCTGGATGCGCATGCCGAACTGGGCAACAACGCGCAGCTGGGGCTGCGGCTGGGCTTGCGGGTCGACGCGCATTTTGGTGACCAGGACCTGGGTTTCATCGGCCCGGCCGGACCTTGGGGCCATCTGCATGCCCTGGTCGTCGGCGTGCAAGCGGCCCTGGGCCGCGAAGCGGTCACCGTGCCCGGCGACGGGCGCGCCCTGCGCCGCATCGCCTGGTGCAGCGGCGGGGCCCAGGGCTACTTCGAAGCGGCCGTGACCGCAGGCGCCGATGCCTACATCACTGGCGAGATCAGCGAACCGCAGGCCCACCTGGCCCGCGAGACCGGCGTGGCCTTCCTGGCCTGCGGCCACCATGCCAGCGAACGCTACGGCGCACCGGCCGTGGCCGCACACGTGGCAGCACAGTTGGGCCTGGAGCACCGGTTCATCGACGTGCACAAGCCGGCATGAACCCTTTGCTGGTGACCATGGGCGACGCCGCCGGCATCGGCCCGGAGATCATCGCCCGCGCCTTTGCGCTCGGTGAGCTGCGCGACGCCGTGGTGATCGGGGACGCCGGCGTGCTGCGCCGCGCAGGGGCTGCCATGACGGCGGTGATCGACTCGCCCGACGACTTGGCCCAGGTGCCACCGGGCTGCCTGCCGCTGGTGCAGCCGCCGGGACTGCCGGGCGGCTTGGCGGCGCTGGCGCAGGGCACGATCGACGCCCGCAACGGCGCGGCGGCGGCGCGCTGCATCGAACATGCGGTGGCGCTGATGCTGGCCGGCGCCGGCAGCGCCATCGTCACCGCGCCTGTCCACAAGGAAGCCCTGGCTGCAGCCGGCGTGCTCTATCCGGGGCACACCGAGATGTTGCAGGCCTTGGCCGCTGCAGCCGGTGTGGGGGCCGAACCACTGCCCGTGCGCATGATGCTGGCCAACGATCAACTGCGCGTGGTGCTGGTCACCATCCACCTGTCGCTGCGCCGGGCCATCGAGGCCGTGACATTCGACGCCGTGCTGCAGACGCTGCGCATCGCCCACCGGGCGGCGGCCGCGTGGGGGCTGCGTCAACCGCGCATTGCGGTAGCGGGGCTGAACCCGCATGCCGGCGAGGGCGGCCTCTTCGGCGACGAGGAGCAGCTCTTCATCGCCCCGGCCATTCGAGCCGCCGTGGCCGAGGGCATAGCCGCCAGCGGCCCCTACGCGCCCGACACCGTGTTCATGCGCGCGCGCCAAGCGCCGGACCACCCGGGCGAATTCGACATCGTCGTGGCCATGACGCACGACCACGGGCTCATCCCCGTGAAGTACCTGGGCGTGGAGCAAGGCGTCAACGTCACGCTGGGGTTGCCGTTCGTGCGCACCAGCCCGGACCACGGCACCGCCTTCGACATTGTCGGCAGGGGTCTGGCCGACCCCGCCAGCCTGGTGGCTGCCTTGCGCACGGCGCGCCGCCTGACCACGAAGCCTCTGTCGACCTGAAGGCTAGACGCCCTGGCTGCTGACGCCTGCGAGCTGGCGTCGGGCGCGTGCCGTGGCGCGCTCCACCAGGTAGGCGGTCTCGAAGGCGCGCAGGCGACCGGACTCGCACAGCCGCACCAGCATGCGCATGGTCAACGAGACGACTTGCTGGTGTCGGTTGCCGTGGGTGAAGACATAGAAGCTGCGCGCTGCGCTGACATGCGACAGCCGCACCTTTTGCCACTGGCCCTGCAACTGCATCTGGTAGGCAAAACCGACCTGCACCTGTTCGGCCAGAGCGCGGCCGTGGCTGGGTTCGGCCGACTCGGCCAGCGCCGGCATGCCCGGCAGGGCCAGGCGGTTGTCGGCAGCGATCTCGGACGGCTCGGTGTCGGCTTCGACGGGCCTGTCCCAGTCCACCGCGGCCTCGTCGAGCAGGCCGACCCGCTGCGCTTCCTCGGCGCTGAATTCAGCATCGGCGGCATCGGCGGCATGTGCGCTGTCGGCGCTGTCGGCGGCTGCCCGCGCCGACGGCGAAACCTTGAGTTCGGCGCGCGAGGGCAGCGGGCGTTCGAGCACGCTGTCGACCTGGCGCGCCAGCAGGTTGTTGTCGAGCTGGCTGCTGTTGGCGGCCTTGAGCGCCTCGGCGTGGGCCGGCATCAACTGGCCGAAGAAGTCGCGTCGCTGCGCCTCGGGCCAACCAATCAGGTTCAGGCCACCCGTCAGTTCCTGCATGAGCTTGGGCAACTCGGCCAGAAAGGCCTTGCGCAGCGCCGGCGTGGCCTTGGGCTGCACGCTCATGAAAAGCTCGCGACCCACGTGGCGCAAACGCGTGGCCACCGAACCACCGGTGCCGCCTTGTTCGGCTGCGCGCAGCAACACCTGGCTCCACACCCGGCTGATGAAGTCGCGCACGAATTCCGGCCCGGCCAGCCCCTTCAGTTCGCCTTCCAGACGCTGGGAATACAACTGGCGCAGACGCAACTCGTCTTCCTTCTGTGAAAGCAGCTCCGCGGCATGCCCTTCGACGCGCGCCTCGCTGTCTGCCTGCTGCGCCAGGAAGCTCTCCAGCGCCTTGAGCTGCTCTTCATAGGTCTCGATCCGGTCGAAGTCGCCCTCGACCACCGCCTGGATCAAGGTCCGCACCTGGGCCAGGAAACTGCGGGCGGGTTCGGCGTCGAAGGTGTCGAAGGCAGCGCCCAGCGACGCAATCCGGTTGATGAAGCGGCGCACGGGGTGGCGGCGGGACGAGAAGAACGCCGGGTCGCCCAGCGCGGCGCGCAGCACGGGCAACTGCAGCCGGGCGATCTGGCGAGCCATCTGCGGCGGTACCTTGGGGTCGGCCAGGATCTGTTCGAACAAGGTGCCGATGACGTCGATCACCATGTGGTCCAGCGACCCCGTGGACGCCTGCCGCAACTCGTCGCGGTGGGCTCGGATCAGGTTGGGCACCGGCGCGCCCCAGGCCTCGGGCGCCATCCCCGAATGGCTGGCCTCGTCGTGGCTGGCTCCGTGGTCGACATAAGCCAGCCGTCGCATCAGCTTCATCAACGCCGGGTCGACACTGCCTATCGGTGTGCCGCCCCGCAGGCTTCCCAGGTCCGCGGGTTGGGTCGATGCGTGGTAGCCGCCCGTCGGCCGCCGGCCGCCGAAGGGGGTGTCGTAGCCGCTGCCGGAATGGCCCGGTGTTCGGGACTCGCCAACCCCCGGACTGACGCTGTGGCCAGCACCCGCCTGTCGGGCCGCGTCGCCGCCGCCAGCGACTCGATGGGCCGCCAAGCGCACGCTCAAGCCCAGTGGCTGCACGCCCGCCTGGCGCAGGTCGGCCACGATGTCGGCATAACAAATGCGCAGCAGCCCGCCCAGGGAGCGCCCCATTTCGGTGGCCAGCAACTTGCGCACTTCGGGGCGTTCTGACACGGTGTCGATGCCCCGCATCATGGCGTGGCCGACGATCTCCGGGCGCAGCGGGTTCAAGTCCTTGTCGTTGCCGTTGTAGCCCAGCAGCGCGGCGATGAAGCCGTTGAGTTCGCGCAATTCCCACTCGCAGACGTGCGCGATGTCCATGCCGAAGCGTTCGGCAGAGATCTGCTGTTCGACCTCGCTATCGGCCACCAGGCTCAAGGCGTCCCAGTTGGTGGCGACCTGGCCGGGTTGGGCGCCGGCCGCGCCGCCTGCCTCGCGCATCACGCGCTGGTCGTAGGCCTCGTTGAAGGCCAGCGTGAATCCGGCCGACCTGCGGTTGAGCTCGAACTGTGCTTCGAGCAACACGTCGCGCTGAAAGGCCTGCTGTGCCGCCAGCGCCGCCAGGCCCAGGCTTTCCACCGTGCGCTCGACCGCGCTGCGGACGGCCAGCTTGATGCGCTGGACGGCGGCTTCCAGGGGCGCGGGCAGGCGGTGGGCGGGGTTCGGATGCATGCGTGCGAAGGCGATGCCGGAGTATGCGACAGCGCCGCTCAAAGCCGCTGCCGGGGGCGACGCCACACGGTTCGGGGCGCGCCTGTCGACGGACGCCTACTTCTTCAGCGAGTCGCGAATCTCCCGCAGCAGCAACACGTCCTCTGGCGCCGGCGCGGGGGCGGCAGGCTCAGCCAGGGCCGGCGTGGCTTCGCGCTTCATGCGGTTCATCTGCTTGACCATCAGGAAGATGACAAAGGCCAGGATGACGAAGTTCAGCGAGATCGTGATGAAGTTGCCATAGGCGAACACCGCGCCGGCTTTCTTGGCTTCGACCAGCGTGGTGGCCGTCTGCCCGGCCAGCGGCAGGTAGTAGTTGCTGAAATCCAGCCCGCCGAAGATTCGGCTGAACAGGGGCATGATGAGATCGCCGACCAACGAATCCACAATTTTGCCGAATGCGCCGCCGATGATGACGCCCACGGCGAGGTCCATGACGTTGCCCTTCAGGGCAAATTCCTTGAATTCAGACGAAAAGCTCATGCGGTCGGATCCTGTGCGTGTGATTTTCGGCCCCGGTGGTTGCCGCAGAGGGCGCGCTCGGCGTCGCGGACGGTAGGTGCGCCGGCCGCCAACGTCAAGCCGTCTCGAGCAACCCATGAGCCCCCGACGCGTCGCATGGCGCTCGGCTAGAATTTCGCGTTTACCCGAACTCCGAAGCAATCAGAGGATATTCATGAGCGATGCCGGAATCGATCAGGGCCGACGCACCTGGATCGCCATCACCTGTGGCGCAGGCGCCGTGGGGGGCGCAGCAACCGCCATCCCGTTCATAAGCACTTTTGCCCCGTCCGAGCGCGCACGTGCGGCAGGTGCTGCCGTGCAGGTCGACATCAGCGCAATCCAGCCCGGTGAAAAACTCACGGTGGAGTGGCGCGGCAAGCCGGTGTGGATCATTCGCCGCACGCCCGAACAACTGGCGGCACTGCCCAAGCTGGACAGCCAACTGGCCGACCCCGCATCGGCCCGCACGCAGTACCCCACACCGGGCTACGCCAAGAACGCGCACCGTTCCATCAAGCCTGAATTCTTCGTGGGCGTGGGCATCTGCACCCATTTGGGCTGCTCGCCGAGCGACAGGCTCACACCAGGCCCGCAGCCCTCTTTGCCGGACGACTGGGCGGGTGGCTTCCTGTGCGCCTGCCACGGCTCCACCTTCGACGTGGCGGGCCGGGTCTACAAGAACAAGCCTGCACCGGACAACCTCGAGGTGCCTCCGCACATGTATCTGTCCGACGCCGTACTATTGATCGGCGAAGACAAAAAGGCCTGAGCAGAACGCATTCACGCTCAACGCCCGTACCGAGAAGTAAACAGATCGAGGTCCAGAAGATGGCTGAATTCAAGCAAGCGCCGGCCGGCGCTTCAGTGGCTGAACAGGCCATGACGTGGGTGGACAACCGCTTCCCTGCGTCCAAGCTCTATAAAGAACATTTGTCCGAGTACTACGCGCCCAAGAACTTCAATTTTTGGTATTTCTTCGGTGCGTTGGCCATGTTGGTGCTGGTGATCCAGATCGTGACCGGCATCTTCTTGACGATGCACTACAAGCCCGACGCAGCGCTGGCCTTCGCGTCGGTCGAATACATCATGCGCGACGTGCCCTGGGGCTGGCTGGTGCGTTACATGCACAGCACGGGCGCCAGTGCATTCTTCGTCATCGTCTACCTGCACATGTGGCGGGGCATGATCTATGGCAGCTACCAAAAGCCGCGCGAATTGATCTGGATTTTCGGCTGCGCCATTTTCCTGGCCCTTATGGCCGAGGCCTTCATGGGCTACCTGCTGCCGTGGGGCCAGATGAGCTACTGGGGTGCCCAAGTCATCATCAACCTGTTCGCGGCGATCCCTTTCATCGGCCCCGACCTCTCGCTGCTGATTCGCGGCGACTACGTGGTTGGCGATGCGACCTTGAACCGCTTCTTCAGCTTCCACGTGATCGCTGTGCCCCTGGTGCTGCTAGGCTTGGTGGTGGCGCACATCATCGCGCTGCACGAGGTGGGGTCGAACAACCCTGACGGCGTCGAGATCAAGGCCAAGAAGGACCCGAAGACCGGCATTCCGCTCGACGGCATTCCGTTCCACCCTTACTACACGGTTCACGACATCCTCGGCGTCGGCGTGTTCCTCATGCTGTTCACGGCGGTCGTGTTCTTTATGCCCGAGGGCGGCGGCTACTTCCTCGAATTTAACAATTTCATCCCGGCCGATCCGCTGAAGACGCCATTGCACATTGCGCCGGTGTGGTACTTCACGCCGTATTACTCCATGTTGCGGGCGGTGACCGACCCGATGGTCAACGTGTTCGCGGGGCTGGTCGCTTTGGCGGCCGTGTTGGCCGTGCTTAAAGGCGGGCTGGCGGGCAAGTGGAAGGTGGCCGTGTTGGTCGTGGCCGCCGTCGGTGTCGTTGCGTTGAAGGTTTTCGACGCCAAGTTCTGGGGTGTCGTGGTGATGGGCGCGGCGGTCCTGGTGCTGTTCCCGCTGCCCTGGCTCGACCGCTCACCGGTCAAGTCCATCCGCTACCGGCCCAGCTGGGTGCGGTGGTTGTACGGGGTGTTCGTCGTCAACTTCTTCGTGCTGGGCTACCTTGGCATCAAGCCGCCGTCGGACATCGGCACGCTGGTGTCTCAAGCCGGTACGCTGTTCTATTTCGGCTTCTTCCTGTTGATGCCCTGGTGGAGCCGCCTCGGCGAATTCAAGCCCGTTCCCGACCGGGTCGTCTTCCAGGCACATTGAGCGCACGGCGCAGCAAAGTATTTTCATGATGAAACTGATTCTTTCCTTGCTGGCGAGCCTGTCGTTGTGGACCGGCGCGCAGGCTGCTGGTGGCGGTGTGGCCTGGGACAAGTTCCCGACCGAGCGCATCACCGACATGGCGGCGCTGCAGAACGGTGCCAAGTTGTTTGCCAACCATTGCCTGAACTGCCATGAAGCCGCCTTCATGCGCTACAACCGGCTGCGCGACATCGGCCTCACCGAGCAGCAGATCAAGGACAACCTCGTGTTCACCGGCGCCCGCGTCGGTGACACGATGAAGGTGGCAATGGACGCCAAGGATGCCAAGGCGTGGTTCGGCGGGTTGCCGCCCGACCTGACATTGATCGCACGGTCCCGTTCAGCCGCCGGGATGGGGTCGGGGGCTGACTACATCTACACCTACCTGCGCACCTACTACCGTGACGACACCAAGGCCACGGGCTGGAACAACCTGGCCTTCCCCAATGTGGGCATGCCCCATGCCTTGTGGGAGATGCAGGGTCAGCAGCGCGCGGTTTTCGAAGAACGCAAGGACCCGCACGACCCGACCAAGTCAATCAGCACGTTGAAGGGATTCGAGCAGATCACGCCAGGTACTATGAGCCCGGCCGATTACAACCTGGCGGTGGCTGACCTGGTGGCTTACCTGCAGTGGATGTCCGAGCCGAACCAGACGTCTCGAGTGCGGATGGGTGTGTTCGTGCTGCTGTTCCTGGCCATGTTCACGGTCATCGCGTGGCGGCTGAATGCCTCATTCTGGAAAGACATCAAGTAGTTCTACTCGGCTGACCCCCAGGGGTTGGCGCAACAGCGCGGTGGGTGCTCAGGCGGCCACTGCGCTTCTTTCATTGACGGGGCCAGGGTGCCCCACGCTGACCGAGGGCTCGCCGCCATGATGGTGCTTTATTCCGGAACCACCTGCCCCTATTCGCACCGTTGCCGCTTCGTGCTGTTCGAGAAGGGCATGGACTTCGAGATCCGCGATGTCGATATCTTCGCCAAGCCCGAGGACATCTCACTGATGAACCCGTACAACGAGGTGCCCATCCTGGTGGAGCGCGACCTCATCCTGTACGAGAGCCACATCATCAACGAGTACATTGACGAGCGCTTTCCGCACCCGCAACTGATGCCCGGTGACCCGGTGGCACGCGCGCGGGTCAGGCTCTTCCTGTTCAACTTCGAGAAGGAGTTGTTCAGCAACGTCAACTTGCTCGAGGGCCGTGGCGCGAAGGCCACCGAACGACAGCTCGAGAAGGCCCGCGAACAGATTCGCGACCGGCTGACCCAGCTGGCGCCGATCTTCCTGAAGAACAAGTTCATGCTTGGCGACGACTTCTCGATGCTCGACGTCGCCATCGCACCGTTGCTGTGGCGTCTGGATTACTACGGCATCGACCTGTCCAAGAACGCCGTGCCCTTGCTGAAGTACGCCGAGCGCATCTTCTCGCGCCCGGCCTACATCGAGGCGCTGACGCCTTCCGAAAAAGTGATGCGGAAATGAGGATCGGCGTCGCGTCATGACGGGCCCGTCCATTGGCGACAACCAGGGCGCGTCGACGCGGCCCTACCTGATCCGCGCCTTGCACCAATGGTGCACCGACAACGGCTTCACGCCCTATCTGGCGGTGTTCGTGGACGAAACGGTGCGCGTGCCGATGGAGTACGTGAAGAACAACGAGATCGTGCTCAACGTCGGCTTCGAAGCCACCTCGGGGTTGAAGCTGGGCAACGAGTTCGTCGAGTTCAGGGCTCGCTTTGGAGGCTCGTCGCGCGAGGTCACCGTGCCCGTCGGCCACGTGGTGGCCATCTACGCCCGCGAAAATGGGCAGGGGATGGCTTTTCCCGTGCCGACGGCCGGCGCAGCCCTGCGCGCCGACACTTTGCCAGCTGCACGAACCGCCGCGCCGGGCCCGCCACGTGGTCTGCGACTGGCCAGTTCCGAGCCTGAAGCGCAGCCCGAGCCGACCTCGCCGGGCGACGAACCCCCCGAGCCGCCGCCGCCGCTTAATCGGCCATCTCTCACGCGAATCAAGTAAGTCGAATCGCCTGCGTCGCCTGTGTCGCGCGGGCGGCTCCTACAATGTTTGTCCGGGCCGGCTTAGCTCAGCTGGTAGAGCACCCGCCTTGTAAGCGGAAGGTCGTCCGTTCGATTCGGACAGCCGGCACCAGGCCCCTTTTGACGGTTGATTCTGTGCCGCCCCTGGAAGCGATCATGCCCGCGGCTGGATCTTGATCTTGATGGCCGGCTGGGGCCAGCCGCCCGCGGCCAGGGCCGACTGCAGATCGGGAAGCATCTGGCGCAGCTTGGCGGCCGCAGCCGCGTGGTCGACCAGCACGGACCAGGCCGTCTCGTCCAGCGGGCCGGGCCGCACGCTGCCCAGCAACGCGGGCGGCAGCAGGGCGCGAATCGCATCGAAGCGCTGGCGTGATTCACGCACCCGCTGCAGCAGCCCGGCCAGTGGTTCGCTGCGGTCCAGTGCGCGCGCCAGGGCCTGGTTGCGGGCGTCGGGTGGGGGGGCGGCCATCGATGCAGTCTAACCAGGCCCGAATGCTACGATCGACGGTTTGGCGTGCTACCCGTTCGTGCTTGACTCGGGAGTGCAACTGGGCCGCTTGCAACAGGGCACCCTGCCTGCACATCGGCACTTCGCGCCGTTTGCCTTCTACGGGCAAGTTTCGGCAGCCCCCCACTTCAGCCCCGATGGCCGCATGTTCCCCAAGATCCTGACCCAGATTTTCGGTAGCCGAAACGACCGTCTGTTGAAGACCTACCGCCGCACGGTGGAGGTGATCAACGCGCTCGAGTCCCAGTTCGAACAGATCGACGACGCCGCGTTGCACGCCAAGACCGACGAGTTTCGCCAGCGGCTGGCTTCGGGCAGCACGCTCGACGACTTGCTGCCCGAAGCCTTCGCCGTGGTTCGCGAGGCCGGCAAACGCACATTGAAGATGCGCCACTTCGACGTGCAACTCAAGGGCGGCATCGCGTTGCACCAGGGCAAGATCGCTGAAATGCGCACCGGCGAAGGCAAGACGCTGATGGCCACGCTGCCGGTGTACCTGAATGCGCTGGCCGGCAAGGGCGTGCACCTCGTCACCGTCAACGACTACCTGGTACGGCGCGACGCCGAGTGGATGGGCCGCATCTACACATTTTTGGGCCTGACGGTGGGCATCAACGTCGCCGGCATGAGCCGCGAAGAGAAGCAGGCCGCCTTCGCCGCCGACATCACCTACGGCACCAACAACGAATTCGGTTTCGACTACCTGCGCGACAACATGGTGCAGGACACGCGCGACCGCGTCGCCCGGAGCCTGAACTTCGCCATCGTCGACGAGGTCGACTCGATCCTGATCGACGAGGCGCGTACGCCCTTGATCATCTCGGGCCAGGCCGAAGACCACACCGAGATGTACGTGCGCATCGACGCCGTGGTGCCGCAGCTGAAGAAGCAGATCGGCGAGGCCGACCCGCGCACTGGCGAAGGCGTCATCGAGGCCGGTGACTTCACGGTCGACGAGAAGACGCACCAGGTGTTTCTCACCGAGTCGGGCCACGAGCGCGCCGAGGTCATCCTCACCGAAGTCGGTCTGCTGCCGCCCGGCGCCAGCCTGTATGACCCGGCCAACATCGCGCTGATGCACCATGTGTACGCCGCGTTGCGTGCCCACCGCCTGTACAACCGCGACCAGCATTACGTGGTGCAGAACGGCGAGGTGGTGATCGTCGACGAATTCACCGGCCGCTTGATGACTGGCCGGCGCTGGAGCGACGGCCTGCACCAGGCCGTGGAAGCCAAGGAAGGCGTGCAGATCCAGAGCGAAAACCAGACGCTGGCCTCCGTCACGTTCCAGAACTACTTCCGCATGTACGCCAAGCTGTCCGGCATGACGGGCACGGCCGACACCGAGGCCTACGAGTTTCAGGAAATCTATGGCCTGGAAACCATGGTCATTCCGCCCAACCGACCGACCATCCGCAAGGACGAGCTCGACCTCATCTACAAGACCACCAAGGAAAAGTACGACGCGGTGGTCAAGGACATCCGCGACTGCCACGAGCGCGGCCAGCCCGTGCTGGTGGGCACCACGTCGATCGAGAATTCCGAGCTCGTTTCCGATCTTCTCGTCAAACAGGAATTGCCGCACCAGGTGCTCAACGCCAAGCAGCACGCCAAGGAGGCCGAGATCGTGGCCCAGGCCGGCCGCCCGGGCGTGATCACCATCGCCACCAACATGGCAGGGCGCGGCACCGACATCGTGCTGGGCGGCAACGTCGAAAAGCAGATCCAGTTCCTCGAGGCCGGTCCGGCTATGTCGGACGACGAACGCCGTGCGCGGGCCGAGACACTTACCGACGAATGGCAGAGCCTGCACGAGCAGGTCAAGGCCGCAGGCGGCCTGCGCATCGTCGCCACCGAGCGCCACGAGAGCCGCCGCATCGACAACCAGTTGCGCGGCCGATCGGGCCGCCAGGGCGACCCCGGCGCCAGCCGCTTCTACTTGTCGCTGGACGATTCGCTGATGCGCATCTTCGCTGGCGACCGCGTGCGCTCCATCATGGACCGCCTGAAGATGCCCGAAGGCGAGGCCATCGAGGCCGGCATCGTCAACCGCAGTATCGAAGGCGCGCAGCGCAAGGTCGAGGCGCGCAATTTCGACACCCGCAAGCAGTTGCTCGAGTACGACGACGTCAGCAACGACCAGCGCAAGGTCATCTACCAGCAGCGCAACGAGATCCTCGAAGCGGTGTCGCTGGACGAACAGATCGCCAATTTGCGCAAGAGCGCGATGACCGACGTGGTGCGCACCCACGTGCCGGCCGAGTCGCTCGAAGAACAATGGGACCTGCCCACCCTGGAGCGTGTGCTCAAGGAGGAATGGCAGCTCGACCTGGACTTGGCAGCCGCGGTCGAGAACAGCGACTCCATCACCGACGAGGACATACTCGACAAGGTCGTGACCGCAGCGGCCGCGCAATTCGACGCCAAGGTCGCGGCGGTGGGCGCAGAGCAGTTCACGCCCTTCATGCGCATGGTGTTGCTGCAGTCCATCGACAGCCACTGGCGCGAACATCTGTCTGCGCTGGATTACTTGCGCCAGGGCATCCACCTGCGCGGTTACGCGCAGAAGAATCCGAAGCAGGAATACAAGCGTGAAGCTTTCGAGCTGTTCTCGCAACTGCTGGACGTGGTCAAGCTCGATGTCACCCGGGTGTTGATGACGGTGCGAATCCAAAGCCAGGAACAGGCCGCCGAGGCCGCGCTGGCCCTGGAGCAGCAGGCCGGGCAGATGTCGAACGTGACTTACACCCACCCGCTGGAAGACGGCAGCGTGGCGCAGGAGACCGACCCGGCGACGCTGGTCGCAGAGGTGCCCAAGGCTGGTCGCAACGATCCGTGTCCCTGCGGCAGCGGCAAGAAGTACAAGGCCTGCCACGGCAAGCTCGGGTGAGGCAGGCGAGACGGCACTGCGCGGCGTGGACAGCAACGACCTGCTGCAGGCGCCGCGCCAGATCCACAGTGCGCGGCTGGTGCTGCACGCACCGCGGCCCGAGTGGGCGGCGGTGTTCGTCGAAAGCCTGAACCTGTCCCTGCCCGGCCTGGCCTTCATTAGCTGGGCCCAGGCGGAACGTGCCCTGGAGTGGGGAGAGAAGTTCCTGCGTCACGACGTCGAGTGGGCCGCCCGGGGCGAGGGCCTGGTGTACTACGCCTTCGAAAGTGCCAGCAACGCCTATGTCGGCCGCATCGATCTGCACAGTTGGGACTTCCAGGCGCCCCGCTGCGAGGTCGGCTACGTGGGCGACGCCCGCACCGCAGGCCGCGGCCTGATGCGCGAAGCCGTGCTGGCCTGCGTCGACCAGGCCTTCACGCTGGGCGCGGCGCGTGTGCAGGCGCTCAGCGAAGCGACGAACGCACGCGCGCTGCACTTTGCAGAGCATGCGCTGGGCTTCACGCGCGAAGGCGTGCTGCGCAACTACGAGCGCGACACGCAGGGCAGGCTCGGTGATCAGGTGCTCTTCGCTGCCTACAATCCGCGGCTCTCCTGAGTCCGATTCGCGCTGCCAGCGCGACTGCACCATGCCCGTCAACCTGCAACCCGCGTTGCCTGCCAGCCTGCACCCCGTGCCTGGCGTGCGTGTGGGCGTGGCAATGGCCGGTGTGCGCAAGCCCAACCGGCGCGACCTGGTGGTGTTCGCGCTCGACGAAGGCGCGACCGTGGCGGCCGTCTTCACCCGCAACCGTTTCTGCGCCGCACCGGTTCAACTGTGCCGCGAACATCTGGCCGCGGCATCCACGGGCCGCGGCATCCGCGCGCTGGTGGTCAACACCGGCAATGCCAACGCCGGCACGGGCGCCGACGGGCTGGCGCGCGCCCGGCGCACCTGCGCCGCCTTGGCCGCGCTGATGGGCGTCGCGCCCGAACAGGTGCTGCCATTTTCTACCGGCGTGATCATGGAAGTCCTGCCGGTGGACCGCATCGAAGCCGGCCTGCCCGCCGCACTGGCGTCGCTGCAGTCCGCCCACTGGGCCGAGGCCGCCGCCGGCATCATGACCACCGACACGCTGCCGAAGGCTGCGTCGCGCCAAGTGCAGATCGACGGCCACACCGTCACCGTCACCGGCATCGCCAAGGGCGCCGGCATGATCCGCCCGAACATGGCCACGATGCTGGGCTTCGTGGCCACCGATGCGGCGATCGCGCCGGCTCTGCTGCAGCCTTTGCTGACAGAAGCGGCCGACTTGAGCTTCAACCGCATCACCATCGACGGCGACACGTCGACCAACGACTCCTTCGTGCTGATGGCCACGCACCGCGCTGGACACGACCCCATCACCGATCTGAAGTCCGCAGCGGCGCGCATCTTGCGCGATGCGCTGGTCGAGGTGGCACAGGAACTGGCCCAGGCCATCGTGCGCGACGGCGAAGGCGCCACCAAGTTCATCACCGTGCAAGTGCAAGGCGGGCGCGACGCCGCCGAGTGCCGGCTTGCGGCCTACGCCATCGCGCATTCGCCCCTGGTGAAGACGGCTTTCTTCGCCAGCGACCCGAACCTGGGCCGCATCCTGGCAGCGGTGGGCTACGCCGGCATCGACGACCTCGACCAGAACTTGATCGACCTGTTTCTCGACGATGTCCACGTGGTGCGCGCGGGCGGTCGCCACCCGGCCTACCGCGAAGAGGATGGCCAGCGCGTGATGAAGCAGAGCGAGATCACGGTACGGGTGGACCTGCACCGCGGGCCGGCCGAGGCTTTGGTGTGGACCTGCGACCTGTCGATCGACTACGTCAAGATCAACGCCGACTACCGCTCATGAGCGCCTGTTGAGACTGCCTTCGTTGCCCCCGGGCGACCTGCTGCGTGACCCGCTGTATCTGCGCCTGTGGGGCTCCATCCTTACCAGTTCCTTCGGCAACCAGGTGATGATGCTGGCGCTGCCACTGACTGCGGCCGTGCTGCTGCAGGCCAGTCCTGTGCAGATGGGCCTGCTCACGGCGATGGAGCTGCTGCCCTTCATGCTGTTCTCGCTGCCCGGGGGCGTATGGCTCGACCGCGTGCGCAAGCTGCCTGTGTACGTGGTGGGCGAGACGGTGGCCGCCCTGGCCGCTGCCAGCGTGCCGGTGGCCTGGTGGCTGGGCTGGCTGTCGATGGGCTGGTTGTATGCCGTGGGCTTCTTGCTGGGCACGGTGCACACGCTGGCGGGCACGGCAGCGCAGATCGTGCTGACCCAGGTGGTCGGCCGCGAAAGGCTGGTCGAAGCACACGCCAAGAACGCGCTTGCCACGTCCGGCGCCGAGGTCGCGGGCCCGGGCCTGGCGGGCATGTTGATCAAGCTGATGGGCGCGCCGCTGGCCTTGCTGGTGAATGCGGCGCTGCTGCTGGGCTCGACGTTGATCCTGCGTGGTCTTCCCATCCACGAGCGGCGTGAATCGCGCAAGGGCCTGCATTTCTTCGACGGCTTCTGGCGCGACCTGGCCGCCGGCCTGCGCTTCGTGCGCGGCCAGCCACTGCTGATGGCGCTGGCGCTGTTGATGGGGGTGTGGCAGATGGCGCACTACGCGGCCATGACGGTGCAGATCCTCTACGCCACGCGCACGCTGGGTCTGTCCGAACAGGCCGTGGGCCTGTGCTACATGGGCATGGGCGTGGGCACCATCGTCGGCAGCGTCTACGGCCGCCGGCTGAGTCACCGCATCGGGCCCGGACCCTGCCTGGTTGTCGGTTACGCCATCTGCGGCGCGGGCTGGCTGCTGGTGGCCGCCGCCCCGGTCAATGCCTGGGGGGTGGCGGCCTTCGCGCTGATGCTGATGACCTTCACGATGGGCGCGGTCTTCATCTTCATCAACTTCCTGGCCCTGCGCCAGGCGGTCACGCCCGAGCCGCTGCTGGGCCGCATGACCAGCACCATGCGCTGGCTAAGCCTGCTGGCCGCCGCACCCGGCGCGCTGCTGGGCGGCTGGTTGGGCGAGCACGTGGGCCTGCGTGCCGCCCTGCTGTTCGCCGGCGTGGTGTCGCTGGTGCTGGTGGCCGTGGCCTGGCGCATGCCGTTGATCAGGGATCTGAAGCACCTGCCCGAACCGGAACGGGAATCGGAATGGCTGGGGCTTGAGCTTGAGGCCGACGTCAGGCCGGCCGGGTAGCGGCGACGGTGAAGGCGGACCGCCAGGCCAGGCCCGTCAGACCGATTCGCGCAGTGACAGCCGGCGCTCGATGCGCTCCACGCGATCGCCCAGGCCGTCGAGCCTGACGTTCACGCCGGCCAGGTCTTCATGGATGAAAGCCACGCTCTTGTGCATCTGCACCACCTGGTTTTCCAGCGACACGAGCCGGGTCTTGATGTCGCGCACATCCCGGCGCACGTCGGCCACATCGCCGCGTATCGCTTTCAGGTGTTCGAGCACCAAGTTCTAAACGTCGTCTGTCATGGTGACTTATCTTGCTCACTGGGAACATTTTGCGGCTGCCCTGACAACGGCCCGGGCGCAAACACATCCACGGCGTCGCTGATCAAACCATCGACACCCAGCGCCATCAGCCGGCGGGCGTCCGCAGGCTCGTTGACCGTGTAGCACAAGGCGCGCATCCCGGCGCCGTGCAGTTGCGCGACCAGGGGCGCGTCCATCAAGAGGTGGTGCGTCACCACCGCCACGCAGCCCAGGTCTTGCGCCGTGGCGCACCAGCCGGGCCACTGGGTGTCCAGCAGCAAGGCGCGTGGCAGCGCGGGGGCGCTGTCCCGGGCGCCGCGCAGGGCCTCGGGCTTGAAGCTGCTGAAGAGCGGCGGCACAGGCGGCACTGGCGGCACAGGCGCGTCGCGGTCGCGCCAGAGGTCCAGGCAGGCCAGGCCGACCGCGTGGCCGGTCTGCCATTCCTGGCCCGGCGAGGGCTTGAGCTCGATGTTCAGCAGGTGGCCGTTGCGCAGCACGAAGCGGGCGATGGCCTCGAGGCTGGGCGGCGGCTCACCCGCGAAGGCCCCGCTGTGCCAGCCGCCGGCGTCCAGGCGTGACAGCTCGGCCCAGTCGAAGTCCGCCGCCAGGCCGGTGCGTGGAGTGGTGCGGTCCAGACTGTCGTCGTGCAACAGGAAGGGCACCCCGTCTCGGCTGAGTTTCACATCGCACTCGAAGGCGCGCCAGCCGTGCGCTGCACCGACGCGGAAAGCCGCCAGCGTGTTCTCCGGCGCCAGCTTGCCAGCACCTCGGTGGGCGATCCAGAACGGGTAGGGCCAGGGCGACATGGACATGAGAATGGACATGGGCATGGGCATGGGCATGAGATATGGGCGTCGCGTCAGCCCACGCGCAATCCGCTGCTGCTGTCGAACCAGTGCAGGTGCTCGGGCCGCACACGCAGCCCCACCTGCCCGCCCGCCTTGGGCGGGGGGCGGGTGCTGTCGATGCGCAGGGTGAACCCGGCGCCGCCCAGCCGGCCGTAAATCAGCCGCTCGGCCCCCAGCATTTCCAGCAACTCGACCTGGAGCGGCCACACGCCGTTCAACTGACCGTTGTCGTGCAGGTCGGCGTGCTCGGGGCGCACGCCCAGCGTCAAGGCGCCGCCGCGCGGCGCCGCTGCCGGCAGGGCCAGGGTCAGGGCAGGGCGGCCGTCGGCGCCACCCGACACGTTGAAGCGCGACCCATCCGCCTGCCCCGGCAACAGGTTCATCGGCGGGCTGCCGATGAAGCCGGCCACGAAGGTACTGGCCGGTTGGCCGTAGACCTGCTCTGGCGTCCCGATCTGCTCGATGCGCCCGGCATTCATCACCAGCAGGCGCTGCCCCAGCGTCATGGCCTCGACTTGGTCGTGGGTGACGAACAGCGAGGTCACGCCCAATTCGGCATGCAGCTTCTGAATCTCCAGCCGTGTCGCCGCGCGCAGTTTGGCGTCCAGGTTAGACAGCGGCTCGTCGAACAAAAACACCTGCGGCTGGCGCACGATGGCCCGGCCCATGGCCACGCGCTGGCGTTGGCCGCCGGACAACTCGCGCGGCTTGCGCTGCAGCAAACCACCCAGCTCGAGGATCTTCGCTGCCTTCTGCACGCGAACCTCGATCTCGGCCTTGGCCAACTTGGCGATCTTCAGCCCGTAGGCCATGTTGTCGAACACGCTCATGTGCGGGTAGAGCGCGTAATTCTGGAACACCATGGCGATGTCGCGCTCGGCCGGTTCCAGCTGGTTCACGACGCGGCCGCCGATGTCGATCTCGCCGCCGGTAATGTCCTCCAGCCCCGCCACCATGCGCAGCAGCGTGCTCTTGCCGCAGCCCGAGGGCCCGACGATGGCGACGAACTCGCCGTCCGCAATGGCGACGTTGACGCCGTGGATGACCTTCACCGCCTTGGCGCCGGCGCCATAGGTCTTCTCGACGTTTCGAAGCGCGATTGCACCCATGAGCCTACTTTTCCGTGTCCACGAGGCCCTTGACGAACCACTTCTGCATCAGGATGACGACCAGCGCCGGCGGGATCATGGCCAGTATCGCGGTGGCCATCACGGCGTTCCATTCGGTGGCGGCGTCACCGCCGGTGATCATCCGCTTGATGCCCATCACCACGGGGTACATGTCCTCGCTGGTCGTCATCAGCAGCGGCCACAGGTACTGGTTCCAGCCGTAGATGAACTGGATCACGAACAGCGCGGCAATCGAGGTGCGGGTCAGCGGCAGCAGCACGTCCCAGAAAAAGCGCATCGGGCCGGCGCCGTCGATGCGCGCGGCCTCGACCAGTTCATCAGGCACGGTCAGGAAAAACTGGCGGAACAGGAACGTGGCCGTGGCCGACGCAATTAGCGGCACCGTCAGCCCGGCATAGGTGTTGAGCATGCCGAGGTCCGACACCACCTGGTAGGTGGGCAGGATGCGCACCTCCACCGGCAGCATCAGCGTCACGAAGATCATCCAGAACACGAGGTTGCGGAACGGGAAACGGAAGTACACCACCGCGAACGCGCTCAGCAGCGAAATTGCGATCTTGCCCACGGCGATCACCAGCGCGCTGATCAGGCTGACCATCAACATCGGCGCCACCGGGCTGATCTTGCCGCCGTACTCCGTCGTGCCGCCGAACAGTGCCAGCCGGTAGCTTTCCAGCAGGTTGCTGCCCGGCAGCAGCGACATCGGCACGTTCTGCACGATCTGCTCTGCCGTCTGCGTGCTGGCGATGAAGGTGATGTAAACCGGAAAAGCCACGGTCAGCACCCCCAGCAGCAGCACCAGGTGCGCCAGGACGGTGGCGGCGGGGCGGTTCTCAACCATGCAGGGAGTGCTCCATCAGTAGTTGACGCGCTTTTCGACGTAGCGGAACTGGACCACAGTGAGCGCGATGACGATCACCATCAGCACCACGCTCTGCGCCGCCGAGCCGCCCAGGTCCAGCGCCTTGAAGCCGTCGAAGTAGACCTTGTAGACGAGGATGGCGGTGTCCTTGCCCGGCCCGCCGGAGGTCGCTGCGTCGACGATGGCAAAGGTGTCGAAGAAGGCGTAGACGATGTTGATCACCAGCAGGAAGAACGCCGTCGGCGTCAGCAGCGGGAACTGCACCGTCCAGAAGCGCCGCCATGGCCCGGCGCCGTCGATGGCAGCGGCTTCGATCAAGCTCTTGGGAATGCTCTGCAGACCGGCCAGGAAGAACAGAAAGTTGTAGGAGATCTGTTTCCACACGGCGGCCATCACGATCAGCGTCATCGCGTGCGTGCCGTTGAGCAGGTGGTTCCAGTCGATGCCCACCGCGCGCAGCCAGAAGCTGACGATGCCGATGCTGGGAGCGAACATGAACAGCCACAGCACCCCGGCCACGGCGGGTGCGACGGCGTAGGGCCAGATCAGCAGCGTGCGGTACATCCCCGAGCCCTTGACGACCCGATCGGCCATCACCGCCAGCACCAGCGAGATCGACAACCCCAGCCCAGCCACCAGCACCGAGAACACGGCAGTTGTCTTGAACGACGCCAGGTAGGTGTCGTCGTTCCACAGCCTCACGAAGTTCTCGCTGCCGACGTACTGCGTGCTGGTGCCGAAGGCGTCCGACTGCAGCACGCTCTGGTACAGCGCCTGCCCGGCCGGCCAGAAGAAGAAGACGAGCACGATCACCAACTGGGGAGCCACCAGCGCCCAGGGCAGCCACCAGCTTTTGAAGCGGACCCGTTTTTCGGTAGTCAAGCAGTCGTCTCTCTGGCTGGGCCCTCCCCGCGCGGCGGGGAGGGACGGGTAGGGGTGCCGTCAATTCGACAGCCAAAAGCGAACAAGAACTTCAGTTCTTGTTCGCCTTCTCGAAGCGTTCGAGCAACTCGTCGCTGCGCTTCTTGGCCGACCCCAGGGCGTCGGCCGCGGTCTTCTTGCCCGACCAGACCTGCTCCATCTCTTCATCAATCACGGTGCGGATCTGCACAAAATTGCCCAGGCGGATGCCGCGCGACTTGTCGGTCACCTTGCGGATCATCTGCGTCACGCTCACGTCGGTGCCGGGGTTCTGTTTATAGAAGCCGCTTTTCTCGGTGATGGTGTAGGCCGCGGTAGTGATGGGCAGGTAGCCCGTGCGCTGGTGGTTCACGGCCTGCACGTTGGGGTCGGACAGGTAGGTGAAGAACTTGGCCACGCCCTTGTATTCCTCGGCCTTCTTGCCACTCATCACCCACAAGCTGGCGCCGCCGATGACGGTGTTCTGTGGTGCGCCGGTCACGTCGGGGTAGAAGGGCAGGGCGCCGATGCCGCCGGCGAACTTGGCATTGCGCTTGACGCTGCCGTACAGCGCCGACGAGCCCGTCGTCATCGCGCATTCGCCGCTGACGAAGGTGGCGTCGGCCGCGTTGCCCCGGCCCTTGTAGACGAACAGGCCCTGCTTGGCCATGTTGGCCAGGTTCTCGATGTGGCGCACGTGCAGCGGCGTGGTGATGTTCAGCCGCGCGTCCATGCCGTTGAAGCCGTTGCGCTTGGTGGCGAACTCCACGTTGTGCCAGGCGCTGAAGCTCTCCAACTGCGTCCAACTCTGCCAGCTGGTGGTGAAGGGGCACTTGCTGCCGTTGGCCTTGAGCTTGGCGGCAGCCAGCGCCACCTCGGACCAGGTGGTGGGCGGCTTCTCGGGGTCCATCCCGGCGGCCTTGAAGGCGTCTTTGTTGTAGTGCAGCACCGTCGTGCTGCTGTTGAAGGGCATGCTCATCATCTGGCCGTTGGGCGCCGTGTAATAGCCCGACACCGCCTGCACGAAGACGGACGGGTCGAACTTCTCGCCGGCTTCCTTCATCAGCACCGTCACCGGCTTGATGGCCGCCTTGCTGGCCATCATCGTCGCCGTGCCCACTTCGAAAACCTGCAGCACGTGCGGGGCATTGCCGGCGCGGAAGGCGGCGATGGCCGCCGTCATGCTTTCGTCGTAAGTGCCCTTGAACACGGCCGTGACCTTGTAGTCCTTCTGCCGGTTGTTGAACTCCTTGGCGACGTCACCCACCCATTCGCCCAGGGCGCCGCCCATCGAATGCCACCAGATGATCTCCGTCTGTGCCTGGGCAGGCATGCAGGCAAAAGTGGCGGCTGCCACGGCGGCGGGCAGGGTAAATCGGGCGGCGTATGACTTCATGCGGTCTCCTTTGGTGTTTCGAGTTCAGCCTGCGAGTTTGGCCGGTCTTCGTGACAACCCCGTTTCTGTCATGGATGCAGGGCGGCGGGCGTCCGGGATTACCCCTTCGGACTCCTATCGGCCGCCCGACCCCACACCCCTCCTGCCGCAGGGCCCTGCGTTAGCATTCCCGAAAACCCTATGAATGCACCGTTTCCCCTCGCTCAGGCCCTGCTCGCCGACGCTGCCGAACTCAGCGCTGTCCGCCTGCGGGAGATCCCTTACAACTACACCTCCTTCTCCGACCGCGAAATCGTCATCCGCCTGCTTGGCGGGCGTGCCTGGGAGTTGCTGAACCTGCTGCGGCAGGAACGCCGCACCGGCCGCTCGGCGCGCATGCTGTACGAGGTGCTTGGCGACATCTGGGTGGTGCAGCGCAACCCGTATCTCGAAGACGACCTGCTCGACAACCCCAAGCGCCGGGCCTTGTTGATCGACGCCCTTCACCACCGCCTGGCCGAAGTCGGCAAGCGCCGCACCGCAGACCAGGACGCGCAGCGCGACGTGCTCGTCGGCGAATTGCTCGAAGCCGCCCGCGGCGCGGTCGACCGCTTCGCCGCGCACTTCCGCGAAGTCTGGGACCTGCGCAAGACAGCCCGCCGCGTGCTCGGCCGCTGCACGGCGCGCGACAACCTCAAGTTCGACGGCCTGTCGCGCGTGTCGCATGTCACCGACGCCACCGACTGGCGCGTCGAGTACCCGTTCGTCGTGCTCACGCCCGACACCGAGGCCGAAATGGCCGGCTTGGTGGCCGGCTGCGTCGAACTCGGCCTGACCATCATCCCGCGAGGTGGCGGCACCGGCTACACCGGCGGCGCCGTGCCGCTGACCTGGAAGAGCGCGGTCATCAATACCGAAAAGCTCGAGGCCCTGGGCGCGGTCGAGATGATCATGCTGCCCGGCCTGTCCGAGCCCGTGGCCACCATCTTTAGCGAAGCCGGTGTCGTCACCCAGCGCGTGACGGACGCCGCCGAGCGCGCCGGCCAGGTCTTCGCCGTCGACCCCACGTCGGCCGAGGCCTCTTGCATCGGCGGCAACATCGCCATGAACGCTGGCGGCAAGAAGGCCGTGCTGTGGGGCACGGCGCTGGACAACCTGGCCAGCTGGAAGATGGTGACACCCGACGCCAAGTGGCTCGAGGTCGTGCGCCTGAACCACAACCTGGGCAAGATCCACGACATCGCCGTG
>ENA-OBIT01000107-OBIT01000107.1-metagenomes-genome-assembly--contig:-NODE-107-length-34475-cov-11.3436_pt1 | contig 34475 bp, 28 predicted proteins | sample MGYA00153386_OBIT01 | MGnify analysis MGYA00153386
CGTTGATGGTTTTAATGACTACAGGCTGTCCTAAATAGCGGTGATTTGCTCTGAAGGTAATCCCAAAGCCGCCCCGCCCCAATTCTTGTTCTAGGGTGTACTTTCCACCCTGTAAAGTTTTGCCGATTAGCGCATCCATATATTCAGGCGATCGCACATCAAATAATATGGCTGATTATTGCACGTATGGTTGGCTAACTTACCAGTCTAAAGGGCGATCAAGAAGTGCGATCGGCCCTAAGTACCAGGTTTGCTTCTAGCTGACGTTGATACTTTTCTCCTGCCTCACACCAGATGTGAGTGTATCCGATGCTCTTCTGCGATCGCTGAAATATCTGGATGTTTTCTGAAAGCAGCATTCAAATTCATCCTTTTTTCAATTTCCCATTAATTCCTTTACTACTTTTTGTAACAGGGATAATTGACTGTTTTCACCGAGTTTTAAAACATTTTGAGTTAGCGTACTAAAATGTAAAGCTGTGATGGTATGCTCGATCAGCTCCGAGCTGGCAATTGACTCTCCTGAATATCTCTTCCCAATCAAATGATAGACTCTAAAGCCTTTCTTAATCAATTTTCCGATACTTTGTGCGGGAGGAACATAATACTGAATAAAGGTTTCGTTCTTCAAATCCAAGCAGATCATATTTTGGATTTTGTTAATAGGTTGAATCTCGCTGTTGTAATAGGATATCAAAGGTAATAATCTACTACTATTTTCACCTTGAATTGTTCGGTTGATTGTTAGCTCTCCGCTTTCGACATCTTCAATAATACCCATCCGTCCAATTAAGGTTGGCGTATACAAATCATCTGTATAACAACTAATATACAGATTATCTGATTCATCTACCAAATATTTCTGATCGTTAATTAATTTTTCTGACTTATTTTTTTGCCTTCTTAAGAAGCGAAATTGAGATTCTATTTGTTTCAGATCTCGCATTACATTTTTTATATATATGTAACTATCTTTGTAAAGAAATTCTACCGCAACCGCTTTAGCTTCCTTTTTTTTGGGGCTGCGTACATAAATACTAAAAAATCGTTTTTCCGGAAATGGTTGAGGAGTAGTAATAGGCAAGCCCAAGTTCGGATTTGCAAGACTCTGCGCGATCCTGTTCTTAATTCCCAACTCAATCAAAACTTTCTGAAATTCAGGGGAAATATTTATTTTGTATTTAGCGCAGAATTTTTGCCATTGCTCGCTATCTTTTTGCCCTATTAGATAAGCAAAAATAGAACCCTCTACATCCAAAAAAATACCCTCGGTAAAAGCTTTCGTCTCCTCGTGGAGACTAGCTCGATCGATTTTACGATCTGTATAATTAAGAAGCGCCCAATCAGATTGCTCATCTTCCACAGCAGTAAATTTTGGTATATTTATCCCCTGTGTGCTAAAAAACTGTCCAGTCTCCAAATAGTTAAATCTTTTCTTTAACTGTGAATAGAAATCTACTGGCGATTTATTATCTATTGTTGTTGATGGACACCAGAGAGCGTCTTTTCTCTGGTAAGCCATTGAACCCGCTTCTTCCTCCAAAAATTTATTGAAAACTAAATAGTTTTTTTCCGGTTCGAGTTGAATATCTGACCATTTAATAGATTCCGTAATTCTCCAGCAAATCTCGTCCTCACCGTCAGCTTCTACTTCTTCATAGGTACTAACAGTTTTTCCATGATTGTAAAATGCGATCGTAGATACCCCTTTATGTTTCAGAAAATGTTGCAAAAATTGTTGGTCAGATTCAGTCAGCTCGACTCCAGTATTATTAATAATCTCTAAGGATTCTACAGATTTTATGTTTGTGATGAAAGGGTTTTCTAAGTAGTGGTCAGCCTGAAAATCAAGAGATTTAAATTTAATCTGGCACTTACTTAAAAAGCCCTCAAATTTGGTCATGAGGTTTTGGTAATGATAAAGCTGAGTCTTTTTGAACTTGTCATATTTTTTGGGATCGCTATCAAATTGCATAAAATAAATATAATTTTTGCTGCGAGCATCTAGATCGCGCTCAAAGTAGTAATTCTTATTTTTGTATACCAACAACTCTCCTAAATTATCACCATCTACAGTCTTGTAATCTTTTCGATCTTTTTGTAATAAGAATTTTCGGTTTTTTCGAGACAATGTTAATGTTAGTACATTATGGGGATTGTATTTGATTAACAAATTCTGTCCCCATACAAAAAGAGCGTCTTTCGATTTGCTGAGCGTCGTGGAATGAAGTAACAGTAATTCTTCAAAACCCTTTAGTGTTTCAACGGATAAGCCTTGAGACAGAATATAAAACTTGAAAATGAGGTTGAAAATTCTTTCTTGATCGCTAGAATTGTCTGTAAATAACTTTTGCCATCCCGAATGATTTTTATTAGGGGATAAAAAGAACACATATTTTTGGCCACCAGTATAGGATAGGAAGTATTGAATGTCTGAATTTCCCCGTTTTTCCCCATGTTCAACCAGCCTTTTTTTGATTTCATTTTTAATGTCTTTATGCCGTTCTTTATAAAAGCTAGCCCGTGACTCCTCATTCTCAGAATCTTTATCTTCAGCAATCGGATCTTTAAGAATAAAATGTTCTATCCCTTGCCCGCTTTTAAATAGATACTGAAACAGTTTTTCGGCAACTTGTTGTGGAGTTTCTAAGATTTTTAGTTGGTTGGTTCGCGATATATCTGATAAGGCTGCTGTTTTATTTTTCATTTTATTTCTCCTTTTGAAACAAAAACTCTTTGAGGAACTTGGATTCTACTGGACAATTGCGCTCGTCAAAAAAAATTAAATTTCCCGAAAATAACATGGGTGAGTGTTGTTGATTTTTTTCTTGGGCGGCGTGCAAGTTAAGAAGTAACCCTCTCGCGGTGCTAAATTCTGGATAGTCTGAAACAATTTCCTTCAGCTTGTTTTCGGTTTTATCCAGGGTCTTTTTTGACAGGCGATTTCCCGAAGCTACGCTCCAAGCTTTAACATCAATACAAAATAGCGTATTCTCCTTGACATAGTACAAATCAAACAGCTCGTATAGTTTACAATATTTTTTGAAATCTCGCAATTCCTCAAAACGATAGATGGATTTTATGGCTTTCCAGTCTTTACCTTCTTTGAAAACTTCATCTTTAATCCAGCGTTCCACAAAATTTTCAGCTAGTGAAGGATACAACACATCGTAAAAGAAATTCGGACGCGGAATATAAGTATTAAAAACTTCAGGTTGTGGCATCAACTTGTTGTACAGTCTGTAGATTAAATCAGTCGAAGGATCGAGCGAGCCAATTTCATTACCTTCTAAGTCATAGCCTCTGTCGCTAATTTTTAGATATTCAGGATATAACCGCTTCTGGTAAGGATAGATTTTTTCTCCATTGATGCTATCACTGATAATCTGGAATTTTTTACCGGTTTCTTCCTCGGAAGCTAAATATGGCGTAAATTCAACTTGTTCTGGGTTGTGATAGAATAATGATTTAATAAAATCAGCAGGAAATAGCCCTGAATCTCGCAACTTTTCCAGATACTTAGCTGGGTCTTTGAAAACTATTGGGTCGCGCAACGCATCCCACGTTTGTACGATATCAAAAGTATGTTTCTTAAGATGAAAGCGATCGATTTCCTCCAACATTTGTGTTCTAAAGTCTTGAAAAGCCAGAGTGGCATCAATCTCATCAATAACATGATCGTCATAATCCTTAATCGAGCGTTTTTTCTCTTCTTCTCGAACGCTTAAGTAGACTTTGTGGTTGTTAACGGAAAATTTGCGAATTTCCTCCTTTTCTTCTCGTTCCAGGTATCTGTAAAAATTCACTAAATTTTTTCTGGTTTCTTCATTGACAAATATTTTTACCACTTGGTTGGGAAAATCGCGTCTCTCAGATCTGCCGATCGCTTGCAAAACTTGTTTCCCTAATAAAATCTGGTGTTGCTGCTGTCGAAATTCTCCAGCTTCTGGTTGACTGAGGTATTGGTTGAAATCTTTGATTTCAATATCAGACTCTCCCAAATTTACAATACTTTTCATTAAGGCAAAATGGTAATGAGTAATAGATAATCCAGAATCTTTTGATTTGTTCAGCGATGGGCCCATTACTGTATAGTAACTGTCCATTAACAACACTAAAGAGTCGAAATCTTTTTCATCGCCGTTAAGTTTTTTAACGATCGGATTCAATCCTTTGGAAGCTGACTGATAAGCCGATATAAAGAAGATTTTCTCCCCTGCTTTTTCAACCAGCTCATCCAAATACGTGTGATGAGCTTTTTTGTCCCAGTAAAGACTGTTGAATGAGGCCTCATACAAAACTATTTTAATCTTAATATTACTCTGATATTTCTTATGATTCACTTCGACATAATATATGTTTGGATGCTCTGATGACACCTCAAATATAAAGTTAGCATGATTGAGCAGCTCGCAATGTTGAATAAGCTTTTTAATCCAGCGTAGAGTTTGAGTAAAAGCAATTGTTTCTTGAATTGAGTCATCTTCAAACAGGTAAAACAAGAAACGAATAAACTTTTGAAGTTCTTGAATTTTGTAACTTCCCAGCCAATTCCCATCCTGCTTGAGATCGTCAATAAAACTTTTTAAAATAGTTTCTTCAAATCGTTCCACAACTTTTTGAGTTTCGTTATTTGGGAAAGATAATAAATCCTCACCGAAAAACTTTACTGCAATCTGTCGCTTCGCCTCACGACTCTCTCTGATGTTTTCGCAAAGCGATACTTCTTCGTCGCTCATTTCCTTAAAGGAACTTTGACCGGATTCACTAGCATTCCGCAATTTATCTTTGAAATACTGCATATCATAGCTCGTGCTTAAATCTCCTAAAATTCCTCCTGTTGCTGAAATCAGAAAAATCACATTACTATTATTGCATAACATGGAATTTATCTTGAATTCAGGCGAAGTCAATATAGCCGTACTACCAATAGAAACTTCTCTAAGGGCGCGATCGATTAGATTATTTTTAGGATTTTGATAACGAGAAATTTCTTTGATATTTACGATCGACTTATAACTTTCATAGACATAAGTAGTATTTAAGTATTTTAGCAGTTGATTTTGCGAGGGGCTTTCTTCACTTGCATTTTGGACTTTAGCTATTTGTTTCGACCAAATTTCTAAAGAACGGGATTGAGAATCTTCAGCATCTAAGACGTTAGCTAGAAAATCTTTGATGGTTTTGATTTGCGATCGCACAGCTAGAATGGCATAAATTAACTCTGCTACAGAGGTATTATCTACCACTTTTTCCTCTGTGATTTGGACGTGTCCGCCAGAAGGTTTGGTTAAAAACAATTTTTGCAGAGGTTCGAGGTTGTAGATGTATAGGTTGTTGTATGCAAAAATGTTCATTAAATCATCACATATTTTATTGTAAAGCTTTTGAGGAATCAACAAACTTCTATTATTCTCGAATTTTGAAACAACTCTGGATAACATTTCAAAATCTACTATAATGGGATTTGGTTCATTATTATTCTCGAAAATTTCCAAAATTTCTTTCAGTGATTTGTCTAGCCCATTTTTAATTCCTACTATCTGTTGTAAAAAATTGATAGAGTTTCCCTCCTCAACAGTTAGTCTTTGATATATGCGGGTGAATTTTTGCAATTTTTCTTCTAGAGCTTTGTCTTTTTCAAAGTGTTCTTGAAATTCGTAAAAAGCTCCCTTATTCTTATCTACAAAATTTAAAAAATCTCTGTTTTCATTGTTTTGAGTTAAAAACAGCGTAGAAAATTCTCTATTGATAGATGACAGCGCATTATTGATTGCTAGTTTTTCAGGAGAGATGATATCAATCTTCTTCTCTAGCATAATTTGATAGCCATCTTCCTGCTCATCCAAGGCAAGGATAAACTTTCTGGAGTTGTCTGTATGCTCAATAACGTATTTATCGAGATGACTGCTTTTCTTTACCCATTTTGTACCGTTGTGGATAAAGTACGAAATAAGCGTTTCAAATTTATCATACGTGAGCATCAAAATTCCAGATTTGTTTTGCAGAAGGTGGAGGGGGAAAAATATTTCAATTAACTTTAAACATTCAGGAGGACAGTTTCTTTGATCTAATTCACATTTGATGAAAAATTCTAAAAAGCTTTCAATTAAATTATTCAGTTCCCGTGTTGCTCTCGTAATTTCAGAATCATTAAAATCCTCATCTCCAAAACCTGTGTTTTTTACATATTCAAGGCGTTTAATCACATTTTTGACTTTCTCAAGGTTTCGTCGATTTTCCTGAACCTTTTCATCAGGACATACTTTTCGATCGATCTTCCAAATCTTTTTGTTTTCAATAATTGAAGATATCAACTCCTTGTATAATTTGATATACTCATCCGTCGTTTTCATTGCTAACGAATTTATTTTATAGACGGGAATATCTGGGTATTGGCTCTCAACTGAAGTGGGAACACATAAGTGTTCTCTCAATGGGGCAACATATATACCGATTATTTGATTTTTTGGATGTTCTTGTATGGTTTGATATATTGCTTGAAACAATTGGTGAGTTTTTCCTGAACCGGTACCATAATTGATGAGTTTTAGTTGGGGACGGTTTTCGAGAAAGCTATCTTCAATAGTTGTAAGGTAGGAATTAATAATTTTGCAACGAACTGATTCTAACTGCTGATTAAGATCGTCTGTTTGCTTTTGCATTATGTGTTATTACCTTATCTAGAGTAAATACATATCGTGGGATAGTCTTTTCTTTGACTGATACCCATAGTAGCGCCTGAACTCTTGTGCTTTGTCTCGTAAATTGCTATACCCCAGTTTTTTGGCATTTTTCTGTGCCTGTTTGGTGTATACCAGATTCCAACTCACCACTGCAACTGGCGATCGCAATCCTCCATCGGCGTTGCCATTCCTTCCCGAATTGATTCCCGCATCCCCGGCATTGACAGAAGATACAGTGTTTCACGGGCAACCGATGCCGAGTCAGATTCAGACAATAACACTGCATTGCTAGTCTGTCCAAGGGTGATCGGTTGATGCGACTGACTCACCGAATCGATTAACTGCTGCAACTGCTTTTGAGCTTCATTGATTGGAATCATAATCTTTCACCTGTCTCAATACACTTTTCTAGATGATGCTGGCTGAATGTAGACACTGCTACAATTGCCCCAGAAACTTGTCGTAGTCTGCGTGTGAACCAACCCAAAACCAGATTGCAGTGTCTCCATCCAACTGACCAACTGCTCGATAGTTTTTGCTAATTCGGGCCGAGTAGATTGGTAAGTCTGGATGCACCTTCTTGAAACGCAGGCTTGGATGACTTGGATCTTCCTTGAACTGGCGATACGCCCCGCGTGTCTGCTGTTGAACTTGTTCGGGTAAATCAGCAAATAATCTGCGGAACTCGGTTGTAGTGCTTGACTTCACAATGTTTCTGGATCGAGTTCTTGGGTTTTGCCTGCATGATACTCAGCCATTGCGGTCGCTGCGAGTTTAGCAAGAGCATCTGGGGAACGGGAGAATGCTTGATCCCAGCGCATATCGTCTTCAAGTTCTTCCAGAATCATTGAAGCGAGGGCATCTTGCTCACTTGCAGACAAGGTTTTCAACTTGGCGATCGCACGTTCAAGTAACTCAGTCATGGCTACCACACTTTGACAATGAAAATGGCTTCCTATCAATTATCCCTTATTTCAGGCAAGTTGAGCGTAGTCCGAACACGCTCATAGTTTTGAAATTAGCCTATCCATAGACTCTATACAATCGAGTTCCGCTGCCTCTTCTGCCATTAGTCGATCGGCCTTCTTATTTTCTAACAATTGTGACCTTCGGTGTTGGAGCGATTCACTAAATTTGAACCGCTTCCAGGACTCGACTTTTTCAATACAAATCTTAGGGACGAAGGAGGATGATTTGTGCAGAATTGAAACCCTTGTAGGCGGCGAGTTTCGGGTTTTAGGTAGTGAGTAAATTATAGCTTTTATTCAATCAATACTCAATACAGTCCGTCGGAATGTTTATTAAGCAGTTCTATTTCAGCAGCGGTGGTTCTTGGTTATTCAAAATAGCCCAAGCAGCAGTAATTTGCCATTGATAGGCGGCTCTGGAATCGTTTCCAGATGCTGTTAAGGCGCTTTGTGTTGCACCATATGTACTACTGCCTGCTGCCCAAGCAGGTGCATGGAAATATTCTGAATAATCGAAATATCTCACACCTCCATCCACGCAATCGAAGACAACCGCCGTTCTAGCCTTTTTGGCATTTTCCTCTGTCGGCTGCTCAAGCCATTGATTGGCTAGGAAGATGAAGCAGCGCTCTCCATTATCTGTCTCTTCGGGTGGTAACTGTTTTGAGACGTAGTATATAGTTTGTCTCACAACTGCCTGCTTAAAGCTGAGTTGCTGCTTTTCTCTCATTACTTTGACTAATCCTTCCAAGACTAACGAGGAGAGTTTGTTGAGAATTGAAACCATTTTAGTATCCGAGCTTTGCGTTTTAGGTAGTGATATCAAATCCGGTAGTATCGGAATTAATATTACCCCGAGTCAGGAGACGGCAGTGCAGTTTTCCTACAATTAATCGGGGAATAGTTACATATTTCGCGAGCATGATGGCGTCGGTTTCTCGCCCGTGCTACGACTATTTTGGGGTAAGGAAACGGCATGGCCGAGTCCTCCGTTACTATTGTCGAAACGCTTGTCTCGGAACCCTGGCGAGTTGGTAAGCGCCGCGACTATCCAATAGTTGATATTGATTTGGCTGCAATCCGAATTCTTTAAATTTGTGTGGATATCCCAGCACCAAAATAGAGGGAGAAGTTTGGTTTTTAGATTCCTCAATGTAGTCCCTCGCCCCTCGAAAAAGTCGGTAAAAAGTCACCGGACTTTCAGTATAATAAACCAAACTTGGTTTCCAGAAACCAATCATCATCATCTCTTCCCCCGGCAGTTTTTGTTGAACGGCAACCTGTGCTAACTGTCTCAGAGGTAACTGGCGGTTGATATCGACCAATTTGTAGGCGGGAGTCAAACCAAAAATGATAAATGCGACTAATCCGATGAAGTTGGCAACCAAAATCCAGCGTTGCTGACGTTTCCAGAGTAAAAGCCCGATCGCCCCCGCCGCCGTTATCCAAATCGCACCGCCGACAATCAGCAATCCCGACTGTTGAAGTGCTTGCGGAAAATTGGGCATCGCCGGGTCGTCTCCCAGCCAGTTGTAGCAGTAGAAAGTTGCTCCAGCTAAAATTAATAAAAATACGACATTAACAATGTATGTAACTAACAGCGACTTCGGTAGAGAATTCGGTTTTTTTTGTAATTTTATTCGCCTGTTTTGGGACTCGTTCCCTGCAATAATATCACTCCACAATAGCGTTACCAAAATCGCGGCCGCTGGCATCAAAGGCAATACATAACTGGGCAACTTTGTCACGGAGATTGTGAAGAACCCAAAGATGCAGCCAAACCAAAAAAAGGCAAATAAACTTAATTGAGCCGATCGCGGTTGACGACGCCAGTAACTGCGCTGCCAAAAACGGGTACGGGCGATCGCCACTGGCAAATAAATCGACCAAGGCGCAAAACCAAGCAGCACTACAAAAAAGTAAAAATACCAAGGCGCTGAGTGCTTGTTGACTACTTCAGTAAAACGCTGGAAATTGTGATAGCCGAAAAAGCTGTCAATATAAGTTTGACCGTTGGCTAATGTTACCAGAATAAACCAAGGTAGGGCGATCGCCAGAATAATCAAGATTCCAGACACTGGACGCATTTCTCGCCAAAGTTGCCGAAAATTGCCCAAGTAAAGCGCAAAGCAGCCAATAATCAGGGCTGGAATGACAATTCCTACGGGCCCCTTAGCCAGAATTGCTAAGGCAATTAGTACATAAAAAGTCAGATACCACTTATTGGGAAATCGGGAAGCGGGAAGGGTAGAAAATTCTGTTTGCGATCTCTGTTCTTCTAGGGTGTAACCGAGGAAGAATACCAATAGTGCCGAACACATACAACTCACTAATAGCATATCTGAAACACCAGTCCTTCCCCAGGCAATAGTTTGAGGATTTAAGGCGATTAGCGCCGCACCAATCCAAGGAGTAGAAAGAAAGATTGGGGGAGTGAGGGAGTGAGGGAGTGGGGGAGGAAACACAGTTACATTCGTCCGTGTATCCGTGTCCGAATCCTTAGAGTGCCCTTCTTTCTGACTGACATCCGTTAAATCCGTTACAGAATCCGTTGCCGAACTTCCTTCTTGCTTCGATAAGGTATAGAATCCGAGGCAAGTAAGACCGATCGCGCACAAGGCCGAGGGAAGACGCACAGCCCATTCGTTAACCCCCAGAAAACGATAAGCGACCGCCATCAGCCAGTAAATCAACGGTGGCTTGTCAAACCTGGTTTCGCCGTTAAAATATGGGGTGATGAAATCCCCTGTCACCGTCATTTGGCGGGCGGCTTCGGCAAACAGCGGCTCGGTTTCGTCCACTAAACCGATGTTACCGAGATTCCACAAGAAACTTACCCAGGCGATCGCGCACAGCCACAACAGCGACAGCAACAAAGGTGCGATCCTTTTCGAGGGCTTCGCTAACGGGCGATTCCTAAACTCTGACAAACTTTTAATAACTTCCTTCACCCAAACTTCCTGCGATTTTAGATTTTAAATTTTAACTCGCATAGAGAGTCTACCGAAAAATTCGCCTTCAGGAAACTCGAAGTTCGATCGAATCCGATGCAACTGAGATATTATGGCCTTTTCAACAAAACCGGAGAAACCCGGTTTCTGGGCCCAAATATCCTCCCACAGGCGAGACTTCAAGGCTGTAAAATTAACTGCCATTCTCCGGCTGTGCGGTTCCAAGCGGGCGAGGCTGTCTCTCCGGCGACGTAAGGCCCCCAGTAGCGGCGAGAACCATCCTGAGCAAAAACCACCAGAATGTCTCCCTGTTTGACTTGTAACTTGCCCTCCGGCAGCGATAGCATCAGTCCCTTGCCGCCGCCTTCCCCTGGCGCAAAATCCCAGTGCGCCGGTTTGCCGTAAGATTTCTCGGCTTGCGGTTTCGACAGCAGTGCTACTCGCACTGGGCGATCGCTGCGGTTGCTGACGCGCAGACTGCCGGTGGCTTCGGCATTTACAGGAATTGAGGAATTGCTTTCCTCAAGAGGTTCTGGGGTTGGTATTGAGTCGGGTTTGGGCTGGTTGCCGATGTCTGTTGAAGCTGTGGCAACTCGGGAAACGGGGGGTGTTGGGGGGAGTGCGGTGGCTGCGGAGGGTAAGTCGTTCGGCCGATTTGCACCGTTGGAGATCGTGATTTCAAAACGTCCTAGAAACATTCCTGTAATCAGGACGATCGCCACTCCAGCTATCATTTGGTAAATTTTAAGTTTCATAAATTTTATGCTTAAAGGATAGACAGCACACCTGTAATTAGTCATCACAATCCTTAATGTAGAACCCGGAGATGCTGTGCCACAAGATAAAGCTACACTTAGTTACTTGATCGTGTTGGGCGATCCTCGAAGAGGATCGCCCAATACGATTTTAGATGATGTTAAATTTTAGGTTTTAGATAGTCGCATACTAACCCTAGCAAGGAATTGCAGTTTTTCTGGAGCGAAATTTATTAATGAGTCCGTATAAGTTTTAAGTTCTATGCAGAATACTCGAATTAACCGATTGATTGATGTTCTGGGCGAGCAATTCGGACGCTGGCTGAGCAATCCTTGGCGACGGATTTCGCTTCTAGTAATTAGCCTGCTGTTCGGCACTTTTTTGGGAACAGCTATTTCTACGATCGCCGGACAATCTGCTAATTGGGATATTATCGTGGCTGGGCTGTTGGTGTTGTTGACGGAGTTGCTTAATCGGCTGGTTTACGGCGGCCCGCAGGTTGTAGCCCGTTCTTTGTGGGTGGAGATGCTCAATGCTCTGAAAATTGGGCTGACTTATAATTTATTTGTGGAAGCTTTCAAACTGGGTTCTTAAAGACTTTTTGAATCGGCGCGAGTTTAGGATGAAATATTTGTGAGTTGCAGATAAGATTTAGGCAAAACTAGCCTCCGCGTAGAGAGTTTTGAGCTGATGGATCGATCGATTGTCACACCTATTGAAATTTTACACCGATGGCAAGCGGGCGACTCCGAGCAAGCTGGCGACTCGGAACACCTGATAAGCTGGGAACTTGTGGATAATCTGCGAGCTGGCGCTTTTGGCATTACTTCCAACAATGCAGCCGAGATTGTCCGCCACAAAACCGATTTATTCTTTTCTCTGCTTGACGAACTGCATACTTTCCCCATAAAGTCAACTGTTTTTCTCGAAACATTGTGGAAGCTTTGGCTGCCGCTGGCAATTCAATTATCGACAGAAAAACAAAGTTTAAACCGTCCTCTAATTCAAGGAATTTTAGGAGGACAAGGAACCGGAAAAACTACTTTATGCGAAGTCTTGAGGCGGATTCTCTTAAAATTGGGATATTCTACTGTCAGCCTTTCATTGGACGATCTTTACAAGACCTATGCCGATCGCCAACAACTCCAAAAAGCAGACCCGCGTTTAATTTGGCGCGGCCCTCCGGGAACTCACGATATTGACTTGGGAATAGCTGTTTTAGACGAGTTGCGCGGTTCTCAAACTCGCGAGTTAGCAGCATTTGACGCTCTAAACTCGGATGTCCTCAAACCGGATATAATTAAACATATCGAAATTCCCCGGTTTGACAAATCTGCCTGCGGAGGTGCGGGAGATAGAACTCAACCAGAACTTATTTCCGGTGCAGATATTGTACTATTTGAAGGTTGGTTTGTCGGCGTGGAGCCAGTAGTTGATACCCAATTGAACGAGTTTTTGGCAGGTGCGCCGTTTCCGATTGTTACGGATGCAGACTGTCAGTTTGCGCGCGATATGAATGCCAAGTTGCACGACTATCTACCGCTCTGGAAGCGATTAGATCGGTTGATAGTTTTGTATCCCCAAGATTATCGCATTTCTAAAGTGTGGCGCAATCAGGCGGAACAGAAAATGATGGCGGCGGGTAAGTCGGGAATGACAGAAGACGAAATTAATCGGTTTGTCGAATATTTCTGGAAAGCATTACATCCCGAGTTATTTATTCAATCAATGATTGAGGGCGATCGAGTAGATTTAGTAATTGAGATTTTGAGCGATCCTCTTCGAGGGCTTCGCTAACGGGCGATCGGGAAAGTCTGTCGGGCGATCAACTGATAGTTAAGTAATTAGTAACATCAATTCCGGTTGCGCGAGCACATGATATAGATCACACGGCAGTGCCGTTTCTTACACCGCGATTAATTGTAGGGACACGGCACTGCCGTGTCCTTCAAGGGTTAATTTTAAGTCTCGATTGAGAATTACTAAATTAACTGCCGGGTGTACCAAGCTCGATCGCCTTCTGCACCAAATCATCCGTAACATTCCCCGGCGCGCCTGCGGGGTTAACTTCCTTAGCCATCGACAGAAAATCAGCGGGATTGCCACTTGAATCTGCCGGCATTGCAATCTCTTTAGGAGCAGGAATAGGAAATTTAGGTGCAGTTGCAGCGGCGGCAGCTTCAGCGCCGGCACTCGTGCGATCGATCTCACTAACACTGAATTCTTTTGAAGCTTCGTAGTCTGCTGATACATCCACCTTTGGCAACTTTTGTTCTCCAGCTTCCACGCTTTCAGTTATCTGAGCAGCATCAAAGGTTTGAGTGTTATTTGATTCTGTATTTATTTCAGACATAGCCGACTCCTTGCTACTTTTATTTAACAATTCACTGTATTAATCGTCACTTAAATTCCTGGATTTTTCATCTATCCGCAGATATATCGCTGGCTTCTATCTCAAGGATGATTTATTCTAGATTAGCGACTCAACATTACATGAGTTTACGAAAATAATGCAACTTTTGGCAAGCTCCAAACCCATATATACTAAGTCATTCCCAATTCCCAATTCCCAATTCCCAATTCCCAATTCCCAAATCGCATTACCTCTAGGGGATGGTGACTTGCACTTACAAATGTTGATATTTATATATTCTGGAAGCATTTTCAAGGAATTTGATTTATGAACTCACCCGCCGCGACTAATCCTCACTCTCTCTCCAACGACACTCAAAACATCGTTCAAAAAATCAACAGGTTGGGTACAGATGAAAAACTGGCGCTGCTCTACTTTGTCTATGAAAGAATGGGAGATTCAATTACACCAGCCGCTCCCACAGCCGCCGAACCAGAATTAGCTCCCGTGCTGCTAAATGATTTTTACAACCTTTCCGATGACGAACAACTGAATATAATGCGAGCTATTGTCAACCGATCCGACACGCCGTATTCTCGCGCTTACGGAGCTTTAACTGCTAACAATCAGTTGGTGGTTTGGTATGCTTGGGCTATTGGTATGGGGGAAAAAATTGTGGATATCCCCGAAGGATATGAGGCAACTGAGGCTGTCAATGGCGTGTTGGTTCAAATTGAAGGTCTTGATTTTGAACAGCAAATTTCGGTGCTGCGCGACGTAGCTAACAATATGGGTTACACCGATGTTAAACCAATTGCTACTCAGGCTCAAGTAGGGAAAACTTCTAGTCTTTAGATCAGACTTTGCGGTTGAAACTGCTACTAGACTAACTGAAGTTAGGACTTACGCAAAAAGTGGTTCGATATCAAATCCGGTACCATCGGAATTAATATTACCCGAAATTAGGACACGGCAGTGCCGTTTCCCTACAATGAATCGGAGTAGGGAAACGGTACTGCCGTGTCTTATATATCATACCAAATCCGGGTCAGAAAACCCCTTTATCCTCTATGAATGCGTAGGGTGCGTCGCCACCGACAATTCTCGCTACTGGCAACTATTATCGAGCGACGCACCCTACCATACAATAAAGGGGGTATGTTACCCTGATTTAGTATCATTCCTTACCTTATTGCTTCTATCCTTGATATCCGTTACATCCGTTCCAAAATCCGTTGCCGAACTTCCTTATGTAATAAATATAAAAAATGTTTGCCGTCAAGAATTAAGCTTTTTATGGTGAATTTTTCGCGGAAATTCTACCCGGAATGTCGAACCTTTTTCGAGTTGACTTTCGGCCGTAATTGTGCCACCGATCATCTTGACTAAAGAGGCACTAATAGCTAGTCCTAAACCGGTGCCTGGATATTGGCGGGTTGTGGTTTGGTCGGCTTGGCGAAATTTGTCGAAAATGTGGGGAAGATCGGTTTCACAGATGCCGATTCCTGTGTCGCGAACGGTGATAATTAGCCGATCGCAATTTAACTCGCCCACTTCAATGCAAATGCTGCCCCGATGCGTGAATTTAACGGCGTTAGAAATCAGATTGACCAAAACTTGCCGCAGGCGCAACTTGTCATTAACTATAAACTGATGCTGCAAGCATAGGGTGACGGACATTGCCACATTCTTGTCGGTGGCTTGATTTCCGAACTCCAGGGCGGCCTCCATTACTAAATGCGCTAAATCAAATTCTTCAGTTTCTAATTCTGTGTGGCCGCTCTCGATTTTGGAGAGGTCGAGGATATCGTTAATCAGAACTAGCAGGTTTTTGCCGTTATTTAAAATGCGCCTCACCATGTCTGTTTGCTGGGGGGTCAGCAGTTGTTTGTGCTGGCGCAGCAGCAATTGAGAAAAGCCGATAATCGCATTCATCGGAGTTCGCAATTCGTGGGACATGATGCCCAAAAATTGGGATTTTAACTTGGCTGCTTCTAGCAATTGCAATTTTTGCTGTTGAATGCGCCGGCCCTGATTTTCCAGTTCTGCCTGCTGGCGGATTAGCAGCTCGTTTTGCAAGTCTAAAAGCTGTTCCTGCTTTTGTAATTTTTCGATCGCCCGCGCCCTGTTAATCGCCATCGCAGCTTGTTTTCCCATCAGCGCCAGCAGTTCCACAGATCCGTCAATCGCCGTGCTGTCTTTCCGGTTGCCGATCGCCAACACGCCCAAACGCCCCGTTTCCCCCGACTCGATCGCCGCTGCACAGGTCGCCGCCGGCAATCCTGGGCCGGACTGGGATCGCCACAGTTGAGACTCTCCCGTCGCAAACGCTTTCAACAGCAGCTTGTCTTGTACCTGCGGGGTATTGCCAGCAGCAAAGTTTTGGGCGCCCCCAACAGCGATCAGTTTGAGGCCGCTGGAATCGCCCTCCGGGAGCGCAATCAGGCAAAATTCAGCTCCTGCGATCGCCTCCACAGTCGCATCCGCAATCGCTTGTAACAATTCCGACAAATTACTCGCGCGCTGGCTCAACACATTGGTAAACCGCTCGATCGCCTGCAAATTCGCCCCAGCATCCATTTCCATCCGGGATTCCCACAATTTTTCTGCTTTGAAGTTAGCGGACGATCGGGCTTTTGGCCGCCAAAATTCTGGTTCTGCTTCGGGATCGCCTTGAGTTTGTGCTATTGCATTCATATCTGTGTAGGTTCCCACCCACTCCAAAACTTCCTGACTGTGTGGGTTGGCGGGCGATCCTCTGGCCAAGTTCCAGCGGTAAATGCCCTGTCGCGTCCGCAGCCGAAATTGTATTTCATAACTTTGTGGCGGGCCCTCACCCGTGCTACGCGCCAACAGACGAGCGCGGTCTTCTGGGTGGACGCACGCCAGATAGCCGAAACCCAAAGCTGCTGCTGCTGGTACCCCCGTGTACTCCTCCCAGCGCTGACCTAAATAAGTCGCCCAGCCCCCGGTATTTGCCTTCCAAACTATGTGAGGAATTGCCGAACACAGGCGATCGTCCACAGTTTCGCGATCGCAAACTTGCTTTTGGGGGGATGTTATTTCTGATACTTTGTGTAATATTTCCGCCTCGGAAAACTCCAAGCGAAAAGAGTTATTGCCGTGATAGTGAGTCATAACTGGTTTTATAAATAAGCATTCAACTTGAGCCCTAACACCGGCTAAAGACTCGTGCTGCTAGCTTTATTGATTTTGACGGCCAATGTGCATCAAAAGTTTTTATACTTTAAATCTATCTGGGTAGTGGTATCTTTACCTCTATCAAGGGGCGGACAATGGGATAATTAACTTAAACTGTTACAATATCTTTCAGCTTAGCTATCCCGAGTCAGACTCGTGCAGGCGATCGCCCTAAAATAAATTAAAAATTAACTTGCAACAGGGCGGCTGCGTGAGTATGCTGGAAAAAGATGTGCGGTCAATAAAACCCTAAATCAGGACACATTGTCAAATTTACTCAGTTTAGCTGAGTCAGTTGACGATATTAAAAAAAATCAGCGGACTATTGGAAAAAAGATGAGTAAAATTCGCGTTGCTTTGATAGAAGACCACGACTTAACAAGAGTCGGCATCCGCACAGCTTTACAACAGCGTGACACGATCGAAGTTGTCGGCGATGCTGCTAACGCGACAGACGGATTGAAACTGCTTCAGTCTACAAAACCTGACGTGGCAATTGTAGACATTGGCTTGCCGGATTTTGACGGCATTGAACTAACACAAAAGTTCAAAAAATCGATAGCGGAGTCCGACCCAGATACAAAAGTTTTGATTCTAACTTTTCAGGACAATGAAGAAGAAGTGCTGGCAGCTTTTGCCGCCGGAGCTGACTCCTACTGCATGAAAGATATCAGCTTCGATCAGTTGTTGGATGTAGTAAAAGTAACTCACGAAGGTAACTCTTGGATCGATCCGGCGATCGCCCGCATCGTCCTGAAACAAGCTCGCACCAAAGAATCTGCGCCGGAAGAACCGAAGATTGAGGGCAAAAGAGTCACAATTAAGGCTGCCGAACCCGAGTTTAGTCACATCATTGAAACTTACCCTTTAACCGAGCGGGAATTAGAGGTTTTGGAACTGATTGTGCAGGGTTACAGCAATGCTGCGATCGCTGAAAAGCTGTACATTACTGTCGGTACAGTCAAGACTCATGTCCGCAATATTCTCAACAAGTTGTGCGCTGACGATCGCACTCAGGCTGCCGTTCTTGCCCTCCGTTCTGGCTTGGTTGGATGAATTATCATCAGGCAAAATCAAGTTAAAAGTAGGGTAATCCGCGTGCACCTTACCGCCGAAAATGTAGGGTGTGCACGGATCAGTGACTGACTAATTGTTTTATGTTAAACAAATGCTATAGTTTAAGTCCGCATCTATCCCAGTGCAGATATTTAAAACAATCTTTTTATAAGTAAATCAACCTTAAGACAGATGCTAAATAATTGTTATATTACCAATAGTTATGGTTTAGTAATCGCCAGTTAGATAAATTTAGCTCGCACTACCGATCTTGCGCGATCTCAATTCATAAAAGGCGGAAGCCGGGGCCAAATACCCATATTTTTAGGAATAGGTAAGTAGTTAAAGAACTTATATCTCTAGAATGATGCCTGAGTTCGCTTAGATTTGCGAGATTAAAAGTATCTACTGCTACTGCAATATTTTAGAAAGAGGTATTATGACCGCTCCAATTGAATTCAAATTATTTGCTCCCTACAACAAAGAAGCTGCGTTGATTGGGTCTTTTTCTAATTGGAAAGAAATCCCGATGGAAAAGGACGAAGAGGGTTATTTTTGCACGCGAGTTGAGTTAAAAGATGGCGTTTATCAATACAAATTTCGAGTTCAGTCGAAAAGCTGGTTTCTGGAAGCAGATCAGTGGGTAGATGTGGTCGATCCCTACGCGACTGACATCGACGATCCAACTCAAAATGCCCTGGTTCGGATCAAAGATGGCGATCGCATTGTCGATACCTATGTCTGGAAACACGACGATAAACCGCTGCCGGCCGATCGGGAATTAGTGATTTACGAAATGCACGTTGCGGACTTTTCCGGGGGCGAAGCAGACCCCCTCGCCCGCGGCAAGTACGAACACGTCGTTGAAAAACTCGATTATCTAGTCGAACTCGGCATCAACGCGATCGAACTCATGCCCCTCAAAGAATACCCAGGCGACTACAGTTGGGGCTACAACCCCCGCTACTTCTTCGCTGCGGAGTCCAGCTACGGAACCACCGCAGAACTCAAAAACCTGATAGACGAGTGTCACGGCCGCGGGATTCGCGTCATCATTGACGGGATTTACAACCACTCGGAATCATCCAGCCCCCTCACTCAAATCGATCACGATTATTGGTACCACCACGCACCCCGCGATGCCGACAACAATTGGGGCCCAGAATTTAACTACGAATTGTATGACGAAAACTTAGGAACTTATCCGGCGCGCAAATTCATCGGCGATACAGTCCGCTATTGGGTTCAAGAATACCATCTCGACGGCATTCGTTTCGACGCCGCGCGACAAATTGCCAACTACGATTTCATGCACTGGATCGTTCAAGAAGCCAAAGATACCGCCGGCCCCAAACCGTTTTACACCGTTGCTGAATACATTCCTGAAACGCCTAGCATTACCAATCTAGACGGGCCGATGGACGGCTGCTGGCACGATAGTTTCTATCACTGCATTGTAGAACACATCTGCGGCGATACTTTTGATTTAGAACGCCTCAAAGATGCGATCGACTGCAAGCGACAAGGTTTTTTGGGTGCTACGAATGTAGTCAATTATTTGAGCAATCACGACCACGATCGCGTTTTTGCCGAATTGGGTTCGCGCGCGATTTTGGATGAACCAGCATTCAAGCGGGCGAAGTTAGGAACAGTGTTGTTAATGACAGCAGTTGGTGTGCCGCTGATTTGGATGGGCGAAGAATTTGGCGAATACAAAGCCAAAACAATCGAGCAAGCTAAAATTGACTGGACGCTGCTAGGAAATGACATGAATAAAGGTTTGTGGGAATACTACAAAGGCTTGATTCACCTACGCAAAAATAACCAGGCACTTTACACCGAAAACATCGATTTTTTCCACGAAGACCCCGACTCGAAAGTTTTTGCTTACACTCGCTGGAACGATGAAGGTTCGAGAGTTGTAGTAGTGGCGAATTTGTCGGAAAATTATCTAGCGGGTTACAGCGTTCCCCACTTCCCGGCAAACGGAACTTGGCACGAATGGACGGGGAATTATGATGTGGAATCGGGCGATGATAATATTACGATCGACTTGCCGGAATATGAAGCGAAAGTGTTTGTTTGGCAGTAAGGCAAGGTCGGACAAAGGCTTTCGCCGTTTCCCATTGGTGTCAACTTAAGCCGAAAGCCCGCCAGGGGTTTTAACCCTATTGGACTGAGGGTTTGACGTGTTTGTTGACACCACTCGGCAATGCCTTTGTCCCTACAAATATGGCTCAAAATATCAGTTCTTTTTTGTTCCCCGATCGACTTTCTAGGCACAATTGAGTTGCCGTCGCCGCCGGTATTGGTTTGCTAAAGAAGTAACCCTGACCTATTTCGCAATGCAGCGACTGCAAAAATGCCAACTGTTCTGCTGTTTCCACTCCCTCAGCAATCACCTGTAAATTCAAGCCCTGTCCCAGGGCGATCGCCACTTTCACAATAGTAGCGCCGCTGCTGCCTTCCTGCAAATCTGCCACGAAGGATTTGTCTATTTTTAAATTATTGAGCGGCAAGTTTTTCAGAGACCACAGCGAAGAATAACCGGTGCCAAAATCGTCGAGAGAAATGTGAATTCCCATTTCCTGCAACTGCTGCAATACCGACACCGTAAAATTCACATCTGTCATCGCAATTGTCTCGGTAATTTCTATTTCTAAATACTCGGGATTTAACTCGGTTTCTGACAAAATTTCCGCGATGGTTTGTACCGTGTTAGGTTGCAGAAACTGGCGGCATGATAAATTCACAGCTATCCGCATCGGCGGCAATCCCAGTAACTGCCACTCTCGATTTTGCAAGCAAGCAGCCCGCATCACCCATTCGTCAATTTGGCAGATAAATCCTGTTTCCTCAGCTAAGGGAATAAAGCGATCGGGAAAAATCAAACCGCGTTCGGGATGCTGCCAGCGAACCAGAGCTTCCATGCCGACAATTTTGCCTGTATTTAAGTTTATTTGCGGTTGATAGTGCAGCACAAACTCGGATTTTTTGAGAGCTTTGTAAAGCTGATTTTCTAAGTTGAGTTCTTCGGAGACTTTACTGCCGATCGCCCGCGTGTAAAACTGATAATTATTCCGACCTCTCTGTTTAGCTTTGTACATCGCAGCATCAGCATTTTTTAGCAAAGTTTCTGCATCTTCTCCGTCGTAAGGAGCCAAAGCAATTCCCAAGCTAGCCTTAGTATAAAGTTCCAGACCGTCTAAATCAAAAGGGCTGCTTAAACTCTGGATAATTTTCTGGCAAATCAGAGTTGCTTCTTCATGGGAGTTAATATTGTACAGCAGCACAGTAAATTCGTCCCCGCCCCAGCGGGCGATCGAATCCCCCACCCGCAAACAGTTAGTCAAACGCCGAGATACACCTTGCAGCAACAAATCGCCGACTGGGTGTCCGAGAGTATCGTTAACATTTTTAAATCTGTCCAAATCTAGAAAGATTACCGCCAGCATTTCTGCGTTTTGGTGAGCGTTAGCTAAAGCTAAAGACAGCCTTTCGTTAAACAGCAACCTATTGGCTAAACCTGTTAATTGGTCGTGGGAAGCTTGATGTCGGATTATCGCCTCGACGCGCCTCTGCATTACAGCCATGTATAGGTGAGTTCCTAAAGATTTTGCTAGCTTTAGTTCGTCGCTACTCCACTTTTTAGCTTCGCCAATTTTAGTTTCTTTCCAAGCTGCAAAGGACTGCCGGGGACGATCGCTCCGGGCGTCAGAACCAGAGCGGCCCGCCCACAAAATTTCGGTTTCTACGGCGCTGCGGAAAACGGTGAGACAGCCGATGCACTGTTGGCGGTATTGCAGGGGGACTGCCAAAATTGACGCAATGGAAGCTGCGAGAAAATTGGCCGATAAAGATTTGAGTTGAGGTTCTTGAGAAATATCGGAAATCGCGTACAAGTGCGGTACGGTTAAATTGGAAATATTTGTATCAATTGAACTGTAATGCTGGGAATATAGATTTTGAAAAATACCTAATTGGCTGGTATTATCAGCAGTTTTTTCTCGATCGTCTTGGTTGGCAAACCCCATGATCTGCTGCCAAAACGAACTAAGTTCAAGGTCGGCGTCCAGGGGCTGCTGGCCGCAGGTATAAAGTAAGGCAGGCCGATCGCCAAACTCGGCTGCAATGTACAGTCGCCCTCCCGAACCGCCCAAATGCTGGACAGTTTGTTCGAGAACTGATTGCCGAATTTCGTTTAGTTCCAGAGGAGAGTGCAGCAAACTGCTAATTTGGTTGACAACGGCTTCGTCGCGCGCTTGCTGTCGAGCTTGACTGAGTAGAAAAGATTGGGCGATCGCAATTGAAAGTTGATCGACAAGCAACTGAACCATGTTCAATTCTCGATCGCTAAACCGTTTCGGTTTACTATGGTGACAGGCCAACAGCCCCCAAAGCTGATTTCGATGCAAAATCGGCATCGTCAGGGAAGAACGCGCCCCCATAGCCTCCAAATATTCACCGTGACAGGGGTCTACGGGAGAATAGCGAATATCTTCGACTGCTAAAGTTTTGCCGGTTTCGGGACAATCTAACCGATTAATTGTTTGATGCTTCAATCCCACATCTACAATCACTCGCTGCCGCGCTTTCACAAACATTTCGCGAGCACTATCGGGAATGTCGCCTGCTGGAAAGCGCAAACCCAACATAGATGACAAGTTGTCGCCGTTGAGGGACTCAGCAATGACCTCGCCGCTACCGTCGGCCTCAAAGCGATAAACTTTTACCCGATCGCTCCCTAAAAAGCTGCGGATTTCTCGGGCCGTTGTCGTCAAAATCTCTTGCAGTTCTAAAGAGTTGCGGATGCGATTAGTAATTCGATTGAGTAAAATTTCTTGTTCTAGAGTCGATCGTGACATTTGTCTAACTTTTGAACGGGCCATCCCTTTTGAACTCCAGGGCTGTTGACAGCATTTTTGCGAGCCACAGTCTTAACTCGCCCTGCATTGTATATTACAACACTTTCGCCGCCTATGTAGGATTTACCCAAGCCTCCGGCCGAGAAACCCGGTTTTTGGGGAGCTTTCTGGTTTCTCAACAAATTTTGGGTAGAAACCGGCTTTCTCAAAAGACTTTTATGAGGACTGTCGTACTCACTACAAACCTATTAGATTTTTCCAATAATTCTTGTGGAACAGGCATCCTGCCTGTTCCTGACTTGCTTTTGGGGAGATGTCTATTGGAGGGCATGGAGAAACCGGGCTGATGAGGCAAGCTTCTGGCTTTCCTCGCGCAGAATGCTGGTTTGTCAACCCGGTTTCTCGGTATTTGGTATTTATACCCGGAAATATCCCGTTAAGCCGACTCCCAAATTTCCCGAATTCTGTCCGGCAAAAAGCCAGCTATTTCCTGAATGCGCTCCTCGGACAACTCATCCTTCGTTGCCGAAAACACAGCCGCGATCGCAGTTTCCGATTTGACTCCCGAAGGAAGTGCGCCTTCTAGTTCCACCCTCCGTACAAACAAATTGGAATCGATGCCCAAAGGTGCAGGCCCGCGCAAAGGCTGACGCACCCGGCTCAGCAATCCCACCAGCGGATTTGTGTCTTTCCAGAGGTCTGCTATTTCTTTTTGGAGGGTTTTGTCTTCTGTAGGCAAAACTTCTTTGTGCAGTTCAGCTTCCACGCGATCGCTGGCTTCTGTGGTCATCACATCGCGCATGATCCGGTACACTAATTCGGTAATGTCGCGGGCATCAAAAATATCCTCCAAGTGACCGTTTACCATCACTTTTTCCAAAAAAGGCATATCTTTAGAGGCGATCGGAACTGCTGACCCTTCTTGGTGGAGAGACTTAGGAGGATTCGTCTCCATTTTCTGTAACAGTTTGCGACCTTTTTCGGTTAGATCGGCTTCTTGGAATGCGACTAAAGGCGGCACTAACTCAGTCCCTCCGTAAGGCTCACCGCTAAATTCCGCTTTGATAAATTCCCTTTGGTTGAGGTAGTCCAAATGACCGAGCAATTCGGCTTCCGCTACCTCGCGACCGACATACTCTTCGGCTGCGTTCCTAATTTCCGACTCTCCCTTGCTGTTGCCGCTGCCAATCTTTTTGAGCAAAATGTAAGTCAGGTCATCTCTGATTGCAATTGTCATCAAAATCTCCTAGGTTAATATCCGGTAAAACTCAAGTAAAAACTGATTTTTTTACTTGCTAAAATTGTGAGAATTACTACTTAAAAACATTGAAGTCTAAACCGCCGGCAACAAGTATCTCTCAGCAGGTGGAAGTTGTGAAACTTAAGTGTCTGCGAGAATCTTCCTTTAGGTAGATTCACCTAGGGCAACCGATGTCTAGTTTAGGTTGTACACTGAAAAGCTGTAGTCACTCTTCAAAGCAATTTATTCAAAGCAATTAAGGTAGAATACTTTATTAGCAATGCTTTTCTTAGCGATCGCGTCTGGTTGCCTCGGATGGCACACCGGCAGGCGCAAGTTACTAATCTGCGCTCTCCATCAGTAAAATTATGGAGATGCTATCATCAGTGCAAGCTGGGGCAAAGACTGCCCCAGCACGGCACCGATATTGTAGAATCTGGCTATACCCAAGACTGGCTAACTAAGAGCTACAAATACGAGGCATTCTTCAAGTGCCCGAGTGCCACTTGAAGAATGCCTCGGGGACAAATTTTTTGATCGTTTTTCGACGATCGGCATTATTTATGAACTACCCTAATTGGATTAAGGATTTGGAATCTTCGTCTTTAAATAGCGGTCAACGGGCGGTTGACAAGCGTCCTTTAGTTTTGGCTGTAGACGACAATCACGACAACTTAGAGCTACTGACACAAATCCTCGATTTATTCGGATGCGAGTGCGTGGGAGCCGTTGACGGGTACGCCGCTCTTTCCGTAGCAGTCGATCGACCGCCCGACCTAATCGTACTCGACATTTGCCTGCCGGATATAAACGGTATAGAATTAGTAAAGCGGATCAAACAAAACCCCAAACTCATACATATTCCGATTGTGGCGATCACAGCACTAGCAAAAACTGAAGACCGCGATCGGATTCTCCAAGCCGGCTGCGTTGAATACCTTTCCAAACCTTTTAACATCCAGGATTTAGAAACAATTATCCGCCACCACCTCAAGTATCAGCTAGCCGTTTCTGGTTAAGTTTTAGCTAAATAGACGGGAATCGCGAACTTTAGGTACAGACTCCAAAATGGCGATCGTTCCGGTGCGGCCAGTCTCCAAAGTCGCATCGCTGAGCAAATCAGTCACTCCCACACCCAAAACCTCTGTGATTAAGTCTTTCAGTTGCAATTCCAGAACAGATTCTAATTGCGATCGCACCTGCGAAGCCAAATCTTTCTGACCGTTCTGAGCCAGCAGTTTTTCTGGTTGAGTAATCGCATTGTCGATCGCAACCATCAATTTATTATCCAAAAGATTGCAGAACGCCTGACTCGTTTGGTGTCCGAGTGCTTGGCGGTACAAAGCTTGAATACCCTGGGCTAGACTCGGTTCTAATTTTTCGCGAGTAGGTTATAAGGTTTCCCCGGTCATATTTTTTAGGTACAGCAAGATAAGTCAAGAAAACGGTTAACCGTTAACCGTTAACCGTTATAAACAACCGTCGTACTAGCCGACAGTAACTTGATTAGTTTCCACTCCAGTTGCACCCTTAACACCCTTAGCAATTGTCACCAATTTGTTGACAATTTCCTGATCGGGAACTGTACCTTTGAGAACCACGGTAGTACCAAGTTGAGCCACATAAACAGTCTCAATATCCGCAACATCAGGATTTGCATCGAAGGCCTGAGCCACCCGTTTAGCTAAACCGCTTTGATCGTATTCTCCATTCAATCCCATGCGTTCCGGCGGGATTGTCTGAGCACTCGCAGCAGCAGGTTGAGCTTGAACTGGAGCTTGAGATGAAGCTACAGGTGCTTGGTAAGCAGGAGCTTCAACAGTTTCGGGATTTTCTAGTTTTTCTAAACCAAACAGTCTTTTTAACCAGCCCATAAAGTTGTTTCTCCCACAAAGTTTGTGTTAATTGACAGTTGGATTAACAGTTGGCACGTCGCCGTGCAATTGTTATTCTCAATACTAGGAATTACGTTCGTCGCATTCCTTGACGCAGAAACCAGATTTTTCTACAAAAAAGTATCGTTCTAGCCATCCCCCCGGTTGAAAAACCCGGTTTATTGAGTGGGGTACGCCAGTCCTAAATACTATTTAATGTTGTACAACTTCGCAGATCATCTGCCTGGAGACATAAATTCTCCGGCTCTCAAACAAATACCTGCGCTGAGCGTTCCGGCAAATCAAACTTAAAGCCTTCTTCCGCAACTTGTACGAATTTGTTTTCCATCCACTCATGCCAAGTTCCCGCAGCCGGAAAGTTAGGAATTCTGTTACCAGATAGATAAGTATCCGAAAAAATGGCGACCACTACAGCTCGCGTTCCCCGATCGCAAAACGGTAGTAAGCCAGAACTTTGGCTGCGGCATTTTTGTGGAAAAATTCAATATTTTCGGTGTAAAAAGTGCAGGGAAATATTCCCGCAGCCGGAAAGAATATAAGGTGCTCTTCTGCCGTGCACTAGCACCCGGAGTCCAGATTTAAATCAAAAATGTAGTTAAAGTAACTAAAAATTATTAAGCGCTATTTATGAAAAGTAATTTAACTTTTGATAAGTAAATAAATCGTGATAAATATTTAATATTTGTAACTAAAAGAACATTTTTTAGCTTCGAGAGCTAATACCGTAGAAAGATGTCTTTTTAGGCGGAAAGATCGAGAATCGGTTTGTAATTGTCAAGCAACGGAAACCAGATAAAGTGAATGCTTTATTCAACTGGATTTTCGCCCGATCGACTTGGTTGTCAAGTTTCAGCCGAGAATAGCAATGATTATTTTTGCTTATGCCTTAGCTGCACTTGTTTAGTCTTTCACTGGCCCGCCTTTGTCGAACCCAAATCTGCTTTAACGACTGCTGCTACCTCAGTAATTGGTAATTGGTGAAAATCCGATCCGTCCCTGTTACCTATTAGATATTCTAAGTAGTGGATTTAAGGCTCTGAAAGTTTAATTGGGGATGTTAGCGAATTACCGTTACTGTAAAATTCTGGAGTGTTAAAAATGCTAAAACAAATGTGTTGGTTGCCCAGACTCGGAGGCAATGGAGAAAAGATATTGCACTTGCGTACCGAAGCCCGTCAAGCGTGGCGGCCTTATACAGCTTTTCCACACTTCGCTACATCCGACTACCGGGAACCAGGTGGTTCTAAGGGATGGGCAACATTTCAGAAGCTGAAAACTCAAGGGTGGAATTTAATATCGACTGAAGAAGGGCAGCAGTCGTATTTTGACCAACAGAAAAGTGCTTGAGAAACTAGAAAGCGCAGCAAAAAAAGAAGAGAATTTCACCTCTTCTTTTTTGTTTTGGACGCAAAAACGGTTTTTTTTACCCTCTACTTTGTTGAAGCGGTAAGTTAGGCGATCGCCCTTTCTCTCTCTTTTGTAGTTGCTACCTTATCCAGCACCGGCTGGCGAGTTTTCAAATTAAACCGATATCCGTGGGGGAGGATGTGCAACTTGGCCCCGCAAATCGCCAAGCCCTCATCCTTCAACAGTCCCTCCATATTGTCGTGGAGTTTTTCCGACTCGTCGATGACAGTTACAGCGCTTTCGCCAATAACTTCAAACTCGTCACCGCTGACTAAAATAGCTGTATTTTCGTCAATACCAAATCCCAACACGGCCGGTTGCAGCAAGAGTGCCGAAACTAAGCGTCCCAGGCGGCCTCGCTGGGCGAAATGCTGGTCGACGACCACTCCGGGCAGGAAACCCATTCCCGGGCCCATTGCTACTGAATTAACGCGGGGATTTGTCTCGGAGTCTCCTTCAATAATCATCATGTCTGGCATCATCGCCGCGCCGGCACTGGTACCACCAATGATGATCCCTTCAGAGTAGCGTTTGTGCATAGCTGCGTCGAGTATGGTGTCTTTCAAGCAGCTAATAATCCGCGCTTGCTCTCCGCCGGTAAAGAATATGCCAGTCGCTTGTTCTATTGCTTCTAAATAATCTGGATTGTTGGCATCTTCGGGTTTCTGAGTGTCAATAACTCGCACATCTTCAGCGCCGAATCGCTCAAACACTCGGATGTAATTATCTCCTACTTCTCCCGGTAAGCTTGTCGCAGCCGTCATCACTACAATGCGGGCTTTAGTGTCTCCGGCGCACCGCAAGAATTCCCGCAGAATTTTGCAGTCCCCCTCTTTGTCTTCGGCGCCGCCAATAATTAACAACTTCCCCTGAGTTTCGCTGCTAGCCATAGGATCTGCACTCTGAATTGATTATATTTCACTAAAACATAACCTTTTCATTGCCGAAAACTACCAAAAGGTATAGATGGATACAAAAAATCCTCTGACTATGAGTTCGGGATGCACAGAACTCAAGCGTTCTGGGGTTTGTTTGCTGTTCCCCTGACTGTAACGATGTTTTTGGTCAAAAACTTACGCACTCCGACTCCTCGAAACCGGGTTTTTTTGCGAAAAGACGCGTTGTAGTCCGCAGATTCGGTAAAAAACCCGGTTTCTGGGCTCCCATGCGTCCAGGACTATAAAAAAAACTTAACCCACCCCTAACAGGATAGAGGTGGGTCAAAAAATGAGTTTAATTTATCAGGACTTACGCGCGCGGGGTCATTAGCCCGGTTTCTTCGTAGATACTTCGCCCATCCTCCTTTTATTTTTCGTAGAAACCGGGTTTATGAGCGTAAGTCCTAAAGTAGTCCGATCGCCCGTTAGTGCGATCGATCGATCAAATTGCTCAATACTGTACGCGCCCGTTCTAAAGGTAGGTGTCGGGGTTTGCCGTTCCAGACAATCTGATATTCGTTGCTGTGTTGACCGTCGCCGTACCCAGAAATCAGCTTCAGGTGAAATGCTTCCTCAGCTAAGTGGTGAACTTGATCCCTGAGAGCAGTTTGTGCGATTTTCATAGTTTGCTGCCTCTTAAATCCTTTTTCACAGTCATAAACAATTTAAGTAGGTGCTGTACCTGTCCAAAGTTATAGATTTTTTTATGAATGGGGAAGGAAGCAGTCATTAGTCATAAGTGCTTAGTCATGAGCCCTTAGTCATGAGCCCTTAGTCAGATGTTGAAGGAAGAAGGAATATTTTCCCACTCTCCCCCTCTCCCGCAATGCTGAAAGCAGAATTGACCGGAGTATTTGTCTCAACTGAGCTGTGCAATATCTATGCCCACAGGTAGTGTCTAGTGCACCGACAAGAGAGTTACCGTAAAAAGTTAGCTAAAAGGAGGTAGAAAATGCTGCAAGAAAAAAGCACCGAGACAGCCCGCGTCAATGCTCGAAAAACCGATGTTTTTGATGTTTTCAACTTCAAACACTATATCGGGCCCAACCCTTATTTAGAAACAGCGGCTTTAGTTTTCGATTTTGCGGTAACGGGCGCGAGTGAACAAGAGCCGATCGCACATTACCATGCAATTATTGGCGATCGCTATCCACAACTGCTGCACGAAACTTTCTCGAACCACGCCCAACTGTTCGGCCGTACCTGCTCAGAAGTAGCAAAACTCGACATGGGTTTGCACTTCCAACACTGGAACGTCAAGCCGTTTTCTCACTTCAACAGAATCAGCATAGAAGCACTTCATGCCCGCAGCGCCCGAGCCGTAGTTTACGCTGTTTGGGATTGGTTTGAAGCCATCAATCAAAATCAAGATTTCCCTTTAGAAGAACAAATGGGCGCCCTGCAAAATATGTTCCGCCAGTCTGTTTATGGCGGCCCGACAGTTTATTCGTTAATGCGATCGGCATCCCAAAAAGGCATTCCCACATTTTATTTGTGGGATGAAGGATTGATGCAATACGGTTACGGTAAAAAACTGGTGCGCGGCTCTGCAACAACCTTTGATTCCGACAGCCATTTAGACTCAGATTTTACCACGCGCAAAGACGACTGTAAAGCTTTTCTCACTACATTAGGTTTTCCGGTTCCCAAAGGCGATATTGTCTCCACAGAAAACGGAGCTCTGACAGTTGCTAGAGAAATTGGCTACCCAGTTGCTGTTAAACCAGTAGTCGGTCATAAAGGAATTGGCGTCACAGCCGATGTCCGAGATGCTGAGGAATTGCAGGCGGCTTTTAAAAGAGCAGTGAAGGCAATTCCCGAAACAGAATCGGTGCGAGTAATTGTGGAAAACAGCATCAAAGGATCGGATTTTCGGCTGCTGTGCGTTGACGGCAAATTTGTTTCGGCAACTGAACGCCGGCCCGCTTGGGTAACAGGTGATGGCGACTCAACTATTCGCGAATTGATCCGCCGCGAAAACCGCAAACCCGAACGTTTGGATACGCCTACTTCGGCGATGAGCAAAATTCAGTCCGACGAAGCGATGGAAATGTATCTGGAAGAACAAGGGCTGTCATTGGATAGTGTCCTAGAGGGCGATCGCACTGTTGCTCTGCGAAAAGTCGCCAATCTTTCCGCAGGCGGCGTCAGCATCGACGCTACCCGCACTGTTCACCCGGATAACATTGTTTTGGCTCAAGATATTGCCCTACATTTTCGGTTAACTTGTTTGGGTGTTGATGTGGTGACAGAAACTCTCGCCAAATCTTGGAAAACAGGCAATTTTGGAATTCTCGAAATCAATGCCGCGCCGGGAATTTTTATGCACCTAAACCCCGCAGTCGGAGCAGGAGTTGATGTGCCTTCGCATATTATCGAAACTTTCTTTGACTCGGGAAAATCAGCCAGAATTCCGATTATTACTTTCAACCGAATTTCGGTACAGGAACTGCAAGAAACAATCGACCACATTCTTTTGCAGCATCCCGATTGGACGATCGGTGCTGTTTGTCGTGCTGGACTTTTTGTCAACCGTTCGGAAAAAGTTTTGAATAAGAATTACAATCTTAACGTGCAAAGTTTGCTGCGGAATCCCAAGCTCGATTTGTTGATTGCTGAATATCCCGAAGATGTTTTGGAAGCTGAGGGGATGTTTTATCGAGGCAGCAATATGGTGGTGCTGGACAATCCGGGGGAAACTGAGATGATTTTGGTCAGAGAAAGCACTGATGACGATACTGTTGTGGTGAGGGAAGGAAGTAGTATTTCTATTCGCCGCCAGGGGTTGATCGAACAGTATACTCTGGGAGATGAGGAACCGTTTACGCGGGTTTATTTGAAGGAAATAGGCACTGTTTTGTAAGCAACTCTGGACACGGCAGTGCCGTTTCTTGGGCCCCAAAACGATCGCGCTCTCCCCTGGCACTTAACTATCACCCGATTAATTGTAGGGACACGGCACTGCCGTGTCCTGACTCTGGGTAATATTAATTCCTCTGGCACGGGATTTGATATGATATCAATTCCGGCTGCGCCGGAATGACAAGCGAGGACACGGCAGTGCCGTTTCCCTACCTCGATTAATTGTAGGGAGACGGCACTGCCGTGTCCTGATTTCGGGCTATATTAATTCCGATGCAACCGGATTTGATATGAGGTGCGGCGAGGCACACCCTACAGTTAACTGTTAACTGTTGGAGTTATTGGCAAGCGCGTCCTAATTTCGAGTCAAATCTCCCCCCAAATAAATATCTGGGGTTTTACTCGCCGCCACAATTTATAATTTTCCCAAGGCTCGATTACCAATTACTAATTACTATGTCTTTACAATCTATTAGCATTTCGCCCACAACGGGCAAACCTGTTGCTTTGATTGTCGCTTTGCACGGATGGGGTGCTAATGCTCGGGATTTGACTTCCTTAGCACCGGCTTTCAATTTGCCGGATTATCAGTTTGTGTTTCCCGACGCCCCGTTTCCCCATCCCCACGTAACGGGCGGCAAAGCGTGGTATGACCTTCAAAGCAAAGACGCTCGGGGATTGGTAGAAAGCCGGCAATTGCTGAGGGAATTGTTGCTGTCTTTGGAAAGCAGCACGGGCGTACCTTTGTCTCGCACGATTTTAGGTGGTTTTTCTCAAGGCGGAGCGATGACTCTGGATGTGGGGTTGACTTTGCCTCTAGCGGGTTTAATTTGTCTGAGCGGTTATTTGCACCCGTCGATTTCAACCGTTGCTGGGAGTGCTTTGCCGCCTGTTTTAATCGTCCACGGTACTGAAGATACGATTGTGCCTGTTAGTGCAGCAGTACGATCGCGCGACAGTTTGACGGCTTGGGGCTCTGCTGTGCAGTATCGAGAATTTAACATGGGACACGAGATTCTGCCCGAAGTTGTAGATTTAATGCGAAGTTTTGTTGTAGAAACTGTGTCGAAATCTGATTAAAGGCTTAGTATATAATGTGGCGGAAGTCTAGGGCAGGGGTAAAAAAATGAAAACTTTAACCAAAGCATCGCGCGATATTGCTGTACTTACTTCTGAGGACGTGGCAGAATTGGCTGTCCGTTTGGAAGTTGACGATTATACAGATCCTTTTGAGGGATTGAATGATTGGCATTTGTTGCGATCGCTTGCCTTTCAGCGGCCGGAGATGGTTGAACCTTATCTCCACCTTTTGGATATGGAAGCCTACGACGAAGCATAGCCTTAAAAATCTAGCTCAAAAATTTCGAGAGAATTGAGGGAGAAGTTAACAGCATATTTTGTTGTGAATTGAACAGATGAGTTATGGATTTTGATCTATTTTCATCTTAACTTCTTTCTTGATTTTTTTTTATGAAAAAATGACATGAAGGGCAGACGAATTTTAATCGGTGTTAGTGGCGGAATTGCGGCTTACAAAGTTTGCGAGGTTGTTTCAACTTTAGCGAAAGCTGGAGCGGAAGTTAAAGCTATTCTTACTGATGCGGCCGGGGAGTTTGTGACGCCTTTGACTTTTGCTACTCTTTGCCGCCATCCTGCTTTTACGGACAAAGATTTTTGGCAAGCAAGTCATGGCCGCCCTTTGCATATTCAACTGGGAGAATGGGCGGAAGTTTTTGTAATTGCTCCTCTGACTGCTAATACTTTGGCTAAGTTGGCGGGGGGTTTTGCTGATAATTTGCTGACTAATACTGTCTTAGCTTCTAGTTGCCCAATTTTGCTGGCACCGGCGATGAATACGGATATGTGGGAACAGCCGGCGGTACAGCGAAATTGGCGGGAAGTGTTGATTTATCGGCGCTATCATGCTGCTAATCCGGGGGCGGGTATGCTGGCGTGCGATCGCGCGGGTGTTGGTCGGATGGCAGAACCTGGTGAGATTTTGGCGCACATTGAGTCGCTGTTGTATACCAAGGGCGATCGAGATTTAGCGGGTAAGCGGGTGTTAATCAGTGCGGGAGGAACGCGGGAACACCTCGATCCGGTCAGGTTTATCGGCAATCCTTCGAGTGGCAAAATGGGCATAGCTTTGGCGCGGGCGGCATTGCATCGAGGTGCGACAGTTACTCTGGTACATAGTATCATCGGTGAAGTGTCGTTGCCTGGTGTTAGGTCGATCGCCCTGACGAGTGCAGAAGAAATGCGACAGGCGATGCTGGAATGCTTTCACGATGCGGATTTGACGGTGATGGCTGCGGCGGTAGCAGATGTGAAGCCGACTGATTATCATAGTCAGAAATTGCCGAAGCGATCGCTCCCGAATTCTTTACCTTTGACATCGGTAGCGGATATTTTGGCAGAGTTGGGACAATTGAAACAGCCGCACCAAAAACTGATCGGGTTTGCTGCACAAACTGGGGATATTGTCAAGCCTGCTTTGGAGAAATTGCGATCGAAGAAACTGGATGTAATAGCCGCAAACCCGATCGACAAAATAGGAGCAGGTTTCGGGAGCAATACCAATCAAGCAATATTGATTAATGCCGCCGGGAAGCAAGTAGAAATCGCACCTTGCAGCAAGCTAGAAATGGCTCACCGACTGTTAGATTTTGCGATGGATATGTAGGGGCGGGTTCACCAATAATATTTAATACCCGCTGTCAATTTATATAAACCCGCCCCCACACAACAGATAACCTACATCAACCTTTACTGCGAGCGAAATGAAGCTGCAATCTGCTATGGATTAGCAGGTTCCGGGCATAATTCTAATTCCACAAAATCCGTTGATTCCGCATCAGCCGACAACTCAATATCTGCGATCGTAATTTCTAGTTTAAATCCCAACGCTTCGAGCAATTCTACCAAACTGTAAATTTCCGAACCGCCACTTTCAGTCAGTATCCGATCGAGTTTTTCGTGAGCTTCTTTTGCTAAATCAGAAAGAGCATTCATCCTGATTCTAGCCTCAATCACATTTCTGATGGCATTTCTCAAAAGTGCGGGTTCAGGGTCTTTTTCTTCCAAGATAGCCCCGATAAAACCACCAGCGTGTTCCGCATCTTTGAGAGATTCAATTAGGAACTCGCGGTAGCTATCGCTGGTAGGCATTTTCATTTCTTTCATAGTCTGTCGAATACTCCTTCGCTTTGAGAATATCTTGTTCTTGGGTACTTTTATCCCCACTACAGAGCAGAAGCACAATTGTCGCTCCTATTTGTCTAAAATAAATCCGGTAGC
>ENA-OBIT01000108-OBIT01000108.1-metagenomes-genome-assembly--contig:-NODE-108-length-34381-cov-12.7526_pt1 | contig 34381 bp, 23 predicted proteins | sample MGYA00153386_OBIT01 | MGnify analysis MGYA00153386
GTGCATCCCGACTCAAAGTAGACAACTGCTGCTGCTCATAAAACCTCAAAGCTGCTCCCCGCAACACTTGCAGCGTTGCTTCTTCGCCGCCGTTGGCCGGCATCACCCGTAAGCGCAATAATAAATGAGTTTCTTGATAAATTCGCTCGACTTCTACCTGTTGTATGTGTTCGACTCGACTCAGAGGCATATCTGTCAGCCGCTTCAACTCGTCGATAACGTCTTGAAACAATAGGGGTTGGATGCCTTCGAGCATTGATTTCAAAACGCCGTCTTGACTCCAAAGAATCCGGCCTTCCAACTGCTGTCGCTCAAAAAACAGTCTACCGATACCTTCGAGCAATATTCTGCCGAGTAATTCTTGCAGCAGTTGGGCTGCGGGTAAACTTGCCAAAACTGTGACAGGGCTTGACAAGTGCAGGGCCTCGACATTCAAAACCGACACCTTTGCGGGCATCAGGGAAACCTCAGCGACAGCAGGTTTGAACCGCTCGCGAGCAGCGGGAATGGAGGGTTCGGGCACAGATAGCAGCGTGTCTGCTTCGGAGCGGAAAGTTGCTGGTGCGGGTTTGGGTGTTGGGGCTGCTGCGGTTTCTGTTTCTGTTTGACTCGGTTCTCTGAGCTGGCTCCCGTGGAGCAAGTATGCTGAGAGCATCGAGCGCTGAGTTTCCGGCGCAATTGGCTCCGTTGTAACTGAGCAATTCATGTAAGCTAAAATCCGCTGCACGTAGTCCAAGGCGGAGTCATCTTGGGCATCGACTACGCCCAATTTAAACTGATTGCCTTCTAGAGATAGGGGCAATACTTGATAGTAAAGGCAGGCTTCAAAGGGGACAACTGTATCGATTAGTTGAAATATGCGATCGGAGTCCATTGTAGTCGCCGAGTCTGTTGAAGATGTATATACCATTAGCTTTTTTATAGTCGGAAGCGCGATCGGCTCTTCGATGCACCAACTTGATACGATAAAATTAAGTGCTGCAATTTCCCTGACGGAGCCATTCGTCTGAAAACCGGAAGCTTTTATGAAAGAAAAATCTTCCATCTCAGAATTTTCTCTCTTCTGTATTCCAGTCTCAAATTTTACCAAAAGATTGACAATTAGATAATGGCTAGCACTATCGACGAACTATCATCGATCGCGAATGCTAATATTTTACCCTAAAGAGTTACACAGAGCGTCCCCGATCGCCCTCGTCACGCTGCAAGCTGCGAAATTCCAATCCGATCGCGCGCTGATTTGATACTAATTTAATCCAGTGTGCGATCGGGTAGTTTGACCGTGGAAACTGGCAGCATTCTGTGGCTTCGAGGAAATTGATTTGTAGCGCTAATTATCAAAGATGCCAGCGCCCATTAACAATTAGCAATTACCCGCCACGCATTACTAATCTACTCGTTGCGGAGAGATTGAGCTGCTAAATAGAGTTTGCTCCACTCGCCGATGACTTGATTGGTTTTCAGCTTCAATTCAGAGGCGATCGTCTCAACACTTTTCCCTGCTTTCAGCGATTCTACCAACTGCCGCTGCACCGGGGTGAGTTCTTGTAAATATTGCTGCCACTGAGCCGGAGTCAAGCCCAAACTGTGTTCTTTGAGCGAAGTTTCTAGCCAGTTGGCGACCAATTCTGGTGCTTGTTTGACTGCAAAAACCCTGATTGCGTGGTAGCTGACTTTTTCTCGCAAGCGGTAAATTTGCTTAATCGGAATGTTCAAATCCTCAGCAATTGCCTCTTGAGAACGGCCTTGTAGGTAAAGTTGCAGCCACCTAGCAGCCAGCGGATCGACTTCAGCAGTCAAGTAATTTTCAAATTCTTGTTGGACAATCTGGCGAGTCGCTTGTCGCTCTTCCCAAGCTTGATTTTGTCGGTACTCGGACATCGCCTCTGCATCTAGCAGACTAAGCGGTTCGTCTGTGTCGTCAGGCGTAATCTGTTCCGACACCAGCCGCACCCAGTCTCCCGCTGGAACTTGCGTCAATCCGCCCCGCTGGGAACGCCGCAGGTAGTTGACGAAGCGATACACCAGCAGTGGCTGGTTGCGAATCGGCCGCAAGCAGTATTCTTCTGTGCTTGCTAGCAGCAAAGCATTTCGCAGGCGTTTGTCCGTTGTGCATTCGGCAATCCAGGCGACTTGCTGCTGGAGATAGCGATCGGAATTAAGCATTTCCTGAATCACTTCTTGCAATACCTCCACCGCACTCCGCTGTCTGTCGCGACTTAGGGAAACCCACGCTTGGATTTTTTGTCGGAGCACTACCAAACCGCCTAGTCGCCCGATCAAGTTGCGGTAAGCTCTTTCTGGCGCTACTCCGAGATACCGCTGCTTCAAAATTCGATATAAAAAGTCGATCGCACCAGAGGAGACAGTTAGTTGAGTCGGATTTAGAGTGTCAAATCTTTCTGGCTGGTCTCCCAACAGCCAGCGGACAACACTCTCGCGAGTGCTAGAATTTTCGTCCGGGCAATCTTTTTCGAGTCGAGACTTCCAATCTTGTGCTAGTCTTTCCGCCAAGGTCATGGGCTGTTGAGAATATTGTCTTTCACCCCCGATTCTACGTGGTATGCTCAACTTTTGAGTATTTTTGAGATATAGGATTTTCTTCTGCAAGCTTTCCTTCGGATCGCTTCGCTAACGCCAACGCGCGATCGGATAAATTAGGTACGGTAGGGACACGGCAGTGCCGTGTCCCTACAGCCGTCTTGAAAACTGCTGCGATCGGGCGATCGGATAAATTACCCTAAAATTACCCTAAACAAAATTCCATTACGGTGCGATATGGCTAACTTTTTATTAGAACTCGGTACTGAAGAACTGCCCGCGTCTTTTGTCAAAGACAGCGCCCAACAATGGCAGCGACTCGTACCTACAACTCTTTCGGAACAGTTCTTGACAAATGAATCAATTCATGTATACGCTACTCCTCGGCGTTTGGCTGTTCTGATCAAAGGACTGCCAGTTCAGCAATTAGACAGAGAAGAAGAGGTAAAAGGGCCACCCGCAACTGCGGCTTTTAAAGATGGCAAACCGACGAAAGCAGCCGAAGGTTTTACCAAAAAGCAGGGCGTAGAAATCGATGCTTTGGAAGTTCGCGCTACGGATAAGGGTGATTTTGTATTTGTACTGAAAAAGATTCCGGGGCGGATGAGTGCGGATATTTTGGCTGAACTTGTGCCAATGTGGATTAGCAAATTGGAAGGTAAAAGGTTCATGCGCTGGGCTGACGGGGATTTGAAGTTTCCTCGCCCAATTCGATCAATCGTGGCACTGTTGGATGATACTGTACTGCCAATTACATTGGTGAGTGGTTCAGATACGGTAAAGAGCGATCGCATTTCCCAAGCACATCGGGTGTTACATCCGTCGCAAGTCTCGATTCCCCAAGCCGAGGATTATGTCGAGTGTTTGCGGGCTGCGTGCGTTGAAGTCGATCGAACCCAGCGCAAAACTCAAATTCAAGCCCAAGTAGAAGCCGCAGCCACAAAACAAGGCGGTTACGCCGATATTACCGAAGATTTGTTAGAAGAAGTCACCGATTTAGTAGAATGGCCAAACGCCGTAGTCGGCAAATTCGACGACGAATTTTTGATGCTGCCGCCGGAAGTAATCACCGCAATTATTGTCACCAACCAGCGGTATTTCCCCATCCTCAAAAATCCTGATTTCCCCGAACTTCTGCCATATTTCATTACAATTTCCAACGGCGATCCGGCTAAATCGGCGATTATTGCTGCCGGGAACGAGCGAGTCGTGCGGGCGAGATTGGCAGACGGTCAGTTTTTCTACAAAGCAGACTTGGCAAAGCCTCTAGAGGATTATTTGCCCAAATTGGAAACAGTCACTTTCCAGGAAGATTTGGGGACTGTGCGCGCCAAGGTCGATCGGCTGTGCAAGATTGCCAGTCTAATCGCAAATCAACTGCAAATCACAGCAGAAGAAAACTTACATATAGCAAGAGCAGCCTTACTTTGCAAAGCCGACCTCGTAACCCAAATGGTTTACGAACTTCCCGAAATGCAAGGAATCATGGGGCAGAAATACGCCCTAGCCAGCGGCGAATCGGAAGCAGTAGCCACAGCGATTTTTGAACATTATTTGCCCAAAGGTGCGGGGGACAATTTGCCCCAAACTCTCACAGGTCAAATTGTCGGAATCGCCGACAAATTAGATACTTTAGTCAGTATCTTTGGCTTGGGAATGTTGCCGACAGGTTCCTCCGATCCTTTTGCTTTGCGTCGCGCAGCCAATGCGATAGTTAACATTATTTGGGCCGCTCAGTTACCAGTCAATTTGCACCAGTTACTCGCAGAAGTTGTTGCAGAATTTACAGCGATTCGCCCGGAAACAAGCCCGGAATTGCAGTCACAATTATGCGAGTTTTTCTTGCAAAGAATTCGGACTTTGCTGCAAGAAGAAAAGAATATAGATTACGATTTGGTGAATGCAGTTTTGGGAGAAAATGACCCAGAATATACCGAACGAGCCTTGCGAGATTTGTTGGATGCTTTGGAAAGAGCGCTTTTCTTGCAGCAAATCCGCAATGACAATACATTGGACAAAATCTACGAAACAGTCAACCGTTCAACTCGTTTGGCGGCTCAAGGAGATTTGGATAAAGTTGAATTGGAACCGAAAACGGCTGTAAAACCAGAGTTATTTCAAAAGTCGTCCGAACCAGCTTTCTATGATGCTTTAGTGCAGTTAGTGCCGCAAACTCAGTTATCGAAGCAAACCCGCAATTATCAGCTATTGGTAGATAGTTTGACTGAAATTGCTCCGACTGTCGGCAACTTTTTCGACGGCCCAGATAGCGTTTTGGTGATGGATGCTGACGCGGAAATTAAGCGCAATCGGTTGAATTTATTGGGGTTGTTGCGGAATCACGCGCGGGTGTTGGCTGACTTTGGGGCGATCGTCAAAAGTTAGTCCGCCGCGGGTTTATAACCTCCGCACCATTTCAGCAACAGGCCGGAGAGCCTGTTGAAAAAAAGGCTTGTTAAGAATGGTGTAATATCTCAGTTTTAAATGTATTTAGTAGTATCTAGATACTACCCTAACCTTGCAAACAAAAGGTTAAGATATAAACTTAGAAAACCAGGGAAATTCGCTCCATCACACACATAACGTATGCCGATCGCTCATATCATTGGATTAGGGAAATCAGGGATTGCCGCCGCTAGACTGCTAAAACGCGAAGGATGGGAAGTAACGCTGAGCGATCGCTCATCTTCTCCAAATTTGCTCGAACAGCAACAGGAACTGATTAGCGAAGGAATTGCAGTTGAATTAGGCAAATCTTTTGAACCAGTCGAATCTATAGAATTAGTAGTAGTAAGTCCGGGCGTTCCCTGGGACAGTCCAGCATTACTAAAAGCTAGAGAGTTAGGCATTGAAACAATCGGAGAAATGGCACTCGCGTGGCGTTACCTCAAATCTCCTTGGGTGGGAATTACCGGGACTAATGGCAAAACTACTACTACTGCTTTAATTGCTGCTATTTTTGCAGAAGCTGGACTGTATGCCCCGGCTTGCGGCAACATTGGCTATGCTGCGTGCGAATTAGCTTTAGCCGAAAAACCGCCGGATTGGGTAATCGCCGAAATCAGCAGCTATCAGATAGAATCATCGCCGTCTGTAGCGCCGCGAATCGGAGTTTTGACGACTTTGACACCGGATCACCTCAGCCGCCATAAAACTTTAGAAAATTACTACAACATTAAAGCGCATTTGCTGAAAAAGTCTGAATTGCAGGTAATCAACGGCGACGATCCTGGTTTGCGGCAGCAAGGACTTGACTTTTGGCCGGGTGCGTGTTGGACGAGTGTGAAAGGTGAAAAAGGAGTGTTGGGAAATGCAGATTTTGGAGCTTACATCGAAGACGGTTGGGTAATCGCTCAAAGCGAGAAAATTCTGCCTGCTGAGTCTTTGCGGATGGTGGGAGAACACAATTTGCAAAACTTGTTAATGGCGGTGGCGACGGCTAATTTGGCGGGGATAGATAAAAGTGCGATCGCCCAAGCAATTGCCAAATTCCCCGGAGTAGCCCACCGCCTCGAACACATCCGCACCTGGGAAGGGATAGATTTCATCAACGACAGCAAAGCGACTAATTATGACGCCGCGCAAGTCGGGTTGGCTTCTGTGAGCGCACCGGCGATTTTAATTGCGGGTGGTGACGCGAAAGAAGGGGACGATCGCGCTTGGATTGATACAATCAAGGCGAAAGCTGCTGCGGTGCTGTTAATTGGAGATGCGGCGACTCTTTTTGGCGATCGGCTAAAACAAGCTAATTACAATAGTTGGGAAATTGTCGAAACAATGGAAAGAGCAATTCCAAGGGCGGCAGAATTAGGCAAACAAAACCATGCAAAAGTAGTGCTGCTTTCCCCAGCCTGTGCTAGTTTCGATCAATACCAAAACTTCGAGGAAAGAGGCGATCGTTTCCGGCAATTATGCCTTGAAACCTTAATTTAACACTAAGGGTTTGATAGCCTCGATCGCGATCGCTCTCTAAATGTTAAGAAAGATCCTTATAAGGCATAGCTTCTTAAGGGGGATTTAGGGGGATCGAGATATGTGCAACTTCACATTAAATTGGTATAAAACCAATAATCTCGTAAACCCGCCCCCACCCAACAGTCAATCATAATCTACTGCTGTTTTCCAAATAGTCTTAATTCTATCCTGCTGCTCCCACTCCAACTCGCTAAAAATTATCATCATTTCTTCATGAGTATAATCAATAATAAGTGCAGCTAATTGAGGTACAGTTTCAGCTTCCAGCATTGCTAGTTTCAACGTTTCCATTGCTTCTCCATTGATTAAAACTGTCAAAAACTAGGAATTATCTGTTTTTGAAGACTCTTCTTGACTATCAGTTGATTTTTTTACCTGAGTTAGTTTTTTATCTTCTGAATCTGCTTCTGATTCATCTTCTAGTTCAAGTTTTTCTTGCCACTCAACAAGTTGCTGGAAAAGCTGCTGGTTAATTTGAAATACTGGTTTGCTTGTTTCTGACATATTTCCTCCTGAAGGTTATTAGATTAATTACAGGCAAAATAACTGATTCCTAGGCTCTGCCTAGGAACCGATGTCCAGAGGCTCTGCCTCGCTTTTTAAGCAGTAGAATTGGAGGCAGAGCCTCCGGATCTGCGTTTCCAGGCAGAGCCTGGGAACGAGTACAAAAGCTATGCTTAAACCTTCAGCAACGACATGATAATGCCTGTAAAGGAACCGCCAAGCAGAGCTAAAGTAGCTAAGGTACTAATGCCAAAACCCAGGGCTCTTTTTTCAGCGGCTTGATAGTAACCCCAAGCAAACAAGATGCGTCCAATTATCCAAACTGCACCGATTGCAGAGGCCCAAATTGGGCTGATAAATTGCGAGAATAGCCACAGCGAGGGCAAAAATAAAATCATTTGCTCTAAGGTGTTTTGCTGCACTCGCAATACTCGCTCAAAGTCTGGGCTTCCTGTCACCTGCGGAGGAGAAACTTTGTATTTGAATCTGGCTCTGCCGACGTTTATGGTAACGATGAAATAGAGTAGTAATGCTGAGGCGGTAACTAGGCTGGGCCAAAGTGTGGCGTTGGTTTCTGCGAGCATGATTCGGGGATGATTGGAGTGGAGTAGACAATTTAATTATAGGACAAAGGAAGAAGGAAGAAGGAAGATTAATTGCCCAATGCCCAATGCCCAATGCCCGATGCCCGATGCCCCATTCTCAATCAATGCAGCAATTCCTCTAGTTTTTGCTGGTTCCACAGATACTGATAAAGCCCTGTTTGCCCTACTAATTCTTTGTGGGTTCCCACTTGCACAATTTCTCCCTTTTCCATGACAAAAATGCGATCGGCACTAGCAGCCGCTGACATTTGATGGGAGATAAAAATCACCGTTTTGCGATCGGTTCCGGTTGCTAAGTTGTGTAAAATATCGCTAGCGGTTTGGTTGTCAACGCTGGAAAGAGCGTCGTCCAAAATTAGGACTGGTGCGTCAACTAACAAAGCGCGAGCCAGGGCTGTGCGCTGTCTTTGTCCGCCGGATAATGTGATGCCGCGCTCGCCGACAACTGTTTTGTACTCCTGTGGAAAATTGAGGATTTCGGGGTGGATTTGCGCTTGTTTTGCTGCTGCTTCAATCTCGGGCTGTTCTGCTAAAGGATTCCCGTAGCGGATGTTATTTTTGATGCTAGTACCGAACAGAAAGCTTTCTTGGGGCACGTAGGCGATCGCCCCGCGCAACTCCCTCAATTTTACCTCGGTAATATCCTGTTCGTCTACAAATAACTGACCTGGATCGATATTTAGCAAGCGCGGCAACGCATTAGCTAAGGTTGATTTGCCAGAGCCGATCGCCCCAACAATTGCGACAGTCTCTCCCGGTTTTATGGTAAAATTAACGTCCTTGAGTGCGGGTGTTTTAGCGCCGGGATAGGTATAAGTCAAATGGCGGGCTGCAATCGATCCGATGACTGGAGTTGGTAGTTCAACTGCATCGGGAGCATCCTTAATTTTCGGTTCTACTGTCAGAATTGATTCGATGCGATCGACACTGACTTCTCCTCGCTGGTAAGCAGTAATTGTGAAACCCAACAGCGCCGTCGGAAATACCAAACGCTCGACGTAAATCAGCAGCGCCACAAAATCGCCGATGCTAATTTCGCCCTTAGCAATTGCGCCGCCGCCTGCTGAAAGCAGCACTAACAAACTGATGCTTGCCAAACCGCCGAGTAGCGGAAAAATAAAGTTTCTAGTTTGGGCTAATTCTAAATTGGCATCCAACAATTTTTTGTTGCAATCAGCAAAAGCTCGGCGTTCGTTCTCTTCTTGAGCGTAGATTTTGATTACGGAAATTCCGCTCATATCCTCTTGAATTAAATCGCTCATCGCCGACAATTCTTCTTGGACTACTAACTGCTGGATGCGAAGTTTGTTGCTAAATAACTGCACCAAAACCAGCATTAAAGGATAAACTGCGATCGCCAATAGCGTCAATCGCATATCAATCCCCAGCATCACCGGCAAACTCAAAGCATAGGCAAATGCCGTATTCGCCAAACTAAGGACTGCAAAACCCACCAAGCGGCGAATATTATCCAAATCGGAAGTGGCGCGGTTAATTAAATCTCCTACTGTATTGACAGCAAAATAAGACGGTTCTAATGTTAATAAATGATTAAATATTTGCTGTTTGAGGTCAAATTCTACTTGACGCCCGACACCAAACAGCAGAATCCGTGACACCATCCGAATTACCCACATGATTGAGGCGAGGATCAGAATCAGCACCACGTAGTTGAAAACTTGGTCAAATTTGGTCGCAATTTGGAGAGTGTCAACTGCATTGCGAATAAGCAAGGGAATGTAAACGCCCACAGCATTGACAATTAGTAGTGAAAAAACGCCCCAAAATGTGGGTTTCCAGTGCGGGCGCATATAAGAACCGAGTTTTTGCAGTCGAGAATAACGAGCCATGTGTTGGTGGGTAATTTTGAGATTGATTGAGGAAAGGTAAAAGTCGGAAGAAGAAAGAAGGAAGAAGTTAAGAATTTTTTGAATAAAAATTCTGCTTGGGGACGGGGCGCCATAAAAGTTGGGTTTGGAGTCGAGCCAAAACCCGATCGGGCGATATGTCACAAACCACATTATATCTATGAGGACACGGCAGTGCCCATTGGTGTCAACTTAACGTCAAATGTAGTCAGAGACTGCTGTTTAACTATTAAATCTAGATCCCCCCTAGCCCCCCTTAAGAAGGGGGGGATAAGAGTATTTCTCAAAGTCCCCCTTCTTAAGGGGGATTTAGGGGGATCTGGACTCGAATAAAAGCGATATTTCTCAAGGATTTCAGGGTTAAGTTGACACCAATGGGCACTGCTGTGTCCTTAGCCACCCGGAGCGATCGCCCAAATCTCCAATCCGCCCCCGCAATCCCCCGCACCGTTGGGGGGCGCTACAATCAAAAGTCGATCGACTTAGCACTCAGCCTCAGAGAGTGCTAAATTTGCTAATGTAAGCGATCGGAGACAAACATGACCAAAATAGTTGCATTTGGCGACAAATCTCGGCGGGCACTAGAACGCGGCGTGAATCAACTCGCCGATGCTGTCCGCATCACCTTGGGCCCCAAAGGCCGGAACGTCCTATTGGAAAAGAAGTATGGCGCTCCCCAAATCGTTAACGACGGTATCACCGTTGCTCGGGAAATCGAACTCGAAGACCCGCTGGAAAATGCCGGCGCTCGCTTAATTCAAGAAGTCGCCTCCAAAACTAAAGATATCGCAGGCGACGGCACTACAACCGCCACGGTGATCGCTCAATCCCTGATTCGTGAAGGTTTGAAAAATGTAGCAGCAGGCGCAAATCCAGTCGCGCTGCGCCGGGGTATTGAAAAAACGATCGCCCACTTGGTGCTGGAAATTGCCAAATTGGCGAAACCTGTAGAAGGATCTGCCATTGCTCAGGTCGCCACTATCTCCGCCGGTAACGACGAAGAAGTTGGTCAAATGATTTTTCAAGCAATGGAAAAAGTCACCAAAGATGGCGTAATTACTGTAGAAGAGTCGAAATCTCTGACCACAGAATTGGAAGTGGTCGAAGGGATGCAGTACGATCGCGGATATCTTTCGCCTTATTTCGTTACCAACACCGAGCGGATGGAAGTTGAGTACGAAAACGCTCGTATCCTGATTACCGACAAAAAAATTAGCTCTATTCAAGAACTAATCCCAATTCTCGAAAAAGTCGCTCGCACTGGTCAAGCGCTGATCATTATCGCCGAAGATATTGAAGGCGAAGCTTTGGCAACTTTGGTAATTAACAAAGCCCGTGGCGTATTGAACATCGCAGCAACCAAATCTCCTGGATTTGGCGAGCGTCGCAAGGCTATGCTTCAAGATATCGCCGTTCTCACTGGCGGCCAACTGATTTCGGAAGAAGTCGGACTCAGCATCGATACCGCAACACTAGAAATGCTCGGTACCGCCCGCAAAATTACGATCGACAAAGAAAACACAATCATTGTCTCTGGCGACGAACACAAAGCTGACGTGGAAAAACGGATCGAGCAAATCCGCCAGCAGCTAGCAGCGACTGATTCCGACTACGACACGGAAAAGCTAACCGAACGTATTGCCAAACTCGCTGGCGGTATCGCTGTAATTAAAGTCGGCGCAGCTACTGAAACCGAGCTCAAAGACCGCAAACTGCGGATTGAAGATGCTCTCAACGCGACTAAAGCTGCTGTGGAAGAAGGTATCGTCGCCGGAGGCGGTACGACGCTGATTCACCTGATTACCAAGATAGATGCGATCAGAAATACTTTAGATGCTGAAGAGCAAGTAGGCGCTGATTTGGTTGCTAAAGCTTTGGAAGCACCTTTGCGTCAAATTGCTGATAATGCGGGCGTTGAAGGTTCGATCGCGATCGAGCGAGTGCGCGATAGCAACAAGTTAAACTTTGGCTACAACGCTCTCACCGACGTGTACGAAGATATGATTGCTGCCGGGATTATTGACCCTGCTAAGGTTGTGCGATCGGCTTTGCAAAATGCCGGTTCCATTGCTGGTATGGTGTTGACGACTGAAGCTGTGATTGTCGAAAAACCCGAGAAGAAAAAAGCAGGCGGCGACATGGGCGACATGGGCGGCATGGGCGGCATGGGCGGCATGGGTGGCATGGGCGGCATGGGCGGCATGGGCGGCATGGGCGGCATGGGCGGCATGGGCATGATGTAGTTTTCAGCCCTCCAGGTGCGCACTGCGCACCTTACCCGATCGTCGATCGACTAATACAGCACTTTTCTGGTATGTGAGATACATAGTTCTTGTAGGGACACGGCACTGCCGTGTCCCTACGGGATATTAAGTAATTGGACAGAATTAATTACACACTGATTCTTTGCTGATTCTTTACTAGACAAGGCTTGTAGCCCAGAGTTTTGTGTAATTAATTGTGTTCTACTACTTAAATGTACTTCATAAACCTGCAATCTGCTGTATTTTTCCCCCTCTCTCCGAATCTCCCCTCTCTCCCAATCTCCCCAATCTCCCAATCTCCCACTCCCTCACTCTCCCTTTTGTATCCGAGGCCTCTTGTTTAAAAAAAGACCATCTGCTCTAATTAAGTTATATTCCAAAAAATACTATTTCCTTAAATTATTTGTACGATAGGGAACTGCGCCAAAAATTGCACCGAAAACCACCGCAGTCGAGTGCGCAAAAATTTTTTAGTGAGTTAGACTAACTTTAGGAAAATTTTAGAGCTTAACTTGCGAGCGATCAAAAAATACCCATGCAGGAAGTTATCAACTCGTTACAGTCTTTTTTCTCTAACTCTGTTGATGCTTTCCTAGAGTGCGATCGACAGCAAAAATACCTATCAATCAATCCTGTTGCGGCTGCTTGGATGGGACTTGAGCCTGATGAAATATTCAACAAAACTAATCAGGAATTATTGAAATTATATCCCAATAATCCTGCTCTCAAAAATATCATCTCGCAGATTGATTCCTGCCTACAGCAAGTATTTATCACAGGCGAAAAAAAGCTGGCAATTCACGAGGTGACGGCGGCAGACGGCGGGATTCAAATTTACGAAACGGCTTACACACCAGCGGTGGATGCCTCTACCAAACAGATGCGGGTTTTCGGGGTTGGTAGAGATATCACCAGGCATTACCGCTGGCAGCAGCAGAAAACTCAACAGTTGCGCCGATCGAATCATTTACTATGGTTGAATGCGGCTAACAGTCCTCTGGCAATGGTGGGCTGGGATGAAGATTTTCGGATTGTTCAGTGGTCAAAACGTGCTGAAGAACTCTTTGGTTGGACATCGGATGACATGATGGGCAAACAGTTCGGTGATTTGGCTTTGGTTTGCGAGGAAGATAGAGAAGCTGTAAGTGCGATCGAACTTGAACTAGCCTCCGGCAGCGGCAATACTTCCATTAACCGCAACTATACTAAAAGCGGCCAAGTCATTTGGTGTCGGTGGTTCAACTCAATTATTCGTAGCGGCGACACTTTTACGGTGCTTTCTTTGGTGGAAGACATCACCGATCGCAAACGGTTGGAAGCAGAAAAAGCCCAAGCTTCTCGCCTCACAGCAATGGTAGCCGATGTTGGTATTGCCCTCACCAAACATCCTCAAGATATCCTGCTTCCCTGCTGCGAGGCAATGGTGCAAAATCTCGATGTCGCCTCTGCTGAAATTTGGGGTTTCAACTCTCAAGATAATGTTTATCAATTGCAAGCAGTCTCGGGAATTTACAGCCCCACGGGCGATCGGGCTAGCTTTATAGAAAATAAGGTTAACTCGATCGCCAAACAGCAAAAACCTGAATTTGACTGCGGATTTGAACTGAATGATTTTGGACTTTCAGACGCAGAATCCGAAGCAGCAGCAGAAAATTCCGAAATAGCAATTATCAAAAGCAGTCCAAATCCGAAAAATTGCCAAATCCCCAAGCAAATTCTCACCTTCGCCGGCTACCCTTTAATAGTCGAAGAACGGCTGGTGGGAGTCATGGTAGTTATCAGCCACCAGCCGCTGAGTGCACCGTTTCAGGAAACTTTAGCCTCCGTTGCCGATGTCATCGCTTTAGGCATCGAACGCAAGCGTGCAGAAGCTGAATTAAAAGCAGCGAGAGCGTTCCTCAATTCGGTAGTAGAAAATCTGCCGGTGGGAGTCTTTGCTAAAGATGCTTCTTCGCTGAAATTTGTGCTGTGGAATAAAGCGGGAGAAACGATCGCAGGTGTTACCTCTCAAGAGGCGATCGGCAAAAATGACTATGATATTTATCCCAAAGAACAAGCTGATGTTTTCACCGCTCAAGACAGGGAAATATTGACCGATCGTCGCAACCACTCTGTTGTTAAAGACATAGCCGAAGAGCCGATCCAAACTCGCCACAAGGGTATGAGAATACTGCACACCCGCAAAGTGCCAATTCTCGACGCTCAAGGCCATCCTCAGTACGTTTTAGGAATTACTGAAGATATTACCGAACGCAGACAGGTAGACGAAAGCGTGCGCCTCTACGACCAAATTGTCGAGAATATGCAAATTGGTTTGTACGTCTACCATTTAGAAAATATAGACGATGACAGCACTCTCAGGGCGATCGCCTCGAATCCCGCTGCTACCAAGTTTACCGGATTAGAAATGGCCGACGTTTTGGGGATGACAATCGACGAAATTTTTCCGCATTTGCGATCAAAAAACATTCCCCAAGCCTTTACTTCGGTGATTCTGGGTCAAAAAGCCATAGAATTAGAAGATATTGACTGCGATGAATTCGGCAGAATAACTCGCGCTTTTTCGATTAAAGCCTTTCCATTACCTAACAACTGCGTCGGCGTTGCTTTTGAAAATATTACACATCGCAAGTGCCTAGAATTAGAACTACAGGTAGCTTTGGCACAAACCGAACGTTCCGAACAACTACTGCGGACGGTAATAGACAAAACCAGTGACTGGATTTTTGCCAAAGATCGAAACTTTCGCTGTATTTTGGCCAACAAGAGTTTCGCTCAGGCGATCGGCAAAACAGTCGAAGAAATACTTGATAAGTCTGATTTAGAATTAGGATTTTCCGAAGAACTAATATTTGGTAATTCCGCCAAAAAAATTCGAGGATTCCGCGCAGACGACGCTGCGGTACTGACGGGCGAAATCATCCACAATCCCTGCGATCCGGCAACTGTGGCTGACGGTTCAGTACATATTTTTGACACCCAAAAACTTCCCCTGCGCGACGCTGAAGGTAATGTATTTGCAGTGCTAGGCTTCGCTCACGATATCACAGAGCGCCATAAATCGGAAGCAGCTTTGCGCAGGAGCGAAGCCAGATTTCGCTCTTTGGTAGCTAATATTCCCGGAGTGGTTTATCGCTGGCGATGCGATTTTTCGACAAGTTTTATTAGCGATGCTGTTTACTTACTAGCTGGCTATCCTGCTGCGGATTTTATTTCACCTTTGGACAGGGGAGGGCGGAGTTTTGCTAGCATTATTTACCCGGAAGATTTGGCAAAAGTAGAAGCAACAATTCGGCAAGGAATAGAAAACAAACAGTCTTATAACTTGGAATATCGCTTGCTAGCAGCAGACAGCACGATTAAATGGGTGTGGGATAAAGGTTCTCCAGTGTTCGACGCAGATGGGAGCGTTTGCTATTTGGACGGGGCGATTTTTGATATTAGCGATCGCTATTGTGCCGAAGAAGCACTGCGCCAAAAAACTTCCGAGTTGGAATCTGTCTTTCTAGCACTGCCCGATTTGTATTTTCGCCTCAATGCTGACGGCATTATTTTGGATTACTTATCAGGAAATTCATCGGATTTGTACTTGAGTCCCGACTATTTTGTGGGCAAACGAATGACCGATATATTGCCCGTAACCGCCGCCAGTCAATTCGATATGGCAATCCTTAAAATTTCAGAAAGTGGCACTCCAGTTAATATAGAATATGCCCTAGAACTGCCGACAGGAGAAGAAATTTTTGAAGCGAGATTGCTACCTTTTAACTCGAATCAATTGATCGTTATCGCCCGAAATATTACTAACCGCAAACAGGCCGAATCTCAATTAACACAGAAAAATCACCAGCTAGAACAAACATTGAAACAATTAGGCAGGACTCAAGCTCAACTAATTCAAGCGGAAAAAATGTCTAGTTTAGGACAGCTAGTTGCGGGAATTGCTCACGAAATTAATAACCCTGTCAGTTTTATCTACGGCAATATCATTCACGCTAGCGAGTATGCCCAAAACTTGCTGCAACTGTGCAGTTTGTACCAAGAACATTACCCGGAACCTGTTGCGGCGATCGCGGAGTTTGTGGAGCAAATAGAAGTGGAATTTATGAAAGAGGATTTCCCGCATTTGCTGAATTCAATTGAAACCGGAGCCGATCGCATTCGCGAAATAGTTTTGTCTTTGCGGAACTTTTCTCGACTGGAAGAATCAGATATTAAGCGGGTTGATATTCACGAAGGAATTGACAGTGCTCTGTTAATTTTGCAACACAGACTTAAAGAAAACGGTAAAAATCGCCAGATAGAAATAGTTAAAGAATTTGGAGAATTGCCATTAATACAGTGCTACGCCGGACAGTTAAATCAAGTGTTTATGAATATAGTAAGTAATGCGATTGATGCTTTGACGGATGTCAGAAATAGAAAGTTGGAATTGGCGGGTGCAGCGGATGCCCAACGACCAAATTGTCCGAGTTTACCTTTGGGTTGCGAGGGATTGCCTTCGATTCGGATTCGCACGGAGGTTTTGGAAAACAATCGGGTGGCGATCGCAATTTCAGATAACGGCTCAGGAATGGAAGAGTCTGTTAGGTCTCGGATATTTGACCCGTTTTTTACTACTAAACCAGTCGGTAAAGGTACTGGTTTGGGACTGTCTATCTCTTATCAGATTGTGGTGGAAAGACACGGAGGCACGCTGCGGTGTATGGATGCGCCGGGAGGAGGGACTGAATTTGCGATCGAGATTCCTATTCGTCAAAGGTAATTGGGAATTGGGAATGGGGAATTGGGAATTGGTAGTTGCACGAGAAAAATGATAGTCTAATTAAATATTCTAAAACTCGGAAATATCAACATGGCATACAAAAGCATACATACTTCTAATGCAGTTGAAAAACCAATGAAAGATGATGATGATTCCTATGTTGACTACTTTTATGACGATCCGGGTGCTCCGCCGGGAACTCTCGATTTAGAACCCGATGCGCCACCTCCAGAGATTGTATTAATTGACTATTGTGAGACAGCGGCCAGTCGATCGCAATTGGCAAATCCTCAAGAAGCTGCTGCGTATTTAGATACAGCATCAGTTTCTTGGGTTGATATGTTGGGATTGGGAAACAAAGAAACTTGGCGACAAATGGGCGAAGTGTTTAATTTGCATCTTATGACTCAAGAAGATGTGGTTAATGTACCACAACGCCCTAAAGTTGTAGATTACGAAGATCACATTTTAATCATTGCCTGGATGGTGATGATCAAGCCTAATTCAGATAATTTTCACAAAGAACAAGTAAGTTTTATTTTGGGCAAGCATTACCTGTTAACAGTTCAGGAAGAACCGGACTATGATTGCTTTGACCCCGTGCGCGATCGCATTCGTAAAGGACAAGGAACTATTCGCAGGCACGGAGCAGATTATCTGGCTTATACTCTCCTAGATTCAATTATAGATGGATTTTTCCCAGTATTAGAAGTCTACGGAGAGCGGATAGAAAAACTGGAGGATGAAGTAGTGGTGCACCCCACTCGAAAAACTTTGGAAAAGATTTATAAAATCCGCAGAGAATTGCTGACGCTGCGCCGCGCCATTTGGCCGCAGCGGGATGCAATTAACTCGCTAATTCGCGATAGCAGTGATTTGATTAGTCCAGAGGTGCGAATTTACCTGCGCGATTGTTACGATCACACGGTGCAGGTGATGGATATGGTGGAAACCTATCGAGAGTTATCTTCGGGTTTGATGGATGTTTACTTGTCTTCTGTTGGCAATAAAATGAATGAAATCATGAAACTGCTGACAGTGATTTCTAGCATTTTTATACCTCTAACTTTTGTGGCGGGAGTATACGGGATGAATTTCAATACAGAGAAATCGCCTTGGAATATGCCGGAACTGAACTGGTATTTGGGCTATCCGCTTTGTTTGGGATTGATGGCTGCGATCGCCTCGGGTTTAGTTTACTTCTTTTGGCGGCGCGGCTGGTTTGATAATTTTTCTACTATTAAAGAGGAAGGAAGGAAAGTAACTAACGATCGCGTACAATAAATCTGGGGAAAAAGTAGGCGCAGGCGGTTGCGGATTAGCGAAAGCTGGTCTGAGGAAAGTCCGGGCTCCCGAAAGACCAAACTTGCTGGGTAACGCCCAGTGCGAGCGATCGTGAGGATAGTGCCACAGAAAGATACCGCCAATTAGTCATTAGTCAGCCCTGCATTGGTCATTAGTGAATAACTAAGGATTTTTGACAGGGAAGCAACAACTAATTTGGTAAGGGTGCAAAGGTGCGGTAAGAGCGCACCAGCAGCATCGAGAGGTGCTGGCTCGGTAAACCCCAGTTGGGAGCAAGGTCGGAGGGACTACGGTTGGTTTTTTACCGGTTCCGTTTTTTGGTACCGCTTGAGGCGTCTGGTAACAGGCGTCCCAGATAGATAACTGCCCTCGAAAACTGCTTGCAGTTGAGAGAACAGAACCCGGCTTATGTCCGACTTTTTCCCCCCCAAAATCCTCAGAGGGGGAGAGTGGGAGAGAAGGCGAGGGAGAAAATTTTTAGATATTTTTATAGTTAGGTAAGATATACCAAAGAAATGCCCAATTCCCAATTCCCAATGCCCAATTCCCAATTCCCAATTCGCTATAAATATGATTTATCCGGGTCGCCAAAAGCAACTTGAAATATTAATTGAAAAATTGGCAATACCGAAGGATGCTTCGATAAAATGGCATCTCGTCGATTTAGCTTTGACTCATGCGAGTGCCTCAGCTAAGGCAAATTACGAGCAACTAGAATTTGTCGGCGATGCTGTTGTGCGACTGGCGGCGTCGGAGTTGCTGTTTGAGATTTATCCTGACTGTACGGTGGGAGAATTTGCGGCTATTCGATCGATCTTGGTGAGCGATCGCATTCTTGCTAAAATCGCTGACAGTTACGGGTTCGATCGCTATTTAATTGTTTCCAGCAGCGCCGCCTCCGACAAAACAGGCGCCGAACCTCGCCTCGCCGATGCTTTGGAAGCGTTACTCGCCGCCCTTTATTTGAGTGTCAATACCTTAGAATTAATTCGCCCTTGGCTCGATCCTCACTTTCAACGCCTAGCGACGGAAATTCGCAGCGATCCGGCCCGCCAAAACTACAAAGCTGCTCTCCAAGAGTTGACTCAAGGCAAATACAAAAGTTTGCCGAAATATAGCGTGCAAGAAACGGGGACAGTCCAGGGGGGTGACGATCGGTTTACGGCAGAAGTTCAGATTCAGGGAGAGTTGGTAGCAGAGGGAAAAGGTCGATCGATCAAAGCGGCCGAACAAGCAGCAGCTCAGGCAGCTTTTAATAAATTAGTCATTAGTCATTAGTTATTAGTTATTAGTCATTCGGAATGGGGAATTGGGAATGGAAATTTTTAGTATTAAATAACACCAAATAACTTACAAATAATGCTATAATTGCTGTGCGATTTTTGCAATAATAATCAATGAAAATCGGAATAGCTGTATTGGGTGCGGGCCGCTGGGGAGTTAACTTAATTCGCAACTTTATCGAACATCCCAACAGCCAAGTTTTAGCGGTAATAGACCCGAATCGAGATTCATTAGCCGCTGTCCAAAAACAGTTTAATCTCGATGACTCGGTAATTCTAGCTCCTGATTTGTCTCAATTGCAAGGATTGCCGGGACTGGATGCTGTGGCGATCGCCACTCCCGCTTCCACACACTACACCCTCGCAGCAGCAGCCCTGCGACAAGGCTACCACGTCTTAGTAGAAAAACCCCTCGCCCTCAACCTCAGTGAAGCAATAGAACTTTGCCAATTAGCCGAAAAACAGCAGCGGCAATTATTTGTCGATCACACTTATCTGTTTCATCCAGCAGTCGATCGAGGTCAAATAGTTATTCAACAGCATCAACTCGGCAAATTGCGCTACGGTTACGCCCAGCGCACCCATTTTGAACCGGTGCGCCATGACGTTGATGCCCTTTGGGACTTAGCCGTTCACGATATCGCTATTTTCAATACTTGGTTAGGACAAAGCCCAATTCAAGTAAAGGCGATCGGCACTGTATTTCCGAAGGAAGAAGGAAGAAGTCAACCCCCCCCTGCCCCCCCCAAGGGGGGAAATTCAGGAAGAGGGAATAAGGAAGAAGGAATAAATCAAGAAGAAGTAGCAGCAGAAATAGAAAATTCATTTGCTTCTGCACGAATGACTGTTAATCCTTCTGAAGGACTAGCGGATTTAGTTTGGGTAACGCTTACCTATCCCGACGGATTTCAAGCATTCATTCACCTGTGCTGGCTCAATCCCGACAAACAACGGCGCTTAACAGTTGTTGGTAGTTTGGGAACCTTGATTTTTGATGAAATGTCGCTAGAAACTCCCCTGATTTTGCAGCGGGGTAATCACAATTGCAGTGGCGAGGAGGATAATTACTTTGAAAGTGCGTTAGCGAAGCCCTCGAAGAGGATCGCCCCGCAGCCAACAAGCCTCAGACACCGCGAAGTGTTGAATTTAGAATCGGCAGAACCGCTGCGGCGAGTGTGCGATCGCTTCCTCAACTGCGTGCACACAAATACTCCCTGTCCTACCTCTTCCGGCTTAGCTTCCGTCGAATTAATCCGCATTCTCAGCACTTTGAGCAAATCCCTCGAACTCGGAGGACAGCCCCTAATACCTTTTTAGATTTGAGATATTAGATTTGGAAAATCAGTCATAACTTTTAAAATTTCCATTTTCAGTTACCAAATCCTGGCTATGAAAATAAAAACTTGACTGCTGATTAATAGGCAAACAAATCATCACCGCAGTACCTTGATTTACACCCGCGCTGTTCAGGGTAATGCTTCCGATCATAGATTCCATTATCCTTCGGGAGATAGCCAAGCCCAAACCGTTACCGCCAAACTCGCGAGTTGTAGAACCATCAGCCATCACAAAAGGTTGAAACAATTTTTGCTGCTGCTCGGGATCGATACCAACTCCCGTATCTTCAATTGTTACCACTACCCAATCGCTTTGACTGTTCGCGATCCTCTCCGAGGGCTGCGCTAACGCACTTTCAGCACTGCCGTTACTAGCAGAATTTTTACCCAATTCGACGCGCACAGATATACTAATACCACCCAACTTTGTAAACTTAACAGCATTGCTCAACACGTGCAAAAATACCTGTTTTAACTTCTCCGGATCGGCATGAACAATAATCGGATCGTGAGGTTCTGGCAAACTTAACTTCAAACCTTTTTCCTTAATTTGAGATACTTGCAAGTCAATCGCGTCTTCAAGTACCTGAGTAATATCAACTACTTCTAACATCAGGGAGAAGGTGCCAGCTTCTATTTTAGCAATGTCCAAAATATCATTAATAATATTGAGCAATTGCATTGATGAGTCGTGGGCCCGCTGTAAGAACTCCATCTCTTCATCTCGGTCATCGCAGTAGCCGTCCCGCACAATTTGAATAAAACCGATAATTCCGTTGAGAGGCGTTCTCAATTCATGAGAAATATTGCCCAAAAATTCATTCTTTAACTGATTGGCAACTTGGGCTTCCTTGGTGGCGACTTCCAATTCTCTAGCCCGGGATCTGAGTCGCTGCACCATGCTATTGAGTGCTTCTGATAGTTGATTGAATTCTCTTATTTGGAAATTTTGGGGCACTACCTGCGACGCTTCTGTATCCAGTTTCAGCGCGTAGTCTCTCAGTTTTTCCAAAGGACGCGCCAAGTCCCGAGACAGATATAAAGTCGCAACGATACTAGCAGCAACCAAACCCACAATTAAATTAAATAAAACTTGCTGAATTTCTTCTAAACCTGAGAGAGCATAATCCAAACGAGAGACAGCTAAAATAATCCACTTGCTGTTCTCCTTTTTAGTTAAAGGACTCGGAATAGCAGCATATCCTGCTAGTAACTCTACACCATTTCTTTCAAAGGAAAATAGGTGGAGAAAAGCTTGCCCGCCAGCCATCGCCCTTCTGACAATGCTTTTTAGTCGATCGGCATCAGCCTCGGCGTCGATATTGCGGCCTACGCGGTTGATATTCGGGTGGGCCAAAATTGTCCCATCTTGGTCGATCGCCACCGTATAGCCCGCGAGAGAACCCTTGGGAGCGCTGGTTTGCACCGGCAGAGCTGACTGCAAACTAAAGGCATAAGTCAACTGCCGGGTGTTGCCCCGACGAATGTAAACAGGGGCGCTCAAAACCAAACTCACCTGAGAGTCACGGCTTTCTTTACCCGGATCTGGAAAATTCTCAGCACGCGAAGCCACTTTCTTACCGTTGGCTTTGCCCTCTCGCTGATTCGGCCATGACAGACTGATGTAAACGCTCTTGTCGTCGAGTAGTGTTTGCTGCTGCTGCACTGGTGGCCAAAAATTGGCAGGCAGCGACTGAATCGGCTTCTGTCCACAAGTGCTGGCAACCACTTGATTTGTCTGTAAATTAGTCAATTGCAAGCAATCAACCTGGGCTGGCAACCGCTGCCCTAATTGCGCGATAAACTTTTGATAATCCTTCGGCTCTACAGACTGCAACATCAAGTTTTCCGAAGCGCCGAGCAGATTCGACTTCAGCGATTTCGCCCACTGTTCAATAGTGTCTGCTTTTCTGACTGCACTTTCTGTCAAGTTTTGACGAGCAGTTTCCAGAAGCGTCGAGCGTGCCTTGCGATAGGTAACATACTCCCCCACCAGTAGAACAGGTACGCTGAGTAACAAAATCCGCGACAGTAAAATACGGCGAAAGGAGGATTGACCTAACTTAACCATAGGACATATCTAACTAAATTAAGGTGCAACATCCAACAGCGACCATACTGCAATCAACCAGGCTGAAAGCGAGAATTTGTCTAGGATACTCTGCTGACCGGACAACACAGCTTCAGAGCAACATTTAAACACAATTATAGAAGCCACTGTATTAATCTCGATTCTAAGTGTCTTGACTTAAAAATGATCGGCAATTTTTTTGGCAAATGCCTGTGATTTCAGTCACACTTCCATCTTCAATCCTGCGATCGAGTTGCACTCCATCGCTTGCCCCCTGCAAAATTTTTCAGCCCCGAAAAAGCCTCGGATTGACAGACCGCAGTTGGTTGAAGCTAGAATCGCATGGATGGGATCTGGGGTCGAGGTAAAAGGCAAAAAGTTCTGTTTCGGGCTTTTTCTTTGCCAATGCCTTCAAGAGATACCTCGTCAAATGGGCGATTCGAGATTTTGCGCCCTGTGAAAAATTTGTTGTGACATCCGATCGATTCAGCGACAACAATTCACCTGTCAAACGATGAGATGATCGAGTCGCCGATCGACTCTCACAACCCAGCAGGTGGCGAACATTGCCCCAAACAGTGCACCCACGCTCCGTAAAATTGCGGTCTCGGCAATAGTCAACCTAGCTTAATCGATGAAAAAAAACTCCAGCAATTATACTTATTATTACACAAACAACCGTCCCAGATATCATCATGCTTATTTGATATCTCCCCTTTTAGAAATGCTGGCGACACTTCAGAAGGCCAGCCAGACCAAACTCCGAGTGTTGGATCTCGGCTGCGGCAATGGTAGCCTCAGTCACGTCATCGCAGAGCAAGGCTGCGAAGTTGTCGGCGTTGACACTTCTGCACCCGGAATTGCCATCTCCCGTCAAAGTTTCCCCGAGTGTCAGTTTATCCAAGCAGATATTTACGAACTCCCCGATACCGATATGCTGCAATCATTTGATGTTGTCTTAGCCATTGAAGTAATCGAACACTTACTTTATCCCAAAGAACTAGCAAAAACTGCAAAAAAATGCCTCAATCCGGGAGGTAGGCTAATTATTTTCACACCCTATCACGGCTATTTAAAAAACCTGGCGTTAGCTGTTTCTGGCAAACTAGACAAACATTTCACCGTACTTTGGGATAATGGTCACATTAAATTTTTTTCAGTAGAGACGCTGACCAAGTTATTAACGTCTGAAGGATACACCGACATTAACTTTAAATTTGGTGGTCGATGTCCCTATCTTTGGAAATCAATGTTATGCTCAAGTAAGTTCTCGGGAAAAGCTGAAAATTTATAATTTTTTAGCTTTGAATTATCATCTAATTAATTGTTGTGAACATGACTTATGCAATGCCTCTAATGGTGCGCACCTTACTGCTATAAGTAGTGTGTCATATCAATTCTGGTTGCACTCAGACATGATAGAGGATACGGCAGTGCCGTATCCTAATTTCTAATAATTCCGATGGAACTGGAAACGATATCAAACCACTTTTAGCGCTAGCTCTAATGAATTGAAAAGCATCGATCGCGAAAACTAAAAAATAAGTCTCAGAGGGTAAAAAAAATGACTATTGGCGTTTGGATATTAGGCGATCAACTTTGGCAGAACCAAGCTGCTCTAGCCAGTGCAGATGATAAATCTTCCCTACCCGTAATTTTAATTGAATCTTGGCAGTACGTTCAACAGCGGCCCTACCACCAACAAAAATTAGTATTAATTTGGTCGGCAATGCGACACTTTGCTGAAGAATTGCGCGGCGCAGGCTGCCAAGTCACTTACACAACATCGGGCGACTTTGAAACACCTCTCAAAGCTTGGATTCAAGCTCAGGAAATAACCGAATTACGGGTGATGGCGCCGAACGATCGACCTTTTTTACAGCTTGTTCAAAACTTGCAACTTCCCTGCAAATTAACCATCATTCCCAACAATCAATTTCTGTGGACAGAAACAGAATTCAAAGATTGGGCATCAAGCCGTAAACGTTTGTTAATGGAAGACTTCTATCGAGCCAGCCGCCAGCGTTTCCAAGTTTTAATGGATGGCAATAAACCTGTCGGAGGTAAGTGGAATTTTGACAAAGAAAATCGCCAGCCACCAAAAGGCAAATTGAATACGCCGAAAGCTCTCTGGTTTGAACCGGATGCCATAACTCAAGAAGTTATCGAGGAAGTTAAATCTCTATCTTTGCCAACTTACGGAAAGATTGAACCTTTTCGCTGGGGGGTGACGCGAGAGCAAGCATTGCAAGTATTAGATAATTTCATCGAACAGCGTCTGCCAACTTTTGGCCCTTATCAAGATGCGATGGTAACGGGTGAGGAAACAATGTGGCATTCCCTAATTTCTCCGTATCTCAATCTTGGCTTGCTGCATCCTTTAGAAGTTATTCAAGCCGCCGAAACAGCCTACCTCGACAATGACTTAGATTTAAATGGTGTCGAAGGTTTTATCCGGCAAATTCTTGGCTGGCGAGAATACATTCGTGGTGTTTATTTTTACGTGGATGCTGATTATTTCCAGAAGAATTGGTTCAACCACACTCAGCCTCTGCCGGAGTTTTTTTGGGATGCTAGCAAAACTGACATGAACTGTTTGCACCAAGTTTTAACTCAAGTCGAAGAGAGCGGTTACGCGCACCACATCCAGCGGTTGATGATTTTGAGCAATTTTGGTCTAATTGCGGGAATCTCGCCCCAGGAGTTAGAAAACTGGTTCCACAGTGCGTTTGTTGATGCTTACGACTGGGTAATGCAGACTAATGTGCTGGGTATGGGTTTGTTTGCTGACGGTGGTGTGTTGGCGTCGAAACCCTACGCTGCGTCTGCGAATTACATCAATAAGATGAGCGATTATTGTCAGGGGTGTAAGTTCGATCGTAAAGTACGATCGGGCGAAAATGCCTGTCCGTTCAATTTTTTCTACTGGGACTTCCTGGCGCGCCACCGGGATCAACTTCAGTCGATCGGTCGCATGAGCTTTATCCTAGCCAATCTCGACAAAATGCCGCCGGAAGAATTGGCTACAATTCGCCAAAAAGCCGCAGACTGGCACTTAGCTCAGTTGACAGTTGACAGTTGACAGTTGTCAGCTTTCCAGCTTTCCAGCGAATAGTCAACAATGCCCCATGCCCGATTCCCGATTCCCAATTCCCCATGCCCCATGCCCCATTCCCATTCCCTTTGCAATTCTTATCTTTACTCCTAGTTTTTCCCAAACATTCCACAGCGTTTCCACAGGCAAGTCAGGGGTTTTCCACAGATTGGAGAAAGTTTTCCACAGAAATTAACGGCACGGTCGGATCTTGCTGCGTAATTGGGGATTTCGTTCACCTACTGCGCAATCCCTCATACAAACCCAAAAAATATAAAGTTATGTAACAAAAAACACCCTGAAAAGCTTGGTTTTTCGTAAATCTTTTTTTTACATAAAGGAGTTTGTAACATTGCGCAACATTGACAAACCTACCCCCTGATAGCGCACAATGATTCGACCGACCTAAAAAAGCGCTCTAATTTCGGCAGTGTCTACACCTGTATCCGGCCGAAAGGGGGTTCTGTTTTCAATTTATTAGTGAGACTAAAAAATGATGAACCCAACAGTCAGTATTTTTGCCGAAATTCCCGAAACGCTGCACGATTCTCTCAAAACTTACCTGGAAACTCATCCCGAATGGGATCTCGATCGAGTATTCTCCGCCTCCCTGTCGCTGTTTTTGTTGCAAAATGCCGACAACGGTACGCCGGAAGCCTCGCGGGGCTACCGCCAAGCTGCGAAAGTTTATCTCGAAACGCTGTTTCAGTACCCTCAAGACTTGCGAAGCAGCAATAATGTAACTAAGTAGTCCAATTATTTTGGATTTTGGATTCTCCCGCCGGATGAATCCAATTAGCAATTACCAATTAGCAATTACCAATGACGAATGTAGTAGATACCTTGATTGTGGGTGCGGGGATTAGCGGTTTGAGTTTGGCGCACGCACTTCAAAAGGAAGCAAAGACAGGATCTCCCCTGAAGATTTTAGTCGCTGAGAGTCAGGGGCGTGTGGGTGGGAATATCACAACTGCGACAGCCGATGGGTTTCTCTGGGAGGAGGGCCCGAATAGTTTTTCGCCGACACCGGAGTTGATGAAGTTGGCTGTGGATGTGGGATTGAAGCAGAAGTTGATTTTTGCCGATCGCAAATTGCCTCGTTTTGTTTATTGGCAAAATAAGCTGCAACCGGTGCCGATGACTCCGCAGGCGATGATTCAGTCTGGGTTGCTGAGTTTTCCGGGGAAACTGCGGGCGCTGTTCGGCGCTTTGGGGTTTGTGGCGCCGGCAATGGGCGATCGACTTTCGCAGCAGGGTGATGAGGAAACTGTTTCTGAATTTTTCCGCCGTCATTTGGGGACGGAAGTGATGCAGCGGTTGGTGGAACCTTTTGTTTCTGGGGTGTATGCGGGCGATCCGCAACAACTTAGCGCGGCGGCTGCTTTTGGCCGAGTCACAAAGATGGCCGATCTCGGCGGTGGGCTGGTGGCGGGGGCGTTGCTTTCTGCGAGAAAAGCGCCGAAGAAAATGCCCGCTGACCCAAATGTTCCTGCTACTAAGCCGGGGGAGTTGGGTTCGTTTAAAGGGGGGTTGAAGGCTCTGCCAGAGGCGATCGCTGCTCAATTGGCCGATCGGCTAAAACTGAATTGGCATCTGACTCGGCTCGATCGTACTGAACGCGAAACTTACATTGCTGTATTCTCGACGCCGGACGGACAGCAAGAAGTTGAGGCCCGCACCGTAGTTTTGACAACACCGGCTTATATTACAGCGGAGTTGTTGCAGCCTTTGCAACCGGAAGTTAGCAGCGTTTTACAAGCTTTTACTTATCCCACTGTTGCCTGCGTTGTACTAGCATATCCGCTATCGGATGTCAAGGGTAAGTTAGTGGGATTTGGGAATTTAATTCCGAGGGGGCAGGGAGTTCGCACTCTGGGGACGATTTGGACATCGAGTTTATTTCCCGATCGTGCGCCTGCGGGCTGGCAAACTCTCAGCAGTTACATCGGCGGGGCTACTGATTCGGAAATTGCCAATCTCGACGCCGAACAAATCGTTCGGGAGGTACACCGAGATTTGTCTCGGATTTTGCTGAAGCCGGAGGCTGCGCAGCCGAAGGTTTTGGCGGTGAATGTGTGGAAACGGGCAATTCCTCAGTATAATTTGGGGCATTTCGATCGCCTGGAACAGATCGAGAACGGTTTAAAATCTTTGCCGGGGATGTATTTGTGCAGCAACTACGTTGGCGGGGTGGCTTTGGGAGATTGCGTGCGCAGGGGTTTTGAGCGGGCGCAAGAAGTGCGGGAGTATTTGCAGAACCAGCAATCAGAGAATCGATCGATCTGAATTATGCCGCGGGAGGGCGGGTTTACAAATATCGAGTATGCGATCGGAGATAAGCTGTCACGCATTTAAATTGCATATTCAGGGCGGGCGGGACGCCCACCCCACAAGACGGGGAATTGTTTTTTGACATTCAATTTTAATGCACAACAGCTTATTAGACATCTCCCATAATTATTGTGGAACAGGCATCCTGCCTGTTCTTCACAGGCTTTTTGCAAGAGGTCTATTGGTGAACCTACCCCTACAGCCTTCTGCCTTGCGTTCCGGCCCGCGTGTCGGCGAATATGCTACTAGGTTAGGTTGTTGGCTCAAACTTGTAACCCACTCCTCTGACGGTTTGAATCATCGAAATTTGAGTGGTATCTGGTTCAATTTTGCGGCGAATTTGTCCGATATGGACATCCACCACACGATCGGCTCCTACATACTCGTAGTCCCACACTTCATGCAGCAATTCCGATCGCCTCCACACGCGACCTGGTTTGCTGGCCAAACAGTACAACAGGTCGAATTCTAAAGCAGTCAAAGCAACTATTTGACTGGCAAGAATCACCTCGCGGCGGACGGGATCTATGAGTAGCTTTCCAAAAGTAAGAGTCTGTTGCTCAGCCGGAGTAACAATGCGTTTGCGCTTCAAAATTGCTGCAACGCGGGCTCCAATTTCTACAAGACTAAATGGTTTAGTAATGTAGTCATCAGCACCTTCGGCAAACCCTTTCATTTTGTCAGCTTCATCGGTTCTACTCGTCAGCATCAACACAAACACGCCCGTGCGTCTTTGCATTTCTTGACAAAGTTTGTAGCCAGTAGTGTCAGGTAAATTTACATCTAAAACTACTAAGTCAGGATTGAGTTGCTCAAATAATTCCATACCAGTCTGACCGTCAACGCCAGACTCAACTTGATAACCTTGCTGGCTTAAAAAACGGTGAATTAAATTTCGGATTGCCGGGTCGTCATCAACCACAAGGATTTTTACAGGGGCCATGACCACAACTTTGCTTGAATAATTAGCCAAGAATATTCAGCCATGATAATAGAAAACTGGATACAAATCTCGAAAAAATTGAGCTTTTAATAGTTATAGCTATATTTATAACCTACGCAAGATTTCGGGCAGTAAATCTCCGGGAACTTTGGATAAGGCTAAATTTTGGCCTTGCAGCCCGCATTCACTATAAAAAGCTCTAATCGTTTTAACAATATAGCTCAATGCTGTTTGCCGGGAATCAGCAGCTTGGGAGTTGGCAGCGGTTGGTAGGTTGAGTTTATCTCCATATGTTAACCCTTTGTCATTGAGATGTTGTCCCCATCCGACGCACACTTGCAACTGGTGGTCTAGTGCTGCTTCTAAATGGCCCGTCTGTGCGGCTTTGTTGAGGGTAAAATCGTGGTCTGTGGCTAGTTGATAGTGGGCTAGTCCGAGATTGTTGCGGGCGGCTAAGGTGTCAAAGGTGAGTTGGGTTCGATCGAGCTTTCCGGCAATATCCACCGCGGCTTCGTAAGCCGTAATCGCCTGCTGTAATGATTCCGTGCGGGCCTGTTTTTGCTGAAACTGGTTTGCCAAATGCCAATAAGCGGTACCGAGATTGTTGTAGGTGGCGGCTGCTGCTGCGGGTACTAACTCGCGGGTGCGGTACTTCAAGGCTTCGCGGTAGGACTCAATCGCCTTGACGGTGAGGAGTTCTGAGGGCTCGTGCTGGGCGAGGTTCCAGCAGGCGGTACCGAGGTTGTTTTGCACGCCGGCATAGTTGAGCGGTTCTCGTTCGGGACTGTAGCAGGAGAGGGCTGCGGTGTAAGCTGCGATCGCACTTTTGAGATAGACGATCCTCTCCGAGGGCTTCGCTAACGGCTCACCATCTTGAGCTAAATTCCAGTAGGCTGTAGCCAGATTATTCTGGGCCGCAGCGTACTGCTGAGGTTCGGCTGCTGGATCTAGATCCAGCAGCGCTTGTTGGTAAGCTGCAACTGCTTGCTGAAAGTTCTCTGTCTTGTCTTGATATCGGGCTAAATCTGCCGAAGCAATTCCCAAATTTTTGTTTAATCTAACGCGGGTTTGGGGTGGACTCTGGTCATCTGTTCGATTCAAACCTTCAATGTAGAGGGCGATGCTGCGTTCGAGGCCGGATACCGGATCGGAGGTGTTATGCTGAGTACGATCGCGCGACAGCATCCAGTAGAAAGTACCGAGATCGTTGAGCAGATCGGAAATTGGTGGTAGAGTGTCGGACTCCTCGGTGTAGTCAGTTAAATTTTGTTTCAATTGGGCAATCAGCCGCGCGCATTCGTCGGTTGGTTCTCGATTTTCCTGCAAGTTGCTATCGAGTTCGAGGTACGCAATCACTTGCTCGATCGCGCGAATGGCGATTGTCAGGTTTTGAAAAGAAGCGTCTCCGCCCAGAATGCGATCGCGGTAGCAATTCCCCAAATTGTAATAAGCCAAAGCCAAGGCTTCGGAACAGCACTGATGTTCTTGCAGTAACTCTATGTATTGCAGAGTTTGTAGTGGCCCAAAATTGTCCTCCGATGCCGGATTATTTTCGGCTGACAACTCCCCAGAAGCCGCTGCTAGAACCAAATCTGCCAGTTCAACGGATTTAGAGTCTGGTGTCGTGGGCGGGGAATCGGGAACTTCGGGTGGTTCGTGGAGAATTGGGAATTGTCCAGACTCTGAATATCTTAAAAGTTGGTCGCCGGAGTCTCCGTTGTCCCGGAAGTTTCCCAAGTCTTCGGAGTATCCGAAGTCCTCGGGGTGCCCAAAGTCTCCCTTAGCTGGAGTTGGTTCGCCTTCAAACTCAAATACTCCGGTTCGCCATTGCCAAAATTCCGGTGCCGATTGTTCGATCGAACTCAGCCAGGGGCGCGACACCCACAGCAACAGAGTAGACTCACACATTTGCAGGTTAGCTTCGATGTCCCTCAAATAGCTCAGGAACGACCACTGCACGGCTGCGTCGTGCCTGCTCAGGTGTTCTGCCCCGAGAATTTGAAATCCCGGCAAACGGCTGTAGTTGCCTTTGTTTTGGGGCGGTTGGTGTTGGGTCAACCACGCGCCGATCGAGGCCCAAGGATTTGGATCGCTCAAGTCGAGTTCCAAACTGACAAATCGGGGGTAGTCGATCGGGGAGTCTTGGGTAGCTAATTCTGCCTGCAAGCGGGCTGCGAGACAGTCTCGCAAGTACAAGTCATCGCAGGCGGCGATAAAAATTTGACGGCGTAAATTGAGGTCGATCGCCTGTTTCAAGCGTTGGTATATCTGCTTATTCGAGCTAGAAACTTTTTGGGAAGGAATAGACATCACGATCAGCCGATTTTAAATTTTAGATTGTAGATTGTAGATTGTAGATTTTAGAGTTGAAATCTCGATCGCTCCGCAGAGGTAGGGACACGGCAGTGCCGTGTCCCTACGACACTCGCTCGCGATCGGGGTGTACTTCATAAACTTAGAATCTGCTGTAACTTGCAACTCGACTTGAACGACCGTCAACCGCACCAGTGATGACTAAATGATTGTAGATTTTCAATCGGCAAATTTATGTTTGTGACGATCGCGTCTGATTAATTGCTACCCAAGTCTCTGAAGCCGATCGCAGAGATCGATCAACAAAATTTCTGCTTGTCTTATTTAGTTTTTCAGCTCGCAACGCACGCTTCAGGAATGTCGCGACTACCTGCTTTTATTGAAACACAAAAACCATGTTTCCCTAGGTATAGAAAACATGGTTTGTCGAAGAATTATTTAAAATTGTGATTTGAAGCAGCTTTGAGTATCAGCCCAGTTCTTAAACTGAGGCCGCCACGTACACCAAGCCGACCACCAACATGACTGCTGCAATACCCAAGAGGATATAGTTCCGTTGCTGGTTCTTGTTGGGAGGTTCCGCGCCGTACATTTTCGGCTCTTTGGCAAAGTTGTTCAAGCGTCCGTCTTCTTCGGTAGTGTAAGGCATGGGCAAGAATCCTCTATAGTTTTGGATTGTCATTACTTTACCAAAAAAATGCGATCGAAGTGCCACTAACAATTCGGGAATTTATTTTGAGTTAACAGTACCTGTTTCGGGGGAAGAGGCGATCGCATAATCCTTAACGGGCATCCTACCTGCTAAGTACGCCAGCCGCCCCGCCTCTGCTGCCATTCCCATTGCTTTTGCCATTGCTGGCGAATTTTGAGCATTGGCGATCGCCGAATTAATCAACAGTGCATCGGCTCCCATTTCCATAGCTCGGGCTGCTTCACTGGGAGTGCCGATCCCAGCATCGACAACCACAGGAATCTTTACCGTGTCAATAATTATTTGAATGTTAGCTGCATTATTGATTCCTTGCCCGGAACCGATCGGCGAACCTAAAGGCATGACTGTCACGCAACCGACTTCTTCTAGGCGTTTGGCTAGCAGAGGATCGGCATTGATGTAAGGCAAAACGGCAAAACCTTCTTTGACTAATTGTGTTGCGGCTTCCAAAGTGCCGATCGGATCTGGCAACAAATACTTAGCATCGGGAATCACTTCTAACTTGACAAAATTATTATCTTCCTGCCCTAAAAGCTTCGCCATTTCCCGACCTAAACGAGCTACTCTAACGGCTTCATCCGCAGTTTGACAACCAGCAGTATTTGGCAGCATCCAAATTTTAGTCCAATCCAGAGCCTCCGCCAATCCTTCATGACCGGGAGCATTTGTTTGCACTCGTCGCACAGCTACAGTCACAATTTCGCACCTGCTAGCGTTGACGCTTTGCTGCATATCTGCAATGCTGCGATATTTTCCCGTTCCCGTCATCAACCGAGAATGAAAAGTCTTGCCAGCAATAATTAGAGGTTTGTCTAAAGGTGGCGTTGCTGTATCTACTGGATAGCCAAAAATACTGTACTCAAGAGCCTCTTCCCACTGTTTTCTACCACCCATCATCTCTTCAAGCTGCCAACCTTCTTCTATGGTGAGATCGTCGCGGGTAACAGCATATAAAATTTGCCCTACAGTAATTAGTTTAGCCTCTCGCGGCATATTGTTCTGCAATCCACGCCCTACAATCTCTTTAAATTCGCTGAAATGATCTTCCATTTTTCCACTCTTCCCTTGTGATTATTTGAATTTCTTCGCTATTAACAACAAAAAATATTTTTTGAATTTGCTTTTCGGTATCCCAAAACAGAGCTTGTTTGATGCCAGCGTTGATTTTCCAGACCTCGTAATTTTCTCGGTTGATGTGAAAAATAACGGCTGATGCACCTTGATTTTTTGCCCTGCTGATTCCTTCTTGCACTCGGTCTCTGATGTTTTGAGTCTGTTCTGTCAACTCCTTAAATTCGCAAAGCTCACCGTCAATCTCAGCATCTGGGGTTCTGACACCCTCTGCTGCTTGCTCGCTCAACATTCTAACTCTCTTACCTATTTTAGCCAAAACTTCAGCAATAAAGATTTCTGAACTATTAAGATTGTGTTGTTGGTGAATTAGCACAAATCCGCCAGCTATTTCATCAAAATAATGCCGTCGATATTCGGGTTCTGCGTTTTCGTAGATGGCTCTGCTTGTCTCGATATATTCTGAATTCACCGTTACTATACTCTCAATGGACTCGGAGTGGCTAAAGTTAAATTTATGAAAGCAACTGTCGAGCAACTGGCTCAAATTGGCATATTTGCCAGCTTAAACCGAACTGAATTAGAGCGATTGCAAGAACATACAGCAATTCGGACTTACCGACAGGGAGAAGTTGTGATGCACGAGGGCGATCGCATCCCGGAAAAATTATACACTCTTTTGAGCGGTTCTCTGCGGGTAGCAAAAACAGCGGCGGCGGGCAAAGAAACAATTCTCCGCACCTTATTTCAGGGAGATATTTTTGCCGCACCTGCTTTGTTGGGTAACGGCATTGCCCCCGCAACGGTGACGGCAGAAACTGATGTGCAAGTTCTTACCACAAAACGGGAAGTTTTGCTAGCAGCTATTGGGGAAAATCCCGAAATTGCTTTGCGAATATTGGCAATTTTTAACCAGCGGTTGCAGCAACTGCATGAGACAGTGCACGGTTTGGTGTCGGAAAGGGCGATCGTCCGCTTGGCCCGATTTATTCATTACTTTGGCGTCGAGCAAGGTACGAAGATTGCGGATAATAGTGTATGTTTAGAAAAACGTTTTCCCTACTATCAAATTGCTCGCAGTATTGGTATCACCTACGAAGAATGCGTGCGATTGTTTAAGAAACTCAAGCCGTTTGTCTCCTACAGTCGAGGCGGTAAAATTACTGTGTTGGACTGGGAACAACTGGAGGCGATCGCCTCGGGAGATGAAATAGATTAAATCTTAAAATCCTAATTCTGGTAAATACCGTAGGGTGCGTCGCCACCAACAATCTACTTGCCTTCGCGCCAAAATCTCGGAGCGACGCACCCTACAAATGCCAACTTGCAACAATAATTAGGACGGGCTCTCCGGCCTATCCCACAAGAAAAAATAAATCTTGTGGGATGGGCCGGAGAG
>ENA-OBIT01000109-OBIT01000109.1-metagenomes-genome-assembly--contig:-NODE-109-length-34342-cov-7.02097_pt1 | contig 34342 bp, 31 predicted proteins | sample MGYA00153386_OBIT01 | MGnify analysis MGYA00153386
GCAGCAACCTGCACAGGCTTGATGCGGCGCGGTTTGGCTGTCAGGGTGGGCTTGGCCACTACCGATTCAGCAAAGGCAGCTTCAACACTCGTATTTTCTGCTGCATCCAGCACAGCCCTGCCTACCGATGTTTTCTTCGGCTTGGGCGCGGCTTCAAACTTGCTGTATTTCGCCAGCGTGGTCACCATCTGGCCGTAAATGCGTGGATTGGCGGCAACGCATTCGTTTTCGTGCAAGAACTCTGACTCGCCGGTGTAGTTGCCGACCAGGCCGCCCGCTTCAGTCACCAGCAGCGAGCCCGCTGCCACGTCCCAGGGCTGGAGGCCGCTTTCGAAAAAGCCGTCGCTAAAGCCTGCGGCCACATACGCCAAATCAAGCGCGGCTGCGCCGGGGCGGCGCACGCCTGCGGTCTGGCTGATGATCTCGCCCAGCATGGCCAGGTGCTGCTTGAGTTTGTTGCCGGGCTGGTAGGGGAAGCCGGTAGAGATCAAACAGTCTTGCAGGCGCGTGCGTTTGGACACGCGGATGCGGCGGTCGTTCATGTAGGCACCGCGGCCTTTGGTGGCGCAAAAAATATCGTTGCGGGTAGGGTCGTACACCACGGCTTGCTCGACTTTTCCCTTTACCGCCAGCGCGATCGATACGCAATAAATGGGAAAGCCATGGATGAAGTTGGTTGTGCCGTCCAGCGGGTCAATGATCCATACAAAGTCAGAGCCTGCTGCGCCGTGCTCGCTGCCGGATTCTTCAGCCAATATGCCGTGGGTGGGGTAGGCGGTGAGCAAAGTTTCAATGATCGCGGCTTCGGCTTTTTGGTCGATGTCGGTGACAAAGTCGTTGATTTGCTTGGTCGATATGCGTACCGATTCAACGTCAAGCGCGGCTCGGTTGATGATGGCGCCGGCGGCGCGCGCAGCCTTGATGGCCACGTTGAGCATGGGGTGTAAGTTGGCGGACATAGAGGTGGGAAAGAACGAGAAGGCTGTAATCCGACAATCGGGGGCAGCGACAATAACGATTTTACCTTGCTGACTTGCGCATACTCCCTTGAAAACCCGTTTTATCCTGATCAACACCAGCCACGCTGGCAACGTAGGCGCTGCTGCGCGGGCGATGAAAGTCATGGGTTTTGACGACCTGGTGCTGGTCGCGCCGCGCTGGGCCAACGTGCTCAGGCGTGAAGAAACCATCCAGCGGGCCAGTGGTGCGCTGGATGTTTTGAAGAGTGCGCGCATTGTTGACACGCTCGATGAAGCCCTGGACGGCATGACGCACTTGTGTGCCACCGCGATGACGCCGCGTGACTTTGGTCCGCCCACGCGTGCGCCACGCGAGCATTTCAAAATGCTATTAAATAATGAGCTGTTTACGCCCGTATTTATTGCTAAAGAGGCCAATTTGGTATCAAAACCAGAGGGTGTCGCGTTCCTTTTTGGCTCCGAGCGATTTGGCATGCAAAACGAGGACGTGTACCGTTGCCACGTGTGTTTGAGCATTCCCACCGACCCGCACTTTGGCTCGCTGAATTTGGGCGCGGCGGTGCAATTAATTGCATACGACTGGCGTGAAGCGATTGGCGGTTTTGCAGTGCAAAGCGCAACCGGCGAGCCAACATTGGCCGACGCCAGATCGGTAGCGGGGATGCTGCAGCACCTAGAGCAAGCGTTGGTAGCGATTGACTTTTTAAACCCCGCCGCGCCAAAAAAACTCATGCCCCGTCTCAACCAGTTGTTTAATCGTGCTGATTTGACGGTGGAAGAAATCCATATTCTGCGCGGGGTGGCCAAAGCCATCTTGAAAAACGCGCCTCTGCAAAACAGTCCCTTGACCACTAAACTAGCCTAATGTTCGCTCGCCTTCGCTCAGACATCGCCTGCATTCTTGACCGCGACCCCGCCGCCCGCACCACGTGGGAAGTGCTGACCTGCTACCCCGGCCTGCACGCTCTGGTGCTGCACCGCCGGGCGCACTGGTGCTGGAACAACGGCTTTAAATGGCTGGGCCGGTTTATCTCGCACATCGCGCGGTGGCTGACGGGCATTGAAATTCACCCGGGCGCAAAAATCGGTACTTGCGTGTTTTTTGACCACGCGATGGGTGTAGTCGTTGGCGAGACAGCCGAGATTGGCGACGGCTGCACTATTTACCAGGGCGTGACATTGGGCGGCACGTCGCTGTACAAGGGCGCAAAGCGCCACCCCACACTGGGCAAAAACGTGGTGGTGAGTGCCGGGGCCAAGGTGCTGGGCGGCTTTGTGGTGGGTGACGGGGCCAAGATTGGCAGCAACGCGGTCGTCATCAAGCCCGTGCCTGCGGGCGCGACGGCCGTAGGTATTCCGGCGCGCATCATTCCGTCAAAAAGTGATGCTTCAGCTGACGTCACGCCAGCGACCTTTTCAGCCTACGGCATTACGCTGGAAGACGATCCGGTGTCGCTGGCCATGAAAGGTTTGATAGACAGCGCATCGACCCAAGAGCAGCAAATTGCGCTGCTGTGGCAGGCGATTGAAAAGCTGTCGAGAAACGGCAGCGGCGACGGTGTGGGCAAAGATTGCGTGCCCGCTGATGCGGCGCTTGAATGCAGGTTTGAAGCCGAAAAGTTAACCCAATTGATGGGTAAGTAAATCGGCCTCAGGCGCTGGCTTGCAGCGCCTGCTCAACAAAATCAGCCGCTGCCAGGCATTGCTTGTCAGCACGCGGCGCGCCAATCATCTGTAAGCCCATCGGGTTGCCCGTTACGCCCACAGCACCCGCCACGTTCACGCAAGGTAGGCCCAGTAGAGTCCATGCGCGGTTAAAAGTTGACGCGCCGGTGCTGGCGTAGCCCAGTGGCGCTTCGTCGGGCGCACTGGGGGTCATCAGCACATCAAACTGGCTGAACCAATCTGCGCAGGTATTTCTAGCGGTGTAAGCGGTTTGCTGCGCCGCCTCGTAAGCCGTTGCGCTGACCCGGCTTGCAGCCATGAGATAGTCGCGCAGCACTGCTGAAAAGGCTTGCGGATGGGCGTCGATATCGCGTGCCATCGAGCGCCACACTTCAAAGCCTTGAATAGTGTCTTGTGCCTCAAACACGTCTTTCATCCAGGCGGGCAGGGTGATGCTTGTGACCTCAGCGCCTTGCGCGCGCAAGGCTGCAATTGCAGTGTTGATGGCAAACTGCGCGCTGGGCGATACCGGCCCCCACGGGTAGGCAGAGGGCACACCAACGCGCCATGATTTTTTAGGCGCGTCGTTCAATGCCAGTGCAAAACCACTGACTGCCTCCGCAAACCAGGCGACTTCGCGCACGCTGCTGGCAAATAAACCCACAGTATCGAGCGACCATGAAAAGCATTTGATGCCCGACGTGGGCAGCATGCCAAAGCTGGGTTTGAAGCCCGTCACACCGCAGTACGATGCAGGCCGAATCACCGAGCCGCCGGTTTGCGTGCCTACTGCAAACGGCACCAGGCCTGCAGCGACAGCGGCAGCCGAACCTGCCGACGAGCCGCCCGGCGTGCGGCCAGGTGCGTTCGGGTTAAGCGTTTTAGTGGGGTGTAAAAACGCAAACTCGGTGGTGCTTGTTTTGCCAATCACCAGCCCGCCAGCGCGGCGCACCGCTCCCACAATTGCAGCATCTAGTCGGGGTGTTTGCTCGGCCGTTGTACCAACTGCATACAAAGCAGAGCCGTAGCGCGTTGGCAGGTCTGCTGTGTCAATAATGTCTTTAAGGGCCACCGCCAACCCTTGCAAAGCCCCCAAATTTCCGCCAAGCTGCAACTGCTTTAACTCCGCCATTGCAGCAGGCAAATCAAGCCGCGCCGTGAATGCGCCCAGCGCAATGTCTTCCGCATCAATTCGCGCCAGTGTTGCAGCTAGCAGGTCAGCAGCATTCAAGGTGCCAGCGGCCAATCGCGCTGCTGTGGCGACTGCAGACATCTATTTGACTGCCTGCAACACCGAGGTTTGTGCAAACACCGTTTGCCCCCAATTGCCCGATAGCTCAAACCGATACGTCTGGCTGCTGAGACCCTTGTTCGGCCCAGCGCTGCTTTGCAGGCGAATGTAATAAACGCCGGGCTTTAAATCGCCCAATACCAGTGACGCTCGAGTGGCAACGCCGTCCAACTTGCTTGCATTCTGGGTCAGCGCAGCGTCGCTTGCCAGGATCACCGTGAAGCCATAGGCTGGCATCACTTGCCCGCTCGCAAGCTGACCAGCCCAGCTTAATACGGCCTTGCCGTCGACCAGGCTGATGCTGGAATCGGTCACGCGCCATTCACCGTCTTTTACGACAATCAGTTTGACGCTGTCAAAGCCTTCCAGGCCATTTGGATCGACGCCGCGCACACGGGCAAACCATTCGCCGTTGGGCAGGGCGCTCAGGTCGGCGGCGGCGGTGTTTACTTTCAGGTCGCGCACGATTTTGTCAAACTTCTCGTCGCTTGAAACTTGCAGTCGGTAGGAGCTTGCGCCTGCGAGTTGCGGCATCACAAAACTCGCCAGCGGCTTGAGCACGTCACTTGAAACTGCAGACAAGTCGGGCGCAGGCAGCAGCATCGCAACCTTGACTTCTTTTTCAAGCGGTTTGATGACCGCGCCTGTACCCAGCGGCAAGTCTGCCCCGCTGCCCTGCGCGGGATTGTCGGCGCGCACGGTGCCTTCAATGACTTCGGTGCGTGCGCTTTTGTTGGCGGGGTCATCAAACGCCCTGAAAGCTGTGCCGCGCACGCCGACGAGAGATGTTGGCGTTTCAATCTGCAGCGGTGTGGCGCGTTGCACAACTTTTGAAGCGACCGCCTCCAGCGTGCCCTGCGTCAAGCGCACCAGCCCTGAAAACCAGTTGCTTGATCCGCCCGCTCCGCTTTTAAGCGCGTAGTTGCGATTAGCGACGACTTCAGCCAGCGAGTTCGGCAAAATTTTGATGCGGCTGCCGTCGCCCAGCTCAATCACGGCTGAGCTGTTGGCGCCGGTTTGAATGGTGTTGCCATCGGCAATGGTGCTGCCGACTTGTAGCGCGCCGTTTTTAGAGCTTACGCTGCCCTCAGCACTGACGACTTTGCCGCTTGCTGGCGTGGATTTGAGCAAGCGCAGCGGGATGTTGAGTTGCTGCCCGATGCTGATCACATTTGCATCTTTGAGCTGGTTGAATTTGGCCACTTCTTGCCAGGCCTTTGGGCTGACCAATACGCCCTTGCCAAACCGGCTCATGGTGTCGGTGGGCTTGACGGTGTACGGCAAGCCGGGTTCTTTTGCCGGTTTTGACAGCACCGACCCACTAAAACAGAAAATTCCTGAAATAATAGCTGCTTGGGCCCGAATATATTGGCCAAAAGCGCGTTTACTCTTGAATTTTTGAATTGCAGCGTAGGTCATTGCGTCTAGATTTTTAGTTAAAGTCCGCCGCAATAGCGGTCTGCAAACCCGAAATTTTTATAGTCCAGTGATCAAGGCCTGACAGGCGTCACGCTTTGCAGTGTGCCTTCAGCCCAGCCCCAGCTGCCAAGCGGCGTAAAGCGGTAAGCCAGCGGGATGACTTTTGCACCGTCGCTCTGCACCGGGCGCAAGTGCTCCCAGGTTCATCACGATTTTTGTGTTGTTGCCTTTGGCGGTGGCTTTGCCCAAAACGGCAAACGGCAGCGTGTTTAAGGCGACTTCAGCTGTAATGGTGTGGCTGGCATCCAGGCCGAGTTGGGTGAACTGCAAAATGTGCTCGCCGCCAGCCACGTCAAGCCGGTCGCCACTGATCGTCCATTGCTTGGGCGCTACATACGGTGGTGGTGGCAACACGACCTGCACCGCTTTGACGGTGTCGTAGCCTTCAATGCCTGCAGCATCGATGCCGCGAACGCGTGCAAACCAGCCGCCATTTGGCAGGCTGGCAAACTCCGCATTCGCGCCGGTTACCACTTGGTCGCGCACGATTTTGTTGAAGCTGTCGTCGACCGCTATTTGCACACGAAAGGCTTTTGCGCCGGCCAATGCGGGCATGGGCCACAGTGCTTCGGGCTTGACAATGTTGCCTTGCAAGGCGGCCAGGTCTGGCGCTTTTAGCAGGTCGACCACAGCGATTACTTTGACTACCGCATTGAGTATCGCGCCCTTGCCCTGCGGCAAGTCAGCGCCAGTTCGCTGTGCGGTGTTGTCGGCCCTGACCAAGCCTTCAAGAACTTCGGTGCGGGCATTTTGGCTTGCAGCGCCGTCATACGCCACACGAAATTGCGTACCGCGCACGCCAACAAGCGATGTGGGCGTTTCAATCTGCAGAGGCGTTGCGCGTCGAGCCGTTTTGCTGGCCAGCGTATCCAGCGCGCCTCGTACCAGGCGAATCAAGCCTGAAAACGCGTTGCTGCTGGCGCTCGCCGCTGCGTCGCGCGTGGCGTAACTGCGGCTGGTGACAATTTCGGCCAGCGTGCTGGGTAGCAGCGTCACGCGGCTGCCGTCTGCCAGCTCGACCACTGCAGAGCTGTTGGCAGCAGTTTGCAGCTTTGCGCCTTCACCCACCGCAGCGCCTACGGCCACTGGCTGGCCGGCAAGCTGCACATCGCCAAAGGTGCTGACGACTTTGCCGTCTACCGGCTGCGATCTCATCAGCCGCGTTGGTATGTTGATGACCTGGCCAGGGCTGATTTGATTGGGGTTTTTCAAGCGGTTAAAACGCGCGACTTCCGGCCAATCTCTGGCGTTTTTTAACAAGTCAGCGGTTAGCACGATCAGCTTGTCTTGGGGCTTGACGGTGTAGGGCAGGCTGGCCTCTTGCAAGGCGGCTTGGGTTGCCGCTGCTGCGCCTGTAGTCTGCGCGTGAACGCTCAATACGCTCACAGCGGTCACACTAAAAGCTATTAAAACAGTAGCTGCTTGCGCCCGTATTAATTGGGCTAGAGTGCTATTTTCATAATATTTCACGGCAAATTCAATTAATTGGCTAATTCAGCCAGCGCAGCTTTCACTGCGCTTGATATTTGTCCCATGTCGGCTTTGCCAGCCAGTTTGGTCTTGACTGCCGCCATGACTTTTCCCATATCGCCTGGCCCGCTTGCGCCAACCTCTAGAACGATGGCTTTGACTTCCACCAGAACAGCATCAGCACTCAGGCGCGCGGGCAGGTACGTGGTGAGCACCACCAGTTCGGCGCTTTCAATGTCGGCCAGGTCCATGCGGGCGGCTTTGGTGAAAGCTTCAATCGAGTCTTTGCGCTGCTTGATGAGTTTGTCAACGATGGCAATCACCGCCACGTCATCAAGCACGATGCGCTCATCAACTTCTTTCTGCTTGATGGCGGCCAGCAGCAGGCGAATGGTACCAAGGCGCTGCGTGTCTTTGGCCCGCATGGCAGTTTTCATGTCGTCGGTGATTTGGTCTTTTAGCAGCATGGAGAACATCCCTTAGGCAATGGTGGCACTACAACAGGCAGATTATCTGGCCCTTCAAATGTACAAAAGCCCGCAGAGTGGAGTCTTGCGGGCTTTTAAGTGGTGGCTGAAAAAACGATTCAGAACAGTTTTTTCGGCAACTGCATGGAGCGGATGCGCTTGTAGTTGCGCTTGACCGCAGCAGCTTTTTTACGCTTGCGCTCAGCGGTTGGCTTTTCATAGAACTCGCGTGCGCGCAAGTCTGTGAGCAGACCAAGCTTTTCGATGGTGCGTTTGAAGCGGCGCAGCGCTACGTCAAATGGCTCGTTGTCTTTTACGCGAATAGTCGTCATTGTTCAAAAGGTCCAAAAAGTGTGCATCTTTAAGCTGGTGATTTGATCAGAATCTAGCCAGATGCGGGTTTGCTAGCAAAGCCTGCGAGTATACAACATGCCCCCACGTGCGCCCCGCTTTTTTGGCCTGCCTTTTTGAACATTAAGCCTGAAGATCAGTTAGCTGTATGACGAGCGAGCGGCCTAGTTAGCTGTATGACGAGCGAGCGGCCTGCCCGGGTGTTCTGCTGCGTGTCCCCTGACCTTCGGTTTCCCCTTGACCTCCGCAGAACACCCAGGCAGACCTCTCTTGGTCTTGTATCCAAGTGGCGCATAAACACCGCCTAGCAATGGGCATGGCGTGTCTGCCGCAGCGAAGTCAGGGAGGAGCTTAAAGGGCGGGGGACATGAGCGGAGGTAGATGCGCCGTGGCCGTTGCGGGTGAGAAATGCCGCACGTCAAACTTGCACTTGTTTGCCGATTGCTACCAACGCATTCCCACAAGCAAACCCGCTCGCCCAAGCCCACTGAAAGTTGTAGCCGCCGAGCCAGCCGGTTACGTCGACCACTTCAGCCGGTTACGTCGACCACTTCGCCAATAAAGAACAGTCCGGGCTGTTTTGATTCCATTGTTTGGGACGATAAATCGCGCGTATCCACCCCACCTGCGGTGACTTCGGCTTTTTTGTAGCCTTCACTGCCGGTGGGGGTCAGGCGCCAGTCTGCCAGGCGGTCGGCCAGATTCAGCAGCGCTTTGTCGGTGGCGTCAACGATGGGGCGCTGCAGGGCCGCATCCGTGCCCGCCCATGCGTCGGCCAGGCGGCTGGGTACTACGCCTGCCAGTTCGTTGGCAATCAGCTTTTTTGAGCTGCTTTTTGCGGCGAGCAGCGTCGCCGCCATGTCGATGCCGGGAGCCAAATTCACCCGAACACCTTGCCCGCTGCGCCAAAAGCTCGAAATTTGCAGTACCGCCGGACCGCTCAGGCCTTTGTGGGTGAAAAGCAAATCTTCGGCAAACACCACGGCTTTTTTTCGTTGTTTGGGTGTGGCGTCAACGTCGCCTGCCTCAATCAACACCGGCAGCGCCAGCCCGGCAAGTTGCGCAAACGGTGCCCAAGCCGCGCCGTCAAACGTCAGTGGCACCAACGCAGCGCGTGGTGCAACCATGCGCAAACCAAACTGCGCGGCAACGCGGTAGCCAAAATCAGTCGCGCCAATTGCTGGAATCGACAAGCCGCCGGTGGCAATGACCACCTGCGGCGTTTCAACCAGACCACGGTCAGTATCAATTTGATAGCTGCTTGCGCCCGTATTATTTGCGCCAGAGGCTGAAAACACTATATTTTTAACTCTACACGGCTGCCAGCGCGCAACATGACTTGCATCGCACTCAGCCAGCAGTACGTTGATGACGTCTTGTGCTGACGTGTTGCAAAACAACTGGCCTTTGTGTTTTTCATGAAAACTCACGCTGTGCTTTTGCAGCAGGGCAATGAAGTCTTGCGGTGAGTAGCCAGCCAGTGCCGAGCGGCAAAAATGCGGGTTGTCGCTTAAAAAGTTGGCGGGCGACACGTCGCGGTTGGTGAAGTTGCAGCGCCCACCGCCTGAAATGCGGATTTTCTCAGCAATTTTTTCACTGTGGTCAATCACCAGCACGCGCAAGCCACGCTGGCCCGCCACGCCAGCGCAAAACAGGCCAGCCGCGCCTGCACCGATGATGACAACGTCGAAATTATAGTTCAAATAAGCCTCTAGACCAATAAATATAGGCGCAAGCAGCTACTAAATATGTAGCGTGTGTAACGTTGCCGCAAATCTTATTTTAGAAGCCGCCGCCTTTGCTGATGTAACCTGAGGCCATGACAACGCAATTGAGTCCCGCCGACATTTCCCGGATCATTGAAATGGCCTGGGAAGACCGCACCACGTTTGAAGCGATTGAGCTGCAATTCGGGCTCAATGAATCGGCTGTTGTGGCCCTGATGCGCAGCGAGATGAAAGCTTCGTCGTTTCGCATGTGGCGCAAACGCATGGCTGGGCGGGTGACCAAACATGCTGCGCTGCGGCCGGCTGAGATGAACGACGGTGGGCCGCACATCGCGCGCCACCGCATACCGCAGAGATAGGGCATTTCTAGAAATTCATTTTTCGGGCGACCTGCCGCGTTGCGTGGTGCTCGGAATCCTCATGCACACAAGTGCATTCCGGTGTCCTGCGCTCCATGCGCCTTGCACTTCATCCCGAAAAGTTTAATTTCTAGAAACCCTCTGGTTCGTTTTCAGGCTTTCCTTTGCGCCGTGTAAGCATCGGTAGCAACAGCAGCCAAGCCTTGCAGCACATCACCCACCACAATCACGCTGGGGCTTGCCAGGTGCTCGCGTTCAATGGTGACGCGCATGCTGCCCAGCGTGCAAACCGCGTGGCGCTGCGTGAGCAGGCTGGCGTTTTGAATGATGGCCACGGGCGTGCTGGCGGCCAAGCCTGACAGCAATTCGTTTTGAATGTGTTGTGAGCTTGTGACGCCCATGTAGATGACCAGTGTGAGCTTGGCCTGCGCGGCGGTTGCTGCCAACAGTGCCCAATCGGTGCCAACATCGCCGGGTTTGGCGTGGCCAGTGACAAACACCACGCCGTGCGCATGGTCGCGGTGCGTGAGCGGCACGCCCAGCGAGGTCATTGCGGCCAGGCCAGCGGTGATGCCATTGATCACAGTCACTTCAACGCCAGCGGCGTGCAGCGCTTCAATTTCTTCACCGCCCCGGCCAAAAATAAACGGGTCGCCGCCTTTGAGGCGCACCACGTTGTCGCCCTCCCTGACCGCCATGACCATCAGCTTTTCAATAAAAGCCTGCGGCGTGGACTTGCAGCCGCCGCGCTTGCCAACATAGACGATGCGGGCGCTGGGGTTGGCAAACGCAACGATGTCAGGGTTCACCAGATCGTCAACAAACAGCACAGTTGCGGCTTGAATGGCTTTGAGCGCCTTCAATGTGAGCAATTCCGGGTCGCCCGGGCCGGCACCCACAAGGGTGCAGAGCCCTTTTGCCTGCAGGGCGTGGTCACCGGAATAAAGATGGCTTTTCATAATTGTTTGACGAGATGCAAGATGTGTTCCACCTGCATCGCAATGGATGCGGGTACCGGCTGGCTTCCCGCCATCACCGCCTGTATGTACGCCGCAGTGCTGGTTGCATCGGTGGTTTTGGGCAAGTCAGGCAGCATGCTGAGCGTGCCAGGTTGCGCTTCTTGCAGCAGTTGCCGCTGGCCATTGATAAAACCGTCCATTTGCGGCATGCGGCGCGCGTCGGCAACGACTTCGCCCTCTGTGCCGCGCAGCAGCAGGGCGTTGGCTTGCGTCAGCTCAAAGGTTTGCGCCATCGACAGCGCATATTCGGGGTGCGTGTAGCTGCTGACGACCAGCGACTTGCCATTTTGATTGCCGTTGTTGCCCATGTCGCAGGGGTTCATGATTTTGACCAGGCTGTGCGCCGGGTTGCGCAGACCCACCACGCGGCGCACATCCAGCAGGCGTTTCAGCGCTGGACACAAGACTTCGGTTGGCACGTAGGCGACGCGGCCAGATGCTATTGATTCAGGAGCTTCTTGCGCCCGTATGTCAAGGGCTAGAAGCACTTCTGATACAAAAACCCGGCTATTTTCAGTGGGTGTGCCGTGAATCAGTACGGCCAGGCCTTCACGCGCCAGCAGCATGGCAAGCAGGGGGGTGAGCAGCGGCAACTTGCGGGCGCCGTTGTAACTCGGCAGTACAACAGTGGTTGCTGCGCTCGTATTGCTTGAAGGAATGTGGTGTAAACGCTGGTGAACGGCATCCAAAAATCCCGCCATTTCCGCTGGCGTTTCGCCCTTGATGCGCATCGCCAGGCAAAACGCGCCGACTTCCAGGTCAGTAACGTTGCCATCAAGCACCTGGCCGAGTAAATCAGCGGCTTGTTCGCGGCCCAGTGGGCGGGCACCGTCCTTGCCGCGCCCGATTTCTTTAATGTAATGTCCTATCGTCATTGGGCACTTTTATAAATTCATTTTTCGGGCGCTTAGGTGCAAAAGAGGGCGTCGTTGGGCGGTACTCGCAATCCTCATGCACATAAATGCATTCCGGTGTGCTGCGGGCCAATCGCCTGGCACTTCATCCCCAAAATTTGAATTTACAGAAATGCCCACAACATAATTGTCGCCCAGCCCACATTACTTTCGCTCATAAGCTCAGACACACCGTTCAGGCAGCAGCGCCGTTCAGCGTTGCGCCAGTGTGCCTTTTTGCGACCACAGTTCCAGGAGGTCGTTTGACGCCTGAAAGCGAATGCCGTTGTCGCTCAAAATTTCTTCAGTGGCTGCCAGAAATTTTTGGTGCGGCAGCACAATCGATTCGCCCGCGCGCTGGTCAAACTTGATCACCACCAACTCTTCCTTCATGTCCCGCAGAATTTCCACCATGTGCTTGAGGCTGCGCACCGGCATGTCGTTGATGGAATACACGACCGAGCCAAATCGGTTGTCGTAACCCGACATCAGGCGGTGTGGGAAAAACGGTGCGCTCACCACCACCAGGTCTTGCCGGGAGCTGTCTTGCTCATCTGCCATGCGGGTAACCAGCGGCTGGGCGTTGAAGGCGTAGCTGTTCAGCGTACCGGCATTGGTACTCATGAAGCTGCGAAACTCCCATGTTGCGCGTGAAAAAACAATAGGGCCGTAAACAAAATACGATGGGTAGGCGCCATCTAAAGCGCTAACCAGTCGCGGCCTGCTGGCCGTCACCGGGACATCAATTTGCAGTGTTTTGCCGCCGCGCACCACGGTTAGCGGCACAGCGCCGTTTTTGACCGCTTTTTGCACGTGGTACTGGAATTGAACATTGACATCGTTGGTCAAACGCACAAAGCCCTGGTTGTCGAGTGCGGTGTTGCCGATGCGTGTGATGACGTCCCATTCTTTGAGCGGGTAGCTCGCATCAGGGGAGGCGGGGCGCTGCACCACCATGCCGCGTGCAGTGCTGTCTAGTTTTAAAAAGCTTCTAAGGGCGGGGTTTTCAAGCGTTTGCAAGTTGTCAAACATGGCAGGCTTGCCGTCGTATTTGCCGTCGGCAATGTCGCCTAAAAACAGCTCAACTTCTTCATTGGGAATGATGTAGCCGATGTTTTGTGCGCTACTTGCTGTTGCATATGCAACGCCAATCATTTTGTTTTCAGCAAACACTGGCCCGCCACTGTTTCCGGGGTTGATCGCCGCGTCAATCTGGATGCGCAGGCCACTCGTAGGGAAGTTGTACGAAACGAATTCAATACGCGAAACAATACCTTTGGTGATCGACAACGAGTTACCGCCCAACGGGTAGCCATAGGCGAGCACGGCGTCTTTGATTTCCGGGAGCACGCTGGCACGCACTGGCGGCTTGCGGGTGGCGAAAAAGCTCGGGTCTTCAAGCTCCAGCACGGCCAGGTCAATCCCCCGGGCAATCGCAACGACGCGCGCGGCCATTCGGTCGCCGCCTTCTTTGGCGCGAACCTCTACCCTGCTGGCGTAGTTGACCACGTGTGCGTTGGTCAAAATGCGGTTGCCTTCAATTACCACGCCCGAGCCAGTTGACTCGGTGGGCGCAGCTTTATTCCATGGCCGGTACAGGTCGGGCATGCGCGCCGTACTGAAGATGCGGACGACAGATCTCTCTAACTGCGCGGAGCTTTGAATGGGTGCGTCGCTTTGAGCCTGCGCCGCGAACACCGACGTCAATGCCAACGCGAGCCCCACAACGGCGCTGGAGGCGCGGCTGGCGCGGCAATGGACAAATGGGTTTTTCACGGTTGGACCTTAGGTACAAAATAAGCAGTTACGCAGATGGCTGCAGCTTACCAAAACACACTGAATTTGGTATGACGGCGCTGGCCAATTCCTGATAAATCACATTGGTAACAGCTGTATTTGTAGGTGTAGGGTGCCCGAAAATTCCGAGAGTTACGCGATTTGCCCGATTCGCGAACGTCGTGTGGCGGCCACAACCGTGGTGTGCCAGCGGGTGCACATTGACTTACCGCGTGTTTGCAATCGAGCGGGTGATTTGACTTCAGGAAGGCGCTGAACAACGCCCCGCCAGACCGTGCGAGCAGGTTGTCATTGCGCAGCTACGCCGCTGTTCAACAATTTTTGCGGGCTTGGTCTCAGCCTGAAGGCCGACGGCAGCGCCGACAAGACCGAGGGGTTTGCAGACGGCTGGCTCAATCCGCAAACGCGTCACTACAGCGGGCGTCCGGTGGACGTGGCCAATCTCCCCGATGGGTCGATTCTGGTGTCGAACGACTTTGCTGGTGCCATTTATCGCATCAGCTACACCGGCCAGTAGCGCCAGGTCATGGCATGAGCCAGCTGCCCAAAGCGCCTCATCTGGCTGGGCAAACCGCCATTCACACCGCTGAGCAGTTAAGAGCGTACTGAAGCGGCAAGCGCGCCAACGAAGTGATGGCCGTGATCGCCAAGCCACTGACCGACCAGAACATTGACGACCTGGCGGGCTGATACCCGTCGATTCAGACGACGGTCACTGAAAGGTGACTCACCGCTTGCTTGGTTTTTCCTCAGGCAATTTGCTGGATCGGAATCACCACGCGCGGCGCTGAAGTGTCCCGCGGTACAGCCCCACGCGCTGCACGCAGCTGGCGCTTCAGTTCTGGCACGCAAGAGCCGCAATTGGTGCCGCATTGCAATGCTGCCTGCAGCTGTGCAAACCGCTCTTCATCCGTCGCGCCATCAGGCGTGGCGGCCAGCTGCGCGTTGATGGCGTCGTCCGTCACATTCAGGCAAGTGCACACCACCTTGCCAGGTGTTTGCACAGCGACTGGCGCTTTTGCCCCGGGTGACAGCAGCAGCCGGCCATAGGTTTGCGCCGGTTGTTCGCCCTCAAGGACGGCTTTTATCCAGGCTTCAGCGCTGGTGTCACCCGCCAGTAAAAAGCCTGTCAGTTCAGCCTGGTCGCCGACGCGCGTCAGCTTGGCGGTGCGGCGCTGGCCGCGTTTTTTATCGGCGTAGTGCAGCACGTCGTGCGTGGTCAAGCCCAAGGCACGCTCAATTTGAACCAACAGTTCATCTGGCGGCACAACGTGCGCTGCGGCCCTGAAAAGTACGCCTTCACGTGCCTTGCTTTGGTCGCTAAGCGCCGTGTTGTTGGCAAACGGCACGCAGCTGGTAAAGGCAAACGCATGCATCAACGGCTTGAGCGCCTGGCGTGCGGCAAGCGTCTCGCCCGCAGGCAGCCAGGCCATGGCCAGCATGCTCCAGGGGAGTTCAGCCTTGAGAATCTTTACTGCTGTGTGTTTGAGCTCGGGCTGTTTCGAGTCCGGGCAATAACTGGAAGTAGTCAGTGCATTCACGCCCGCCAGTGGCTCGCCAATGCTGGACGATCCGCTTAAATATTCACTGCCCCAATGCATGGCAATAAACGCCTGGCTGACCGCGACTTCGGGCGACGATTGCAGCGCCACAACAATCGAGCCGCGTTTGGACGTGACATGCACCAGGTCGCCGTTTTTAAGCAGCCTGCGCGCCATGTCGTTGGCGTTCATTTGAATTGATGGCTCAGCCACATGGCCGAACAACCGGCCCAGAGTGCCAGTGCGGCTCATTCCGTGCCACTGGTCACGCAGGCGGCCCGTGGTCAGTGAAAACGGATAGCGTGCTGCACGCGGCTCGGCAACAGGCTGGTAGGCAGTGTTGATGAACCGTGCCTTGCCGTCTGGCGTGGGGAAGACACCGTCTTCATACAGGCGCGCTTTGCCGGTCGTTTCACCGGTCTTTAGCGGCCACTGCTGCGGGGCAGCGCCAAGCATGGCGTAGCTCATGCCGGTGATGTCGAGGTCGCGGCCACGGGTGGATTCGCGGTGTTCGTTCCAGATGGTTTCAACGCCGCTTTCCGGGTTGGCCAACGGGTAGGGAAAGAGGCTGGGTTTGCCCGCGTGCAAGATGCCTTCGAGCCGTTGCGCGAACTCAACTGCAATGGCCCAGTCATGGCGCGCCTGGCCCGGCGCTGGCACTGCCGCGCGCACACGGCTGATGCGGCGTTCGCTGTTGGTGACGGTGCCAATTTTTTCGCCCCAGGTGGTTGCGGGCAGTAGCAGGTCGGCGTAGTCGCACGTTGCAGCGGTGGCAAAGGCTTCTTGCACCACCACCAGCTCGGCCCGCTCCAATGCGCGGCGCACGGTAGCTTGGTCGGGCATCGACTGCGCCGGGTTGGTACACGCAATCCACAGCGCTTTGATTTCGCCATCTGCGGCGGCCTGAAACATCTCAACCGCCGACTTGCCTGGTTTGCTGGGTACATCCCGTCCAACAAGATCAAGGCCCCACAGCGCGGCAACTTCCGCGCGGTGTACAGCGTTGCCCATGTCGCGGTGACCACTCATTAAATTGGCCAGGCCGCCAACTTCTCGCCCACCCATTGCGTTGGGTTGGCCGGTGAGTGAGAACGGGCCAGCACCGGGTTTGCCAATCTGCCGCGTGGCCAAATGCAGATTGATCAAGGCCGCGTTTTTTGCGGTGCCGCTGCTCGATTGGTTCAGGCCCTGGCAATACAAACTGAGCGTGGCTTGGGATGTGGCAAACAGCTTCGCGGCGGTGAACAAATCTTCTTTTTTGATGCCGCAAGTTTCGGCCACCAGGTCGGGTGTGTAGTCACGCACTGTGGTTTTGAGTGCGTCAAAGCCGCTGGTGTGCGCTGAAATGTAAGCGTTGTCCAGCCAGCCTTCCCACAGCATAAGGTGCAGCATGCCGTTGAACAGGCTCACGTCGGTGCCGGGCTGGATTTGCAAATGCAGGTCTGAAAATTCGGCCGTATCGGTGCGGCGCGGGTCGACGGTAATTATTTTCAACTGCGGGTTGGCAGCTCTTGCGTCTTCAATCCTTCTGAACAAAATGGGATGGGCGTAGGCCGTATTGCTGCCAGCTATAAAAATGCACTGTGCGTGTGAAAGGTCGTCGTAGCAGGCGGGCGGCGCGTCGGCACCCAGTGTTTGCTTGTAGCCCGCCACAGCACTGCTCATGCAAAGGCGCGAATTGGTGTCGATGTTGTTGGTGCCGATCAGCCCTTTGGCGAGTTTGTTGAAGACGTAATAGTCTTCAGTGAGCAACTGGCCAGAGATGTAAAAACCAACTGCATCGTTCCCATGTTCGCGGATGATTTGCGCGAACGATTCGGCGGCAAAGCCTAGTGCGGTGTCCCAGCTTACGGGCTTGGGCGCTTCGTGGCGATGCTCACGGCGCAGGGGCTGCACCAGGCGGGTTTGGCGGGTGCTCGCGGCGCAGGGGCTGCACCAGGCGGGTTTGGCGGGTGATGTTGGCCGACGCGGTCAGTGCCAGCGTGGTGCCCTTGGTGCACAGCCGCCCGAAGTTTGCTGGGTGGCCGGGGTCGCCTTTGACGCCAGTGATCTGGTCACCGCTGGACTCAATAATTACTCCACAGCCTACACCGCAATAGGGACAGGTGGAGCGCGTTTCGCGCATCATCGAGTGCCTCTGCTGCGGTGTTCCACATTTATCGCAAAGCGATCCGCGACTGCAAGCGCGAGATCGCAATAGGGGGCAGGTGGATTTTGTCTCACGCATTGGCCATCTCTTTACCCGCGGGTCCAGCCACGGGCCGCTGGACATCCAGCGCCAGCGTGGCCAGTTCTTGCGCATCAAGATGCACCGCACCATCGATAAGATGAACCGCAAATTTTGGCGTGCAGCCTTCATCCGGCGCTTTTGCACAGCCGCCATTTAAATCAATCGTCCAGTTGTGCAGCGGGCAGGCCACGCTTTGCCCAAAAACGATGCCTTGGCTCAGTGGGCCGCCTTTGTGCGGGCAGCGGTCAAGCAGGGCGAATACTTCGTCCTTGTCATTGCGAAAAACCGCCACGTCTATGCCTTTGGTTCGCGTAACGCGGCGCGAGCCGAGCACGGGTATCTCGTCAACGAGGCAGATCTTTTTCCATTCGGTCATCGTGATTCTTTTTGCTATTATTTTAGGAGCTGTTTGCACCCGTATTTATTGGGCTGTGGCACTGTTTTGCATATATTTAGGCCGAAATGGCAGCAAATTGCCGGGTATCCACAGCAGCTTCCTGCAAGTCAAACCAGGGATCGGGCTCACCGTCGAGCGCAAACTGCAGGCGCTCCCACAGCGCTTTGCGGCCTTCGTGGTCTTCCAGGATTTTTTTCTTCACGTAGTCCAGTCCCACGCGGCTGACATAGTGCACCGTGCGCTCCAGGTACCAGCCTTCCTGGCGGTACAGCTCACAAAACGCACCGGTGTATTCCAGCACTTCAGCGGGCGTTTTCACTTTCACAAAAAAGTGCGCCACTTCGGTTTTGATACCGCCGTTGCCTGCAATGTACATTTCCCAGCCGCTGTCCACGCCAATCACCCCGACGTCTTTGATGCCTGCCTCAGCACAATTGCGCGGGCAGCCGCTGACAGCAAACTTCACCTTGTGCGGTGCGTACATGCGCCACATGGCGCGCTCTAAATCTTTGCCCATTTGGGTGGAATCTTGCGTGCCCATGCGGCACCACTCGCTGCCCACACAGGTTTTGACTGTTCGCAGCGCTTTGGCATACGCGTGGCCACTGGGCATACCAATGTCTTTCCACACGTTGACAAGGTCTTCTTTTTTGACGCCCAGCAAATCAATCCGCTGCCCGCCAGTGACCTTTACCGTCGGAATGTTGTACTTGTCGACCGCGTCTGCAATGCGCCGCAGCTCGCTGGAGTTGGTCTCGCCGCCCCACATGCGCGGAATCACGCTGTAGGTGCCGTCTTTCTGGATGTTGGCGTGGCTGCGCTCGTTGATGTAGCGGCTTTGGGGGTCGTCTTTGGCTTCTTTTGGCCAGGTGCTGGTGACGTAATAGTTCATTGCCGGGCGGCAGCTTGCGCAGCCGTTGGGAGTTTTCCAGTCCATGAATTTATACACGTCGCCGATGGTCAAAAGCTTGCGCTCGCGAATCGCGTCCCGCACCGCCTGGTGCCCGTGGTCGGTGCAGCTGCACATGGCTTTTAATTTGGGTGTGGCAGAGTAATCGCCACCCGCAGTGAACATCAAAATCTGCTCGACCAGCCCAGTGCACGAACCGCAGCCGCCACTGGCTTTGGTGTGTTTGCGCACTTCGTCCAACGTGAACAAACCCTTTTCACGAATGGCTTTGCAAATAGTGCCTTTGGTCACGCCGTTGCAGCCACACACTTCGGCGCTGTCTGGCAAGGCGCTCGCTTTGGTGTGGCCCTCATGGCCCGCGTCGCCAATACTCGACTCGCCAAACATCAGCTTGTCGCGAATATCGGCCACGCTGCGGCCATCGCGCAGCAGTTTGAAGTAGTAGCTGCCGTCAACGGTGTCGCCGTACAAACACGCGCCAATCAGCTTGTCGTCTTTGATCACCAGCTTTTTGTAAACGCCGCCAAACGGATCGCTCATGATGATCTCTTCTGAGCCAACTGAGCCCATGAATTCGCCTGCGCTAAACAAGTCAATGCCAGTGACTTTCAGCTTGGTGGAGGTCAGCGAGCCGGTGTAACGGCCAATGCCAAACTGGGCCAGGTGGTTGGCCGCCACTTTGGCTTGCTCAAACAATGGCGCCACCAGACCGTAGGCAATGCCCCGGTGCGCTGCGCATTCGCCAACCGAGTAAATACGTGCGTCGGTGGTGGTTTGCATGGTGTCATTCACCACGATGCCTTTGTTGCAGTGCAGGCGCATCGACTCGGCCAGCGCCGTGTTGGGGCGAATGCCCACCGCCATCACGACCAGGTCAGTTGCCAGCTCAGTGCCATCTTTGAACTTGATAGAGGTCACTCGTCCATCCGGCCCACCGACAAGTTCTTGCGTTTGTGCACCCATTAAAAACTTCAAACCGCGCGCCTCTAGCGACTTTTGCAGCAAGCCGCCAGCCACGCTGTCAAGCTGGCGCTCCATCAGCGTGGGCATCACGTGCACCACGCTTACGTCCATGCCGCGCAGCATCAGGCCGTTGGCGGCTTCCAGGCCCAGCAAGCCGCCGCCAATCACCACCGCGCGTTTGTATTTGCTTGACGCATCAATCATCGCGTTGGTATCCGCAATGTCGCGGTACGCAATCACGCCATCCAGGTCTTTACCCGGAATCGGCAAGATGAAAGGGTTGGAGCCGGTGCACATCAGCAGGCGGTCGTATTCGACCTCTATAAACCCACCCTTGCCGTCATCGGCGCGCACGATGCGTTTGACGCGATCAACTTCAATCACTTTTTTACCGGCGTGCAGTTTGATGTGGTTTTCGCTGTACCACTCGAAGCTGTTCAAAACAATTTCATCGAGCGTTTGCTCGCCCGCCAATACCGGGCTGAGCAGGATGCGGTTGTAGTTGGGGTGCGGCTCTGCGCCAAATACAGTGATGTCGTACAGGCTAGGTGCAACTTTAAGCAATTCTTCCAGCGTGCGTACGCCCGCCATGCCGTTGCCGACCATTACCAATTTAGATTTTTTCAATGTGGCGCTCCAGAAAAACCAGCACGAATAGCCCGTGCGTCTGGGTCTACGTTGCAAGCCTCGTGCCATCGCTGCTCGCTGCGTTGCCAGGTTTTTATTGCGTTGTTTTCGCTGTGATCAAGGCACGTGCACCAATGTCGAGCAGACGCATTGCATGAGCTGGTGCATGGCTTTGATGGATACCGGCTGCATCAATCCCGAAAAAATATTGCTGAAGACAGATGCTGCTTGAACAGACCCGCAAAAATCAGTCACCCGGGAAGCGCAGGACAGTCACCGCCAGCAAACCCATCAGCACCACAACCACCGGCATGAACAGTGCAAAACCGATGATTGTGTAAAGCTTTTTGTAGTGGCTTCCAAAAAGCCATTTGAGGCTGTGGTCCAACAAAATCCACGACAGCCAGAACACAAGTGGGTATAAAAGCAGGAAAAGTATTGCCATTCCAGGTACAGATTGCGCTCTGCAACTACCGATTGGTTTCAGCGCCTGAATTTTGTCGTCAGCAAAGCAAAATCAACCGCGCCCAACGTAGGGCATATTCGTTGCCATCACTGTGGCAAACAACACATTTGCACTGAGAGGAAGGCTGGCCATGGCCATAAACGTATCCGTCAATGCGCTCAAGTCCATACGCGGCTCTGCTTTGATGCTGCCATCTGCTTGCTGCACGCCACTTGCCATTTTTGCTGTCATGTCACTGGCAACGTTGCCGATGTCGAGCTGACCGACAGCAATGCCAAACGGCCGACCATCGAGCGCCGCAGATTTTGTGAGACCCGTGATGGCATGCTTGGTGGCGGTGTAGGCTATTGAGCCCGGCCGCGGTGTGTGGGCCGAAATCGACCCGTTGTTGATGATGCGGCCACCTTGCGGTGATTGGGCGCGCATCAATTTGAAGGCTTCACTCAGGCAAAAGAACGCGCCATTCAAATTCACGTCAACCGCCGCGCGCCAGTTGGCGGCAGACAGCCCATCAGGCGTGGAGGGCGCAGTAAAAACTCCGGCATTGTTAAACAGCAAGTCGAGCCTGCCAAAACGCGCGCCAATTGATGCAAACAGCTCGGCAACGGCGAAAACGCGCGCCAATTGCTGCAAACAGCTCGGCAACGGCGACTTCGCTCGAAACGTCGCACGGCATTGCCACCGCGTGTTCACCGATGTCGCCCGCCTCATCAATAGCTGCTTGAAGCACATTGGCGCGCCGCCCTGCAAACACAACGTGCCATCCACCGTTGAGCAGCGCGGTTGCACAGCCCTTGCCAATGCCGCTGCCAGCGCCGGTGACCAGCGCAATTTTTTTCGATGACATCGTCTTTTCCTGTTGTTCAAATTCACAAACCGTCGCACCGAGGTGGCGGATGCACAAGAGCTGAAGTATCTCTTGACGGCACTTTCGCCATAACCGGATGGCCATGCAATGAGGAAAGCGGTTTGGAGCGCTGCTGCGCACCAGTTTTGAGATTTCCGATACCCGGCTACAAGCCCCGGCATGCCACAGCATTTGCCTCGTGCAATATTATCATCAAAAATATTGCAAATGTAAGCTATAACCCACTGAAAGTCTGCGAAAGAAGCTATCATTAACGGAGCATACTGCTTGCCTTTACCAGCCATTGAAGCGTTGAGCTGTTCAACCGCTGGACACTCGCAAATGGCCAAGTGCTCTACCCCGTCAACTGGTCTGGTTACTTCTGCACTGGCGCGCCCACTTGGCGAGCAGGGTCGGCATCGGCGAACGCCGGATGCCTTTCGCATTCGGCCATGATGCGATTAATGTGGGGAATCTCAGCAACGTCTATCTTGAACACACGCATGACGACGATGATGCTGGCCAGGCAAATATCTGCCATGCCGGGAGCTTCACCGTGACAAAACGTGCCTGTGTCTTTCTCGCTGGCCAGTCGCGCTTCAAAAGCTTGCAGGCCGACTGTAAACCAGTTGATTTGCCACGCTCGCCAAGCTGCATCGTCAAAATCAGCGTTGGTCACCAGGTATTTTTTGATGCGTCCAGTGACCAGTGGGTGGGTATCGGCCGTCAGCATGGCGCCCAGCGAGCGAACGCGTGCACGGCCATACAAATCGCTGGGCAGTATTGAAGGCTTTGGGCAGGCTTCTTCCAAAAATTCGAGGATGGCGCTTGACTGGGTCATTGGTGCGTGGGATGCGCTGGCATCGTTGTCAACCATCGCTGGAATCGCGCCCAGCGGGTTAATCTTTAAAAACTCGGCGCTGCGGTTCTCCCCAGAGTCCAGGTTGACGTTTTTTTCATGTGCCTGTATGCCCTTCAAATTCAGTGCCACCCGAACCCGGTAGGTGGCCGACGTACGCCAAAAAGCGTACAAATCAAAGCGTGGTTCAGGTGTCATGGTGATCCTTTAAGGTGGTTGTTTACTCTGCGGCGCTTGTTGTTCGCGCGGCTTTGAAGCCTTGCGTACCGGGCTAAGCGTAGCGCTGAATGCACGCGTAAACACCGTGCCTGTGTTTCAAAATGAGAATCAATTTTTCTTGAGTTTGTTTTTGGGTATTTGCACGGTTGTGCATGCTGGTCAATCCATCAATCAGGTCAATCGCGATAAGTGTCGCAATTTTTAATCCCACAGGAGCAAGCAATGAAGCAAGGCATGAACAGCGAAGCGGATGCGGTGCTACAAGGCACTGTAGATAGAGAAAACGGCGTACCCGGGGTGGTTGCCATGACAACCAACCGCAGCGGTAACATTTACGAAGGTGCTTTTGGCAAGCGCGATTCAAGCCAGTCAGCCGCCATGACCACAGACACCGTGATGGCGATTTTTTCTTGTACAAAAGCCGTGACAGACGTCGCAGTAATGCAGCTGGTAGAGAAGGAAAAATTGGCCTGCACGATGCTGCCAAAAAGTATGTGCCGGAGATTGCCGACATGATGGTGCTGGATGGGTTTGACGCACAAGGCGCGCCCAGCGTCAGGCCACCAAAGTCGGATATCACTGTGAGTCAGTTGTTGTTGCACACCGCCGGTTTCGCCTACGACTTTTTTAACCATGACTTGTTCAGATATGGCGCTGCGAAAAATGTTCCCAGCTAGTGAGCGCCAGCATGGCTTCCATGAGGTCGGTACTGATACATGACCCCGGAACCGCGTGGGAATACGGCAGCAACATTGACTGGGTTGGCAGGGTGGTGGAAGCCGTGCGCGGCAAGCGCTTGGGCGAAGTCATGCAAGAGCGGATATTTAACCCGCTGGGCATGAGCGACTCCGGTTTTGCCATGTCGCAATCCATGCGTGCCCGCCGCGCTTCAATGCATGCGCGCAGCCCTGAAGGCGGTATGAGCGCGATGTCAGACTTTGAACTGACGCAAGAGCCTGAGCAGCACATGGGTGGTCACGGCTTGTACGCAACGATTGGCGACTACATGAAGTTTGTGCGCATGGCGCTCAACGACGGTACAGGGCCCGATGGCGCTCGCGTTCTGAAATCCGAAACGATAGATCAGATGACGGTCAACTCGCTGGGCGACATGAAGATCAAAATGCTACCGGGTGCGATTCCAAGTTTGTCCAACGATGCAGAATTTTTCCCGGGAATGCCGAAATCTTGGGGCTACACCTGAATGATTAACGACCAGCAAGCACCCACCGGCAGGCCCGCAGGTGCAGTGGCTTGGGCGGGCCTTGCTAATTTGTACTACTGGATTGACCGCAAAAACCAGGTGGGCGGAATGTGGGGCACGCAAATTTTGCCGTTTGTAGACGGCGTGTCGGTTCCAGGCTATCTGGTCTTTGAAAAAGTGGTGTACGACCACCTGGATTGAACAGGTGCATCAGAGGCGCGAGCCGAAGCTGTGTTGCATCTTTGAGGCGCATCTTTGAGGTGCAGCCACCATGCGCGCCAGCCGCTTGACCGAGTGCTTGCCATCACGCAGTCATCTTCTCCACATGCGCCTGGCGCGTGTACAAAAAGTCGATCACGGCTTTGCGGTAGCCGAGGTACTGCGTGCTTTCGGCCAGCGCCACCCGGTTGCGTGGGCGGGGCAGGTCGATGCTCAATACCTCGCCAATCGTGGCCGACGGCCCGTTTGTCATCATCACGATTCGGTCGCTGAGCAGCACGGCTTCATCGACATCGTGCGTCACCATCACCACAGTGCTTTGGGTTTTATGCACGATGGCCAGCAGCTCATCTTGCAGCTTGGCGCGAGTCAGTGCGTCCAGCGCGCCAAACGGTTCGTCCAGCAGCAACACTTTGGGCTCCATTGACAATGCGCGCGCAATGCCCACACGCTGCTTCATGCCGCCTGAAATTTCACCTGGGCGTTTTTGGGCTGCTGCCGTCAAGCCGACCATGGCAAGCACCGCATCGGTGCGTGCCTTGAGCTGGGCCTTGTTTTCTGTAGCGCTAAAGACCCGCTCAACTGCCAGGTACACGTTTTCAAAACATGTCAGCCACGGCAGCAGGGAATGGTTTTGGAACACCACGGCACGCTCAGGCCCGGGCCCGGCAATTTCGCGGTTGGCGCAAAGCAGGATGCCCTGCGTCGGCGTTGTCAGTCCAGCAATGAGGTTAAGCAGCGTCGATTTGCCGCACCCCGAGTGGCCAATCAGGGCTACAAATTCGCCTTTGGCAACTGTCAAATTAATGTTTTTTAGCGCGCAGAATGGCCCTTTTTTGGTCTTGAAGGTTTGTTCAACATTCTGGATTTCGATGTACTTGGTGCTTAAGGAGTCACTCATGATTTCACCTCTTCAAAAGTAAAGGCTGTGGCCAGCTTGATGAGCGCAAACTCCAGCATTAAACCGACAATCCCGATGACGAAAATCGCGATGATGATGTTTTTGACGTTCAGGTTGTTCCACTCGTCCCAGACCCAAAATCCAATGCCCACGCCGCCCGTCAGCATCTCCGCCGCCACAATGACCAGCCAGGCGGTACCCACTGCGAGTCGCACCCCGGTCAGCATGTAGGGCAACACGGCTGGAAACAGGATTTTGGTGATGATTTTCCACTCGCTTAAATTCAGCACCCGCGCCACGTTCATGTAGTCTTGCGGTACGCGCTGCACGCCAACTGCAGTGTTGATGATCATGGGCCAGATCGAGCAGATAAAAATGGTCCAGATGGCGGCCGGGTTGGCACCTTTAAAAACCAGCAAACCAATTGGCAGCCACGCCAGCGGCGACACGGGGCGGAGCAGGCTGATGAGCGGGTTAAACATGCTGCTTAAAAATTTGAAGCGGCCAATCATGAAGCCCACCGGAATACCTACCAACGCAGCCAGTCCAAAGCCGAGCGCTACCCGCTTCAGGGATGACAAGATGTTCCAGCCGATACCCTGATCGTTAGGGCCCTTGCTGTAGAACGGGTCGCTGAAAATAGTGACCGCCTGCGCGAAGGTCGCACCGGGCGAAGGGATGCTGCCCTTGGTGGTGATGGAGACCGCCATCCACAGCAAAACCAGCAGCCCAAAACCGAGCAGCGGCGGCATGATACCCAGCCACAGCAAGGACATATCTCGTGGCTGTTTGAAAGCCGCCACCGGCGTCATACGGGCACGCAGCACAAGCGTTTGAAAGCCGCCACCGGCGTCATACGGGTGGGTGTTTCAGCATCTTTTAGAGTGGTGGTGCCTGTTTGATGGGCGCGAGCAGCTCCTGAATCTGTAGCAGTGGAGCTATTCAAGTCATTGACCTCATGAAAAACAGCAGCAACCATGGTGTGCTCCTTTGGTTTGAGTGAAATCAGGCTTTGACTTTGAAGCTGTCGGCGTACTTGGCCGGGTCTTTGCCGTCCCAGACCACGCCGTCCATCAGCTTGCTGCTGCGCATCATTTCTTTGGGGACGCTGATTTTCGCAGCAGTCGCAGCTTGCTTGTAGATGTCGATCTGGCTGATCTGCTTGGCCACAGCAAGGTAGTCTGGATGGTCTTTCAAGATGCCCCAGCGCTTGTGCTGCGTGAGGAACCACATGCCGTCAGACAGATACGGGAAGTTCACAAAACCGTCGCCTGAGAACTTCATGAAGTTCGGGTCATCCCAGGTTTTGCCCAGGCCGTTCTGGTATCGGCCCAAAATGCGCTGGTTGATGGCGTCGACGCTGGTGTTGACGTAGCTCTTGTCGGCAATGGTTTCGGCCATTTTGGTTTTGTTGGACAGGCCTGCGTCAATCCATTTGCCAGCTTCCAGAATTGCGGCCGTCACGGCGCGGCAGGTGTTGGGGTTTTTCTTGGCAAAGTCACCGGTGGTGGCCAGCACCTTTTCGGGGTGGTCCTTCCAGATGTCTTGCGTGGTTTGAGCTGTCACGCCAATGCCATCAATGATGGCGCGGTGGTTCCACGGCTCGCCGACGCAGTAGCCGTCCATGTTGCCAACGCGCATGTTGGCAACCATTTGCGGTGGCGGCACGGTGATAACTTTGGCATCCTTCATCGGATTGATGCCGTTGGCTGCCAGCCAGTAGTACAGCCACATGGCGTGCGTGCCAGTGGGGAAGGTTTGCGCAAACGTGTATTCACGTTTGTCAGTGGCCATCAGCTTGGCAAGTGACGGGCCGTCAATTGCGCCTTTGTCAGCCAGCTTTTTACTAAGCGTGATGGCCTGGCCGTTGTGGTTCAGCGTCATCAGCACGGCCATGTCTTTTTTGGCACCGCCTGCACCCAAATGCACGCCGTAGGCTTGGCCCAGCAGCATGTGCGTCATGTCGTTTTCGCCTGCCATGACTTTGTCGCGGATGCTGGCCCAGCTGGCTTCTTTGCTGGGCACGATAGTCACGCCGTATTTTTTGTCAATGCCCAGCACCGACGCCATGACGATGCTGGCGCAATCGGTCAAAGGAATAAAGCCAACTTTGACCTCTTTTTTTTCTGGTGCGTCTGAGCCCTGGGCATACACGGCAGCGCGCAGTGCAGGGCTGATTCCTGCAACAACAACAGTTGCTGCTTGCAGCACGGTGCGGCGCCCCAACAAGGCGCCTGTTGGTTTGATCTGATGGGACATGTGGGCACTCCGGGTCAGGTGAAATAACAACTTGATCATCACAGCGATCAACAGGAGCACGCGCGTGATACGTGTTGCCGTGCTGAATCGCTGTCATATGTTCAGGCAGCAGCATTCTTTATGCGTGCGATGCCAGTTGATTCAACCTTGCAAAAGCCGTGCCATGCTTTTGCTTGCTGGAAATTTATAAAAAAATTTAATTAACGAGAGTGCCAGACAAAGCCATCGGGCAAGTGGGCCACTGCCAAGAGCCAACTGCGAGTCCCTGACAGCATTCAATTGATCGCAACTGCGATATCTAAAACGCAAAACAGGTGCAGCGCACAAACTTTGTGCGCTGCACCATTTGCAAACCTATCGCTGCTGAAACAAGACCAGTCGGGTTTCGCGGCTCTGATCGCCACGGGTTGCCGTGATGTTGGCTTCAAAGCGCGCACCCGGCACCGGTATTTGCGGCTGGAAGGTGAACATAAAATTACCCTGGGCGTCTGAACGAATAGATTGATTAAAGATCTGCTGATTGATACCGAAGATGCCAGCTATCGCGGCAATCGCCTGTACCTGCACATCCACCTTTGCATCGGGAGCGGTGCGGCCGCGCACCTCAACAGCGCCGCTTGGTACCTGCGCATTGTTGGCATGGCTGGTGATGGTTAGCGGGAGCTGCGTGGCCACCGCTGCTGGCGCTTGCGCGCCGGCGACGACAAAACTCCAGTTTTGTCTGACAGCATTTCCAGAGTTGTCTGACGCGGTCACTTCAACCGGGTAATTTCCAGCGCGCAAGTCGCCACGCCATGTCAAAAACTGCGCAGTGATGCTGGCGTTGCGCGTTTGATCCTGGCCACCAATCATCAATTTGACGGTTTTAGGATCCACACCAACACCACCCATGTCGTCAAACGTTGCCGACACTGAAACAGGATTGCCCGTAACGACTTCATTGTTTTTGGGTGCCAGATTTTTGACAGTTGGCGGGCGAGCGTCCGCCAGCAATGCCTGATTTAGTCTGGAACGCGATACCTGCCCGTTTGCCTCAAGTGCCATCGTGATGTTGAGCGAAGCTGGGAAGTTGTCATTGCGTCGAATGGTGTAGCCGCCCTCATACCGGCCCGGCCGGACTTCTGGCATCGCCACATCACGAACAATGCCATCAATCGTCAGCAATGCCCGTCCGCCCGGTGTGCCAACAGCGTTAAAGCGCAGCTCGGCACCCGGCTCAATCTTGGCAATTGGCGTCACGCCAAAACGCTCAATCACTGGCAATGCTGCTGCGGGCTGCGGCGCGGGTGTTGGCGGTGCTGCTACCGGTGCTGCCGGTGCTGCCGTTGCCGCCAGCGCCTGAGTGGCAACACTGGTCATTCCGCGAAGCCGAAGTGTTGCGCGAGCTGTTGGTTGTGCGCCCAACTTATCACGGCGACTTACTGTGTAAGAGCCTTCGTAAATACCCTGACTGACTTCACGCATCACGATGTTTTTGTTAACCCCGGTAACGCGCACGCTTGCCTGGCCTCTGGGAGTGCCTTCCAGCGAAAACTCAATGTCGCTGCCAGGTGTTAGCGGCGCAGTTGAATCAACGGTAAACGAGTCAATTTGCGGTGCGACTTTGTTACGCGATTGGGCGTTTGCCAGGTGCGGCAGCGTTGCCATGAACCCAACGGCAATCGCGGGTATTAGCAGCTTTAAAACAGCTTTAAAAATTTTCATAAGGAAACCACCTTGTAATTGTTTAGCGACGTAATATTTGTATCGCAATTCATGTTGAAAGCTTGTAGGTAACCGCCGACAACCTTTACGAGTACCTAGCTAATATGTCGGTTGTCGGTTTTTGACTGTCGGTTGTAAATTGTCACTGCTTGGTTGTTGCAAGTTAAATGAATAACCACCAATACCGCTTGATGTAACGGCTCAGAACGCTGTCGGTTGACGCAAAATATTTTGGCAACCAGAAAATATTTAAGGCGCTTTGCTGAAATGCCATGTGTGTTGTCGCACTTGAATTCGCGGGTGTATTCAAGTCAAACCTTACACTCGAGCCATGATTATTTTGGGTTTTGAATCAAGCTGCGATGAAACAGGCGTGGCATTGGTAGACGCATCAGGCGCCGGCATTCCCAAGCTGCTGGCGCACGCGCTGCACAGTCAAATCGTCATGCACCAGGCTTATGGCGGTGTGGTGCCCGAGTTGGCCAGCCGCGATCACATTCAGCGCGTCTTGCCGCTGGCGACCGAGGTCATGCACGGTGCCAACCTTACTCTAAAAGATGTCGATGTGGTGGCTTACACCCGAGGACCTGGTTTGGCTGGCGCGCTGCTGGTGGGCGCAGGCGCGGCCTGTGCTATAGCGGCGGCACTGGGCAAGCCGGTGATGGGCGTGCACCACCTGGAAGGCCATTTACTGTCGCCGTTTTTAAGCGCAGACCCACCTCAATTTCCATTTGTTGCGCTACTGGTGTCGGGTGGCCACACCCAACTGATGCGGGTCGACCGGGTCGGCAGTTATGCATTGCTGGGTGAAAGCATCGACGACGCTGCGGGGGAAGCGTTTGATAAATCGGCCAAGCTGCTGGGGTTGCCGTATCCGGGGGGGCCGCATTTAGCGAAGTTGGCTGAAGCCGGCGACGGTACGGCGTTCAAATTGCCGCGCCCGCTGCTGCACAGTGGCAATCTGGACTTTTCCTTTGCAGGCTTGAAGACTGCGGTGCTGACGCAGGCTAAAAAACTGGGCGACGGCCTTGAAAACCGCAAAGCTGACCTGGCTGCATCGACACAGGCAGCCATCGTCGATGTGCTGGTTAAAAAATCAATGACAGCAATGGCGCAAACCGGATTGTCCCGCCTGGTGGTGGCAGGCGGCGTAGGCGCGAATGCGTTGCTGCGCAGCGAGCTCAATGCGGTTTGTGCCAAGCGCGCTATTCGCGTCCATTACCCTGAGCTGCACTTGTGTACCGACAACGGCGCGATGATTGCGCTGGCTTCAGGTATGCGGCTGCAAGCCGGGCTAGAGAGCTTGCAAGGTGGCTACACTTTCGACGTTTTGCCGCGCTGGAGTTTGGCTGAAATCAGTCAAAAATAGCGCTAAATACACATCTTTTGTGCTTATAGCCCAGTAAAATCGGGCGCAAGCAGCTCCTAAATTAATAGTAAAAATTTGATGTTCAAAACTCTTAAAAATCTTCTGTTGGCATTTGGTTTGGCTGCCTCGCTGTCCGCGGTTGCCCAAACTGCGCCGATCAAAGTCGCACTGATTGAAAGCATGTCCGGCCCGTTTGCCAACACTGGCGAGGCGGTTTTTCGCAATCTGGTTTGGGCCACTGAGCGCGTGAACGCGCGCGGCGGTGTGAAGCTGCCGGGCGGCTCGCGCAATCTGGTGATAGAACGTTATGACAGCAAGGGCCAGAACGAAGAGGCGCTGAGTGCACTGCGTGCGGCGATTGACGACGGCGTAACAGTGATTGCGCAAGGCAACTCCTCGGCCACAGCGGCGGTATTGATTGATGCGATCAACAAACACAACGAGCGTGAGCCCAGCAAGCGGGTGCTGTTTTTGAATTACTCGGCAGTTGATCCAGCTCTGACGAATGAAAAATGCAGCTACTGGCACTTCAGGTTTGACGCCCATGCCGACATGCGCATGACGGCGCTGATGGATGTGTTTATAGATGACAAAAACATCAAAAGCATTTACCTGATCGGCCAGGACTACAGCTTTGGCCAGTCGGTACTGAAAGAAGCGCGCAGGCAGATCACTGCCCAACGATCAGACGTGCAAATCGTCGGCGACGAGTTGCATCCGCTGGGCCGCGTCAAAGACTTTATTCCTTACGCCGCCAAAATCAAGGCCAGCGGTGCGCAAGCGGTGTTGACGGGCAATTGGGGCAATGACCTGACGCTGCTGATCAAGGCCGCCAAAGATGTTGGATTTGATGGCAAGTTCTACACCTTTTACGGCAACGCACTGGGTGCACCTGCCGCGATGGGTGAGGCGGGTGTGGGTAAAGTGATTGCGGTGGCGGAGTGGTTCCCGAACGCTGCGGGAACGCCGTCAGAAGCTTTTTACCAGTCGTTTCGCCAGCGCTTTCCCTTGGCCAAGGACGATTACGTTCACATGCGGATGCAAATGGTAATCGAGGCGCTGGCGCAGAGTATTGAAAAGGCTGGGTCGATTGAAGCGGCGGATGCAAATGGTAATCGATGCGCTGGCGCAGAGTATTGAAAAGGCTGGGTCGATTGAAGCGGGCGCAGTGGCGGCACAGATGGAAAAAGCCGTGGTCACGATGGCCGGACAAACGGGAGCGATGCGGGCCAGTGACCACCAATTTCAGCAGCCATTGCTCGTCGCACAAATGGGCAAGCTCGGCGATGCGGGCGTCAAGTTTGACGTGGAAGGCTCGGGGTTTGGCTTTCGGGTGATCAAAACGATTGCCAGCGACAGGGCGGCGATGCCGACGACTTGCAAGATGGTTCGACCCTAGGACTCCAACATGCGTCAAGCCGTTTTAAACCTCGAAGAATCCATGATCCGTCAGGTCGCCAACGCGGGCATGGGACGCAGTGATGTGCTGAAGTTTTGGTTTGGCGAAAGTGATGAGGTCACGCCTCCATTCGTTCGTGATGCCGCCGCGCAGTCGCTGCAAAACGGCGAGACTTTTTATGCGCAGAACCTCGGCCTGCCAGAGCTGCGGGCAGCCATTGCCAATTATTCCACTGGCCTGCGTACTGTTGGTGCGCCGCCCATAGGCGCTGACCGTGTCGCGGTAACCGCTGGCGGCGTAAATGCGCTGATGGTGGCCGTGCAGGCGCTGGTGGACAGCGGTGACGAGGTCGTGGTCATCACGCCGGTTTGGCCCAACCTGACTGGGCAGCCCGCCATCCTGGGGGCGGTGGTCAAGTCGGTGAGCTTGAAACCCGTCGCTGGCCAATGGCAACTTGACATCAATGAGCTGTTGGCTGCGGTGACTTCCACCACAAAACTGCTGGTCATCAACGCGCCAAACAACCCTACTGGCTGGACGCTGGATAGAAGCGAACAAGAATTAATTTTGGCGCATTGCCGCAAAACGGGCACGTGGATCTTGGCGGACGAGGTCTATGAGCGCCTGTACTATGAACCGACACCCAACGGTTGTGCCCCAAGCTTTCTGGATGTTTCTGCAATTGATGACCGTTTGATTGTCGTCAACAGCTTTTCAAAAAGCTTTTTAATGACCGGCTGGCGCTTGGGCTGGCTCGTCATGCCGCCCGCCATGACGGCACAGGTCGGCAAATTGCTCGAATACAACACGTCGTGCTCGCCAGTGTTTATCCAAAAAGCGGGTTTGGTGGCCATCGAGCGCGCGCTGGACATCACGCCCCGCATGGTTGCCCACCTGAAAACCTGCCGCGACACGCTGGTGCCGCTGCTTGGAGCCGTTCCCGGGGTGCAGGTTGCGCCTGCCAAGGGCGGCATGTACGCGTTTTTCAGATTGCAAGACCAATCGAAGTACACAGATTCTTTGCACGTTGCCAAGCGCCTGGTGCATGAGGCGGGTTTGGGTTTGGCGCCAGGCAATGCATTTATGGTCAACCCTGGCCCAGATTCTCAAGGCTGGCTGCGCTGGTGCTTTGCCAGCCAGGACGTCAGTCGTTTGGGCCAGGGTGTTGCCCGACTGGAACGATGGCTTGGGCTATAATTCGAGGCTTCGTTAGACATTTCGCCCAGCGAACCACGACGGTAACGGCTGATTCATTTATTGAAAAAGCTGTACCGTTCGCATGTAGCACCCAAGAGCACCCAAGTGCAGAGAGACCTTTTATGATCGCAAAATCAATCAAGGCTGAAATTGTTCAGTCAAACGCACGCGCTCCCGGTGACACCGGTAGCCCGGAAGTTCAAGTCGGTTTGCTGACTGGCCGCATCAACGAACTGACGCCTCACTTTAAAACCCACGCCAAAGACCATCATGGTCGCCGTGGTTTGCTGCGCATGGTCAGTCGCCGCCGCAAGCTGCTGGACTATTTGAAGTCCAAAGACGCTGCCCGCTACACCGCTCTGATCGCCAAGCTTGGTCTGCGCAAGTAATCGTTAAATTTATTGAAAACGCCTGAGTTAGTTGCCTAGCTCAGGCGTTTTTTACTTTAAAACATTCGGGAAAGCGGCAAAAAGGGTTCGCGCTGTGTCATTCCAGCAAATTCACTGCTCAAAACATGTGGCTTTTGACAGGTATTTTTTGGAATGGCATCGTTCTCATTAGCCACAGTTCCGGGCCCTGCACACTGCCTCAAGTGTGTTGAATCTCTGGAGATAGAACATGAGCATTTTCAACAAAGTCAGCAAAACCTTCCAATGGGGCCAGCACACGGTCACGATGGAAACCGGTGAAATCGCACGCCAATCGGGCGGCGCAGTCATGCTGGACATGGACGGCACGGTAGTTTTGGCCACTGTGGTTGCAAAAACGTCGGCTAAGCCGGGTCAGGATTTCTTCCCGTTGACGGTTGATTATTTGGAAAAAACGTACGCCGCCGGCCGCATTCCAGGCAGCTTTTTCAAGCGCGAAGGCCGCCCCAGCGAATTTGAAACTCTGACATCACGCCTGATTGACCGTCCGATTCGCCCGCTGTTCCCAGAAGGTTTTCTAAACGAAGTTCAGGTGGTGATTCATGTGTTGTCACTCAACCCTGAAGTTGAAGGCGACATCCCTGCGCTGATTGCGTCGAGTGCGGCGCTGGCAATTTCTGGCATTCCATTCAACGGCCCCATCGGCGCTGCGCGCGTGGCTTACATTGACGGCCAGTACGTGCTGAATCCGGGCAAAACCCAGCTCAAAGATTCAAAAATGGATCTGGTTGTAGCCGGTACCGAAGCCGCTGTGCTGATGGTCGAGTCTGAAGCCCAGCAACTGAGCGAAGAAATCATGCTCGCCGCAATTGTTTACGGCCATGAGCAGGGCAATATCGCCATCAACGCGATTCACGACTTGGTTCGTGATGCAGGCAAACCAGTCTGGGACTGGAAAGCCCCCGCCAAAGACGAGCCCTTGATTGCCAAGGTTGGCGTGCTGGCTGAAGAAAAAATGCGCGCTGCTTACCAGATTCGCAACAAGCAAGCCCGCACACAGGCTACGCGTGAAGTCACCACGTTGACCAAAGCCGCACTCAAAACTGACGGTGTTGAATTTGACAGCGTAGCGGTCGAGAGCATGCTGTTTGACATCGAGGCAAAA
>ENA-OBIT01000110-OBIT01000110.1-metagenomes-genome-assembly--contig:-NODE-110-length-34332-cov-4.30583_pt1 | contig 34332 bp, 31 predicted proteins | sample MGYA00153386_OBIT01 | MGnify analysis MGYA00153386
CGGCTCGCCTCAGGCATCGACTTCGAATCGGTATAGCCCATCATGCGCTGCGCGACCAGCTTGGCGTCGAGCCCGGCCAGCTCGGCCAGCGCGCGCTGCACCAGCAGCTTGCTGACGCCGACCCGAAAGCCGCCGCCGACCAACTTGGTGAGCAGGAAGCGGCCGGTGCCGTCGAGCTCGTCCCACCAGGCCGAGATGCGCTCGGCCTGCCGCGTCGGATCCGATCCGCGCAGCGGCAGCAGCCGCTCTTCCATCCACTGCGCCAGCCCGAGGTCGCTGTGATCGCGCGCCGGTGGCAACACGTGGGCGATGGTTTCGGCCAGGTCGCCGACCGCTTGGTAACACTCTTCGAAGATCCATGGCGACAACCCGGCGCGCTGGCACGCCAGTGCGCGCAACACCGCAATCGACAGCCCCTGGCGCGGTTTGCCGCCGGCCAGGAAGTAGACCGCCCAGGCGGCGTCGGCCGCGCTGGCGTTGGCGAAATAGCGCTTGAGCGCATCGACCTTGGCGCCGGTGGCGGTGCTGGCGTCGAGCTCGTTGTAGAGACGGCCGAAGCGCTTCATGGCCGCGTTGACGCGTCCGTCGACGCCACGATCGGCGCCGTGGTCGCCCGATCGGCCGAGGCGTCGGTCGGCAAATCGACATGCACATCGATCTGCATGTCGATTTGCACGTCGGTTCGCGCATCGGTTTGCGCATCGGTTGGCGCGTCGGTTCGCGTCCCGGTTCGCGCGTCGATCGACGCCTCGGTCGCGCCATCCTTGTCGGCTGCCGGCACGGCCTCGGGCTCCTCGTCGCCGTATTCGGTGCGGAACGCGCCGGCCTGCAGACCTTGCTCGGCCAGCCAGCGCACCATCACGGCCTCGTAGCCGTGCGTGACGATCACGCGCTGCGCGCCGGTGGCAGCGATGGCGCGCTGCAGCCCCGGCCAGTCGGCGTGGTCCGACAGCACGAAGCCACGGTCGACGCTGCGGCGGCGGCGCGCCCCGCGCAACTGCATCCAGCCGCTGGCGAAAGCGTCGCTGTGCTCGCCGAAACGTTTGAGCCAGGCGCTGCCCTGCACGGACGGCGGCGCAATCACCAGCGCGCGCTTCAGGCTGGCCTTGTCGGGCACCTCGCTGACCAGATTCGTGTCGGGCAACGAAACGCCGGCGGTGCGGTAAGCGCGGTTCAGCGGCTCGACCGCGCCGTGCACCACGATCGGCCCGATGCGGCTGTCGACGCCGGCCAGGATGCGCTGCGCCTTGCCGAAGCTGTAGGCCATCAACACGCTGGCGCGGCCGGCCTCGGCGTTGGCGCGCCACCACTGGTCGATGTCGTCGAAGACCTCGCGCTGCGGTCGCCAGCGGTAGATCGGCAGGCCGAAGGTGCTTTCGGTGATGAAGCAATCGCAGCGCACCGGCTCGAAGGCGTCGCAGGTGCGGTTGTGCTCGCGCGGATCGTCGGCGGCGCCGGCCACGTAGTAGTCGCCCGAGGCGACCCAGACCCGGCCCGCGTGCTCGAGCCGCACCTGCGCCGAGCCGAGCACGTGGCCGGCCGGGTGCAGGCTGATGCGCACGCCGAAATGGTCGACCACCTCACCGTAGCGCAAGCCCTGCAGCGTGATGTCGCCCAGGCGTGCGCGCAGCACGTCTTGCGACACGGCGGCGGCCAGGTAATGCGCACTGCCGCGCCGCGCGTGGTCGGCGTGCGCATGCGTCAGCACGGCGCGGTCGACCGGCCGCCACGGGTCGATGTAGAAACCGCCGGGCGGGCAATAAAGGCCTTCGGGGCGCTGCACGATCAGGTCGTCGACCGCTTCGGCTTCGCTTTCGACCTGGTCCACGGGGCTCGTCGGAACCGGTGACGTTGTTCTCATGAGACGATATTACGAGCGCCAGCCCGGGTTGGTGGGCGGCGGCCGCGACGCCCTTGCCGGACGGCGCAACAGTGGGCTCACTGCGCGGCGTCCGATAACGCCGCGAGTTCGCTCCGATGACGTGTCGGTCAGCTCGACGCTGGCGTTCACGTTGTGGCTCATCGTCATTTCTTCGCGAACGCCTGGCCCGGGTACGGGGTCGAGACGCTCAATAGCGGTGCCGCGTCACCAGCAACGCGATCCGCATCAGGCCGTAGGCGATCCAGTTCAGCAGGCGCGCCGTGCGCGGACGTCGGGTGTGCACGGCGACGTCGATGCGGCGGCCGTGCGTCTGCATCGCCTCCATCAGGTGCGCGCGCAACTCGGCGGCGAAGGCGTCGTCGCGCACGAACACATTGGCTTCACGCGCCAGCAGCAGGCTGAGCGGATCGAGGTTGGACGAGCCGACCGTGCTGAGCGCGCCCTGCGGGCCGTCCATCACCGCGACCTTCGCATGGAGAAAGCTTGACTCGTATTCGACGATCTCGATGCCGGCATCGAGCAGCATGCCGTAGACGGCGCGGCTGGCGTGGTAGTGCATGAAGTATTCGTAGCGGCCCTGCAGCAGCAGCGTGATGCGCACGCCGCGCCGGGCGGCACGCAGCAGGGCCCGCTGCAACTGGACGCCGGGGATGAAGTAGGCGTTGGCGATCAGCACCTCGTGGCGCGCCTGCGCGATCGCCATGCGGTACATGCCTTCGATGCTGCGCCGGAAACGCACGTTGTCGCGCAGCACGAGCTGCGCCAACGCGCCGGGCGGCTGCGGCGCGTCGGGTGCTGCCGCGTCAGGTGCTGGCGTGTCGAGCCGGCTGGCCACGTTGCCGATATCGAGGCCGGCGCGCGCCGCGTCGCGCACCGCCACCACTGCAGCGTCGAGGTCGTGCTGCGAGGCTTCGCGGGTGATCTGCAGGCGCCGCCACAGCCGCGTCATCGTGTCGTGCACGTCGGCCACCAGCGGCCCGGCCGCGCGCACCGCGAAGTCCAGCCGTGGCTCCTTGAGCACGCCGTGGTAGGGGTCAAAATAATCGTCGAGCAGGTTGACGCCGCCGCAAAACGCGATACGCGCATCGACCACGCACAGCTTGCGGTGCAACCGGCGCCAGCCCTTGGGCATGAGCAGCCGCCAGCCGCGCGCCGGGTTGTAGACGTGCCACTGCACGCCGGCCGCCTGCCAGCGCTCTGACCAGAGCGCCGGCAGCGGACCGGTGCCGATGCCGTCGACCACCACCCGCACCGCCACGCCACGCTGTGCGGCCGCCTCGAGCGCCGACGCGACGCCGAGCACGGTGCCCTCGAATTCGAAGATGTAGCTCTCCAGCAGCACTTCAGTGCGTGCCTGCGAGATCGCCTCGATCATCGAAGGGAACAGCGCGGCGCCGCCCTTGAGCAGGGTCAGCTGATGGCCCGAGCGATGCGGCCGGTCGATCATCGCGGCGAGCCGCCGGCCGCCAGCGCCACGCATGCGGCCCGAGCGGGCAGACCTGCATGCGGGCGCGGGTGCATCGTCATCCAGGCGCCAGTTCGGCCAGCAATGGCAGATGGTCGGACATGCGCGCCCAGCTCAGGCCGCGCGGCACGGTGGCCGCCAGGCAGCGCCAGCCACGCGTGTAGATACGGTCCATCGTGAAGATCGGAATGCGCGACGGGAAGGTGCACAGCCGCTGGCTCGGCCGCGACTCGGGCACCGCACGGCTCAGTCCGAAGTCGCGGATCGGACCGTCGAGCTTTTCGCCCCAATCGTTGAAATCACCCGCCACCAGCAGCAATTCGCCCCGAGGCACCGTGGCCTGGATGAAATCGGCCAGCCGCTGCACCTGCCGGACCCGGCCCGCATGCATCAGGCCGAAGTGCACCACCACCGCATGCACCGTCAGGCCCTGCCACTGCACCGGCACGTGCAGCAGGCCGCGCTGCTCGAACCGATGGTCCGACACATCGTGGTGCCCGATGTCGCCGAGCGGCCAGCGCGACAGCAGCGCATTGCCGTGTTCGCCGTCGCGCGTGACGGCGTTGGTGCGGTATGCAACCCCATAGCCTTCAGGCGCCAGGAAGTCGGCTTGCCCTTCGCTGGGCCAGCCGAACGAGCTGCGGTTGAAGCGGCGCGCCTCGGCGCGGTTGCCGTTGCGCACCTCCTGCAGGAACACGAGGTCGGCGTCGAGCGCCTCGATCGCCACGCCGAGGTTGTGAATCTCCAGCCGCCGCTGCGGCCCGACACCGCGTACACCCTTGTGAATGTTGTAGGTGGCCAGCCGCAGCACGTGTTCCGGATGCTGGCGCGACGGGCTGTGCCGCATCACCTCGAAACCTGCTGCAGGCGTTCGGGCAGATCGCGGATCGCCTGCGCATTGGACGGCGAGAAGCACCGGCCGGCCGCTTCCTGCCACGGCAGCCAGACGTGCCTGAGATGCTCGCGCGGCGCCAGCGTGACGGCGATGTCGCGCGGCACCAGCAGGCTGTAGACGTGCTCGGTGTTGTGCGTCACGCCAGCGGCGTAGCGGTGCCGCCAAGCGGCAAAGATCTCGTACTCGTTGCGCTGCTGCCAGTCGAGCAGGTGCGCGGCCGGCACCTCGGGCGAGCCGACCACGATGCCGGTTTCCTCTGCCACCTCGCGCTGTGCCACCAGCGCGAGCGGCTCGTCGATGCGGTCTTTCGAGCCGGTCACGCTTTGCCAGTAGCCGGGCCGGTCGGCACGCTCGATCAGCAGCACCTCGAGCCCGGCGCGGTGGATCACCACCAGCACCGACTCCGGGATCTTCGCCACGCTCGGCTGCATCATGGCGCCCAGGCGTCCAACCCCGCGCCGCTCAATTCACCGCCGCCTGTGCATTGCGCAGCCGGATGTGGAGTTCGCGCAGCTGCTTTTCATCGACGCCGCTGGGCGCGCTCGTCAGCAGGCACTGGGCGCGCTGCGTCTTCGGGAACGCGATCACGTCGCGCAGCGATTCCGCGCCCGTCATCAGCATCACGAAGCGGTCCAGGCCGATCGCGATGCCGCCGTGCGGTGGCGCGCCGTACTGCAGCGCGTCGAGCAGGAAGCCGAACTTGAGCTGGGCTTCCTCGGCGTCGATTTTGAGGGCGCGAAACACCTTGCTCTGCACCTCGGCGCGGTGGATACGCACCGAGCCACCGCCGAGTTCGATGCCGTTGAGCACGACGTCGTAGGCTTTGGAGATACAGCGGCCGGGGTCGGTTTCGAGCCAGTCTTCGTGGCCGTCCTTGGGCGCCGTGAACGGGTGGTGCACCGCGTTCCAGCGCTGCGCCGCGTCGTCGTGCTCGAACATCGGGAAGTCGGTCACCCACAGCGGTTCCCACTGGCCCTGTGACAGCTGGTGCGCCTTGCCGAATTCGCTGTGGCCGATCTTGACGCGCAAGGCACCGATCGCGTCGTTGACCACCTTGGCCTTGTCGGCACCGAAAAGCAGCAGGTCGCCGCTTTGCGCGCCGCTGCGGGCCAGCACTTCGGCCAGCGCACCGTCGTGCAGATTCTTGACGATCGGCGACTGCAGGCCGTCGCGGCCTTTGGCCAGATCGTTGACCTTGATCCACGCCAGCCCGCGGGCGCCGTAGATCTTGACGAACTCGGTGTAGCCGTCGATCTCGCTGCGGCTCATCTCGGCACCACCCGGCACGCGCAGCGCGACGACCCGGCCGTCCTTCATCTGCGCCGGTGCCGAGAACACCTTGAAATCGACGTCGGCCATCACGTCGGTCAGTTCGGTGAAGGCCATCTTGACGCGCAGGTCGGGCTTGTCGGAGCCGTACAGCCGCATCGCCTCGGCGTACTGCATCACGGGGAACGGCGGCAACTCCACGTCGATCGCATGCGCGAAAGTGCTGCGGATCATGCCCTCGAACATCGTGCGGATTTCTTCTTCGGTCAGGAAGCTGGTCTCGATGTCGATCTGCGTGAATTCGGGCTGCCGGTCTGCGCGCAGGTCTTCGTCGCGAAAACACTTGACGATCTGGTAGTAGCGGTCAAAGCCCGACACCATCAGCAGCTGTTTGAACAGCTGCGGGCTCTGCGGCAATGCGAAGAACTGCCCTTCGTGCACTCGGCTCGGCACCAGGTAGTCGCGCGCACCTTCGGGCGTGCTCTTGGTCAGCATCGGCGTCTCGATGTCGATGAAGCCGTTGACGTCGAGAAACTTGCGCACCTCCATCGCCACGCGGTAGCGCAGCATCAGGTTGCGCTGCATGGCCGGGCGGCGCAGGTCGAGCACGCGGTGCGTCAAACGCGTCGTCTCCGACAGGTTGTCGTCGTCCATCTGGAACGGCGGCGTGACGCTCGGATTCAGCACCTCGATGTCCAGGCAAAGCACCTCGATCTTGCCGCTGGTCAGCGCGGCGTTCTCGGTGCCCGACGGGCGTGATCGCACCCGGCCTGTGATCTTCAGGCAGAACTCGCTTCGCACCAACTCGGCGGTCTGGAACATCTCGGCCCGGTCGGGATCGCAGACCACCTGCACCAGGCCTTCACGATCGCGCAAGTCGATGAAGATCACGCCGCCGTGGTCGCGGCGGCGGTGCGCCCAGCCCATCAGCGTGACCGTCTGATCGAGCAGCGACTCGCTGACCAGGCCGCAATACGTTGTTCTCATCAAGTCACTCCAGGATTTCGTTCAGGTCGCAGCGCCACGGTCCAGCGCGCGTCGGTCGTGTGGCGCGGGTGTCGGTGGGCGACGCTTGCTCGCGGACCAACCGGCTGCGCGGTCGCGCGCACGACCGCACTGCCGCGTCAATGTCGATTGATGGCGGTGACCGGTGCCAGCAATGGCGGTGCCACCACGCCCATCGAAATGACATATTTCAGCGCCTCGTCCACGCTCATCTTGAGCTGCACGACGTCGGCGCGCGGCACCATCAAAAAGAAGCCCGAGGTCGGATTGGGCGTGGTGGGCACGTAGAGGCTGACATATTCGCCCGGCAGATGCAGCGCGGCTTCGCCGCCAGGGCGTCCGGTGACGAACGCGATGGTCCAGCTGCCCTGTCGCGGGTATTGCACCAGCACCGCCTCGCGGAACGCGTTGCCGCTGCTCGAGAACAACGTGTCCGAGACCTGCTTGACCGAGTTGTAGATCGATTTGACGATCGGGATCTTGCTGAGCACCTTGCTGCCCTGGCTCAACCACCACTGCCCGACCATGTTGGTGGCGAAGATGCCGGTCAGCAGCAGCCCAAGCACCAAAACCACCACCCCCAGCCCGGGAATCTCGCGCAACTGTTCGATGGTTGCACGCGCCGTCTCGGGCATCACGGCCTGCGAGGCGCTCAGCACCCAGCCGAACACGCCGTCGAGCACACCGAGCACCGAATGCAGCACCCAGACCGTGATCGACAGTGGCAGCCAGACCAGCAGTCCGGCGATGAGGTATTTCTTCACTGCTGTTTCCGTCGTTGGACCGTCAGGCGCCCGCAGAGCCGCCGCCCGATGCGGGTGCAGCGGGTAAAGCCGGCGCGGCGGCCGGCTTGCCGGCCGGTGCGTCGGTCTTGCCAGCGGAGCTTTCGACCTTGCCCGGCACCGCGGCAGTCTTGGAAGCGTCGTCGCCCTTGACCGGCGGCTTGTCGGCCGAGCCGTCAGGCGCTGCGCCGGGGGCGGATTCAGCGACGCCTTCCGCCGGCGCGGCCTTGGTGCCACCCTTGGCACCGTCGCGGAAATCAGTCACGTACCAGCCCGAACCCTTGAGCTGAAAGCCGGCCGCGGTGACCTGCTTGCGCATGGCTTCCACACCGCAGGCGGGGCAGATGGTCAGCGGCGAATCCGACATCTTCTGCAGCACATCCTTTGCGTGTCCGCACGACTCGCAACGGTAGGCATAGATCGGCATGACTTGACCCTCTGGGTGGTTAACCTTCGATTATAAATCGAGGCTCCACAACGCTTTTGTCTGATCAGCGCCAGCCGCCGTCCCACCAGATCGCTGCTGCCAAGCCGCCCAGCACTGCCAGCGTGGCCAGCCACAGCAAGGCCCACAGCAGCCGGTTGGTGCGGCGTTGTTCGGCCATGAGCGATGCCAGCAACAAGACGTCGGAGGTCGGCGGCGCCTGCAGCGATTGGTGCAGCAGCCGGGGCAATTCCGGCAGCAGTTGCACGTAGCGCGGTACCTCGTTCTTGAGCCGCTCGACGAGGCCGCGCCAGCCCACCTGCTGGTTCATCCAGCGCTCCAAAAACGGCTTGGCGGTGGCCCAAAGGTCGAGTTCAGGGTCGAGCTGGCGGCCCAATCCTTCCACGTTGAGCAGCGTCTTCTGCAGCAGCACGAGCTGCGGCTGGACCTCGACGTTGAAGCGGCGTGAGGTCTGGAACAGCCGCATCAGCACCTGGCCGAGCGAGATGTCCTTCAGCGGCCGGTCGAAGTGCGGCTCGCAGACGGCGCGGATCGCGCCCTCGAGTTCGTCGACGCGGGTGGCCGGCGGCACCCAACCGCTCTCGACGTGCAATTCGGCCACCCGCTTGTAGTCGCGCCGGAAGAAGGCGATGAAGTTCTGCGCCAGGTAGTCCTTGTCGTGCTCGGTGAGCGTGCCGACGATGCCGAAGTCGAGCGCGATGTATCGCCCGAAGGTGGCCGGCGCCAGGCTGACCTGGATGTTGCCCGGGTGCATGTCGGCATGGAAGAAACCGTCGCGAAAGACCTGCGTGAAGAAGATCGTGACGCCGTCGCGCGCCAGCTTCGAAATATCGACGCCGGCGTCGCGCAGCCGCTGGACCTGGCTGATCGGCACACCGTACATGCGCTCCATCACGATGACGCCCTGGGTGCAGTAATCCCACACCATCTCGGGCACCATCACCAGATCGATGCCCTGCATGTTGCGGCGCAGTTGCGCCGAGTTGGCGGCCTCGCGCACCAGGTCGAGCTCGTCGTGCAGGTGGTTGTCGAATTCGGCCACCACCTCGCGCAACTTGAGGCGCTTGCCGTCGGTGCTCAAGCGCTCGACCCAGCGCGCCAGCGTGCGCATCAGCGCCAGGTCGTCGTCGATGACGGCCAGCATGCCCGGCCGCAGCACCTTCACCGCGACTTCGCGGCCGTTTTTGAGCCGGCCGAAGTGAACCTGCGCGATCGATGCGCTGGCCACCGGCTCGGTGTCGAAACGCTGGAACACGGCGTCGATCGGCTTGCCAAAGGCCTTTTCCACCAACGCGCGCGCCTGCGCCGCTGCGAACGGCGGCACGTTGTCCTGCAACTGCGCGAGTTCGTCGGCCACGTCGGCCGGCAGCAAGTCGCGGCGGGTCGACAGCACCTGACCGAACTTCACGAAGATTGGACCAAGCCGCTCCAGCCCCATGCGCAGTCGCGCGCCACGCGGCGCGTCGAGCGTGCGGCCGATCGTCATCACGCGCACCAGCAACCGCACCCAGCGCTGCCGAAAGCTCGACAAAGCGAGCTCGTCCAGCCCGTAGCGCAGCACCGTGACGCTGATGAAGATCAGGCGCGCGACGTGCCTCATCGCGGCGGCTGCCCCGCCGTGCCGCGCTGCATGCGCGCGGCCAGCGTGCCAGCGGTGCGTGCCAGTTCGCCCATGCCGCTCGCCACCCCACGCCCCAGCCGCACCAGCGTGCGGGCCGGGCCCTCGCCGACGATGCGTGCCAGATCGTCCTGCAGATCCCAGCGCAGGTTGTCGAACAGCCAGTTGACGTCGGAAGCAAAGGCGGCATCGCCCGCCACCTCGACCCTCGGGCGGGTGCCCGATGCCGCCTGCAGCAGGCCGAGCGCGGGATTCGATGCGTCGATGCTGATGCGCAGGTCGGCCGCTCCGGGCAGGTCGTTGCCGCACCATTCCACCAGCGCCGCCGGTGTGATGCGGTAGGCGACCGCCGGCAGCGCCGGCAGCGGCGCCGGCCAGCCGTCGAAGCGCAACTCGATCGTGCGGCCCACGTGCGGCTGCAGCCGCTGCAGTGCCGCCGGCTCGCTGCCGAGCAGGTGGTTGATCAACAGCGTGGCGCGCTCTAACGCGGCGGTTCCGAGCAAAGTCTGGATTGTGTAAATCATTGAAAGATTGTAGGCAAACGCTTTTGTGACCACGTTTGCCGCAGGCTCGCACCAAGCAGTGCCGGCCGGCTTGGCGGCGCATGTTGCGGGTCGCGGACTTCATTCTGCAATCGGTCTGCACGCGGCACGTCGCGTCACATCGCGGCGCACCGCGTCTCACAGCGGCACATTGCGTCACGTCTAAACAGAGACAGATGCGACCACGCCACAGACGCGACAGGCGCGACCCACCCGGCAGTGGCGCCAGGCAGCACCAGCAGCAGGCGCAGATCGATTCACCACCGAGCCACACCGCTTCGATCGACCGACTGCAAGCCGCAGTCGACCGGCATGCTCGTGAACGCGCCGGTCGAAGCCGGTGATCAAGCGGCTCGGCTGCAGCCTGGCCGCGGCAGGCCCAACGCCTCGAACAGCGCCGGGCCCGCCCGCCTGTCGCACGACAACGGCACCGCCACCGTCGGTTGCTTGGCGCAATTCGTGCTGCAATGGCAGCCGAACCGGCGCCAAACGACCCGATGGAACAGCCATGACCCGACCCTTGATTCTGCTCACCGGAGCCACCGGCTACATCGGCTCGCACACCTGGCTGGCGTTGCTGGCCTCGGGCTTCGATGTTGTCGGCGTCGACAACTTTTCGAACAGCTCGCGCGAAACTTTGAACCGGCTGCACAGGCTGAGCGGGCAGACTCCCGATTTCGTCGAGGCCGACGTCTGCAGCGCCGCTGCGATGGATGCCGTGATCCGGGGCCGCCGAGTCGCTGCCGCCGTGCATTTCGCGGCGTTCAAAGCGGTCGGCGAAAGCGCCAGCCAGCCGCTGGCCTACTACGCCAACAACGTGGGCGGCCTGCTGACGCTGTGCCAGGCGATGCAGGCGAATGACTGCAAGACGCTGGTGTTCAGCTCCAGCGCCACGGTCTACGGCAACCCGCAGCAGTTGCCGATTCGCGAGGATGCGCCGCTGTCGACCACCAATCCGTACGGTGCCAGCAAGCTGATCAGCGAGAACATGCTGCGCGATGTCGAGCAGGCCGATGCCGCTTGGGCGATCGCGCTGCTGCGCTATTTCAACCCGGTCGGCGCGCACGAGAGCGGCCTGATCGGCGAGGACCCGCGAGGCACGCCGAACAACCTGATGCCCTACATCACGCAGGTGGCGGTGGGACAGCGGGCCCGGCTGCAGGTGTTCGGCAACGACTACGACACGCCCGACGGCACCGGCGTGCGCGACTACATCCACGTGCTCGACCTCGCCGACGGCCACGTGCAGGCGCTGCGCTACCTGCTCGGGCAGCGGCGCGGCATCACCGCCAACCTGGGCACGGGCGTGGGCTACAGCGTGCTCGAGATGGTGCGCGCCTTCGAGCAGGCCAGCGGCCACCCGGTGCCGTTTGAGATCGTGGCGCGGCGCCCCGGCGACATCGGCGCCTGCTACGCCGACCCGAGCCGCGCGCGCGAAATGCTCGGCTGGACCGCGCAGCGCGGCCTGGCGGCAATGTGCGCCGACAGCTGGCGCTGGCAGAGCCAGAACCCGCACGGAATGGCGCCCTGAGGGCCGCCTGTTCAAGCCGCTGACAGCGCCTGACTGGCGCTACAGTTCAACCGATCGCAGTCAGACGCTGCAAAAGTTGTCCCGGCCGGCACCCGCCGAACCTCAGATCCGACCCGACTTCACCATGACCAAAGTTGCCCTCATCACCGGCGTGACCGGCCAGGACGGTGCCTACCTGTCCGAATTGCTGCTCGGCAAGGGCTACGAAGTGCACGGCATCAAGCGCCGCTCGTCGCTGTTCAACACCGACCGCATCGACCACCTGTATCAGGACCCGCATGTCGATCACCAGAACTTCAAGCTGCACTACGGCGACCTGACCGACTCGACCAACCTGATCCGCATCATCCAGCAGGTGCAGCCGGACGAGATCTACAACCTCGCCGCGATGAGCCACGTGGCGGTCAGCTTCGAGATGCCCGAATACACCGCCAATGCCGACGGCATCGGCACCCTGCGCATCCTCGAGGCGATCCGCATGCTCGGCCTGCAGGACAAGACGCGCTTCTACCAGGCCTCGACCAGCGAGCTGTACGGGCTGGTGCAGGAAACGCCGCAGAAGGAAACCACGCCGTTCTACCCGCGCAGTCCGTACGCCGTGGCCAAGCTGTATGCCTACTGGATCACGGTCAACTACCGCGAGGCGTACGGCATGTACGCCTGCAATGGCGTGCTGTTCAACCACGAGAGCCCGCTGCGCGGCGAGACCTTCGTCACCCGCAAGATCACGCGTGCCATCGCACGCATCGCGCTCGGCCTGCAGGACTGCCTGTACCTGGGCAACATCAGCGCGTTGCGTGATTGGGGCCACGCCAAGGACTACGTCGAGATGCAGTGGCTGATGCTGCAGCAGGAGCAGGCCGACGATTTCGTGATCGCCACCGGCGTGCAATACAGCGTGCGCCAATTCATCGAGTTCGCCGCGACCGAACTCGGCATCACGCTGGCTTTCAGCGGCAGCGGCGACCAGGAGATCGGCACGGTCGCCGGGGTGACGGGCAAAAAGGCCAAGTGCAAGGTCGGCGACGTGATCGTGCGGGTCGATCCGCGCTATTACCGGCCCACCGAAGTCGAGACCCTGCTCGGCGACCCGAGCAAGGCCAAGTCGAAGCTCGGCTGGTCGCCCAAGATCACGCTGGCCGAACTGGTCAAGGAGATGGTCGAGGCCGACTACACCGCAGCGCGGCGCGACAGCCTGGTCAAGCTGGCCGGCTTCCAGGCCTACGACTACAACGAGTGAGCGCCGGCATGCAGCGCGACGCCAAGATCTATGTGGCCGGTCACCGCGGCCTGGTCGGCTCGGCGATCGTGCGGCAGTTGCGTCTGGCAGGCTTCACCAACCTGCTGACCAGGACACATGCCGAACTCGACCTGACCGACGAGCGCGCCAGCCGCGCCTTCTTCGAGGCGCAGCGGCCCGACTTCGTGTTCCTGGCGGCGGCCCGGGTCGGCGGCATCGTGGCGAACCGGAGCTTTCCGGCCGAGTTCATCCGCGACAACCTGGTGATCCAGTCGAACGTGATCCACAGCGCCTACCTGGCGGGCGTGCAACGGCTGATGTTCCTCGGCTCGAGCTGTATCTACCCGAAGCTGGCGGCGCAGCCGATGCGCGAGGACGCCCTGCTGACCGGCCCGCTGGAGCCGACCAACCGTCCCTACGCGCTGGCCAAGATCGCCGGCATCGAGATGTGCTGGAGCTACAACCGCCAATACGGCACCCGGTTCCTGGCGGCGATGCCGACCAACCTGTACGGCCCGGGCGACAACTACCACCCGACCCACAGCCACGTGATACCCGCGCTGCTGCGCAAATTCCACGAGGCCAAGCTGCGCGGCGATGCCACCGTCACGGTGTGGGGCACCGGCACGCCACGCCGCGAATTCCTCTACAGCGACGACATGGCCGAGGCTTGCGTCTATCTGATGAACTTGCCCGACGATCGCTACGGCGCCTTGCTCGGCAGCGATGAAAACGAGTCGGGCCGCTTCGAACCGCCGCTGATCAACGTGGGTGTGGGCGTGGACGTGACGATTCGCGAGCTCGCTGAAATGATCCGCCAGAGCACTGGCTTCGGCGGCGAATTGGTGTTCGACCCGAGCCAGCCCGACGGCACGCCGCGCAAGCTGATGGACGTCAGCCGGCTGACGCGCGCCGGCTGGACCGCGCGCACATCCCTGGCCGATGGCCTGCGCCACGCGTATGCGGAATTCGTCGCCACGGCCACCGCCTCCGGCATCGGCACCGGCACGGGCAGCCATTGAATTCGGACGAACCGAGACGAATCGAGACCCATGAGCATCATCCGCGTCATTCCCGTCATCATGGCCGGCGGCAGCGGCACGCGGCTGTGGCCGCTGTCGCGGGCCAGGCACCCGAAGCAGTTCCTGGCGCTGAACGGCCGGCTCAGCCTGTTCCAGCAGGCCGCGTCTCGCCTTGCGACCCTGGACGCAGGCGACATCACGGTGGCCGCGCCGTGCGTGGTCGGCAACGAGGAGCATCGCTTCCTGGTGCTCGACCAACTGAGCGAGCTGAAGCTGCCGTCCGCCACCGTGCTGCTCGAACCTACCGGCCGCAACACCGCACCGGCGATGACACTGGCCGCGCTGCAAGCCCGCACGGACGACAGCGATCCGGTGCTGGTCGTCACCGCGGCCGATCACGCTTACACCGACGAGCCGGCCTTCACCCGCTCGATGCAGGCGGCCGTGCGCGCCGCAGCGGGCGGCGCGATCGTCACGCTGGGTGTCGCACCCGACCGGCCCGACACCGGCTTCGGCTACCTGCGCACCGCGCTGGCGGCCGATGGCCAGGCGGCATTGAAAGTGGCAGAGTTCGTCGAGAAGCCCGACCTCGCAACCGCCGAGCGCTACCTCAAGGACGGTGGGTACTACTGGAATTCGGGCATGTTCGTGGTGCGCGCGTCGGTGTGGCTGGCCGCGCTGCAGCGCTTTCGGCCCGACATCTTGGCTGCGACGCAGGCAGCCTGGGTGGTCCGCAGCGTGGACGCCAGCTTCGTGCGGCCCGGCCCGACCGAGTTTGCCGCCATCCCGAGCGAATCGGTCGATTACGCGGTGATGGAAAAGTGTCCGGCGCCGGACTCCGGCTTCGACATCCGCATGCTGCCGCTGGCCGCCGGCTGGTCCGACCTGGGCGCGTGGGACGCCGTTTGGCAGGTCAGCGCCAAGGACGCCGACGGCAACGCCAGCGTCGGCGACACGATCGTCAGCGACAGCCACAACACGCTGGTGCACGCCACCAGCCGACTGGTCAGCGTGGTCGGCTTGAGCAACGTGGTGGTTGTCGAGACGCCTGACGCCGTGTTGGTGACCGACCGCGACCGCAGCCAGCAGGTCAAGCACATCGTCGGGCAACTCGACCGCAGCGGCCGCACCGAGCACACGCTGCATCGGCAGGTGCACCGGCCCTGGGGCTGGTACGACAGCATCGACTCGGGGCCGCGCTTCCAGGTCAAGCGCATCATGGTCAAGCCGGGCGCGTCGTTGAGCCTGCAAAAGCACCATCACCGCGCCGAACACTGGATCGTCGTCAGCGGCACCGCCGAAGTCACCAACGGCGAGCAGGTGTTGCTGCTGACCGAGAACCAGAGCACTTACATACCGCTCGGCCAGGTGCACCGGCTGGCCAATCCGGGCAAGGTGCCGCTCGAAATCATCGAGGTGCAGTCGGGCAGTTACCTCGGCGAAGACGACATCGTGCGCTTCGAGGACACCTACGGCCGAGGCTGAGCGGGGCCGATGTGCGGCTTGTTCCGAAGGGGTCTGTAAGGTGCGTGGCACGCGCGTGGAGCCGTGGAGAGGGACGTGGTGGATGCGTCATGCGTGGCGGGTGCGCGACGATTGCGCTGCGCACCGGCCGCAGAAGCCCGGCCGGCGCACTGCGCCGCTTGTGCAGTGTTCGACGCTGTGCAGCACTTGAGAAAAGCGATGGATTTGTCGTCCTGGCCAGGCGCAAACCACAGCGATGCCGAGTGGCATCGCGAGGATTTGCAACGACGCCAGGGCGTCAAAGACGCGGTTTTGTGTGTTGAACGGCGTCGAACACTGCACTGGAAGCGATCACCCCGCCGCCCAGGCACACCTCGCCGTCGTAGGCCACCGCCGACTGGCCCGGCGTGACGGCCCATTGGGGCTGGGCGAAACGCAGTTCGAAGGCGGCGGGCGACGCAGTGCCTTGATCGCGTTCGCGGAACTGGCAGGCGGCGTCCTGCTGGCGATAGCGCGTTTTGGCCGAATACGAGCCCGCAACTGGCGCCTGCCCGGCGACCCAACTGGCATCGTCGGCGGTCAGTCCATGCGACTGCAGCCACGGATGTTCGTGACCCTGAACCGCATACAGCACGTTGGCCGCCATGTCCTTGCGCGCCACGAACCAAGGCGAGTGCTCGGCACCGCCCTTGGCCGCGCCGCGCGGTTTCAGGCCGCCGATGCCGATGCCCTTGCGCTGTCCGAGCGTGTAGAAGCTCAGGCCCACGTGCTCGCCGATCGTGCGGCCATGATCGTCTTTGACAAGGCCCGGCTGGTTGGCCAGGTAGCGTTCGAGAAATGCCCGAAACGGCCGCTCGCCGATGAAGCAGATGCCGGTCGAGTCTTTCTTCGCCGCGTTCGGCAGGCCGATTTCGGCGGCGAGGCGGCGCACCTCGGTCTTGGGCAACTCGCCCACGGGAAACCAGGTGCGTGCGAGCTGCGGCTGCGTCAGGCGGTGCAGGAAATAGCTCTGGTCCTTCAGCGGATCGAGCCCCTTGAGCAGCTCGAAGCGGCCGTCGCGCTCGCGCGCCCGGGCGTAGTGGCCGGTGGCGATGTGGTCTGCACCGAGCCGTATCGCGTGGTCGAGGAACGCTTTGAACTTGATCTCGGCGTTGCACAGCACGTCGGGGTTGGGTGTGCGGCCGGCCTGGTATTCGCGCAGGAATTCGGCGAACACGCGGTCTTTGTAGTCGGCCGAAAAGTTGACGTGCTCGATTTCGATGCCGAGCACGTCGGCCACGGCGGCGGCATCGACGAAGTCGGCATTCGAGGTGCAATAGCCCCGGTCGCCCGGGGCGCCCGGGTCGACGTCGGCGCCCGCGCCCGCGCCGGCGGCCGGCCGGTCGTCGTCCTCCCAGTTTTTCATGAAGATACCGACCACTTCGTGGCCCTGGCGCTTGAGCAGCCAGGCGCTGACCGCCGAGTCGACGCCGCCGGACAAGCCCACCACCACACGGCGCCGCTGCGTCGACATTCAGTTCTTGATCTCGGGCGCGTAAACCGTGGCGTCGGTGCTCACCAGGTCGAGCGGATGCTGCCGGCCAGCCAGCCAGTCCTCGATACAGCGCAGCACCAGAGGGCTGCGGTGGCGCTCTCGGCCGGCCCGCAACTCGTCGGGCGTCAGCCACAGCGTGCGCACGATGCCGTCGTCGAGCGCGCGCGTCGGGTCGGCTGCGCCCACCGTGCCGCCGTAGGCAAAGCGCAGGTAGGTCACGTCTTCCGACGTGGCCGGACGCTGGAAGCGTGACAGGTAGACGCCGACCAGCCGGTCCGGTGTGAACACGCACGCGGTCTCTTCCAGCGCCTCGCGCACCACCGCCTGCAGCGGCGACTCGCCCGGGTCGAGATGGCCGGCCGGGTTGTTCAGCCGCAGGCCCTCGAGCGTGTGTTCTTCGACCAGCAGGAAGCGACCGTCGCGCTCGATGATGGCGGCCACGGTCACGCTCGGTTTCCAACGCTCGTTCATCTGGTCATGTTAGCGAGACGACACTGCTGCTTGATGCGGCCGGGCGCGCTGGCCTGCATGGGGATTCGCAGACCCGTGCAAACGAGGTGACAGCGCAACATCAAAGCTGAGCCAGAATGTGGCAAACACGAAACGAAGCGTTCGAGGGAGAGAGCTATGTTGATCGGGGTTCCGCTGGAAACGGTGGCAGGCGAATCACGTGTGTCCGTCACACCTGAAACCGCCAAGAAACTGAAGGCTCAAGGCCACGAGATCCGGGTGCAGTCGGGTGCTGGCGTCGCGGCCAGCGTCACCGACGAAGCCTTTGTGGCCGCCGGTGCCGAAATCACCGACCGCGCCGGTGCCCTCGGCGCCGACCTGGTGCTGAAGGTGCGCTCGCCAAGCACCGAAGAGTTGGCGCTGATGAAGAGCGGCGCCGCGCTGGTGGGCATGCTGAACCCGTTCGACGGCGATGGACTGGCCCACCTGGCCGCTGCCGGCCTGACCAGTTTCGCGCTCGAAGCCGCGCCGCGCACCACGCGCGCGCAAAGCATGGACGTGCTGTCCAGCCAGGCGAACATCGCGGGCTACAAGGCCGTCATGATCGCGGCCGACAAGTACCAGCGCTTCCTGCCGATGTTGATGACGGCGGCCGGCACCGTGAAGGCAGCGCGCGTCGTGATCCTCGGTGTCGGTGTCGCCGGGCTGCAGGCGATCGCCACGGCCAAGCGCCTCGGTGCGGTGATCGAGGCGTCTGACGTGCGGCCGTCCGTGAAGGAGCAGGTCGAGTCGCTCGGCGCCAAGTTCATCGAAGTGTCGTACGACACGCCGGAAGAAAAAGAAGCCGCTGAAGGTGTCGGCGGTTATGCGAAGCCGATGCCGCCGAGCTGGTTGGCGCGCCAGCAGGTCGAAGTGGCCAAGCGCGTGGCGGCGGCCGACATCGTCATCTCGACCGCGCTGATTCCCGGCCGCGCCGCACCCGTGCTGGTCACCGAGGCGATGGTCCAGGCCATGAAGCCGGGCTCGGTGATCGTCGACATCGCGGCCGGCAAGGGCGCCGAGGGCATCGGCGGCAACTGCCCGCTCAGCGAAGCCGACCGCACCGTCGTCAAACACGGCGTGACGATCGTCGGCGAGACCAACCTGCCCGCGCTGGTGGCGGCCGACGCGAGCGCGTTGTACGCGCGCAACGTGCTCGACTTCCTCAAGCTCGTGCTGCCGAAAGACGGTGGCTTCATCGTGCCGATGGACGACGACATCGTCGCCGCCTGCCTGATGACGCAGTCCGGTGAAGTCAAAAGGAAATAGGCCATGGAAATCATCTCTCCCACCGTCACCAATTTGATCATCTTCGTGTTGGCGATCTATGTCGGCTACCACGTCGTGTGGACCGTCACGCCGGCGCTGCACACGCCGTTGATGGCGGTCACGAATGCGATCTCGGCGATCGTCATCGTCGGCGCGATGCTGGCCGCCGCGCTGACCGAGACCTATCTCGGCAAGACGATGGGCGTGCTCGCGGTGGCACTCGCCGCGGTCAATATCTTCGGTGGCTTCCTGGTCACGCGGCGCATGCTCGAGATGTTCCGCAAGAAGGACAAGAAGACGGAGGTGAAACAGTGAAAACGCACGCCGACGCACAGTGGGCCGAGCGCCTGGCCGGCCCCAAGCCGGCCCGCATCCCCGCGGGGGATCGGGCGACGCACTCATCGACCGAGGGGCGCCAATCATCATGAGCCTGAATCTCGTCACGCTGCTCTACCTGATTGCCAGCGTCTGCTTCATCCAGGCGCTCAAGGGCCTGAGCCATCCGACCACTTCGATTCGCGGCAACCTGTTCGGCATGATCGGCATGGCGATCGCGGTGCTGACCACCGCCGCGCTGATCCTCAAGCTCTCGGCCGGCGCCACCAGCGGCATGGTCTGGGTGCTCGGCGGCCTGCTGGCCGGTGGCGCCTACGGGGCCTGGCGCGCCAAGACGGTCGAGATGACCAAGATGCCCGAATTGGTGGCGTTCTTCCACAGCATGATCGGTCTGGCGGCGGTGTTCATCGCGGTCGCCGCGGTCGCCGAGCCGTGGGCGTTTCAGATCGTCGCCAAGGGCGAGGAGATTCCGGCCGGCAACCGGCTCGAACTGTTCCTGGGTGCGGCCATCGGCGCCATCACGTTCAGCGGGTCGGTGATCGCCTTCGGCAAACTGTCGGGCACCTATAAGTTCCGCCTCTTCAAGGGTGCGCCGGTGCAGTTTGCCGGCCAGCACAAGCTCAACCTGGTGCTGGGACTGACGATGCTCGGCCTTGGCCTGGTGTTCATGTTCACGGGCAACTGGGTCGCGTTTTTCGGCATGCTGGCGCTGGCCTTCGTGATGGGCGTGCTGATCATCATCCCGATCGGCGGCGCCGACATGCCGGTGGTGGTGTCGATGCTCAACAGCTACTCAGGCTGGGCGGCCGCGGGCATCGGCTTCAGCCTGAACAACGCGATGCTGATCATCGCCGGCTCGCTGGTGGGCTCGTCGGGCGCGATCCTGAGCTACATCATGTGCAAGGCGATGAACCGGTCGTTCTTCAACGTGATCCTGGGCGGCTTCGGCGGCGAAGCCACGACCGCCGCCGTCGGCTCGGCCGAACAGCGTCCGGTCAAGACCGGCAGCGCCGACGACGCCGCTTTCGTGCTCGGCAATGCCGAGACGGTGGTGATCGTTCCGGGCTACGGACTGGCGGTGGCCCGCGCCCAGCATGCGGTCAAGGAACTGGCCGCCAAGCTCACCTCGAAGGGCATCACCGTCAAGTACGCGATCCACCCGGTGGCCGGCCGCATGCCAGGCCACATGAACGTGCTGCTGGCCGAGGCCGAAGTGCCGTACGACCAGGTGTTCGAGATGGAAGACATCAACGGTGAGTTCGGTCAGGTCGACGTGGCGATCATCCTGGGTGCCAACGACGTGGTGAACCCGGCCGCTCACACCAAGGGCAGCGCGATCTACGGCATGCCGATCCTGGAGGCCTACAAGGCCAAGACGGTGATCGTCAACAAGCGCTCTATGGCCGCAGGCTATGCCGGTCTGGACAACGAGTTGTTCTACATGGACAAGACGATGATGGTGTTCGGCGACGCCAAGAAGGTCGTCGAGGACATGGTCAAGGCGATCGAGTAGCGGGCGTCAGCGCCGGCGCATTGGGTGCGGCGGCCGGGTGCGCCGGACTGGCGCCGTGGCGGTCGGCTGTGAAACCGGCCGCCCGATGTCGGCCAACAACAGCGTCGCGCGCACCAGGCCTTCCACCGCTTCACTCAGGTCGGCCGGCGGTTGCATCGATTCGATTTCCTCGAGCAGATCGTCGGCATCCTCGAGGTCGTCGGCGGCGAGGTGGCGGTACAGCAGCGCCAGCGGTTCGTTGAGCGCCTTCGCATCGGCGCGCATCAGTTCCGGGAACAGTTCCAACGCGGTGGCGAAGCCGGCGACCCACGGATAGACGGCGTCGATCGCGCTTGGTGCAGCGTCGTCGTGCTCGTCGTGCTCGTCGGCATCGCCGCCGTCGCCGTCGGCCCTGTCGCCAGCGCCAGTGTGGCCCTGCCATTCGCCGTCCTGTTCGATCGAAAAGGGCTGGGAAGCGGTTTCGTTCGACGCCTCCCCGGGGTCGTCACCGAGTTCGAACACCCACGGGTCGAACCAGCCGCGCCGGGCAATCGCCGCATCGAGTTCGGTGTGCCTGCGCAGCGCCAGGGCCTGCAGCCGGCCGGCGTCGAAGTGCCTGGGCAAGGGGCGCCCGTCGGCATCGGTGACATGCGGCATCCAGCGGCTGACAAGCACCGGCCGCGGCTGCACCAGCACGCCGCACAGGAAGCCGTCGAGCATGCACACATCCAGCGGCTCCAGCGGCGGCGGCACCCGGTCCAGCAGCGCCTGCAGTTCGTCCAACTCGTGCAAGCCGAGCGGGGCAACCAGCGCGGGTGCGTCGGCGCGCCCCGATGGACGCAGGGTGGGACGGGCGGACGGGCGGGTCGATGTGGGCATGGCCGATTGTCGCGGCAGCATCAGCTGCGGCCACACCGGCCACGGCCGCACCGGTTGCCGCAGTACGGGCGTCGGCAGCACCAGCCGCCGCACTACCGGCCACGGCAAGACCGCTGGCCGCAGACCGGCCGCGACAGCATCGTTCGCGGCAGCGCCGTCCGCCGCGGTACCGGTCGCCGTAGCACCGTTCGCGGCGGCACCAATGACTGCGGCGAGTGCGGCTGACCCGCCGATGTCAGTGTTTGCCGCGCGCGGGCGGCCCAAGTTCACCAGCTGAGCGGATCGACCCGGTAACAGTCGCGCAGTTCGCGGTACAGCGCCGGATGCTCGGCGGCCAGGCGCGCGGGCTGGCTGTAGAACACCTCGGACGCGACCGCAAAGAACTCCGCCGGTTCGGTCGCCGCATAGGCACTCAACAGCGACGGTTGTTGCATCTGCAGGCGCTGCTGCAGAAGGGCGTATTCGTCGTTCATCACCTGCGACCAGCGCTGTTGCCGGGCGCGGCTGCCCAGCCAGGGCGCGCCGTCGGCCGGGCCGTGATCCTGGTCGAGTTGGTGCGCGAACTCGTGAATCACCACGTTGTGGCCGTCCTGTGGCATCGCTGCGCCGCTGAGCACGTCGTCCCACGACAGGATGACCTGTCCCTGCGACCACGATTCGCCGGCCAGCACGCGGCGCTGGTTTTGCAACACGCCGGCGCCGACGCCGTGCACCCGATCGACCACGAACGGCCCTGGGTACAGCAGAACCTGCCGCAGCCCCGGGAAATAGTCGGTGCGCCCTACCGGCCGATTCAGCAGCAGCAGGCAGGCCTGCGCCGCCACGGTGACGCGCATCTCGTCGGTCACGGTCAGGCCCCGGCAACCGATGAAAGCCTTTTCCTTCAGAAACACCAGCATGTGTCGCTTGAGTTGAATTTGCAGATCGGCCGGCAGGCGCCGCAGGTAGGGCCAACGACGCCGCAGGATACGCCGCCAGGCCAGCGGAAACGGCTGGCGGCGCAGCCGCTGCCGGCGCCATTCGACCAGCCAGGGCTCGGCCACCAGCCAGGCGATCAACAGGACAGTCAGGGCGACAACGATCAGCAGTGGCACGGAATTCCTGACGGGCCGGGAGGCCAAGATTTCAGATTAGTTGGGTCTGCCGGACTGCCGTTTCAAGACCCAGCGGGCCGGCCGCCGCAATCGTTGCGGGCAGCTGATCGGTACCGGTCGTTCGGCGGAACAGGCACCGAAACGCCCCGGAATCCGGCGCCGTCGAACCGCGGTGCAACCCTATGATCAATTGGACCGTCGATACCCCACCGCGGCCGCGTGGGCGCTGGAGGTGCCGCCGGTCGAGCCTGGTCACGGCATCCGGGCCGTCGCCCTCACACCTCAACCCGTTCTCGCACCGACCCCGTTTCCATGAACGACCCGCAAGACCCGCAGGCCCGCAGCCTGGTCGCCAGCGTCGTGGCATGGCACAACCGGCACCTGCTGGCACGCCGCATCACGCCGGCCGCGGTGCAGGGCATCGGCGTCGTGGCATTGCCCTTTGCAGCGGCCGACCAGATCGCGGGCAAGGCTGGACTGCGGCGCCTTTTCAAAGAGCGATTCATCGCCGGCATGTCGCCGCGACGCGTCGCGCAATGGGCGCTGCGGCACGGCCAGTACGACAGCCCGTTGGCGCCGGGTGCGCCCCAGCGCGATGTGCCGGTCGACCCGCCGCGACAGGTTGACGTGCCAGCGGGCAGCGTGGCCATGCGTTTCGTCACCACGGCGGCCATCGAGGCCGGCGGTCGCCGCACACGCGTGCTGCTGGGAGCCGCCCCGGCGGGACGGCCGGCCGCGGTACTCGGCGCGCGGCTGCACAGTCCCGGGCGCTGCGCAGCGGCATTGGCACTGTGCGTGGGCGTCGTGCTGTTAGCTTATTTGCTTTTGAAACATGCGCCGAACGCCGGCGCCACGCCTGAGCCCGTCGCTGTGGCGCAGCAAGGGACCGTGGCTTTTGAGGCGGCTTCGATGCTTGCCATCGATGGCGAGTCGGGCCCGACGCCGCATGCAGATCTGCGCCGGGTACCGGCGGTCATCACCCCATCGGTCACAGCCAGCGCCACCGACACCTTCAACCACACCTTCAGCGACACCGCTTCCGGTCAGGGCACCGACACCAGTACCGACGCACGCGCTGATGCACGCGCTGACACAAGCACTGACACAAGCGCCGACACAAGCACCAGCGCCACCGCCGCCCACTCGATGTCGCTGGACCCGAGCAGCAGTGCCATCAGCGTCCCGCCCGCAGCGCATGCCGAACGGGCGAGGGCGGATCGTCCCGCGAGCGCACCGTCTGTTCCTCCGCGTGAGGCGCATGGGCCGCCGGCGGCCAGGGCGATGGCGGAAGTGGCGCCGGCGGCGCTGCCTGCGCAGCCCGGCGCATCGATGCTGGCTCCGCCTTCCGCCGCGCTGTCGCGGGCTGTACCGGCGCCTCAATTCAGCGCTTCCAGGGCCGGGCAGCCGATCCGGCCGTGGCTGTCGGAATCGCAAAAGCGCGCCGCGCGCGACGAGTCCGCGCGCATGCGGGCGGCGCTGGCCCGGTCGGAAGTCGGCAGACCCGTGACCCCTGCCCCGCGTCGCACGCTTGCCATTGAGTCGGCGACCGACGTACCGGCGCCGGCTGCACCGGCGCCCCGCCCTGCCGTGCTGCCTTCGTTTGCGCTGGTCACGCCGGTCACTCCGCGGCGCGCCAACGCCGAAGCGGCGCTGAAAAAACTGGACGCACTGGCCCGGCAGATGCCAACGACGCCAGACATGCGGGTCGAACTGATGAAGGTGCCGCAGGCGTGGCGCGCTGTCTGGTGGCCGTTCGCCGCACGCGCCGACGCAGAGCGGGCGCGCCGAAGGTTGCAAATGCGCGGGGTTCCCGCCGAAGTGCTGGAATTCTGAGCCAGCACCTGATCGGTGACTGCCGCAGCGAATCGATCGCCGCGCGGATCCAAGCTGCCTGGCGGTGGCAAAGGCGGTGGGTCGGGCGGGTTCAGACCATCGTTGCGCCGCCTTCCTCGACCACCAGGAAGGCGGTCATGAGCCCGTCTACGCTGCCCAAGCCGCCCACGCCGCTGACAGGTCGCCTGCAAGCCGGTTCGATGCAGGATTCGTTTGCGCAGCCCCGGGCGCATCGGCGCCGCTGGCGGATGTTCGTCGTCGTCATGCTGCTGGCGTGCGCATTCAAGGCGATACAGGCCGACCAGCGGCTCGAGGCGCTGCGCGGCGCTGCAGGCACACGCACCACGAGCCTGGAATCGGGCGCCCGTGGCGAAGTGCCGGTGGTGCGCCTGCTGGAGCCGGCCGGCATGCTTCATGAACCCTGGCGACAGGACTACGGGAAGGATGCAGGGCTGGCAATGGGCGCTTCGCTGCGGTTGTCGTTGCTGGCCGTCACGCTGGCCGAGTTGTTCAGTCGACCCGACGCGGTGTGGCCAACGCCGTGGTGCTGGCCGGCTGGATGCTCGGTGGCGCGGATGGCTTTCCCGTCCAGGCGACGGTCCGACTCGCGTGGGAACCGGCGCCCGAGATGCAGCCGATGGCGCCGCGGCAACTGCCCGATGTTTTGACAATTCGGCACGAGCTGAGTGGCGACGACACCGCAGCGTTGCTGCACGCTGCAGCGCCACCACGCTGCAGCGCCACCGGTTCGTGACTTGCTGGTCACGCTGTTGTCGGGCGTCACCGACGCAGAGGCGACCGGATTGCGCTGGCGTGATCTGGAGCTCGCCGCGCCGACGCTGCGCCTGCCCGATCGCACGGTGTCGCTGCCGGACCCGGCGCGCGCCATGTCCCATGCCATCGCGGCGGACCCTGCCGGCGCCGACACCCGGCTTGTCGGATGCCGGGACGCCGTCGACATCGAAGCGAACGTGATTCGTGCGGCTCACGATGCCGGGCTGGTGCGCTCCGGCGAGGTGGCTGCCGCGGTGCTGCACCGCACGCCGGTGGCAAAGCTGGTGCGCCAGGGCTCGCGGTTCGGTGACCCGTCGCGCTGGGTCGGAAGTCTGCCGCGCGAAGCGTTCGACGTCTGCGGTGCATTGGCGCCCGACGGCGCGAAACCGCCGGCCGAGCGCATCGATCCGGTGCTTCTCGCACTGCGCCGCTGTGCTGCGGCGGCCTGAATAAGGCTCAGTGTTCAGAGACCGCGTTCGAATGGTTGCGTCGGAATCGAACGACGATTCGGGTCGCTGTCGCGCCGCGGGCGCGCAAGATCAGACCGGCAGCGCCTCGTCCAGCACTTCGATCCAATGCTTCACCGGCGTGGGCGTGCCGGTCTGCAGATGCTGAATGCAACCGATGTTGGCAGACACGATCACCTGTGCTTCCAGCGGCGCCAGGTTTTCCAGTTTGCGGTCGCGCAGCGCGTAAGCCAGCTTCGGCTGCAGCACCGAGTACGTGCCTGCCGAACCGCAGCACAGATGACTTTCAGTCATCGCCACCTTGACGTCGAATCCGAGCGCGTTCAAGTGTGACTCAACGCCACCGCGCAACTGCTGACCGTGCTGCAGCGTGCACGGCGGGTGAAAGGCCAGCCGCCTGGCCTTGATGGCGCCGAGGCGCGGCTTGAGCAGTGGCACGAGATCGGGCAACAACTCCGACAGGTCGCGCGTCAGCTCGCTGACGCGGCGCGCCTTCTCGGCATAGTCGGGGTCGTGCGCCAGCGCGTGGCCGTATTCCTTGACCGTCACGCCGCAGCCCGAGGCGTTCATGACGATGCATTCGACCTGACCGGTCGACACCTGCGGCCACCAGGCGTCGATGTTGCGGCGCATGTCGGCCAGGCCGCCCTCGCGGTCGCTCAGGTGCGAGCGGATCGCCCCGCAGCATCCGGCGCCGTCGGCCACCACGGTTTGGATGCCGGCCGCGTCGAGCACGCGAGCGGTGGCGCTGTTGATATTGGGCGCCATGGCCGGCTGCACGCAACCCATCAGCATCAGCATCTTGCGCGGGTGCTGGCGGGTTGGCCAGCGGTGCGCCTTGGCGCCGGCCGGCCCCGGCACCTTGTTCTTCAAGGCACCGGGCAGCAAGGGCCGCATCAGTTGGCCGATCTTCATGGCCGGGCCGAACATCGGCGACGTGAGGCCTTCCTTGAGCATCCAGCGCGCCGTCTTTTCGACAGCCGGCCGTTCGACCTGCTGCTCGACGATGCGACGGCCGATCTCGACCAGGTTGCCGTACTGCACGCCCGACGGGCAGGTGGTTTCGCAGTTGCGGCAGGTCAGGCAGCGGTCGAGGTGAACCTGCGTGCTTCGCGTGGCGCGTTTGCCTTCGAGCACCTGCTTGATCAGATAGATTCGACCACGCGGGCTGTCCAGCTCGTCGCCCAGCAGTTGATAGGTCGGGCAGGTGGCAATGCAAAAGCCGCAATGCACGCATTTGCGCAGGATCGCTTCGGCCTCGTCGCCGTCGGGCGTGCCCTTGAATTCAGCTGCCAGGTTGGTTTGCATGGACTTTCATTCGGGTCGGGTGGGCAGTCACAGCCCGGCGAGGTTCAAAGTCCCGCATACAGGCGGCCCGGATTGAAGATCAGGTCGGGGTCGAAGGCGCGCTTGAGCTCGCGATGGATGCGGTCGAGCGGCGCCGTCAGCGGGGCGAAAGCACCGGCCGATTTGTCGATCGCGCGAAACGCCGTGGCGTGGCCGCCGAGGGTCACGGCGGACTGCCGCACTTCCGAGGCCGGCACGCTGCTGCACAGCCAGCGCTGCGCACCGCCCCACTCGATCAGCTGCTCGCCCACCAGCGTCAGGGGCGGCGCGGTTTGCGGTAAGCCGAGTCGCCAGAGGGTGGCACCGCGCTCGACCGCCTGCGCCGCTCGCACGAAATAATCGTCGGTCTGGTCGCGCACGCCAACCCAGAACGGCCCGGCCAGATCGGGTGGCACGAGCTCGCCACCGAGCGACCCCACGGCCGCCTGAACGGCCGCCACTGCGCCGCGCAGACGCAGCACCAGCCGGCCGTCCCACCAGGCGCTGGCGTTGATCGGCAGCGGCTGGCCGCCCCACAGGTTCAATCGCTCGAGCGCAGTGGCTTGATCGAGGTCGAAGCTCAAAGTGGCGTTGCCCGGCGTCGACGGCAGCACCTTCAACGACACCTCGAGGATCAGCCCGAGCGTGCCCATCGAACCCGCCAGCAGCCGCGAGACGTCGTAGCCCGCGACGTTCTTGATGACCTGTCCGCCGAAGCTGAGCACTTCGCCCTTGCCGCTCAGCAAGGTGGCGCCCAGCACGTAGTCGCGCACGCTGCCCACGGCCGCCCGCGATGGTCCGGCCAAACCCGCCGCGACCATCCCGCCGACGGTGCCGCCGGCGCCGTGACGTGGCGGCTCGAAGGCCAGACACTGGCCCTGCTCGCGCAGCGCCTGTTCCAGTTCTGCGAGCGGGGTGCCGCAGCGCGCCGTCACCACGAGTTCGCTCGGCTCGTAGCTCGAGATGCCGCTCAAAGTTCGCGTGTCAAGCAGCTCACCGTACGGCGCCTCGCCGTAAAACTCCTTCGTGCCACCGCCGCGGATGCACAGCGCCGATCCGTTGGCGCGGGCCGACTCCACGCGCTCGACGAAGGCCTGCAGATCGGGATCTTCAGACAGCATGAACAGCGTTGCTCAGAAACGCGGCAGGTCGGGGAAGGGCAGCAGCCCCTTCCGGACGTGCATCTTTCCGTACTCGGCGCAACGCGACAGCGATGGAATCACCTTGCCCGGATTGAGCAGCGCCTTCGGGTCGAACGCCGCCTTCACGGCCAGCATCTGCTCGCGCTCTGCAGGCGAGAACTGCACGCACATCGACGACAGCTTCTCGACACCCACGCCGTGTTCGCCCGTCACGGTGCCGCCCATCGCGACGCTCGTTTCCAGGATGTCGGCGCCGAACAGCTCGCAGCGGTGCATCTGGTCGGCATCGTTGGCATCAAACATGATCAGCGGATGCAAGTTGCCGTCGCCGGCGTGAAACACGTTGGCGCAGCGCAGCCCGTACTTCACTTCCATTTGCTGGATCGCCAGCAGAATGTCGGCCAGACGCTTGCGCGGGATGGTCGAGTCCATGCACATGTAGTCGGGGCTGATGCGGCCCGATGCCGGAAATGCGTTCTTGCGGCCGCTCCAGAACTTGAGCCGCTGCGACTCGCTCTGGCTGACCTCGATGCGGCTGGCGCCGCACGATTCCAGCACCTCCACCATGCGGCCGATTTCTTCTTCCACCTCTTCGGGCGTGCCGTCGCTCTCGCACAGCAGGATGGCCGCGGCGCTCAGGTCGTAGCCGGCCTTCACGTAGTCCTCGACCGCGGCCGTCATCGGCTTGTCCATCATCTCCAGGCCGGCCGGGATGATGCCCGCGCCGATCACCGCAGCCACCGCGTCGCCCGCCTTGCGAATGTCGTCGAAGCTGGCCATGATGCAGCGCGCCAGTTTGGGTTTCGGCACCAGCTTGACCGTGACCTCGGTCGTCACCGCCAGCATGCCTTCGCTGCCGATCACCACCGCCAGCAGGTCGAGCCCGGCGGCATCGAGCGCCTCGGAACCAAACTCCACCGGCTCGCCTTCGACCGTATAGCCGCGCACTTTCAGCACGTTGTGAAGCGTCAAGCCATATTTCAGGCAGTGCACGCCGCCCGAATTTTCGGCCACATTGCCGCCGATCGTGCAGGCGATCTGGCTGCTCGGGTCGGGCGCGTAATAAAGGCCCAGCGGCGCCGCCGCTTCACTGATCGCCAGGTTGCGCACGCCGCACTGCACCGTGGCGGTGCGGGCACGCGCGTCGAGTTTGACGATCTTGTTGAACTTGGCCAGGCTCATCGTCACGCCCAGCGTGTGCGGCAATGCGCCGCCCGACAACCCGGTGCCGGCGCCGCGCGCCACCACCGGCACGCTCAGGCGGTGGCAGGTGCGCAACACCGCCGCCACCTGCGCCTCGGTCTCGGGCAGCACCACCACCAGCGGCTGCTCGCGGTAGGCCGTCAGGCCGTCGCACTCGTACGGCACCGTGTCCTCGGCGTGCCAGAGCAGGGCGTGCGCCGGCAGCGTGGACGACAGTGCGGCGACCACCTCGGCCTGTCGCTGGCGGCGCTGCGCAGCGCCCGCAACCGCAGCGGCTTCATCCAACTTCAATGGCGCGTTCATGTGAATTCTCCAGACAGTCAAGCAGATCAATGATTCTCTGCATTCACTTGACTCAATGTAGCGCGATGTGCCCCAACCTTGTTCAGCCGCGGGATTCGCGTGGGCAACTCTGTTGTACCTTGCGCGGTGCCAATCCGGCCAAGCGGGGCCCAAGCGGAAGTCGAACCGAGTCGATTCGGGGGACTGCCAGCCCTCCGAGCCCTCCGAGCCCGAATGGCCCGAATGGCCCGAATGGCCCGCCTCAGGCCAGCAGCACGGTCAGCACGCCGGTGTAGCCGTACAGGTGGTGCCGCGCGATTTCACCCGCCGCGAAGAAGCCGACCAGCGGCACATCGCCGAGGGCATGCCGCACGATCGCCATTTCGGCCGATGGCGCGCCGAAATGCGGTCCGCCGCGACCGGCGCAACTGACGTAGACGGCGCCGACGATGCGGCGCGGCAAGGGTTCGGCGGCAGCGGCACCGGTGCCGGGCAGTCGTTGTGTGGCCAGCGCTTCCGACAGCGGCAGTTCTTCAGGCTCCAGGGCCTCGCGGATCTCGGCGCAGATGCGCATCAGGTCGCGCCGCGCCGCCTCGGTGTCCCGATGACAGAACGCGACCTGCATGCCGGGCTCGACCGCGTCGCCGATGGCGATGCCGCGCAAGCCCGGGTCCAGCCCGACGAGGTGACGCACCCGCGTGTCGGAGCCAAAGGCGCCACGCCGCGCCAGCGTGTCGAATTCGCCGGCCGACACCTTCGCCGTTGCGGTGCTGCCGTCGCTCAGTCCGACCAGCGTCTGCCGGATGCGCGGCAGCGCCCGGCGCGGATCGCCAGGGTCGGCGCCGAGGTCACGCAGCAGGCAGTCCAACGCAGGCTCGTCGTCCAGCCGGGTGATGACGTTGCGCTCGGCCTGCGTCACGTTGCGCAGCGGCCCGATCGGCTGGCAGCCCTGCGTCACACGCGAAACCAGCCCGATGTCGCGGCTGAATGCCACGCCCGACAGGCCGCCGCTCAGGGCATCGTCGGCGATGTGCAGCGCGCCCGCGGCCAGACCGCCGAACAGATAGCCGGTGCTGACGCGGTCGCTCATCTCGCGGATCATGTCGGCCAAGTCGGGCGTGCCGGCGCTGGCGTGTACCTGCGCAACGTGGGCGGCAAAGTCGCCCATTGGCCGCGCGCCCGAATAGATGCGGAACTGCCCTCGCGGCGGGTCGCCCAGCATCAGCGACAGCGCCGGTTCGTCGAAATATTCGACGCCGCTGGCGCATACACCCGCGCCGACCGCGCCGACCCAGGCCACGCCCGGCCAGCGCGTGCGCAGTTCGGCAAGAAGGGCCACTGCCGCATTCGTGAAGTGCGCGGTCAGATAGATCCAACCCAGCGTGGGCGTGCTGGCATTTCCGGGCTCGCGGCGCTGGGCCTCGATCTGCGCGGCGGCCAGCGCCAGCGCCATGCGCCAGTCCGGATGGGTCGCGTGCCCCTGCAAAAAATTCTTCATCGCCAGTCGATCGTCATGGTCGCGTCGCGGCTTTCTTGCTTGGCGCCTTGCCGCTCTTGCGGGCGGCCGCAGGCTGGGTCGCAACCGGCTTGCTGCCGATCGCCGCGCCTGCGGCGTCGATGCCCTGACGGACCAGGTTCCCGGCGATGTCCGTGGCCGCGCTGGCGGCGTTGTCCTTCATGGCCGACGTGGCGAGCTGGGTGAATTGTTGCGTCAGCGCCCCCCACCATTGCATCGGGTCGACCACGGACGGCGGCGGCGTTTCGGCGCGGTCTTTGGACAGGGTGTCGTTGGCATCTTTCGCCTTCTCGGGCGGCGTGCTGCCCGGCATGCGCAGTTGCATCGAGTCGCGCAAATCTTCCATCTGCACGTTCATCGTCTTCAGGGTCGACAAGGTCATGCGCTGCACTTCCATCGCCTGGATCGTGGCACCCAGCATGCGAGCGTTCTGTTCCAGCCAGAACTGCACGGTGCGCAGTTCTTCAATGCGCTTTTGCAACTCTTCCGGGTCCAGCGTGGGCGCGACCCATTGTCCGATCGTGGGCAATGCGACTCCGGCGTTCTTGACCAGACCTTGCAGAAAATCGAAGCCCGGCACGAGCTTGGCGAAGCTGTTGTTATCGGTCATGGCGTGTCCTCAGCGGCGCGGCCGGAAATTCCGACCTCGAATTTCGATTGTGCATACATCGGGCAAGCACTGCCAGTTGGTCAGCAACCCGGCACCAGCGGCGTGCAGCGCCTCGATCATTGATGGTGCCCTGGCGGCCGTGCGCGCCATTGATCGCCATCACAGGCCTCGCGCACTCAGCCGCTGCGCACCGACCGAGCGCCGACCGTGCGCCGATTCAGCGCCAAAACAAGGCGGCTCGCCGGGCGTTTACAACGCTGGTTGCAGGTCGATGCGCAACACGCCGTCGCGCTGCTGCCAGCGCAGCTTGCCGAGCACATCCATGCCCAGCAACGGTTGCGGGCCCAAAGCGGGCAGCGCGACGACTTGCAGCCTCTCGACCGTCACGCCGCCCTTGAGCACCAGATCGGCCCGCACCAGGCGTCCGGTCACGGGCCCTCCGGCCGTGCTCGACCGGACCTGCCGGATCGTGGCCAACCCCAGATCGTCGGCGAGCGCGCCCGACATCGCGGTGCCGGTCGCGCCGGTGTCGATCAAGAAGTCGACCGGGCGACCGTTGATCTGCCCGGGCCAGTGGTAATGGCCGTCGCTCGAACGCGCGATCTCGATCGTCCCGCCGCGAACCGCAAAGCGGGTCTGGGCCTGGCGATGCATCCACCACTGCACCGCCAAGAACAGCATCAGCCCAGCCAGCAGCCAAACGGTGACGATCTTGAAGTTGCGTGGCAATTCGCTGTGCATGGGATCAGTGTCACCGATCGCTGCGCCGGCCCGCACTCGCCGCGCGCGCGGCCGGACAGAATGTGTGGTTGCCACTTTCAAGGTCCACGCCATGCGCTTTCATTCCGTCCTGCTCGTTCTGCTGGTGTTCCTGGCGCCTGCCGTGCCGCTTCGGGCCGAACCGATCGGAGAGGTCGACACCGTGTTCAAACTGATCGGCCCCGACCACAAGATCGTCGTCGATGCCCACGACGATCCGAGCGTCGCCGGCGTGACCTGCTATGTCTCGCGCGCCAAAACCGGCGGCATCTCGGGCGCCGTCGGCCTGGCCGAGGACAAGTCCGAGGCCTCGATCGCCTGCCGCCAGGTCGGGCCGATCTCGTTTCCCAAGCCGATCCGCGCGCAGGAGGAAATGTTCACCGAGCGCATCTCGCTGGTCTTCAAGAAATTGCGCGTGGTGCGCATGGTCGACCGGCGACGAAACACGCTGGTTTACTTGACCTACTCGGACCGCGTGATCGAAGGCTCGCCGCAGAACAGCATCACCGTGGTGCCGGTGGACCGCAGCGTGCCGATCCCCGTCCGGTGAGGAATGAGGTGAGGCGGCTTCAGTCGAGGTGGAAGAAGCAGGGCAACGGCTCGACGACCGGTGAGCCGTCAGGGTGGGTCTGCATCAGGTCGCCCATCCAGGCCCACCAGCGCCGCATCACGGCGTGCTGCGGCAGCGTGTCCATCGTGTGATCGGCGCGGCGCCGCAACACCCCGAACAGCACGTTGCGTGGCTCGTCGAGAAAGATGCTGTAGTCGCTGATGCCGGCCTGTCGCAGCAGTTCGACCAACTCCGGCCAGATCGCATCGTGGCGGCGCCGGTACTCGCCGGCCTGCCCGGGATTGAGATACATCCGGAAGGCGATTTTTTCGGTGGCGCCTTGCGAGTCGGGTTTTGCGTCGATCGGGTTCATTGCGGACCTTCGGGCTGCGCCTTCAAGTGGTCGACCTCGGGGCAGCCTCGCGGGCCCATCAGCCGCCTGCGCCCTGCTCCCTCAAGAATTTGCCTTGAGGGCGGACCTCGCATGCTCACGCGCCGCCCGCTTCGGCGAGCGCGCGCCAGCGGTCGCGGTAGCCGGCCAGACCCGGCACGCTCCAAGCCACCACGGTCTCGCACGGCTTTAGCGCCGGTCGGTGGCCGAGCGCCTCGTAAGCCAGCGCCGCGGCGCCGGCTGCCGACCCTTCCGCCATCGGATTGCACAGCAAGCTCTGGGCCGCTCGCAGTTGCGCCAGCAGGCCCAGGAAGGCCGCGTTGTTGGCCAGCCCGCCGTCGACGATCACCGGGTTGTCGGAGCGGATGAGCTCCAGCACGGTGTCCGTCATGCAGGCCAGGTACAGCGTGCCGATCGCAGCGCGTTCCAGGTCGCAGGTCGGCACCGGCCCGATCAGGCGTCCGGTGGCACCCGGGTACGGCCCGCCGGCGGCGTAGCTCGGCAGCGCCATCTGGCCGCGCCGGATCGCCTCGGTCACGGCCACGGCGTCGACCGGGCAACGAGCGCCCTGCGTGATCAGGTCGTATTCGCGACCGCCCATGAAGCGCGCGGTTGCCACCGGGTCGCCATCGACCGTCACGTTGGCCAGCATGTCGCGCTGCGCGTTCAGCGCGTCGAACCGGCACTGCGGGTTGAAGACGATCACCCAGGTGCCGGTCGACACCACCGTGCAGTCGCGGTGCCCCAGGCTGCGGTAGAGGTACAGCGAGGCGTTGCTGTCGTGCACGCCGTTGTGCACCGCGAGGTCGACGCCCGGTTCGCCCGGCCCGGTGGTCATGTGGCGGTGGCCGAGTACCGCGCCGGCGCGCTCGAACGGCGGGAAGCGGCCGCGCCAGCCACGCGCGTCGACCAGCGAGCTGAAATCATGGCGCAGCGGCGACCACAGGTGCGAGTGGCAGCCCAGCGAGCTCAGTTCCGACACGGCCCGCCCGCCGAGCCGCCACGACCAGTATTGCGGCAGGCACAAAATCGCATCCGCGCGCTGCAGCGCCTCGGGCGCAACGGTTTCGATCCAGTAAAGCTGCCGCCCCAGATTGAGCCCGGCCGGCAGGTGCGGCGTCTGGCTCTCATCGAAGTTCGGGGCGACTTCGGCGAAGCCCGCGTCGATGGCAGCCGGCGGCTGTGATTCGTAGTCGAGGATCGGCATCGTGATGCCATCGGCGCCA
>ENA-OBIT01000111-OBIT01000111.1-metagenomes-genome-assembly--contig:-NODE-111-length-33917-cov-11.539_pt1 | contig 33917 bp, 14 predicted proteins | sample MGYA00153386_OBIT01 | MGnify analysis MGYA00153386
TAAAAGGACGCTGCTGGAGAATTTGCTGTAATGCCTCTGTTTTCCAGACTGTTAACTGTGACAAAGCCTCTAATGATTCTGAATTACCCAGTGGTTTGCACAATTCGCACCTAGCCCAAGCTTTGATCGAAACTTTATCAGAATTTAACTGAGCAAGTGCGTTTGCGTTTTGAGCGACAGGCAAAAAACTTGAGCGATAATGTTGCTCGTGGGGTAGCAAGTTCATCCAAATATTGGCAGGGTACAAAGCAAACTTCTGCCCCGGATCAATAAATTTCCGGGGCACAGCCACAATTAATCGCCCTATAATTAACGCTTCAACATCAGCAGCAGGTAGACGCAGGGCATTGTAAATCAAAACAGATGCGCTCATAATTCACTAAATAAATCACTCAAGTCATCCGATTCATCTGTATTATCAATAGTCGGCGGATTAAGAAGGTCTTCTAAAAGTTGACGTTCATCTTCATCATCAACAACAGGCATGATACCAGATGGATCGCTCAATATCTCTCGCAGTAAAGGATTGTCAAAAGTTAGCTGCTTCTGAGAGATGAAATCAAAAACTTGATTTTCCGTTAAATTATAGTCTCTGCACTTTTTACAAACAGAATAAACAGCGATTAGAGGTTTTATTTGCTCTTCTATCAAATCTGCGATTTCACCACCTCTTTCTTGAGGTGATACCAGTTGTTCAAGTAACTTGTATGCTTGAGCGGTCTTCTTTATTGTTTCGATTTTGGCTTGAGAACGGACTAAACAACCGCGAGTCAGATCAAATTTTTCATAATCTATTAAACGCCTCAATCCAGCAACTAATTCACTCTGAGAAGACTGAATAACGGCAATGCCAATTTTGACAGTCTTTCCATTTTCTGTGCCAATTACTTTGAAGTTAATCCAATCACCATTTTTGGCTTTTGGCTTAATTTCAGTAGTAACCTGTTCAATCATCACTCCTTCGATTGTATGACCTTTCAACGTTTCAAAACCGAAGTAAAGAGCTTTAGCAATTATGGAATTATTCTCCATATAGTCTACGAGACCTGACTCAAGTTCCCTGAGAGCAAGTTCAAATCGCTCAAAAGGATCTTCTGGAAGAGCAGGTGTAGAAACTTTAAAATTTTCTTCACACCATGTCAAAGCTTCCCGTACCGCTGGCTTATTTTTGCCGTATTCTTTGAGTTGATTTTCTTCAAAAGGATATAGCTGATTGTGAGGCTTTAAATTCCTGAATTCATAGAAATCTTTCAGCCACAAAGTTACTATCTCTATCATTGAATTGCCATCAAGAAAGTTTAATTCAATTGGCTTTCCTTTTGTATGTGTTGATAGTCGAGCTGGTGTACCGCCCGACATCAGCTTGATTTTATGTGTCCAAGTATTGGGCAGCATTACTGTGAGAATGACAACTCCTTGACCGAGTTCCGATTGATTGAGAGTATCGTGGAGGCGTTTAACTAAATCAGCAATTACCATTTCTGTTGGCAAGCCATCATCAGTAGAGTTGTTTTTGACATCTATTTCATCAAAACAAATGATGACTGGGTTGTAGCAACTCACCAAATTCACTATTTGCTGAACTGTATTAAGAGCTTCAGCTTCTCTATCTTGATTTGTTTTACCAGAATTTGCTGGCAATCCCAGTTCCTCAGCCTTAGACTTATCTAGTTCCTCACCTGACAACCATTTGATTGCAAAGGCTGACTGAATTTTTGAAAGCGTCCACAAAACAGCACGAATAATATAAGGATCAGCATTAGGCTTTGTTTGGCAAACTTTTTGACTCAGAGTGTTCATAAAACTCTTATTTTTAGCCGCCCAACTAGCACATACTTTATCAAATCGGTCAAGAAGATTGGCGGGTGAAAGGTTTGGAGCATCAGCACTTATAGCTTTCAAGCCTTGATTTGCCATTGCTGCGGCTACTTCCTGCCACTGCATCACCCCTTGATTAACTGGGTGACTCAAACTATTTGCTAATGTTTGCTGAAATTGGTACTTAATCAAGTTTAAGTCGGTGTAATTATTGACGCTTGCATAGACAAACAAAGCGCCACCATCTCGTTCTAGTCGATGGCGAATGCGAGCGAGAACATGGCTTTTACCGACTCCTTGCGGAGCAGTTAGGGCAAGGGAACTAACTTTTTCTTGACTGGATTGACTGGTTCGCACCAGCTCAACGGCCTGAAAAACTGCATCAGAAGCGTGTTTGTTGAGAGTGGGAACATCGGGGAATCCTTTTCCCCAAATATCCTGCTCTTTGACAATGCCAGTTTTGCTAAATGGATTGTGACTTTGGATGGCAGCTTTGAGGGATTCTATGGGAGATGCGGCTGAATTTTCCATAATAATTGGGTGTGAGGTAACAAACTACAAAAAGATTCAGGGTAATTTTAGGCGTTCAAGCGCTTGGCGTAGTTACGAAATCCAACGCCAGAGATGGTAATTGAGTCCTCGCGTTTGTCTGGGGTGATGTCTGGCATTTCTCCAGCCATTAGCTGAAAAATATCATTAGCCTGCATTTCCAACAGCCACTCATTGAATTGCGATCGCCCTACCCTTTCCCCGATCGCCCGCCGCATCCGATAAATCGGCACTAAATCGTCTAAGTTGTAATCCCGATTCAAGCTGTCGTATACATCCAACGCCACAGCCTTAAAATCCTCATAGGATACGATCGCCCTTACATCCCCTTTCCCCTTCTCAACCGCAACACCCGCCGCACCATCCTGATGCCGAATCCACTTCAACAAAGCATTTCCCAGCCGCGTACCAATTTGAGAACCATCAAACTTAAACAGAGAATCCCGACTTTTCAAGCCATCCGCTAAAACTTCTTTCCCCTTCGCGCTCAATTCCACCAGCGTCACCCGATTTACCAGCGAATAGACGATCGCCCCAGCTTCCTGCAACTCACCGAGCACATCCCGATATTTCACACTCGTCTCATTAGTACGCACAATCCGCTTAGTCAACTCGCCCTTTTTAACCATCATCTTGCCGTCGCCCAAATACCACAAATTCAGCAGCACCCGAACTTTTGCCTTCGCATCCCACACCGCTTGCTCTTCGGGCGTCCTAGTTTGAGACACCGCGATTTCATTGTTCTCAGACATATCCATACCTTTAAATACTTGTTATTAGTATCAAATTTTACCAGGAATTTTGCTGAAAAACATCTAAAGTTTTCAGCAAAATGCGGCACGAGGCTGCGCACAACGGATGCTTGTATCAATTCCGGCTGCGCCGGAATGACAAGCGAGGACACGGCAGTGCCGTTTCCCTACCGTTATTAATTGTAGGGAAACGGCACTGCCGTGTCCTGATTTCGCCTAATATTAATTCCGATGCTATCGGGTTTGATATAATATCAATTCCGGCTGCGCCGGAATGACAAGCGAGGAGACTGCACGTGCCGTGTCCCTACAATGTTATTTTGGGTAGGGAAACGGCACGTGCAGTCTCCTAATTCTGGGTAATAATTCGGATGCTATCGGAAACAATATTACTGGGTTAGAAAGCCCTAAAATTAATAAAAAAAGGGGCAGAACTTGCGTCGCCCCTCATCTATCTATTTAACTAACTACAAAATTACACTTCCACAGCAATCTTTTGTTCGGAAGCCTCCGGCGAATTCGCTTCACTTGGCGGCACAACTTGCCAGAATTTCGGCAAGTATTCGGCCCAATTTGCTAAGATTTTCTCGGCTTTTTTGCTGTTAGTCCGATCGCGATGAGCCTCAATCAAGTCCTTCAATTGCGCCTCGCCAGCAGCCGTACAAACGCGCTGCATCTTGACAATCTCCCCGTTGACGTGAGCTGGGAAAGTCCCATCTTCATCGAGGAAATAACCCAAGCCGCCAGTCATTCCAGCGCCGACGTTGCGACCGACTTTTCCTAACACGACGATCGCGCCGCCAGTCATGTACTCGCAGCAGTGATCGCCGGCACCTTCAATGACTGCTTTCGCCATCGAGTTGCGCACCGCAAACCGTTCGCCCGCTTTACCCGCAGCCAACAGAGTTCCCCCCGTCGCGCCGTACAAACAAGTGTTACCGACGATCGCATTTTCCGCAGCATCGTAAGTCGCATCAGCCGGCGGTGCGATCGCAATTTCGCCGCCGTGCATTCCCTTACCAACGTAGTCGTTAGCTTGGCCGTGCAGTACCAAAGTCATCCCCGGTAAGTTGAACGCGCCGAAACTTTGACCCGCAGTACCAGTACAGTTGAGGGTGATTTGTCCGCTAAAACCGGTGTTACCGTATTGCTTAGCGATCGCACCGCTGATTCTGGCGCCGACAGTGCGATCGGTATTCACCAATTTTACACTCTTGCTAACACTGGTTTGATTGGCGATCGCACTTTGAATCTCGGCATCCGCCAGCAAATCGTCGTCCAACACAGGCCCGTTGGTGTGTACGTCGCCGTGGATCAAGAAAGATCGATCGTGCTTAGTATCTGGTAACTTGATCAAACAATCCAAATTAATCGCTTGAGTTTTGGTTAGTTTCACCCCAGCGCGCATTGTCAGTAAATCACCGCGGCCAATGATATCGGCGATCGACTTATAACCCAATTTTGCCAACAAACTCTGCACTTCCTGGGCGACAAAGTAGAAGAAATTGACAACGTGCTCCGGCGTACCGGGGAAACGCTTCCGCAACTCTTCCTTCTGCGTGGTAACGCCGACGGGACAAGTATTCATGTGGCAAACGCGGGCCATAATGCAGCCTTCGGCAATCATTGCCACAGTGCCGAACCCATACTCTTCAGCGCCCATCAAAGCGCCTACAATTACATCCCAGCCGCTTTTGAAGCCACCGTCAACGCGGAGTAAAACTCGATCGCGCAAATTATTCTCCATCAGCACTCGGTGAACTTCGGTCAATCCGAGTTCCCACGGAGAACCTGCGTGCTTAATCGAACTCAGTGGCGAAGCACCGGTGCCGCCGTCGTGGCCGGAAATTTGAATCACGTCAGCATTAGCTTTCGCAACACCGGCGGCGACAGTACCGATGCCGACTTCCGACACCAGCTTGACAGAAACTCCGGCTTTCGGATTGATTTGATGCAAGTCAAAAATCAACTGCGCCAAATCCTCGATCGAATAAATGTCGTGGTGAGGCGGCGGCGAGATTAAAGTTACACCAGGTTTCGATCGGCGCAAATAAGCAATGTACTCGCTGACTTTCGGCCCCGGCAATTGTCCACCTTCTCCCGGCTTCGCACCTTGGGCAACTTTGATTTCGATCTGTTTGGCGTTCATCAGATACTCTGGAGTCACGCCGAAACGCCCAGATGCTACCTGTTTGATGGCACTCGATGCAGTATCGCCATTTTGCAAACCCTTCAAGTGAGGAAGAGTTTCTGAGAAACCAGCCTCGCTGACATCCTTGAGCACATTGTATCGAACTGGATCTTCGCCGCCTTCGCCGGAGTTGGATTTGCCGCCGATGCGGTTCATTGCGATCGCCAGGGTTTCGTGGGCTTCGGGGGACAAAGCACCGAGGGACATCCCGCCGGTGGCGAAGCGTTTGAAAATGTCTGCTACAGATTCTACTTCTGCAATCGGAATCGAAGGGCGATCGGACGCAAAGTCGAGCAAATCGCGTAAAGCAGTCGCCGGGCGAGTTTCAAGCTGTTTCTTGTAAACCTCGTAGTGATCGTAGGCCTCCGAATTTTTGAGACCAATTGGTCTCATTTCTGGTTCTGCCCCATTACCGTTACCCTTGCTTCCTTCTTCCTCTTCCCTTCTTCCTTCTTCCTTCTTCCTTCTTCCTTGGTTAAAGCTAGTCACAGCCTTGTGCAAAGCCTTAGCCATTTCCGGGCTGTTCATGTGATATTCACCACCGCGCCGATATTGCACGAAGCCGTAATTTTCCAGCTTTTTAGCATTCAATTCAGGGAAAGCCTGGGAGTGAAAGGACATCACCTCGTGGGCTAGTTCCGCCACAGTCAAACCGCCAATCCGAGAAACAGTGCCTTTGAATCCCAAATCTAGCAAATCGCCGCCAATGCCGATCGCCTCAAAGATTTGCGCCGCTTGATAGCTAGACAACAGGGAAATCCCCATTTTCGACATGATCTTCAACAGCCCATTTTCCACCGCTTTGCGATATTGAGCTTGAGCAGTTGCAACAGTAATATTCGGGACTTTGCCATGTTTCATCAAGTTTTGAGTCTTGCTGTCAGCCCACCAACCCCGCACGCTTTCGAGGGCTAAATAGGGGCAAACAGCGGCCGCACCGTAACCGATCAAACAAGCAAAGTGGTGAGTGCTCCAGCATTGGGCGGTATCGACAACTAGGGAAGTTTTCATCCGCAGCCCTTCCTGGATCAAGTGGTGATGAACTGCACCAATGGCGAGGAAAGGTGGAATATAAGTCGATTCTGTACTCAAACCAGCAGTCGAAGATGGGCGATCGCTCAGAATCAAAATCTTAGCGCCCGATCGCACCGCATCAGCAGCTTCTTGGCAAAGTTTATTTACAGCATCTTTCAACCCTTCCGGGCCTGCCACGATGTGGTAAAGCGTTAACAGAACCTTTGCAGGGAAAGACTTTTGCTCTTTCAAGAAAGACAGTTCACCGTCGTTCAAAATCGGAGAATCTATTTTGATTAGCTTGGCATTTTCCGGTACTGCTTGCAGTAAATTGCCTCGCAGCCCGATATTTACTGTCAGAGACATCACCATCCCCTCGCGCAGGGGGTCGATCGGCGGATTTGTGACTTGAGCAAACCGTTGTTTGAAATAGTTGTACAGCAACTGAGGCTTTTCTGACAACACAGCCAAGGGAATATCGTCTCCCATGCAGAAAGTCGGTTCTTTCCCCGAACTTGCCATCTCCACGATTACCATATCCAAATCTTCGGCGGTGTAGCCAAAAGCTGTTTGGGTGGCTAACAGCGTTTGGGAGTCGAGGGTGGCGGTTTCGGCAAAAGGTTGTGGTTCCAAGGTTTCGCGGTGTTGTTTCAACCATTCACCGTAGGGATGTCGCTTCGCAATCCGTTGTTTGAGTTGCCAATTTTTGAGAATTTCTTGAGTTTGCAGGTCAACTGCAATCATTTGTCCAGGTCCCAAACGACCTTTTTCCACGATATCGGCTTCGGGGATATCGACCACACCAGCTTCGGAAGCAACAATTACCATACCGTCTTTGGTAATGCAATAGCGGGCGGGACGTAAACCATTGCGATCGAGCGTAGCACCTACTTGTTTCCCATCGCTAAACACCAGCAAAGCCGGGCCATCCCAAGGTTCTTGAATGCCACTGTAATATTCGTAAAAATCGACAATTTCGGGATAGGTAGCTAAATCCGGCTGATTTTTATAAGCTTCAGGTACGAGAATTGTCAAGGATTCTAGGGGAGAACGGCCCGAGTGTACCAGCAATTCCATCACATTGTCTAAGTTGGCCGAATCGCTACTTTCTGAATTGACAATTGGATTGAACGTATCGAGATCGGCTTGAGTCCAATTCGGGTGAGCTAAATTCGCTTGTCGCGCTCTCATCCAGGTAATATTGCCCAACAGCGTGTTAATTTCGCCGTTGTGTCCCAGCAAACGCATCGGTTGAGCTAGATGCCAGCGGGGCATGGTGTTGGTGCTGAAGCGTCGGTGATAGACTGCAAAAGCGCTTTTGTAAGCGGGATTTTTGAGGTCGAGGTAAAATTCTCCCAATACAGCCGATCGCACCATACCTTTGTATACGATCGTGCGGCAGGAAAAAGAGCAACTGTAAAAGTCTTGGCGAGTGAAGTCAGGGCGATTTGATAATGCGTGTCCGATCGCGCGGCGGGTCAGAAATAAGTGTCGATCGAGTTCATCGCCTGCTAAGTCCGGTGAACTGACAATTACTTGTTCGATTTGAGGTTGATTTTCGCGCGCTTGCGGGCCCAAAACCGACGGTACAACGGGAACTTTGCGCCATCCCAAAAGTGTCAGCCCGCGTTTTAGCAGCATTTCCTCAACCACCTGCCGCGCGATGGCTGCTTGCTGTTCATCTTGAGACAGAAACATCATTCCCACGCCGCAGTTTTCCTGGGCGGGAGGCACAATTCCCTCTGCTGCAAACCAAGAATGCAACAACTCCCAAGGAATTGCGGTCATCAAACCAGCACCATCACCCGAATCTTGGTCAGCGCTGCAACCGCCACGGTGTTCCAGACAAGTTAAAGCTGGCAGAGCTTTTTCGATAATCGAGTGAGTCGCTGCACCGTTTTGGTTAGCAATAAAGCCAACACCGCAGGCGTCTCTTTCTTCAATTAGCCAGCTTTGACCGGCATAAGGAATTCCTCGATGACCCTGATTTTGATTTTGATTACTCGTGTTAACCATGTTGATTGAATACTATTTCCGTGATTGTGTGGTTGATTCGTTATAGCTTGTCAAGAATGCTACCCAGCGGCAGGGCCGAGTAAACCTTCAAGCAGCCGATTGCAAGCAGATTTGATAAAAATTTACATTGATGCTGCTAGCACATAGCCCTAAAACCCTGTTTGCAGATTTTAAATTATCTCGATCGAATAGCTTCGGAGATGTCTCCTAGAATACGGTGCTGCTAAAAAGCAGTTATTAAGAGAGAAAATCGTCGCCTCGCAACTGTATAAATTGCAGGCGATCGAATTTTTAGAGTTTCTTATTCCTGAATCCGCTCGCTCTGCCTGGCGGGGCGAACACAGGTAGATATAGACTTTAGCGTAATTTTGGGACAGCGTTGCTGAATTAAAGATATGATTCAGCAACGCTGTCCCAAATTTTAGACAGTTAACGGTTGCACCAATTCCTTGACTGGTGCTTCACTGTCACCGGGCTGCTGCACCCGAATCAGCCACCCTTCAGCTTTAGAGTAGTTATCTTTTTGTAACTGTTTGATAGCTTGCTTGAAGTTCAGCTGCACGCCCCAAACATCGCTCGTGAAGCGTTTGTCTTGCTTCATCTTGTCAAAGAACCCGACGGCTTCGGGGTGAGATAAACCGCCTTCGGTTTTGGCAATAGAGAGCATCACTTCAAACACATCATCCGCCATCTTCGCATCCCCACAAACGTAGTAATGGCACTTGGGATGACTTAGCTGTTTCCAGACATCCGGGGAATTTTGCTGCATCAGGTTTTGCACGTACAGTTTTTGGTCGCCAAGACGGGAAAATGCCACTTCCAGACCGGAGAGGACACCTTGATTCTGCCACGTCTGCATCTGCTCCTGATAGAGGAAGTCACTGCGATCGCGACAGCCAAAGTATAAGGTAGCATCACCCAAAGATTGTCCTTGCTGCAACAAGGCATCTCGGTACTGAAGAAAAGCAATCAGGGGAGAGACCCCTGTACCGGGTCCTACCATCAGCATCGGTGCATCGAGTTCGCTAGGCGGACGGAACGTAGAAGTACGGACACCAATGCGAACCTTCGCTCCGGGTTCCAGTCCAGCTAGGTAGTTGGAACAGAGTCCTTGGCGGACTTTGCCTGCGTCGGTTTTGATTTGCAGCACGCCAACGGTGATTTGTAGGTGCTGGGGATGAAGCAGGGGGGATGAGGAAATCGAGTAGAGGCGGGGTTTTTGTTTTGGTAGTAACTCCAGTAAAGCGGCGAGGGTAATCTCTGCCGAGGGAAAGTCATCGAACAGATCGACAACGCTCATGCAGTTGTCGGCGATCGTTTTCTTGAGCGAAACGCTGTCGGGATTGTCGTCTGCCTGCCGGAGAATCTCCAGCCAGATTTCTAGGCGATGTTTCTCCTGGGGATTTTGGGCTACGGAGTACAGGTAAGCAAGCAAATCATTGAACGGTTCCCGCAAAGCTAAATCGAGTTCTTCACTGAAAACCTGACCTACGGTTGTGGGGACGGCAATCGGGGGTTTGTCCTCTATTGCAGTGCCATCTGGTGTTACGTAACCAGCCGTGAAATAGGTGTTGGGCGTTACCGAAAGGCGATCGCACAACCGCTGTACTAATTCCGGTGGATTGCAAGCATAAACAGCAACGTGATCGCCCGTTTCGTATTGCACGCGATCGGAAATATCAAGCACGATATAGCGAGTAGAACGACTACCAGGAATCACTTCTTGTAGCAGTTCTCGATTGGCAACGACAGGAACTTCGATGCCTCTGTCTCCACTCGCAGCCACAGGTGAAACGGTTGCTGCTTCTGCCTCACTTAAGAACGTGACGTTGAGTTTGGGAGCAGATGCGGTTGTGGCATCGGCGGCGGTGACATCCTCACCTAACACGCGGGAGACGAGTCCCAACCACTGTTTGAAGGTGTCGGCTTGTCCTTTGATTTCATCACCTTTATGCAACGGCGCAATGCGGTTAGCCCCCGCCTTTGCGAGTGTTTTATCTACCGAAATTGCCGCAGCACAGAAGTGTTCGTAAACAGTGCTGCCTATTCCCAGGATGGAATAACTCAACCCCTCCAGGGAACCCGCAGGCTGTTTTTTCAACCACTGCACGAATTTCTTGCCGTTTCCGGGTATTTCACCATTCCCGAAGGTGGAGGTGACGATCAGGAGGAGCTTTTCAGAGGCAAGGGTATCGGCGTTGTATTCATCTAGTGCCATCACTTTCGCTTTATAACGCTGGAGTTGACGGGCGGCTTTCCGCGCAAAGCCTTCGGCTGTACCTGTTTCAGAGGCGTAGAGAATCAGGATGCGGTCTTGCTTGTCGTCGTCCTCGTTGGTAGTAGTGAGGAATTTTTCCAGATCCATACCATCTTCAACTGCCCAGCGATCGGCGGCATGGTGATAGGCAGGGTCTAGGTAAAAGTCGCGCATTTGGTGATGCCAGACTGGACAGGTGCTTCCTCCGGCGGGTGGCACAATCCAACCCGCATCTCCCGGACACTCGCGTCCTGCTTTCTTTTCGCGTAAGTCGTGAGCGAGGAACTGTTTAGAGGCAGTCTGGTGATCTACCATCGAAACTTTGGCTTTCTGGAACGAGTACAGGATGGCGATGTTGAGTTCTAATGCAACGCGATCGCGCCACAAGGTTTGCTCGGAACTGGTATCCAGCTTGAGGACTTTGGCGATGTCCTCCGTCTTGTCGTAGCGCCAATCTTCTAAGAAATCCCGCATAATCTCAGTACCCATGTACCAGCCATTGAAGGGGAGGCAGGCATAGGTAACGCCGCCAATGTCCATGCGGAAGTTGCTGATGGCTGGGATGGCGTACCACCGAAAGCCGAGCGACTTGAATTCTGGAATCGCGGGATGCTCAATTTCCACTTCCAGTACATCGTCCCGATCGAACTCATAGAGCTTCGGCTCCATTCCTGCGGCTTCAATCACCAAGGGCAGGATATCGTAGGGTGTGCGTGGTTCCGGTGGTTGCCAGCCCAGCTTCAAGATTGCTGTGGTCAGATCGAAGTTGGCGCCATCGCCCATAACACTCCCGTCCGGTTGCTTATAAGCAGCATAGCGAATCAGTTGGGAATTCCAGATGCGCGGCCCCCAGCGTTCCTTCGGCTGTTTGGGACGGAAGACGGTCATCGTAATTTGAATATTGCCGCCGTTGGTGGCCGCTCGCAGGTGTTCTTCTAACTCGCGAAACATCTCGTCAGGGTCAGTGACATGGCGGCGATCGCGCACCACCATATTGTTCCACTGAATTCGAGCAATACACTTGGAAGCATTGCGCCACGACAACTGCGCTCCATACGCCAATTCTTCGTAGGTGTGGGTATAAGTGCCCGTCGCATTCACTTCCTCCTGAATTTCTACCCAACGCCGCGCCCGATCCTCCGGTTCCCATTCCTGCTCGGTTGCAATCTGATCCAAATACTGCTTTGCTTTTTTGAGCAATCGCTCCTGATTTAGCTGGGGCAACTTAATGATATTAGTGACGCGATCAAACAACGTCTGCCACGCTTGGCGTAACTTTGGCGAAAAGTCCGGCACATACTTCTCAAACAGCACAAACATGGTGTCGGAAATGGCAGGATAGGCACAGGATGGCACTCCAGCGCTGCTATGTACCTGTCCTAGGAAGCGTAATTCTCGCATCATCTCATCGGTGCTCTCACTGCTGAGACAGCGCATGAGAAATTCCAGCGATTGAAACAGGTGCAGGGACAGATAATCCATATCTGCCCGTCCAAAAATGGGTAATACAAAAGGATATTTCTCAAACAGGATTTGATAAAACTGCATCCCCATTTCCTGCTTGTTCTGGCTGAACACTGTCCAAGAGTCTGCCATTTTTTGCAGCAGTTGGGGAGACAGCGCTTCCTCATAGCGACGCATTGCCGCCACCATTGGCACAATCACATAACTGTTGAAAAAGCGGTAGACAGCAGATTGGGTTCCTTGTGCTAGATTTTCGCGATCGTACTCTTCTAGGTACGGAATTGACGGCAGCATCCACATCCACACCTGCCGCGCCTTCAACCAGTGATGAGGACGCATCCCCATATCGGCAAACAGCGATCCATATTCCTCAACCGAATCGAACCCATCCCTTTTTTCTGGAGGCACACCCATCAAGGGTTCCCCAACGATGTTCTGGGTATAAGGCTGAAGCTGATGTACGCAACAGTCCAAGAATTCATAGAAGTAGTCGCTGATGCTGTCCAGCGCATCCCCGAAAATGTACTCTAGTTCTGGCTCCTCTAGCAATAGGCGCTTCATGAACTTTTCCATTTGCAATTCTTTCCACGCCCGCAGCTTGTTCCACACATCTTTAACAATGACATCCTCTTGCGGTGTGAGGGGAACTACTTCGGGCATCTCGAATTCACTTTTGCCGTTGCTCTGAGTTCCTCGCGCGTGGAGGCGACGATTTCCGTTCTGTCCCAACAGCGTCAGTGTGCTACTACTTCCCTCACTGGTACTTTGGGTAAGGCGAGTTTTCAGCTTCAACTGAGGTGCCAGATTCCAGTTTGCGATCGGAAATTCTAACTCGGCGCTGCTTTCACCATTCAGGCAATCCTGCGTCGCCAATGTCACCGTTGCGGCATCTTGCCAGGGCTGAGTGATGTCTCCTTCCCGGTAGCATAGGGTAATCGCGATCGTGCAGTCTCCGTTGTTTTTCAGATCCAATAACCAGCTTGGTTGCTTGCGGCTAAAGGAATCCTTTTGCAACAAAGGTTGTCCCTCATCGGAGAGCATCTGCACGCGGCACTTGTACTTATAGTTGTCGGAAGTGGGGAAATCGGTCGCCGAAACCTCGGTTAAGTGGATAATTCGTGGATTATTGTGCATAATAGGCGGGCAAATTATGTGAGGAGAGCAAGCAGGCTAGGTGTTTTGTACCTATGCAGCAAAAGCTGAAACTATAGTAAGTATGAAAAATAGTCAGCGATCGCCCTAGTCTTCATACTAATAAAGGAATACTCAATTGGGCGAGCGGCAGCGAAGTTTTATTTCCAATTGTGGGACGATCGCGTGTGAGAGAATGAATCAGCCCTATCGATATAGCGGGATCATCTCGGAGGCTTTGGTGAAACGTAAATTATTTGATTACTGGAAAATATTATTGGTCTCGATTTCGCCCGTACTGGCGATCGTCGCGTCTTTGCTGTGGAATCAAGCCGGAAGGGCACAAGAGTGGGAGAGGGTTCAAGCGGGGGAGCCGGAAATCAGGGAAACAGAGTTAAATTCATCCTTCTTCCTTCTTCCTTCTTCCTTCTCTATGACTCAATCCCTACCACCCGCCACAATCAAACAAGGCCGCCAAGTCTCTCTCAACGGGCGCATCATTCCCCTAGCTTGGACGCAACAGTCGGCAAGCAGCATATCCCCGAACATCCGAACTTGGATTGCCGACATTGGCTTAATGCAATCTGCCGGAGTGGATTTGCTCAACACCGCCGACAGCACCAAACAACCCGTACAGTGGTTTGACCTATCTTTAACCGAGACTCAAAGTTTAACAACGCGATCGACAAGCCAGTATCGTTACTTAGATGTCACAGATTTTGCCAGACTTGCCGGTTGGCAGATATCTACCGATGGAAATACTTTGAGGATCGCGTCTCCCGTGGCAAATGTTACCGGAATTCGGCAAGCCCAGAGAGAATGGGGCGATCGCATTGTTGTCGATCTCGATCGACCCACCCCGTGGCAAGTTAACTTTGTCGATACACCAAACCCATCTCCCACACCCACAGACGACCCCACAAAACCCGCGATTCCCCAAGCTAGAACCCTCGCAGCGCCAAACCTCGAAACACCAGACGACCCGACCAAACCCGCATTCCCGATTCCCTTAGCACCCGCAGCGCCGATCGCAGGTCAAGAATGGTCGATCGTCCTTGATGCCAAAATCGCACCCGCCATAATTCAGCGTGCTTTTCCAACCAGCAAACAATTACTATCCCTAAAAATAGAACCTGCGGGGAATCAAACCAGAGTCAAAGTCAAAATACCTTTAGGTTGGCGGCCGCAAGTTTTGAGCCTGGGAAATCCCAATCGATTAGTCATCGACATTCGGCCCGATTCCCTAGTCGAAAAAGACATTGTTTGGGCACGGGGAGTCCGGTGGCGACAGCAATATCAAAATATCGGAACTGCGCGTTTTCCTGTAGTTTTCTTAGAAATCAATCCGCGTCAAACTGGTATCAAAGTTCGCCCTATTTTGAGCAATCCGCTGACAGATAAAGGCACTGCACCTTTATTACAAACAGCGGAACTTTCGGGAACAGCGGCGGCAATTAATGCCGGGTTTTTCAATCGAATAAATCGGTTAGCATTAGGGGCAATTCGGCGCGACAATAAATGGCTTTCAGGGCCGATATTGAATCGTGGGACGATCGGCTGGAACGATCGAGGCGAATTTGCGATCGCCCGTTTGACATTGCAAGAAACGTTAATAACTTCAGCAAATCAACGCTTGTCTATTTCTCATTTAAATAGTGCCTACGTGCAATCGGGAATCGGTCGTTACAATCCCGATTGGGGAACAACTTACACTCCGTTTTCCGACAATGAAATAGTTGTGACAGTTGCAGGCGACCGCATTATCAGTCAATCTCCAGCAGGTGCGGCAGGAAAAACAGCTTTTCCCGTTCCAGCCAACGGTTATATTTTAGCATTGCGTTCCGATTTATCCGTTGCGACTCAACTCGCACCCGGTACATTACTGCGCCTGGAAACTAACACAATTCCGCTGGATTTCAACCGTTTTCCCTACATTTTAGGCGGCGGGCCAGTGTTACTCCAAAACAGTCGAGTTGTGCTGGATGCTAGGGCGGAAGGGTTTAGCGAAGCTTATGTGAGACAGACAGCTATTCGGAGTGCGATCGGGCGAACTGCTGCGGGGAATTTGCTGATTGTAGCCGTGCACAATCGCGCGGGCGGAGCCGGCCCAAATTTCGCCGAACTCGCGCAGATATTGCAGCAAATGGGTGCTGTGGAGGCTTTAAACTTGGATGGAGGAAGTTCGACGAGTTTGTATTTGGGAGGGAGTTTGCTCGATCGACCTACCTCAACTGCTGCGAGAGTTCATAATGCGATCGGCGTTTTCATCCAACCTTAAATTCATGAAAAGGTTCGTAGTGAGGACTTTAGTCCTCTGCATAACTATAAACAAAATGATGACTAAAGTCATTACTACAAACCAAAATGTCAGTTAGGATTGCCCAGGCGATCGATCGGCCAAGAACGAACAATCGCTTTACCAATTATCCGCTCGCGCGGGACAAACCCCCAATAATGCCCGTCACAACTATTATTCCGGTTATCGCCTAACATCAAGTAGGATTTTGGCGGTACTGTAGCTGGGCCCCAGCTATATTGCGGCGATTTTGCGGGGTAGGATTCTTGCAGTAACAGTCCGTTAACGTAAATTTTACCTGACTTTACCTCAACCCGATCGCCTGGTAGCCCGATCGCCCGTTTAATAAAAGGAGCGCCAAAATTGGGCGGCAAACCGCACACAGCTAATGCCTGTGCTGGCGCTGAGAATACCACAATATCACCTCGCTGCGGTTCTTGAAAGTGATAACTTAATTTATCTACAATTAGGCGATCGTCAATCTCTAGTGTAGGCTTCATGGAACCGGAGGCGATAAAAACCGATTGCGCTACAGAGGTGCGAATGCCAAAGGCGAAAAATAGACTCAACCCGATCGTTTTGAGCGCTTCGAGTGCGAAATGGGATGCTTTCGGTGGTTGATTTGATTTGTTTGACATAAGGAAGAGGTAAAGAAGGAAAAGGGAAGAAGGAAGAGGCAAGAAGGCAAATTTTCTGGCGTTGCTGATTTGGAGTATGAATTGCCCCTACTCTAAATTTCAGGAATTGCTATAGCAAGTGAATCATACCTAAATTCAGCAAGACCAATTTTCTTTCTTTCTTCTGCCAACTGCCAACTGCTTTCCTGTCAACTGACTTAATTCCTTCATAGCCGATTTGCGGGCGTTGGTCTAAAATCAATACAGTTCTCTGCTGCCTTGCTTTCAGCAAGATTCAAGCATACTTACCCTGAAACCTCATAATAATCCTTGTGTCAGACACTGCCCAGAACCGCCCAGAGCTGGATCTGAAGACCATATTTCCATTCGAGCTAGATAACTTTCAGAGAGAGGCGATCGCCGCCCTCGATGCAGGTAAATCCGTTGTGGTGTGCGCTCCCACAGGCTCAGGGAAAACGTTAATCGGCGAATACGCCATCCATCAAGCACTTTCCCGGGGGCGGCGTGTCTTTTACACCACTCCCCTCAAAGCCCTCTCCAACCAAAAGCTGCGCGACTTCCGCAATCAATTTGGAGACGACAACGTAGGTTTGTTGACGGGTGACATCTCTTTCAATCGAGATGCGCCGATTTTGGTGATGACTACCGAAATTTTTCGGAATATGCTCTACGGTACGCCGATCGGCGCTGTTGGTGCTTCCCTCACCGGAGTCGAAACCGTGGTGCTCGATGAGTGTCACTACATGAACGATCGCCAGCGAGGTACAGTCTGGGAAGAATCGATCATCTACTGTGCCAGCGAAATTCAACTACTCGCCCTCTCAGCAACCGTTGCCAATAGCGGGCAACTTACAGACTGGATCAACAAAGTTCACGGGCCCACAGAGCTCGTCTACTCAGACTTTCGGCCAGTGCCGCTGCAATTCCACTTCGCCAATCAAAAAGGGATATTTCCCTTGCTAGACGAGACTGGCAAAAGAGCTAATCTGCGGTTAATCCCTAAAAAGAAGGCGCAAAAATCAGAAAGAGGCAGCATTCCGACTCCGAGTTTGACCGAAGTTTTGTCTCGGTTGGACGATCGAGATATGCTACCAGCAATTTACTTCATCTTCAGCCGTCGCGGGTGCGACCAAGCAGTAGCAGAAGTAGGCAATTTCTCACTGGTTAACGAAGCCGAAACAGCCGAACTCAAACGGATCATTGACGATTTTTTACAGCGAAACCCAGAAGCAGAACGCTTCGGTCAAAAAGAAGCACTTTTAAAAGGCATCGCAGCCCACCATGCAGGTATTTTGCCCGCTTGGAAAGGTTTAGTAGAAGAACTCTTTGGCAGAGGTTTGATTAAAGTCGTATTTGCCACCGAAACCCTAGCAGCCGGGATTAATATGCCCGCCCGCACCACAGTCATTTCCACCCTGTCCAAGCGCACCGACAAGGGACACCGACTGCTAAACGCTTCAGAATTCCTGCAAATGGCCGGTCGGGCCGGTCGGCGGGGCATGGACGAGCTGGGGCACGTGGTCGCAGTTCAGACGCGCTTTGAAGGCGCAAAGGAAGCCTCCTATTTGGCAACAGCCAAAGCCGATCCCCTCGCCAGTCAGTTTACGCCCAGCTACGGCATGGTGCTGAATTTGCTGCAAACTCACACGATCGATGAAGCTCAAGAATTGGTAGAGCGCAGTTTTGGTCAATATCTGTCTACCTTGTACTTGGAGCCGCAGCAATCGGAATTAGACCGATTGCAAACAGAATTGGAGTTACTCGAAGAGTCCTTGGCGGCCGGAGGTAATGTCTCTACCCTGGAAAAACAGCTCGCCCATTACGAAAAATTGCAGGGAAGACTCAAAGAAGATAAACGTTTGCTGAAAACTTTATTGCAGCAAGCAGAAGAAGCTCGAATTAAGCAGATGTCGGTGGCTGTGGCTTTTGCAGTGCTTGGTACTGTTCTGAGTCTCAAAGGCAAGCACGTTCCGACAGCCAAACGATCGCACACAACTCCCGTGCCCGCCGTATTGGTTGCCAAAACCGCAGGTTCGGGCCAAGCACCAAATTTGGTGTGTTTGGGCAAAGATAACCGCTGGTATGTCGTCGCCATCAGCGATGTGGCTACCCTGCACGCCGAATTACCCCGATCGAGCGTTGCAGATACATTGATCCCGCCGCCAGAAATGGCTCTGAGACTAGGCCAGTGTCGCATGGGAAGTGAAGAAACTGTCTCAATTGCTCAATTAATCCCAGAATTGCCCGCACCGGAACCGAGCCCAGAGGCGATCGAGCAACAGGAGAAAATCACAGCCCTAGAAGCTAAACTAGAAATCCACCCGGTTCTAGAATGGGGCAATCCCGCTACCTTGCTCAAACGCCAGCGTCGCCGGGAAGAATTGAAAAAAGAAGTCCGCAAAAGCGAACAAGACTTAGAAAAACAGCGAGCTCGCTATTGGGAGCAATTTCTCAACTTAATTGACATCTTGCTGAATTTCGGCTGTTTGGAAAAAGTAATTTCGGCAGATGGAAATCGAGATGACTCCTCCGAAAGATTAGTGCCCACAATCTTAGGTCAAGCTTGTGCCGCCATTCGTGGCGATAACGAACTCTGGCTGGGTTTGTCGCTGATGTCTTCGGAGTTTGACGAACTCGACCCCCACCACCTCGCTGCTGCTTGCGCGGCCTTAGTTACAGAAGTTTCTCGGCCCGACAGTTGGACTCACTACTCGCTGTCTGCGGAAGTTTTGGCACCTTTGGACAATCTGCAAAAAGGTCTCCGCCGCCGATTGTTTCAAGTTCAGTACCGCCACGAAGCTGCGATCCCGATTTGGTTGGAACGGGACATAGTGACTTTAGTTGAGCAGTGGGCTCTGGGCGTTGAATGGCTGGATCTGATTAGTCATACGAGTTTGGATGAAGGAGATGTGGTGCGGATTTTGCGCCGGACTTTGGATTTCTTGTCTCAGATTCCCCATGTTCCTCATGTTTCCGATTCTTTGCGGAGAAATGCTTGTCGGGCGATGCAGTTAATCGATCGATTCCCGGTGAATGAAGCTGCGAGTTGACAGTTGGCTGTTGACAGTTGACAGTTGGCTGTCCTGCATCTGAATTGTATTTTTGGTTTTTCAACCCAAATGCACGCAGATTTTAACAGTTCGCCGATCGCACTCCGACAAAGAAACCGGGTTTTTTAGCAAATCTGCGGTGTGCAACGAAGTAAACACCTGAAAAAACCCGGTTTCTGGGCCCTCATTATCTAAAATCTAAAATCCAAAATCTAAAATTGCTCGATCGCCTATTTTCCTGATTCAGGTTGCAGGACAGAATAAAAAATTGTATGGTGCGGATTAGCAGGTTAATTGCTCGAAATTGTTATTTAAATTTTCCTAAACGGTGTGTTGGGTAATTCTCATATCTATGCAACAAATCAAAAAGCCCGATCGAATGACTGAGACCTTCTCCCAGTCTCAAAAAATTCGCTTTTTCACTTTCTTGCAAAGAGTCTTAATTGGAACTCTAGCAAGTACATTACTCAATCTCTTCATCCTATTTCCCACTCCGAGTTTCGCCGAAGTAGTTCTGGGAGTTGTTCGCAGTTCCGAGAATTCTCCCGATTGGGTGAAGATTACCACGCGCCTCTGGGAAAGCGGCATTGCTTACAAACCAATTAATCTCGAGCAAATCAAAAATGCGTCTGATTTAGCAGGCGTTAACGTGCTGTTTTTGCCCAACATTGAAAATTTGACTCCGGCCCAACTTAAAGTTTTAGAAGCTTGGGCTTCCCAGGGCGGGCGCTTGATTGCTTCTGGGCCTGTGGGCCGCAGTTCCCCGGCTTTGGTGCGCCAATCTTTACGATCGCTCCTCGGGGCCTATTGGGCTTTTCCGTTAACCCAGCGGGCAGCGCTGCAACCCCGCACGCGCTGCCGCGATCTCGCCTGCACCGCTTCTAGCAATTGGATTCCCGCTGCACAACAAAATGACTCTGTTCAAGGCGGTGTCTTGATTCCCGCCGACGCGAACAGTCAAACTGTCGCTACTTGGAAAGATAGTTCCGGTTCCTCTGCGGCGATCGCCACCGATCGCGCTACCTATCTCGGCTGGCGCTGGGGCAGCGACGGTTCGGCAACTGTAGACAAAGCTTGGCTGCGCGCCTCGATCGCCCGCTGGGGAGGAACTGTCGGCTCGCCTGTTGCGCCGTCAACAGCCGCCGCGCCCCCACTGCCTCCCCCCTCTAGAGTTCCTAGAAACACGCCTATTTCGCCGCGCAATACCCCGCAGAGCCGACTTTCTCCCTCTCCCTCCCTTCCCGATCCAGTACCTGCAACTTTTACAGACCCTTCGGATCAGTCTGCGCTGGCGGGTTTGGATGTGCAGGTAAATTCCAATAAGCCGATCGTCAGCATTGAAGCGTACTTGATGCGCCAAGAACTCACCAACCTCCTCGGCAGGTTTGAAAGCGCCCTGACAGCATCTAATTCAGGCAATACGCCCGTTAATCTGAGTGTTGCTAACACTGCTCAATTGGTAGCGGGAAGCAACAGTGCGGGCGGCCCGACAGCGAGTCGCCCGCCTGTTTTGCAAGGCCCCAGAGCCCGGGCGATCGCCAGTGCGCGACAGGCTTTGCAGAGTTTTGACCAACTCCTGCAACAGCAAAACTACGCGGGGGCTAGAAAGCAGTGGGTGCAAGCGCGGCAGTTGCTATGGCAAAATTACCCGCAGGAAGGACAGCGCGTTGGGGCGGAAATTCGGGCGGTTTGGCTCGATCGCGGGACGATCGTCGCAGCGCGATCGGAACAGGGTTTGGCGGTAGTGTTCGATCGACTCGCCGCCGCGGGTATCAACACCGTTTTCTTTGAAACTTTGAATGCCGGATATACCATTTATCCTAGTCAAGTTGCACCGAAACAAAACCCCCTCACAGTTGGCTGGGACCCGCTGGAATCTGCGGTTAAATTATCTCACGAGCGAGGCATGGAATTGCACGCTTGGATTTGGACTTTTGCCACCGGAAATAAACGACACAATACTTTAATTGGCAAGCCAAATTCTTATCCCGGTCCGGTGCTTTCCGCTCATCCAACTTGGGCAAATATTGATAATAAAGGACGCACCCAAAATCCTAACGACGGTAAATTTTATCTCGATCCAGCAAACCGGGAAGCCCGCAGTTATTTGCTGCGAATAGTCAGCGAAATTACCAGCCGCTACAAAGTTGATGGAGTGCAGTTAGACTATATTCGCTATCCTTTTCAAGATGATAATGCGGGTTTTACCTACGGTTATGGTGCGGCGGCAAGGCAACAATTCAAGCTGTTGACGGGTACCGATCCGGTGAATATTTCGCCTAGTTCTGGCAGTTTGTGGCGGCAATGGGTTGAATTTAAAACAACTCAAATTAATAGTTTTGTAGCTGAAGTTTCTCAACTTTTGCGCCAGCAGAATTCTCCGCGAACTATTCTATCGGTGGCGGTGTTTCCACACCCGGAAAGTCAGCGGATTTACAAAATTCAGCAAAATTGGGAAGTTTGGGCTCGCCAGGGCATTGTAGACTTGATTGTGCCGATGACTTATGCTTTGGATACTAACCGACTTCAGCGCGTTACGGAGCCTTTGGCCAAGGAACAAATGCTCGGTTCGGCTTTGATTGCTCCGTCGGTTAAGTTGTTGAGTCTGCCGGAAGTTGTGGCGATCGACCAAATTCAAGCTTTGCGCGATTTGCCGACTGGGGGCTATGCTATTTTTGCGGTGGAAAGTATCGGTAGCGGGATGCAGGGATTTTTTAACCGCACTCAAGGCCGGCCAGTGCGTTCCACTTCCCGGCAGGAACCGATTCCTTACCGGCAGCCGTTTGCGGCGGCGGCTTCGCGGTATACTGCTCTCAAGCAGGAATGGAGTTTTTTGTTGGCTAACAATCAGTTGCGGGTGTCGGAATCTGAACTGAAAGTGTTGCAAGGTCGATCGGACGAATTGAGTCTTGCTTTGAGTAAATTGGCGGCCAATCCTTCTACAGAAAGTTTAGCAACCGCTAAAAGATTGTTGGCGAGTTTTCAATCTCAATTTCAATCTTCGATGCGCTTACATTCTGGGGAGAATAGCTATCAGGTGCAAACTTGGCAAAATCGTTTGGAGAGCTTAGATATGCTGTTGCGTTACGGCGAAAGAGTAGAGTTGAATCGCAGGTAAATGCAGGTTTTTGGGGTGCGCGTACTCGTTAGCTACTGTTTGTTCAAACTCACATCCGAAACCATTCTCAAAAACAGGCAGGATGCCTGTTCCACAAAGAGTAAATTTTTTTGTGGGGTGGGTCCGATATCTCGCCCCTCAAAGCCTTATTGACAATTGTGCAATATATAGCAACCTTCTCGGTAGTTAGGACATTGATACATTGCTGAAACCTTTGATATGCAAGTATCTTACTCCTGAATCCTGACTTCGGCTATATAAGATAATTTCTATTTAGGTCGATCGCACAAAATTATCCGTATCAGTAGTTGCCAAAACAATCAGCACAAATACGCTATATTAATTTAAATTGATCGACTGTACTATTGTCAATAGACTACAGGCGACAGAAGGATAAAGAGCAGAAAATTTCCAATCAAAACAATTCCCCATTCCCCATTCCCAATTTCATATCGTTTCCGGTTGCATCAGTATTGTTCAAATAGTCAACAGTCAACAGTCAACAATCATTCCGGTGCAACCGGAATTGATATCAATTACTCTGAGGATGAATATGTTTCCTAAACGCCTCAATCGCTTGGCCACCAAAATTATCGGCAAAGCTCCCTTACAAACAGTTCTCGTAGTTCCTTTTTTAGTGCAAATTCTCGGCACTGTAGGAGTTGTTGGTTGGCTATCATTTCAAAACGGTCAGCGGGCAGTCAATGATGTTGCCGGTCAGTTGCGGGGAGAAATTAGCGATCGCATCAAAGACCGCATTGAAAATTATATGTCAATTCCCCACATTGTCAATCACCTGAACGTTCAAGGCGTAAAATTGGGGCAGTTGAACCTCGAAGACAAACAAAAACTAGAACATCATTTTCTCGAACAAATTCAATATTTTGATTCGATCAGCATCATTTACATAGGCAAAGAAAATGGAGAACACTCAGGAGCAATCCGCACTAAAGATCGGACTTTAATATCTGCTGCGGACAGCTCTACAGGCAATAAATTAGCTCGATTTACTGCTGACTCTCAGGGAAACCGCGTTAAATTAGTAGAGATTTCACCCAAGATTTATGACCCGAGAATGCGCCCTTGGTACATAGCAGCAGCGGCGCAAAAAAAACCAATTTGGACTCCTATTTATACAGATTTTTTGACGAGGGAACTGGCCATTACTGCTGCTTTGCCTATCTACGACGACGCTGGCAAACTGTTAGGAGTAGCTGGCAGCGATTTGCTGTTTTCCAAAATCAAAGAATTTCTCGTCAGCCTCAAAATTGGTAAGTCGGGACAAACTTTTGTGATGGAGCGATCGGGGATGTTAATTGCCACTTCAACGTCGAGTCCAGAATTCGTGGTGGAAGGTCAAGAAACAAGACGCATCAAAGCTTCAGAAAGCGAGAATTCAGTAATTCGCCAAACCGCACAGCATTTAGAGAAATCCTACGACAGCTTAGCTAAAATTACTAATTCTCAACAGCTTACCTTTGATGTTGACGGCAAGCGAAATTTTATGCAGGTAGCTCCTTTTAAAGACGATCGAGGGTTGGATTGGCTGATTGTGGTAGTTGTGCCAGAGTCCGACTTTATGGAGCAAATTAACGCCAATACGCGCACCACTTTTTTGCTGTCGGTTGCAGCTTTGATCGGGGCGACAATTCTGGGAATTCTGACTGCTAGATGGGTGGTGCGACCGATTTTAAAATTGAATGCGGCCGCGAAAGCTTTGGCGCGGAACGAATGGGATACAAAGCTGACTATGAATCGCGAAGATGAACTAGGAGAACTGGCAGCTTCTTTTAACAGCATGGCAGAGCAATTGCAGCATTCATTTACTTCGCTCTCGGAAAGCGAAAACCGAGTTAAACAATTTCTCAATGCAGTACCGATCGGCATTTTTATTGCCGACTTAAATGGTAAACCTCACTATATTAATCCGATAGGAGAGCAACTTTTAGGTCAAGGACTTGTGGCAACAAATTCCGAAAATTTGCGCCAAGCCTACGGAGCTTATTTAGCTGGAACTCAGGAAATTTATCCGGCGGAGCGCGACCCAATGTTAAATGCTTTGCAGGGCAAAAGTGTGACTATTGATGACATTGAAATCTCCTCTAAGGACAAAACTGTTCCCATGCAAATTTCGGGAACTCCTATTTACGACTCCCAAGGAAATATTATCTATGGAATGTGCGCTTTTCAAGATATTACGGGACGCAAACTAGCCGAAAAACTGTTAACGGAATACAACGAAAATTTAGAAGTGCAAGTTGCAGAACGCACCACGGATCTTGCTAAGGCAGAAGAAAAGTTTTCTAAAGCTTTTCGTTCGAGCCCGAATGCTATTACGATTACCAGAATTAGTGACGGTCGTCACATAGAAGTCAATGACAGCTTTTCTCGGATGATCGGCTACAGTCGGGAAGAAATCATTGGTAAAACAGCGGTAGAACTCAATTTTTGGGCGAGCTTGGGAGAGCGCGATCGCATGATTCAAATGTTAAAAAATAAGACAGCACTTCACAATTACGAGCTCAAGTTTCGCAATAAAAGCGGTATGGAAAGAACGGCGCTGCTGTCGATAGAAACCATCGATATTGATGGAGAAGCTTGTTTTCTGTCGATTTCTAGCGATATTACCGATCGCCAAAAAGCCGAAACCGCCCTCCGGGAAGCAGAAGAAAAGTACCGCAACATTTATGAAAATGCTTTGAATGGAATTTTTCAAACTGCCGGTAATGGGAAATACATCAGCGCTAACCCCGCTTTAGCTGAAATCTACGGTTACGAATCGCCCGCCGAATTAATCGCAGCCCAGCCGAATTTCAAGAACCTGCTTTACATGAAACCCAACCGCCACAGTGAATTTGCAGCGCTGATGAACGAGTACGGGATGCTGTCAAACTTTGAATCGGAAATTTACCGCAAAGATGGCAGCATTATCTGGATTTCCGAAAATTGTCGCGCTGTCTGCGATGCAGCAGGAAATCTACTTTATTACGAAGGTTTTATTAAAGATATTACTGATAACAAACAAGCGGAAATCAAAATGCAGGAGGCGAAAGAATCGGCCGAAGCAGCAAACAAAGCTAAGAGTACCTTTCTCGCCAATATGAGTCATGAATTACGATCGCCCCTGAACGCAGTCATCGGCTTTGCTCAGGTCATGATCCGCAGTAAAACTCTGTCTCAGGAAAATCAAGAAGATGTTGGAATTATCCTGCGGAGCGGCGAACATTTGCTGGCTTTAATTAACCAAGTTTTAGACTTGTCAAAAATCGAAGCCGGTCGCACTACAATTTATGAAAAAAGCTTTGATTTGTACCGAATGCTAGGCGATTTAGAAGATATGTTTGCTCTCAAAGCTGAGGAAAAAGGCTTGCAATTAATCGTTGATCGGGACGCGGAAGTTCCCCATTATATTTGCACGGATGAAGTAAAATTGCGCCAAGTTTTAATTAATTTGCTCAACAATGCAATAAAATTTACTTCGGAAGGGGGAGTGTCGGTGCAAGTTAAAGGAGGCAAGTGGAAGGTATCCAAAAATAGTGCTGACAAATTTCCCGGCCGTTACTGGCTGCATTTTGAAATTCAAGATACCGGTGCAGGCATTGCTGCTGACGAAATCAATCAGTTGTTTGAAGCATTTGTGCAGACAAAAACGGGTAAAGATTCTCAGGAAGGGACGGGTTTAGGTTTAGCGATCAGCCGCCAGTTCGTGCAATTAATGGGAGGAGAAATTACTGTTAGCAGCGATGTCGGAAAGGGTGCATTGTTTGAGTTTGATATCCAAGTTCATCTGGTTGAATCTGCTGATATTGAAAGCAAAAAAACTCAACGCCGAGTTGTTGCTCTGGAACCGGATCAGCCGAGTTACCGCTTGCTAATTGTGGACGACAAACCCCTGAACCGCCAACTGTTGGTAAAACTTCTCAGCCCGCTAGGATTTGAGTTGAGAGAAGCGAATAATGGTCAAGAAGCGGTGGATATTTTTATGGAGTGGGAACCGCATCTGATTTGGATGGATATGAGAATGCCTGTGATGGATGGGTACGAGGCAACGAAACAGATTAAAACTACAACTGGCGGGCAAGCTACGGCGATTGTGGCTTTGACTGCTAGCGTTTTGGAGGAAGAACGGGCGGTGATTCTTTCGGCCGGTTGCGATGATTTTATGCGGAAACCGTTCCGAGAAGAGGATATCTTTGCGGTAATGGGGAAACATTTAGGAGTACGCTATATTTATGAAGATCCGACAGAAGTCAGCGTGGCAGGTGTAGGGGAGTCTAGTCAGGAAGTGCTGACACCGGAGGCGATCGCCTCTCTTTCTCCCGACTGGATAGCCGAATTTAAGCAAAATATTTTGAGTGTGGACATGGAGGCGATCGCCAGTTCGATCGCACAAATCCACACTGTCAACCCCTCTCTGGCTGACACGCTTCAAGATTGCATTAATAATTTTGAATACGACAGAATTTTGAACACGATCGAGATCAGCGACAACCAGTAAATACCCGATGACTTCAACTTTACCAAAAACCAATCAAGCTAATATTTTAGTAGTGGACGATACCCTAGAAAACCTGCGCCTGCTAGCAGGAATTTTGAGTGAAAAAGGCTATCAAGTTCGCCCGGTTCCCAACGGCAAGCTAGCACTCTCTGCTGCTCAAAAAATGCCTCCCGATCTAGTGCTGCTGGATATTATGATGCCGGAGATGGATGGCTATGAAGTTTGTCAGCGACTTAAAGATTCTGAAGTAACCAAAGACGTTCCGGTGATTTTCATCAGTGCGATTAACGACGTGATGGATAAAGTTAAAGCTTTTGCCGTTGGGGGAGTGGACTTTATTACTAAACCGTTTCAAGTTGAAGAAGTTTTAGCCCGGATAGAAACTCATTTAAAAATTTGTTCGCTGCAACAAACTTTGCAAGAAAAAAATCAAGATTTAGCAACTGCGATCGACCAACTGCAAGCCACCCAAGAGCATTTAATTCAATCGGAAAAAATGGCTGCACTGGGACAACTGATTGCGGGCATTGCCCATGAAATCAATACCCCGCTGGGCATTATAGGTTCCTCTATTCATAATATAGCTAATTTTTGGGACAACAATTTAGAAAAAATGCCTCAGTTTTTTCAACAGTTGTCTGAAGAAAGCCAAGGTTATTTTTTAACTCTACTTTACAGAGCTACCCATCAAGAAACTTCATTTACCAGCAGGGAGAAGCGAAAATTTAAGCAGCAGTTGACGGCAGATTTGATGGCAGAATCTGTGGAAAATCCCGATGAAATTGCCGATACTTTAGTTGACATGGAAATCTACGAAAACATAGAACAGTTGTTGCCGCTTTTTAAATTGCCGGATTGGGAAGTAGTTTTCAATACTGCTTACCAGTTTTCGAGCTTTAAAAAAAGTATCGATCTGATTCAAAGAGCAACAGCTAAGTCAGGAAAAGTAGTATTTGCCTTGAAAAGCTATGCTCATTTCGATAACAAGCAAGAAAAAATTGAGGCGAACTTGCACGACGGGATTGAAACCGTGTTAACGCTTTATCAAAATCAACTGAAACACGGTATAGAAGTAGTTAAAAATTATAGCGACTTACCCAAAATCATGTGTTATCCAGATGACTTAAATCAAGTTTGGACGAATCTAATTCACAATGCACTGCAAGCAATGGATTATAAAGGTATTTTGACTATTGAAACCCACCAGCAAGAGGCAAATATTGTGCTCAAGTTTACTGATAACGGCAAAGGTATTCCCCCGGAAGTTATTCCCAAAATTTTTCAGCCATTTTTTACGACTAAATCTGCGGGCGAAGGTAGCGGTTTGGGATTGGATATTGTGAGAAAAATTGTGGAAAAACATGACGGCACAATTGCTGTAGAGTCAGTACCAGGGCAGACAAGCTTTACAGTCTCGCTGCCAATCTATTAACCAAAACTTACACCAATTTTCGCCTCGTCATGCAACAATCATGAGTGTTGGGTTTGTTTTCTGAAAGAGTATTTGTAAGGTGCGTCGCTGCGAGATTGTCGCTCTTTTTTGGGATTTTTGATGGCGACGCACCCTACAGCTACTAAAATAAGATAGGAGACAGATAAGCTGTTACGCATTTAAAATAGTATTGTAGGGTGCCACGGGCCGCAGCGTTTCCCTTACTGATGGAAGCGATCGAGCTGACGCACCCTACAGGCCTCGTTAGTGGTTTAAATGCATAACAGCTTATCCTGCATCCTCACCAGAAAATAACTTAGAATCAAGTCATATCGGTAAACCCACTCAAATTAAACCAGAGAGGCAAAGATGAATAAACCTGTAATTCTTTGCGTTGATGATGAACCGGATATCTTGAATACTCTCAAGATACAGCTAAAGAATGAATTTAAAGATGATTATTTTTATGAATTAGCTGAAAGTGGTAATGAAGCTTTAGATTTACTTGAGGATTTTCAAGAAGAAGCTCAGGTGATTGTGGTTGTTTCGGATTGGCTGATGCCGGGAATTAAAGGTGACGAACTTTTAATTAAAGTTCACCAAAAATACCCTAAAATTGTTAAGGTGATGTTGACGGGACAAGCGGATGCAGCGGCACTTCAGCGGGCAGTCAAAGAAGCCGATTTATACTGCTGTTTGTACAAACCGTGGAAAAGCAAAGACTTAATAGAGACGATAAAATCGGGGCTGGCTAAGTTATGAAAAAACCTGTGATTGTTTGTATTGATGACGAACCAGATGTCTTGAACAGTTTAAAGATTGAACTGAAAAAGGCGATCGGCGATCAGTGTATTATTGAAACGGCGGAAGGGGGGGAAGATGCTTTAGAGTTGCTGGCCGATTTGCAGGCTGATGAGTACGAGATTGCTTTGGTGCTTTCCGATTATATCATGCCGGATATTAAAGGGGACGAACTGCTCAGACGAATTCACGAGAGCTCGCCGGATACGCTGACTATTATGCTGACTGGGCAAGCAGATTTGGAAGCCCTGAGCAATGCTATCAAGTATGCTAAGTTGTACCGTTATATCCCTAAACCTTGGCAAAATGAAGACTTGAAATTAACGGTGGTAGAAGCAATTCACAGTTACTTGCAAGACCAAAAATTAACAGATGAAATCCTGAAGCGGCAAAAAGTAAACGAGGATTTAAAGGTAGCAAATGAGGCGCTGTCTGCGAGTGAAAGCCGCTTGAATCAATTTTTAGAGGCTTTGCCAGTGGGGGTATCTGTTTACAATCCCGATGGCTCGATCGCCTATTTCAACCAAGCAGCGCGGGATTTGCTGGGTGCAGACACGATCCCGGAAAGCACTGCGGAACAATTAGCTGCAACTTATCAACTTTATGTTGCCAATACTGATGAGCTTTACCCGCCGGATAATCTGCCAATTTTGCGCGCGCTCAAAGGAGAATTTGTCAAGGTTGACGATGTAGAAATTCGTCAAGATGGTAAAATAATTGCGATCGAGATCAATACCACGCCGATTTTTGACGCTAGCGGAAATATTGTTTACGCGATCGCCGCTTTTCAAGATATTAGCGATCGCAAACAAGCCGAAAAAATCCTAGCAGATTACCAGCACACCTTAGAAGCCCAAATTGACGAACGCACAGAACAACTGCAACAAGCCGCATTAGCTGCTGAAGCAGCAAACAAAGCTAAAAGCACGTTTCTTGCCAATATGAGCCACGAGTTACGAACCCCTCTCAATTCCATACTCGGGTTTGCACAAATCATGGAACCCAGCCCCAATCTTACTGTCGAAAACCGAGAAAATCTGAGAATTATTCACCGCAGCGGCGAATACTTGCTGACGCTGATCAATCAAGCCTTAGACTTGTCAAAAATCGAAGCGGGGCGGATGATGATTGACCCGAAAAACTTCGACCTCTACCGCTTGCTTGACGACTTGCAAGATATGTTTCAACTGCGGGCCAAAAGTCAAGAGTTGCAGTTGCTTTTTGAGCGCGAGGCTGAGGTTCCCCAGTACGTGCGAACGGATGATGTTAAACTGCGACAAGTGCTGATAAATATCCTCAGCAATGCCATAAAATTTACGCAAAGTGGTGCGGTAGTATTAAGAGTTAGAAAGTTAGAAAATTCGGGAGTTGTGGATTTATTGGATAGTCCAACAGTTGTCTTTGATACCACAACAAGTATTCGGGATTTTTCGATAATTAGCAGTGATTATGCAACTATTGAATTGAGGGAGGAGGCTGAGGATTCAACTCGGTTTCAAGTAATTTTCCTTCAGTTTGAGATAGAAGATACAGGAGTTGGCATTTCTGCGGAAGAATTGGGCAATGTTTTTAATGCCTTTGTGCAAACAGCTTCCGGTCAAAAAACTCAGAAAGGCACGGGTTTAGGATTGACGATCAGCCGTCAATTTGTGCGCCTAATGGGAGGAGAAATTGTGGTAGAAAGTCAACTGGAACTCGGCACTACTTTTAAATTTGAGATTCCAGTCGGTGCGGCTTATGCTGCTGATGTTCCCGCCGGGCCAATTAACCGCGAAGTTATTGGGTTGGAACCAAATCAACCGTGCTACCGGATTTTAATTGTGGACGATCGCGAAGACAACCGCCAACTTTTAGTCAAAATGCTTTCTCCCTTGGGTTTCAAGCTGCAACAAGCCACTAACGGCCGCGAAGCAATTGAAATTTGGGAAAATTGGCAGCCGCACTTAATTTTGATGGATGTGCGAATGCCAGTGATGGACGGCTACGAAGCTACTCAAGAAATTAAGGCCAGAATACAGCAGAGAGAGCAAGAGCAGCAAGAAAACGGGGAAATGAGTATTTCCCATCCAGACTCCCCGATTCCGAAGATTGTGGCTTTGACAGCTAGTACAATCGAAGGCAGGCGATCTTTTGCTTTATTGGTGGGCTGCGACGATTTTATTAGCAAACCTTTCCGCAAAACAGAGATATTTGATACCCTGAACAAACATTTGGGCGTGAGGTATCTCTACTCTAACTCAACGGATTTTATCTCAATAGGCGATCGAAGTAATCTATCTGACCCCACACCTAATGCTGTGCTTGCTTATTCGCCCCAACTTCCCGCAGAATGGGTAGAGAATATGAAGCAGGTAATCCGCAATGCGGATTTTGACTTAATTGCTAGGACGATCGAGGAAATAAGGGATGCTCATCCTGAATTTGCCGAAATCCTCCAGGGTCATCTGAATAATTTTGATTACCAGAAAATTCTCAATTTAATTGCCGAGACGGAGGAATCAGATAATGCAGGTGAAGGCGGAGCAAACTGAAAACTATCAAGCAGATATTTTAGTAGTTGACGATACGCCAGATAATCTGCGTTTGTTGATTAGAATTTTGCAAAAAAATGGCTATAAAGTTAGACCTGTTACTAATGGTTTTTCTGCCATAGATGCGATTCAATCGAGCGTACCAGATTTGATTTTGCTGGATATTATGATGCCGGATATTGACGGCTATGAACTCTGTAAAAGATTGAAAGCCCAACCGCAATTTAGGGAAATTCCGATCATTTTTCTCAGCGCCCTAGAAGAAGGAATAAATAAGGCACAAGCTTTTGAAGTAGGCGGAGCAGATTATATCACAAAACCTTTTCAGGTGAAAGAAGTATTGGCGCGAGTGAGCAATCAACTTACTGTGCGTTCCTTGCAAATGCAGTTGCAAGAAAAAAATCAAAAGTTGACGGATCAAAATGTCCTGTTACACCAGGAAATCGCCGAACGCCACCAGGTTGAAATGGAAACAAGGTTGCTGCTGAATACGACTCAAGCTATTAGCAAATCTGAGGATTTTGAGTCGGCTATAGATGTGATTTTAGGTTTAATTTGCGAAACTATTGAATGGAATATGGGCGAGGCTTGGATTCCTTGCAGTGAAGGCGTTTTAAAATGCGCTACAGGCAGGTACGTCAGCGATTCGAGTTTTGCCCAATTCCGACAGATAAGCTGGCAGTTAACTTTTGCTCCCGGTGTGGGGCTCCCGGGCAGGATTTGGCAGTCGCAGCAGTCTGAATGGATTGAGGATGTTTCTACTGCACCGGAACAAGTTTTTTTGCGATCGGAAATTGCGGTAAATGTGGGATTGAAAGCGGCTTTTGGGGTGCCAATTTTGGCGGACAACCAAGTGCTAGCTATTTTGATTTTTTATCGCGAGAAAGTTCTGGAATGTCAGCCGCGCTTGTTGGAATTAGTGAGTGCGGTTGCTACGCAGCTCGGTTCGCTGATTCAGCGGAAACAAGCTGAGGCCGCGCTGAAATTGCAGCAAGAGCAAACAGAGAAATTGCTGCTGAATATTTTACCTAAACCGATTGCCGAGCGCTTGCAAAAAGAGCAAAAGTTGATTGCGGATCATTTTGATGAGGTGAGCGTATTGTTTGCTGATTTGGTGGGTTTTACGGAGTTTTCGGCTCACAAAAGTCCGACGCAGTTGGTGGAAATTTTGAACGGGATTTTCTCGGAATTCGATAGGTTGTCTGAGTTGCACGGGTTGGAGAAGATTAAGACGATTGGGGATGCTTATATGGTGGTTGGGGGTTTGCCGACGGCGCGGGAGGATCATGCACAGGCGATCGCACTTTTAGCTTTGGATATGCAGGCAGCTTTGAGGAGGTTTAATGTCAAAATAGGAGAAAGTTTTCAATTGCGGATCGGAATTCACAGCGGCTCGGTGGTAGCGGGAATTATTGGGATTAGCAAATTTAGCTATGATTTGTGGGGAGATACTGTTAATGTTGCTTCGCGGATGGAGTCGAACGGATTGCCTGGGAAAATTCAAGTGACGGCGCAGACTTACGAGCGTGTGAAAGAGCAGTTTATTTTTGAACAACGGGGTAAAATCGCGGTTAAAGGTAAAGGAGAAATGCTGACTTACTGGTTGATTGAACAATAAAGTGAATATTTTTAATTTTTAGATGTCAATTTCAATTAATATTAAAATTAGATATAATTTAAACTTTCAGGAGGGCTAATCCTTTGCAAACAGTTGAAACAAAATCGCCGACAGCATTGAAAAGAGTCCTAGTTATTTTAATATCACTGCTAGCAGTAGCGGTACTGTCGATCGCTACTTTTATCGCAATTCCCGGAGAAAAAACAATGTTTGCTGGAAAAAAACCTGCCAATATCGGCATTCAGTCAGGAAAACTCGCAGCGTGCCCGAGTTCCCCCAACTGCGTCAGCAGCTTCAGTCAAGATGCCGAACACAAAATTGAGCCTTTGGCGTACGTTTCGTCGCCGGAGGAGGCAATGGCAAAGCTGAAAGGGGCGATCGAGTCCTTGGCCAAAACTAAAATTATCACCGCCACTGATAATTACCTCTATGCGGAGTTCACCAGTGCTTTGATGGGGTTTGTGGATGACGTTGAATTTTTGGTGGATGATGGGGCAAAAGTCATCCAAGTGCGATCGGCTTCGCGTCTGGGAGAGTCGGATTTGGGAGTTAACCGCAAACGGATAGAAACTATCAGAACTCAACTAAATCAAGTCTGAACTTAAAATTTCTAGCTTTCCCGAAGCCCCTCTCCCGTAAGATGAGGGGCTTTGATTTTTGTATTTCACTATTATCTAATGTTTATTTGTAAGTAGTTAAGCAAAATTAATTACATAATTATTTCCAAATTCTTTAAGAATTTT
>ENA-OBIT01000114-OBIT01000114.1-metagenomes-genome-assembly--contig:-NODE-114-length-33514-cov-12.2018_pt1 | contig 33514 bp, 32 predicted proteins | sample MGYA00153386_OBIT01 | MGnify analysis MGYA00153386
TTTCAAAGACGATTCAACATATCTACAACCTTATTCTATAATCTTCTGGCGGGAAGGGAGTAAGAAGGACTAAAGTCCTCACTACGAACTTTAGTCCTAATTTTCCGATAGTTTAGCTAAGAAGGACTAAAGTCCTCACTACGAACTTGAAGAAGGACTAAAGTCCTCACTACGAACTCGATCAAATTGGTTTGTGAGATTCCCCAATTCTTTCTTTCTGACTTATTTTAAGTTCAAGAATTTGTCTAAGGCGCTAACTACAATTGGCGGCCAACGGCGGGTTTTTGCAACCCAATCTAGGTCTTTGTAGCGGGAATCGAGGCCGACTGCGGCTACCCAATTGCTCTCAGCTTCACCGCGATTTCCCGCTTCCCAAAGACAGGCGGTGAGGGCGGCTCTCATGTCGGCAAATTGAGGGTATCTGCGGACAATGTTTTTCATGTTGCGAATTGCTTCTTTTGTTTGGCCGTTTTGATAGAGTGCGAGGGCGTGGTTGGCGCGCGCAAAGGCGTATTCCGGCGCTAATTCAAAGGCTTTGCTGTAGTCGGCAATTGCTGTTTCCCATTGTCCTAAACCTGCTTCGGCGTTGCCTCGGTTGTTGTAGGCGGCTGGATCTTTCGAGTCTAATTCTAGCACGTGATTGTAGTCGGCGATCGCTTCTGACCAGCGTCCCAAACCTTCTAAGGCTGTGCCGCGATTCAAGTAGGGATCGGTCGCATTAGGAGCTAATTCCATTGCTTTTTCATAGTCAGCAATTGCTGGTTCGAGCTTATTTTGGCTGACTCTAGAATTGCCTCGGTTGCTCCAAGCCGCGGCTTGCTCTGGGAACTTTTCAATTATCTCAGTCCAAACGTTTTCAGCGGCGGGAAATTTGCCTTCGTTTGTAGCTTCAAAAGCTTTTTGAATCAGTTCTCCTAATTCCTGTTGGGGATCGGTAATATTTGTTGTCTCAACTTGTGCTGCTGCGGGCATGATATTTCCGAAGCAAACTAATCCGGTGACAATTAATACTGTAAAAAATCTCAGGAGCGATCGCATCATAGATGTTGGTAGTTTAAACTTTACTGAATACATTATTAACCGAAACTGTGAGTGTTGCTTGGATAAGTTAGGGGTAATTTTGTGATAAAACGGTTGCTAATTTTGGGCGGAACCGGAGATGCTGCTGAACTAGCTGTTAGAGCATCTCAAATCGCTGACATTGAGGTCATCTCTTCGCTAGCAGGATGCACTCAACAGCCTTTGACCCCAAAAACGGGTACGGTGCGAATTGGCGGGTTTGGTGGGGCTGCTGGGCTGGCGCAGTTTTTGCTCGTTAGCGCAGCCCTCGGAGAGGATCGCCCGATCGACTTGTTGATTGATGCTACTCATCCGTTTGCGGCTCAGATTTCCGCCAATGCTGCTGCTGCTGCTGCTGAGTGCAATGTGCCGCATTTGATGCTGGTGCGCCCCGCTTGGCAGATGGTGAAGGGCGATCGCTGGATCGAAGTTGCTAGCCACTCGGAGGCTGCAACGGCTTTATCAGGGCAGTCTCAGCGGGTGTTTCTCACCATTGGCAGGCAGGAATTGGCTGCTTTTGCTGGTTTGGACTCGATTTGGTTTTTGATGCGGGCGATCGATCCTCCTGCACTAAATACTCCAATTCCTAACGGTAAATTGCTCTTAGCAAGGGGGCCTTTTACATTGGAAGATGAACGGCAATTGCTGTCGGAATATCAGATTGATACAATTGTTAGCAAAAACAGCGGCGGTGCTGCTACTTATGCCAAAATTATCGCGGCGAGGGAACTGGGAATTCCGGTTGTGATGGTGCAGCGGCCGCCGATTCCCGATGTGGAGAAAGTCGATCGAGTTGAAGGGGCGATCGCTTGGCTAATTCAGCAGTTGAATTGAATTGAACCGCGAAGACGCGAAAAACGCGAAGGAAGAGGGAGAAGAAGATAGGTAGATATGCTGCAAACATAATTTATTTATTTTTGGTATCGCTATTCAAAGAATTAAGATGATTGTTCATTTTTTGCAAATATCCTGATAAAACAGGATACTGCGAAGTTGCTAGCAGCGAGTCTTTTTTCTGCGTTACTGTTTGTTCTAATGGCAAAACCCGATACTTCACTTGATTGTTTAGAGTATAGCGGTGTACCCAAGTCGGAAGAGCTTTTATGCCTGTAATTTCTGCGGTTTTTTCGGGAAACTTTTTGCGGATATTTACTTGAAAAATCACGCCTAAGTCTGTATAATCTTTCGTTTGACCGGATATGAAGTTTCCCATCGAATAAATTGCTACTGCTTTTCTGGTTTTGCCGTTTTTGCCGGGAAATTTGAATATTTTGTAAGGTTGGACGACGTGGGGATGGCTGCCGAGAATGATGTCTGCACCCGCTTTTAATAGGTTTTCCACTAATTGTTTTTGCTGGGTGTTTGGCTGTCGCTGATATTCATCGCCGAAGTGCAGGGAAATTGTCACAATATCGGCTCCTTGTTTGCGGGATTTGGCAATATCTTTGACTATCTTTTTCTCCTCGATTAGCGAAACTAAATAATCTTTGCCTTTAGGTATCGGAATGCCGTTTGTACCGTAGGTATAGGCGAGCATGGCTAGCGAAATGTTGTTTTTGGTGCTGATTAAAGTGCGTGAAGCCTCGGTGGCTGATGCGGCTGTTCCTGTTGAGGCTATTTTACGATCGCCCAAATTGGCGATCGTCCTTATCACCCCTTTTTCTCCCCTATCCAAAGCATGATTGTTTGCAGTTGTCAAGATATTAAATCCCGCTTTTTTCGCAGCATCCGCTAATGTAGCTGGTGCGTTAAATAGCGGGTATCCCGTATATCCGCCCGCATCTTCGCCCGCTAAAGGTGTTTCCAGATTTCCGATTACCCAATCGCCTTGTGACAGGATGTTTTTAACTGGTGCGAAAAAGCTGTCAAAGTTGTATGTTTGGCTTTTTGCGTCGTAGCCCGATCGCGTTTGGGTACTGTGCATCATGATGTCGCCGACAGCAATTAATTTTGCTTCTTTGATTTCCGGCTTTGGTTTGACGGAAACTGCTGCAATTAGCGGTTGACTTTCTATCCGCTGCGTGTTGTTTTCTGGCTTTTGGATATTGCAGCTAGCCATTAGTAATGCAGCTATTACCGAGAGCATCGGGCGAATTTTCATAATTTATCTATAGTAATTTATGGTTTTTATGGTATCATCAATAATTACAATTTATGCCAAATTTTTTTTGAACCGCAGAGAACACAGAGATCGCAGAGGAAGAGAATATAACAGAGATGTTCGCAAGTTTTGTTAGGATATCGATGATTGGCTACAGGAGAAGGAATGATTAAAAAATATTTGATTGTGGGATTTATAATTTTTGCATCGGTTATCGGTTTGGGTAGTTTTAGTTACGCCCAAAGTTCCGCAGATAGACCTTTTGAATTTGCTTTAATTGGCGATTTGCCCTATAGCCCAGAACAAGAAGCAAAGTTTCCGAATTTGATTGCGGATATCAATCGATCGCCCTCAGCATTTGTTGTCCACGACGGCGATATCAAAAGCGGTGGTAGTCTCTGCGATGATGCAACTTTTGCCAGTCGCAAGCAGTTATTTGAAAATTTTCAGATGCCGTTTATTCTAATTTATGGCGATAATGAATGGACTGACTGTCACCGCAAAGGCAATTACAATCCGGTAGAAAGACTCGCTAAATTACGGGAAGTTTTCAGTCAGGGAAATCAAAGTCAGGGAAAGCGCACTTTGACTCTCACCCGCCAAAGCGAAACTCCACAGTTTGCTAAATACCGCGAAAATGTCCGCTGGAATTATCATGGCATTATGTTTTTTGGGATTAATATGCCGGGAAGCCACAACAATTTGGGCCGTACTCCCGAGGACGATTTAGAATATACCGATCGCAATTCGGCTAACTTAGCTTGGATCAAAGAATGTTTTGCCTTAGCAAAGCGCGACAACAGCAAAGGAATCATGTTAATCGCCCAAGCAAATCCGGGATTTGAACTTGAACCCACTGACAAAAGAAGAAGCGGCTACAACGATTTCCTCGCAGCTTTGGAAGCCGAAGCGGGTAATTTTCCAGGTCAAGTCGTATTCGTACATGGCGATACTCACTATTTCCGCATCGATAAACCTTTACCCCGTTTTACAGACGAAACTCAACTCCCCAGACTGAAAAATTTTACGAGAGTTGAAACTTTTGGTTCTCCCAATGTTCACTGGTTGCGGGCTTTTTACGACCCCAAAAATCCCAATGTATTTGAGTTTAAACAGCAGATTGTTCCACAAAATTAGGGGGGTGCATCTCATTTTGGCAAATATCTTCGTAGGGGCGAAGCATTCCGGCAGTAAATCTCTGGTTATCACTAATAAATTGTCGGCTGAATGCTTCGCCCTTTCCAAATTGAGATGCACACAAATTAAGTAAGTTTTCGAGGATTGTTTATCCTAATTTGTTGCAGGCATATCTTGTTCAGAAACTGAAAAATGTTATACTCAGAATAGGTAGCATTGAGGAACTGATTTATGACGATCGCAACTATGCGTCTCACCCTTGAAGAATTTCTGAAACTGCCAGAAACCAAACCTGCCAGTGAATATATTGAAGGCGAGATTCTCCAAAAATCTATGCCGAAAGCAAAGCACAGCCGATTGCAATTAAGAACCTGCAACGAAATTAATCAGGTGACGGAAACTCCCAAGATAGCCTATGCTTTTCCCGAGTTGCGGTGCACTTTTGACGGTCGATCGATTGTTCCCGATATTGCTGTACTATTGTGGGAACAGATTCAATTTGATGAGAGCGGCGAACCTGTGAATGATGTGCTAATTGCGCCTTATTGGACGATCGAAATTCTGTCGCCACAACAAAGCTCAAACCGCGTAACTCGGAAAATCATTCACTGTCTCAAACATGGCTGTCAGTTGGGTTTGCTCATCGATCCAGACGATCGATCCTAGCGTTTTTGCCCAACCAACAACCGCAATTCTGCGAAGGAGGCGATCGTGTTCCAGTACCCGAAAATATCCCTCTAAATTTAACCGCAGAACAGGTTTTTGCCTGGTTGAAAATGAATCAATAAACATGACGATCGATTTTGTCGATCGCCTCATAAACCGGCCACCACACCACCCATAACCTACATGAACCTTGATTGCGATCGCATCCCAAAAACCTATAGGCGATTTACTATTGAATCGGGGCGGGTTTACCAGATTGTTGGTGAAACCCTTCCCTCTTCCCTACAAATCTTTTGCTAAAAATAACTTGACATTACTATCTATCTGTGATATATTTGTACTTAGTATTGTGTTTAACCCACAAATTCCAGCGCTCTACTCATGTTCAAAACCAACAGCTATTTTTATTTTTGGCATCCTGAAGTTCGCCCGGAGTGAATGGATAATTCACTGTGAACACCGGGCGAACCGCAGACTAACACCTGCGGTTTTGTTTTTTCTAGCTTTTTTATCATCCACAAATCAAACACAAGCGAAAACAGCAATGACATTATCAACTAACTGGTATTACGGCTTTTATTTCTGGCCTCACAAGAGCTCCGGGTAAATTGTCGCGCTGTATTTTCGCACCAACCCGGAACTCTTAAAAGTTCCGGGTTTTTTGCTGTCAACCACCCACTTAATTATCCCGGAAAATCCCCTCATGTTAGATGCCAAACTCGTCACTAAATCTCATCCAGAACACCAGACAATTGTCAAACTATCAGAAACAGTCTCAGTCGGTGGCACAGAATTGCTAATCATCGGCGGGCCTTGTACCGTAGAAAGCTTAGAACAAATGGAAACAGTGGCCAGCAAACTCTGGGCCGCATCGGTGCAAGCTTTGCGCGGGGGAGTATACAAACCTCGTACTTCTCCCTATGCTTTCCAAGGGATGGGAATTGAGGGACTCGAAATTTTAGCGGATGTCAGCCGGCGTTACGGTTTACCCGTGGTAACGGAGGTAATGTCGATCGCCCAAATCGCGCCGGTTGTCACCTATGCTGATATGCTGCAAATAGGTAGTCGCAATATGCAAAACTTCGAGTTATTAAAGGCGATCGGTCAAGCCGGAAAACCAGTCCTGCTAAAACGCGGTTTGTCAGCCACCATCGAAGAATTTGTGATGGCCGCCGAATACATTCTTAGCCACGGAAATCCTAACGTAGTGATGTGCGAAAGAGGCATCCGCAGCTTCGACAATTACACGCGAAACGTATTAGATTTAGGTGCAGTAGTAGCGCTAAAACAGTTAACTCATTTGCCAGTAATTGTAGACCCATCTCACGCCACCGGCAAGCGAGAATTAGTCGCACCGCTAGCTAAAGCAGCGGTTGCTTGCGGTGCAGACGGGTTAATTATTGAGTGTCACCCGCAACCAGAAAAATCCGTTTCAGACGCGCGACAAGCTCTTTCTTTGCCTGATATGGTAGATTTAGTTGCGAGTTTGCGACCTGTGGCGGCGGCCGTTGGGCGGTGCGTACCGGATGCTAAGTCATTAGTCATTAGTCATTAGTCATTGGTCATTAGTCATTAGTCATTGGTCATTGGACTTGAGACATCTTTCTAGAAAATTCGGATGGGCTTCTAGCCCATCCCATCAAGAAAATAATTGTGGGATGGGCTTCTAGCCCGTCCCAAAAACCAAGATTTGATTAAAATAAAGACAGAATCAATCCTGTCATCTACAAAATCCTCCTTAATTATGGCACTCAAACTTCACGTTCCGTCGATCGTCTGTTCCGGCTGCGGTGATACAATTACCGAAGCCATTAAAACTGTTGAACCGGAAGCTAAAATCGATGTAGATTTAGCAGCCAAGACTGTGACTGTGGAAGCAAAAGCCTCCGAAGAGTCAATTAAACAGGCTGTGGTTGCTTCCGGCCACACAGTCCTCGAAGCCTAAAGCTCGACGATTATTAGTTTAGGACTTATTTCGTTTTCGCTGGCATCGGAATCATCAATTTCCGAGTCCAGCGCTAGACTGGTATAACCGGATTTGATTTTAATTAAGATTCTTCGTCCAAGTGTTCGGCGACTGCTCGGTAAAGTTCCAAAACGTGGCGATCGAGTAAACTATAAAAAACCTGTCTCCCAACCTTGCGGTAACTTACCAACCGCAACGCCCGCAACGCCCGCAACTGGTGCGATACTGCTGATTCACTCATGCTCAAAGCGGCCGCCAAATCGCACACGCACAGTTCTTGATTTGCCAATACAGACACCAGCCGCAGCCGGTTCGCATCTCCCAAAAGACTGAAAAATTCTGCCATCCGCTGAGCTTTTGCGATGTTGAGAACTTGTGTTTGGATGTCCCCGGCTCGCGAACTGTCAACTAGATACGGGCGATCGCACGTTGGTGTATCGTTCTGTTGGTGAGGCTGACTTATCGCTCCGTTAACAGCAGAGTTGGGTAACATCTTAATCCAGGCTGGTTTTAATTCTCATTGTCATATTAGCGCTATTCCCCAACCTTTTGTTACAGATTTTTTACATTCCCTTGACATATATCTGAATATATGTTCAGATGTATGTCTAGACAAATAAACCTACCAGGAGAATGCCAAATGGCTACTGCAACCCAAATGAAATGCGCCTGTCCTTCCTGCTTGTGCGCTGTCAGCCTCACTGAAGCCATCGAAAAAGGCGGCAAATCCTATTGTTCCACTGCTTGCGCAGACGGCCACCCCAACGGCAGCGGCTGCGGCCACACCGGCTGCGAGTGCCACAAATAAATATTCGGCCTCAGAAAGGTTAAGAAACAACCGTAAAATCTATCTAAAGGGAGATGCGAACAGCGCGTCTCCCAACTTTTTGCATTTAGGTTAAAGAAAAGTTAAAATTTAGGTAACTTTAGGTTAAATTTGTATTAGGCTAAGTACAGAGCGAAAAAGCACAATTACTAATTGCGTAATACAATAAAAGCAAGTTAGCGTCGCGATACTAAGTACAAATAGTGCGATTAACAGCAGAAACAGAACCAAAACTTAAATTAGGAAGGGGCAATGAGAGAAAGAGAAGATTTTTTACATCCTCGCCATCGCTACTATGGTGATTTCACGCCAGAAAACTTGGCGTTTAATGCCAACTTGCAGGAGTTTGCTCAGAAAATAACTTATATTTGCTCACTAGAAACAGGTGGCAAAATTAGCACTGAGAAAGCCTATAAAGATATTAAGGCGCTTTGGAAAGACTTAAAATCATCTAAGAAGCAATTAGGAATTGGCCAAAAACCCCCCATTACCGATGAGGAAAATTCACCTTAAAATAATCGCAGCAAATATAGCTTAACCGTAGGGTGCGTCAGGCGAAATAACCAGCAATGTCAGAAAATATTCTCTCTCTGACGCACCCTACAATCACTAATCACTTAGGCGAAATAACCAGCAATGTCAGAAAATATTCTCTCTCTGACGCACCCTACAATCACTAATCACTTAGGCGAAATAACCAGCAATGTCAGAAAATATTCTCTCTCTGACGCACCCTACAATCGCTATGGTTTCGGAGTTGTTGTTGCTTCAGGTGCAAACGGAGTACAATTACCGCCAAGCCCAGAAGTAATCGCGCAAGTATTAGTTTTCAGCATCCCTTCATAGGTATCAGCACCTGTACCCGCGCCGCCCAACTCGTCGCTATAAAGTTCCTTATCCGAAATTTTGACATTTGCCTCCCTCGCCACAGTCTCCATTAACTTTGGATTAGTTGTGGTTTCCACAAAAATTGTCGGCACTCCGGCGGTCTTAATTTGTGATGACAATTCGGCTATTCTTGCTGCTGTTGGTTGTTCCTCTGTGCTCACGCCCTGCAAAGCTCCCGCTACTTCCAAACCATAAGCATCGGCATAGTAACTCAGAGCATCGTGAGTGGTTACTAATTTGCGTTTATCCGCCGGAATTGTCGCAATTTGAGCCTTAATCCAAGTATCTAATTTTTGCAAATTTACTGTTAATTTAGCGGCATTGCTAGTATAAAGTTCGGCATTGTTGGGAGCAATTTTTTTCAATTCATCGCGAATAGTTTCTACCATGCGGATGCCATTTTTAGCATTGTGCCAAATGTGAGGATCGGGAACTTTTTCGCCTGCTGCGTGGGGTTTATTTCCTGCTTTTTCTTCTGGGCCATGTTCGTGTTCGCCCATCAGCGGTTTGGGAACGGCGAGTTCGTGGACGGCAATTTTGGGCGCGGAATTGGTACTAGATTTAATTAATTTAATGATGCTGGGTTCGTGTTCGTAACCAGCGTATAAAATCAAATTGCCCGTTTCAATCGCTTTGCGGTCTTCGGGCTTGGTTTGATAGGCGTGGGGGTCTTCTCCGGGCTTGATTAGACAGGTGATGTCGATCGAACTTTGGGCAATTTCTTTAGTAATGTCGCAGATAACACCAGTCGTGGCGACGACTTTCGGCAAGTTGGTGGCGGGGCTGGCTTGAGTTTGAGTCGCGGCGGGACTCTCTGACACCGGATTGCTCACCTTTTGTCCTCCACTGCATCCAACCAGTCCCAAGCCGATCGCCAAAACAGCCATACCGCCGAATCTGCGGGTTTTTCCTGTCAATTTCTTGAACATTTTACTTTAGAAACGATAATCGTTATTGGTTTTTCGAGTTATCCTATTCTAGTAGCTGCAAACAAGAATCGTTCTCAAAAGCTTAAATTATGTTAGAAGTTCAAGACTTGGCCGTCAATTATCGAGGAATTCCCGCCCTTTCGGGCGTGAATTTTCAGTTAGATCCCGGACAGTTAACGGGGGTGTTCGGGCCCAACGGCGCGGGGAAAAGTACGATGGTGAAAGCGATGCTGGGATTGATCCCGGCCTGTCGCGGTTTGGTGAAATATCAGGGGCGACTGCTGAAGAAACAGTTATCGCGGGTGGCTTATGTGCCGCAGCGATCGCAAATTGACTGGGATTATCCGATTACGGTGTGGAATGCGGTAATGATGGCGCGAACAGTGCAGACTGGCTGGTTTCGCAGCCCCTCGAAGCAGTCGCGGGAATTGGTGAAAGCGGCGTTGTTGCGGGTGGGAATGTGGGATTTGCGCGATCGGCAAATTGGCGAACTTTCCGGCGGCCAGCAGCAGCGGATTTTCTTAGCAAGGTCGATCGCCCAACAAGCCGATTTATTCTTCTTCGACGAGCCTTTTAACGCGATCGACAAAGCAACAGAAGAGATTATCTTCGATATTTTTGCCGAACTAAAAGCCGAAAACAAAACATTGCTAGTAATCAGCCATGATTTAGGCGAAACCTTAAAACAGTATGATAATTTATTGTTGCTAAATAAGCAGTTAATTGCGACTGGTTCCTGCCGGGAAGTGCTGACTGCTGCTAATATTCAAAAAGCCTATGGATACGATTTAAGTTTAGTTTCGGTGTAAGCCAAAAAAGATTTATCTTTAAAGTTGATTGTGGCACGGGCGTCCCGCCTGTGCAGTTTATTGTGGTTGAAAAAATCCTATTATTGACCTAATTCAATGTTAAATCTACTAATCGAGCCGCTAAAATTCGAGTTCATGCGAAATGCGATCGCGATCGGCATTTTGCTAGGAGTTGTCTGCGCCGTTGTCGGCTCATATTTAATTGTACAGCAAATGGGAATGATGGTAGACATGATTGCCCATTCAGTATTAGCAGGATTGCCCGTTGCTTTTTCTTTGGGTTTCAATATTTCGATCGGCGCATTTATATCAGGAATCATCAGCGCGCTGATTATGGCGTGGATTCAATCGCAATCGCGCCTAAAAATTGATGCAGTTATGGCATTAATTTTGTCTACATTTCTAGCAATTAGCGTGACGCTAATTAGCCTGTTGCGGACTACCAAATTAGACTTAGACGGGTTTCTGTTCGGCAATATCCTGTCAGTTGCACCCGCTGACGTACAGCAGACTTTCGTCATAACTTTAATTATTTTGGTAGCGGTCAAAGTCTTTTACAAAGAACTACTATTCTATACTTTTGACCCGCTGGGAGCCCAGGCTAGCGGTTTGCCTGTAAATTGGATTTATTTGGGGATGATTTCGGCGATTACGCTGACGATTGTGGCAAGTTTGCAAACTGTGGGGGCGCTGTTAGTAATTTCGCTGTTAATCGGGCCGGGAATTACGGCGTATTTATTGGTAAAAGAGCTACATTTAATGATGGGATTGGGAGCAATTGTGGGAATTACGGCGAGCGTGACAGGGATGTATCTGAGCTATTATTTTAATATGCCATCTGGTGCGGCAATTGTGTTAGTTGTTTTTGGATTGTTTTTAGTAGCTTTGTTGTTCAGTCCCAGTCAAGGAATTTTGACGAGGAAGAGAGGATAAGATGCCCGTAGGGACACGGCATTGCCGTTTCCCTACAAGGGCTACATATAGAGGTTCTGCTTACTTAGCTTGACAATAGGTTTCATAAACGCCATCAAGCAGTAAATTGAGAGCAAAAGTTGCTTTCTCAGCGGCTAACAGCGCTTCTTGTTTTGCTTCTTCAGTTTGACAAAGTTGTAACAGCGCTTCGCGGGTTGCTTGCGAGTGCAATTCATCGGCTTTTTCGTGGACTTTGAAAAAGCACAAAGCTGCTTCTGAATCGATGCCGTAGAATTCCTTCAAACCAGCTATTTTGGTTGTGGAAACTTCGGGGATTTGCGCTTCGTAAGCGTAAAGGGCGGCTAAACCTTTGACGGGAGATTCGCTGCGCGCTAAGTCTTTGAGAATGCGGACGGATTCGCTGGTTTTTTCTAAGTGCTCGCGATCGAGAACTGCGTTTCTGTCTAAACCCAAACCTTCGGCAAAGCGCAGCCACAATTCGGGGTGATTTGCAGCGCCTCGCTCTTCTTCTATCAGGTTTTCGAGGAGCATTTGACGGATTTTGATGTCGTCGCAGGCGGCGTGCGTAGCGCTGACGTAGGTGGGGAAGTTGTGGACTTGCAGGTAGTATTCTTGTGCGTACTCTTGCAGCATTGCCAGGTCGAGTTTGCCTTCGTTCCACATTTGGTAGAACGGGTGTTTCAGCAGGTGGTTTTGGTCGAGAATGCTGTTGAGTTGTTCGAGAAATTGCTGTTCGGTCATAATTGTCGATCGCCCTTGAGGATAGTGCAGCCACTAAAATGTTATATTAATCTAGCTTTTTGTCAAGACCAAGTTTTCAGTTGTTTACGTTTTTGGTTCCCTAGCGCGATCGACCGAATCCTTTGCCGCGCATAGACTTTGACCAAACAAGCAATTCGCCGCCGCAGCCACCGCCCGCCAGAAATTGACCATCGGGATGCCATGCGAGACAGGAAAAACCGCCCTCTGCACCTTCGAGAATTTGCAGCAATTGTTCTGCTTCATCCCACAAACAAATTTGACCGTCTGCGGCTGCCGAAGCTAATAAAAATGTGGTAGGTTGAAAGGCGATCGAATTTACCACATTTTCATGTACCTCTAACGCCCAACCTTCCCAACCGACACTTTCATCAGCATCTCTTTCCCAAACAGAAATGCCTTGAGAACTCGAAGCAGCTAACAAAGGTGCACCCAAAGAATTAGTTCGATTCGACCAAGCTAACTCCCGAACTTTCCCCGGAAAACCTTGCATTACCCAAGGTTCAGAACTACCCTATTCATTAACAATTAGGGTATTGTCCATATTCCCGCAAGCTAAATATTGCCCTGACGTATCCCAAGCAATTGTACCTGTTGCAGACGGTACTGATAAGACGTGCGGGTCTTCGTCCCAGTCTTCCCCGTTCCAAACTTTAACACCTTGATAGCCGCTAACAGCCAGAGATTTAACAATAGGATGCCATGCTAAATCGAGGATAGATGATGAATCGAAATTCAGCGTTACTTCCACAACATCATCGTCAGCATTCCAGACTTGAACGCATCGGCCAATACTGAAAGCTAATTGGTTACAGTTGGGACTCCAAGCTAACTTATCAACCCAGACGCGCTGGTTATCCAAATTAGCAATTAATTCGCCCGAATTAACACGCCAAATTTGCACTTTTCCGTCTTGTCTGCCAGCAGCTAGGAATTGACCGCCGGAGGAAAAAGACAAGCAATCGACTGATTTACCTGTGGCAGTTTGCAGCGGTTGCAAGGACAATTCATTAACTGCCCCTACTATCGCCAGCATCACTTCTCCGGCGGCGGAACAGACTGCTAAAGTTTTGCCATTCGGCGACCAAGTAACAGAAGTTATATAGTCAGATAGCATTTGTTTAGCGTGAAGTTGCAGAGTTAATTCACTTTTGCTTGTCTTTTTGTTACCCATACTTATTGAATCTGAGATGTTACACTATTCTTAAGAACGGGCAAGATGCCCGTTCCACAAGAGATGAATTTTCTTTTTGTGGAACAGGTATCTTGCCTATTCCTAAAAAGCTTATTAAAAATACCGCAAAATGTCAGTTAAACCAAACACTTACGGAAATCCTCTGTTAATTGAGTGGCATTTAAGTTGCGGTCGATGAATACGAGTTCATTTTTCGGAGTTTCGGTAGCTTTCCAAGGTCGATCGAGTTTGCCGTCGAACAACATATACACTCCTTGAAAAACAAATCGCTTGTTTTCTCCTGCCATATTCAAGATGCCTTTTGTCCGAAAGATATCCGTGCCTTGAGTTCGCAACAATTCGCCGATCCAATCGCTAAATTTGTCACCGTCAACAGCACCAGATTCAACTATTGCTATTGATTTTACACTGGGATCGTGCTCGTGAACGTGTACGCTCAGAAAGTCGGGCTCAATTTCTAAGGCCCGGTTCAAATCAAATGCTTTCACGCCCAACAAAGCATCTATTTGTAATTCAGCATTGCGAGTGCAGTGAATTTTTGCCATTGCATTCATGACGCGAATTCGCTTCTCTAGTTCTGCCAATTCTTCGGCAGTTACTAAGTCTGTTTTGTTGAGCAAAACTATATCAGCAAAAGCAATTTGTTCTTGAACTTCTTCTGCGTCCCAGTGTTGCCAGACGTGCTTGGCATCGACTACGGTAACAACTGCATCTAGCAACAATTTGTCCCGCATATCTTCGTCTACAAAAAATGTTTGAATTACCGGGGCGGGGTCGGCCAAACCCGTAGTTTCGATGACTATATGGTCGGATTGGTCTCGCCGCTTCATTAAGTTGTTGATAATCCGAATTAAGTCGCCTCGGACTGTACAGCAAATGCAGCCGTTGTTCATCTCGAAAATTTCTTCGTCGGCGTCAATTATCAGTTGGTTGTCGATGCCTACTTCACCAAATTCGTTGACGATTACTGCAACTTTTTTGCCGTGTTCCTGTGTTAAAATGTGGTTCAGTAACGTAGTTTTGCCTGCACCCAGATAGCCTGTCAGAACTGTCACGGGAACTGATTCGATCGCCCCAGCAGTCACCATACTTGACCTCGTTTGTTGTACAATGATAAGCATTATCGCAAACTTATACCATACAGGCTGCTAATAGCAAGAATATTACAAAATGTTAATAAATTGTTCGCTGGAGGCTTAAAGAGCGGGTTTTACCAAAAATAGATAAAATAATACTCGTGGACTATCATAAATCAATTTATACATTTAATCTAAAAAACACCATGACTCAACTATCAGAAAAGCGAAAAGCGTTGCGGGCTAGAATCTCTCCCGAACGGGCTACACCACCGGAAGAATTAGCAAGGCGCGCCGCAGAAAGAACTGAACTCGGTTTGCGCGGCTGAGCAATATTTGAGCGAATTCGCCCGGAACTGATCGACGAGTATTACAATTGGTTTATTGCGCTAGATCCGGACAGCGAAGAATACTTAATTGACCCCAAACTTTTAGGCATTGTCCAAAAAATCAAGGAATAGTACGGCGATAAAAGCATGATGTTAACAACCTTTCGCCTCAATGAAACAGGAAACTGTGGCAGAATATGATATCAGGTTGGTTTGGGGAAATGGGTAACAATAACTCTTGTAGGGTGCGTCGCTATCAGATTTTTTGGGTTCCCAAGTAGATGACTGATGGCGACGCACCCTACGATATCTTACAAGAATGACTGTATCTTAGCAGAGTCAAGCTCCCGACCGATAAACACCAATTTGGTTTGCCGCAGTTCCGAAGGTTGCCAAGGTCGATCGTAAAAATATTCTATCCGATCGCCCACACCCTGCAACACCATCCTCATCGATTTCTTGGGAACCGCCACAAACCCTTTAATCCGATAGATTTCTTGACTTTCCATCAACGATTTCAGTTTTTTGACCAACTCATCAGGTTCAAATTGGCGATCGGCAATAAAGAAAGTCGAGTTAATATCATCATCATGTTCGTGTTCCTCTTCCGTGTCATGGTGACTCGGACGAGACTCCAAATCATCCTCAACCGCCGCATTAAATCCCAACAGCACATCGGGGTTAATTTCGCCACCTTTGCAGGGAACAATTTTTACACTCGGACGTAACTCTTGCTGCAACCAAGTTTGTACTTTCTGCTGAGTTTCCAAATTTACGCGATCGACCTTCGTTAACAGTACCATATCAGCACAGCCCAACTGGTCTTCAAACAATTCCTCGATCGGAGTTTCGTGATCCAAACTATCATCAGCCTGCCGCTGCGCCATCAAAGCATCAATATCCCCGACAAAATTACCGCTAGCAATAGCTTCGCAATCGACAACAGCAACCACACCATCTACCGTCGCGCCAGTGCGAATTTCCGGCCAGCGAAAAGCTTGAATCAAAGGCTTAGGAAGTGCGAGGCCAGAAGTCTCGATTAAGATACAATCAATTTGGTCTCGGCGCTTCAACAATTCCTGCATAGTCGGCAAGAATTCCTCTTGAACAGTGCAGCAAAGACAACCATTTGTAAGTTCTACAATATTACTCGTGACATCTTCTCCATCGTCGCAAACTTGGCAATCGCGCAGCAGTTCTCCATCGATACCAATTTCGCCGAACTCATTAACTAAAACAGCAATGCGGCGGCCTTGATTGTTTTGCAATAAGTGGCGAATTAAGGTAGTTTTGCCACTACCAAGAAAACCAGTAATGACTGTAACAGGAATTTTGTGCATTGATAATCTTGTGCTGATTTGGTAATGGGATATCTAATTTTCAGGCACAGCCTGAAAACTATTCAGTCCGCGTAGGTGGACTTCGTTTGTGTAGTCGCGGTTTCTAACCGCCGACTCTTACTCTTGCTCTCCGTAGGGACACGGCACTGCCGTGTCCCTACACTTCACTGGAATCTGCTGTATCTCTAATTAGCCAATGGCGGAATCTTCGCCAAAACACCTTTTTTCAGAGCTTGAGGACGTTCAGACCAAGGCAACAAACCGTCTGATTTAGCATAGTATTGACCCGCACATTCCAGCACAGCCTCGACACTTTCCGATTCATTTACAGGCAAATCACCAAACAGATAAGTGTACTTTCCAGCAGCAGCAAAAGACACCGCACAAGCGTGACTGCAAGCACTCATGCACTCAACTTCTTGAATATCAAATTCACAAAAAAATTCCCAATCTTTAGCAAGTTGTGACAAATCTTCCATGAATTGTTGGCCGCCGCTTTTGCCTTCTCGCTTGCCGTTTTTCCAAACACTCGCGCAAGCAGTGCAAACAAACAGACTGTGCTTTGTGCGCACAGCCGCATTAATTCCATCCATCATCCGTACCTCGCAGATGCGTTCAAAAGTGAGTTAGATATCGGCGGGCATTCTGACTTGAGAAACAACAAGTGTTTCATTACAGTTGCGGGACAGCGCCGGACTTGCACCGAACTTTCCCCGTTTCCTCCAGCGGCTGCTCCCCGCTAGAACCGATCGCGAAATCAAATCCTACCACACTTGCCGCCTCTTTTCAAAAAAGTTAAGTTTGTACCATCTGAAATCTTGCACCCGCGATCGAAAACCTGTAGGGGCGGGGAAAACCAATAGCTTTAAATCCAGCAGACAGGTTAAATAAACCCGCCCCCACCCTGCGCAAAATACCTTAAACTATATGAACGCATCTGCCGATTTTTCCACTCACGGCTATCAGATTGAAAGAGAACTCGGATACAACAGTCTCGGTGGCCGCGTCACCTATCTCGCCACAAAAATTAACACAAAAAACTCCGTTGTAATCAAGCAATTTCAATTCGCCCAATTAGACTCTAGCTGGACGGAATACGAAGCTTACGAACAAGAAATTAAAGTTTTGCAATCTCTCAATCATCCAGGAATTCCCCGCTATCTCGATTCTTTCGGGACTGACAGCGGTTTCTGCATGGTACAGGAATACAAAAATGCCGAATCTGCGGGCAATCGCAGCTTTGCGCCGCCGGATATCAAGCAAATTGCGATCGCCACTTTAGAGATTTTAGTTTACCTGCAAGCTCAGCAACCGACGATTATTCACCGCGATATCAAGCCGGAAAACTTGTTGATAGATGCAGAATTAAATGTTTATTTAGTAGACTTCGGTTTTGCGCGAGTCGGAGGCGGAAATATCGCGGCTAGCAGCGTTGTCAAAGGCACGATGGGATTCATGCCACCGGAACAAATGTTCAATCGCCAACTCACAGAAGCATCGGATCTTTACGGCTTAGGCGCGACGCTGATTTGCTTGTTAACTGGTACGAAATCTGTGGATGTCGGCAACTTGATTGACGATAATTATAGCATTCATTTCCGGCATTTAGTGCCGCCGTTACAGCAGGGTTGGATGAACTGGCTGGAAACAATGGTAGCGCCCAGAATTCAAGATAGATACAAGTCGGCTGCTGATGCTTTGACGGCTTTGAGGTCTCTTGATGCTAGCCGTTTACCGAAAGTGAGGATTCAGGGCGATCGTATTCAATTCACAGCCACAGAATTTGCAGAAAAAGTAACACAAACCGTCACAATAAGCAACCCAATTCCCGATACAATTTTAGCAGGGAGATGGGAAGTCGCACCACATCCGAACGATCCGCCCCACACGCCTTACGATCACTCTTGGATATCCTTTGAACCGCAGTCATTTGAAAGCAATGAATTGGAGTGTCAAATTACGGTAGATACCAGCAAATTATTAGCGAGTCAAACTTATCAGCGCCAGATAATACTCCACGCCAATTCCGATCCAGAGTGCCATAAAATTACGATTGAAGTTAAAACTGCTCCTCTTCCAGAAGCAATACCAATGACCTATTTTTCTCTAAATAGACGGATGTTTATGTTTTTGTTTGTCTGCCTCGGTTGGGTGTTTAGTTGGATATATCCAGGGATTTCTTTGCTCTTATTAGCTCCGCTCATCACGGGATTTATAGTAGCGGAACAAACGCTAGCTGCCGAAGTAAAGGGAACAAAGATCGATCGCTTAGGAGCCATTTTCGGAGCAAGTTTGGCAGTTGCCATAATGCTTATAGGAGCAGATAGGTTTTGTAAAATAATTCTGGAGAGTGATTATAATGGCGTTCCGGGTATATTCTACATCGCTTTGTTAATTGGCTGTGTGGTGTCAGCTTTAGTTGGTGCTTCAGCGGGTAGTGTTGCGAATATTAACGGTTTGAACATCTGGGTATTTGCAGGTTCTGGAGTTTTGATTATCTCTTTACTTAATATTCTGAATCTCGGAGATATGGCAGTAATGATAACTGCCCTGGGTATAGGACTGATAACTGTTTGTTTGCTTAGTTCTATGTGTGCGCTGGGAGTTGAGACTTTAGTTAATGGTATGGTTTCCGTTCGGCTTGAAACAGGTGTTTCCGAGCAAGATGCTGTGACGATCGGATTTCTCACCGCTGGGTTTTGCATAAATTTAGGAGCCGGATTTCTACTATTTTTGAAACTTGTGAAGAATCTAGATTCAGTTGAACCCTGGGAAATTTTACTTATAGGAGGAATTACCCTCGCCTCTTTTGCAGCCACCGCTATTCCATTAGTTAACTTGATAGTTTTCAAAAGAAACAGAATTATTGCCGACTATCGGAAATCCGAGCCAAATTTGATTAAACCAGAATCAACTGTCCTTTTTAAGGACTGAAGTCCTTACTACAAACCTGATAAATTACCTATGAATGCTTTTCCTGACTTTTCTAACTACGGCTATCAAGTAACTCGCGAACTCGGACACAACCGCGCGGGTGGTAGAGTTACTTATCTCGCTACTGAAATTAATACTCAACGTTCCGTCGTTGTCAAACAATTTCAATTTGCCCAGACTGGCGCTAATTGGGCGGAATATCAAGCTTACGACAAAGAAATTCAGATTTTGCGCGCACTCGACAACCCCAACATTCCCCGCTATTTAGATTCTTTCCAAACTGCATCGGGTTTCTGCATGGTACAGGAATACAAAAATGCCGATTCCCTCGCAACTGTGCGCCAGCTAACCCCGCAGCAAATCAAGCAAATTGCAATCTCTGTTTTAGAAATCCTTAATTACTTGCAAAACCGCGTTCCGCCTGTTATTCACAGAGATTTAAAACCGGAAAATATCTTGGTGGACGATCGCCTAAATGTCAGCCTGGTCGATTTCGGATTTGCTAGAATTGGTGGGGGAGAAGTGGCGGCTAGCAGCGTTGTCAAAGGCACTTTGGGCTTTATGCCCCCCGAACAAATGTTCAACCGCCAGCTAACCGTCGCATCGGATTTATACAGTCTCGGTGCGACGCTAATTTGCTTGCTAATCGGCATCAATTCTACCGAAATTGGCAGCTTGATGGACGAGACGGGGCGGATTAATTTTAAACATCGCTTACCGCAGCTAACTCCAGAGTTTCTTGACTGGCTGCAAAAAATGGTGGAACCGAATTTTAAACACCGCTATCCTTCAGCAGATGCAGCCCTAAATGCTTTGATTCCTTTAGAAGTAGTTCAGCGGCCTAAAAAATTAAAAATTGTACCCATATCGGTGGGGATATTAACAGCAATTGCTGGTATTTCTATTCCGTTGTTCTGGAAATATCCCAGACCTCAAGCAGTAGTTTATTCCCCACGAATAAGAAATGAAGTAAAGTTAAATCCTCAGACTCAAGTGATGTTAACTGACGATTTAGGAACGACAAAAATTAGAGATGTTTGGTCTTTGAAACAACAAAATAAAAAAGTGTATTTTACTGTAAGTGCTGCTAACTTACCAGAGGGAACATATGCAGGAAATTGTAAAGTTTTCAACTCTCAAGGAAAATTAGCCGCGTGGGGTACTTCTGATTTAAGAACGACGGGCGATCGATTAAATACTTGGTGCTGGTACAATTTTGAAAAAGATGACAAACCGGGAAATTGGAAGTTTGAATTTGAATTAAACGGTCAAAGAGTGGCGCAAAATGGCTTCAAGGTCTTACCTTAACTAATACTCAAATACCATTGTGGTTCCAGGCTGGCAGTGAATTTCTTTGCCGTCAAAAGTTGGCTGACTCCAAATTACTGAATAAGTTGGGTTTTCGCTATCGCTCTCGCAGATGGCAGAAATAGTTTTTATTACATAGCTACCCCTGTCTTTGAAAGCAAATACTGCGCCCGTGTAGGATTTCCCGTTCTTCCTCTCACCCGTAGGTTGGGCGATCGCGATCGTGCGTTCAAATTGTGCTGTTTCGCGTTGATTGTCTAAAGTTTGAACCGGGCCCATTGATGACAATATTCGGAAATTATAATAACTTTTTTCTTCTGGATAGCCGGAATTAATGCTTCCTAGCAAATCTTTGCTAAATTTATTATTTTCTACATAATAAGCTGATTGTTTTTCATTGAGGTCTGCAATAATTATTTTGGCTTTTAAGTAGTCCGCACCGTCGCTTGATAGGTCGATCGTATTGAGTCTGAAATCGTAAAAAGATGCTATTATACCAGCCACAACCGCGCTGTATATCGCAATCCTTGGTAGCAAACTGGATATTGACAATCTCGATTTTTTACTGGGTTTAGTTAAATCTATTGACATTTTTTCAAGCTGCCATAAAGTAAATTTACCAAGCTTGTAGGGTGTTCCGTGCACACCCTACAGATTACAAACTATGCTGTTTCGTGCTGTTTGTGCCATGCGGGATGCCACAGCAATTCGGCAGTCGATCGCTTCTCCACCATTTCCTTCGTAATCATACAGTTAGCCACATCCTTGCGAGAAGGCAACTCGTACATTACATCGAGCATTAACTCCTCTAAAATGCTGCGGAGAGCTCTCGCGCCGGTTTTGCGTCGATAGGCTTCCTGGGCGATCGCCCGTAGCGCATCTGGCTCAAATTCCAACTCCACACTATCCATCTTCAACAGCTTTTGATACTGCTTCACCAACGCATTGCGCGGTTCAGTCAATATCTGCATCAAAGCTGCTTCATCCAGTGGCGAAATCACCGTCACCACCGGAATCCGCCCGACAAATTCAGGAATTAAACCAAACTTAACTAAATCGTCGGGTTGTACTTGCTGCAAAATATCAGCGGCGCGCTTATCTTTCGCAGGCAAAGTTGAGTTGCTGTCGCTTTCTGTTGGCTGAATAAAGCCTAATGATTTTTTGCCCAAACGCTGTTCGACTATTTTTTCTAAACCGACAAAAGCACCACCGCAAACGAATAAAATTTTGCTCGTGTCAACTTGAATAAAATCTTGGTAAGGATGTTTGCGGCCGCCTTGCGGAGGCACGTTAACCACCGTTCCTTCCAACATTTTTAGTAGCGCTTGCTGCACTCCTTCTCCCGATACATCCCTGGTGATCGAAGTATTTTCGCTTTTGCGAGCAATCTTGTCAATTTCGTCAATATAAATAATCCCGCGCTGCGCTGATTCGACATCAAAATCGCACATTTGCAACAGTCGCAGCAAGATATTTTCTACATCATCGCCGACATAGCCAGCTTCTGTCAGCGTCGTCGCATCGGCTACCGCAAATGGGACTTCGAGCATTTCTGCTAAACTCTGGGCTAACAAAGTTTTGCCGCAACCTGTGGGCCCGACTAGCATGATGTTGGATTTTTGCAGTTCGACATCGCTGTCAGGGGAAGGTTTGCCGCTGTCTTTGGCTTGGTCAACACTCAAGCGTTTGTAGTGGTTGTAAACTGCTACAGAAAGAACTTTTTTGGCTGAATGTTGGCCGATGACGTGGTTGTCTAAATGCTGTTTAATGTCTGTCGGTTTGGGAATTTGAGCTAAAACGATTTTCGATTTGCTCGATCGACCTTGGCGTCGCGTTCCTTGTCCTTGAGACTCTCGCACCTCTGATTGGGGAATCTGTTGACCAATTGTTTTGCTGGAGTCAAAAAACTCCTCTTCTAAAATTTCATTGCACAGTTCCACGCATTCATCGCAAATGTAGACGCCGGGCCCAGCTATTAACTTGCGGACGTACTCCTGCGATTTGCCGCAAAAGGAGCATCTGAGATGAGAGTCATATTTTGACATATTTGCCTCTTACTTTACGTTGCGGTTGCTTGTTTTGACTGGCGAAGTTGCCGCCGGATCGATCGAGTATTCAGGAGAAAGAAAGGTTTCCCGATCGGACACCCAAGCCAGTCAAGCTTCGCGATACCTATTTCTAAGTTAGCACTTGTGAGGCTTTAGTGATTAGCGATCTGTCATTCGAGCAAATTAAAAAAATTAATTTTCATCCTTGAGTAAAACGACACTTGCTTACCATTTTTTGTAGGCTAAAAACTTCCCCGACATAATTATTTTCACTCGATCGCCTTTTGGGTCTGCTTCTTTTTCCACATCCAAAGTAAAGTCGATCGCACTCATAATCCCGTCACCAAATTTTTCTTGAATCACTGCTTTGAGCGGCATCCCGTAAACCTGGATAATTTCATAGAACCGATAAATCAGAGGGTCAACTCGAACGGAGGCATCCGAAGAACCTTTCAAAGGAGGTTCACAGAGAACCGCAACCGTCTCGCTATCCAATCCCAAAGCCGATCCAATTTTCTCGGCTTCATCGACCGATGCGGTAGCTTGACGATAAATAACGGCGGCAATCCAAACTTCGTCGCGACCCAAAATTTTTTCTAAATCTGCAAAACTAATTCCCTGAGCTTTTTTAGCAGCCAGAAGCTTTTCTGTAATTTGAGAAATTGCCATTAAATATTCTCCTACTGCGGTGAAAGATATCAGATATGTCTCACATTTTAGGAATTTTGTCAATAGCCAGTTGAGAGGAAAAACAGAATTTATCTAGCAACTGCCAAGAGGGAGAGGACGTTATTAATGGCTCTTTTCCCATGCAATCTAACTTCTGCCATAACTCGGAACTTTAGCCAAAGCTGGTCTCCTAAACTTCAACAACTCAGATCGTTGACCGTTGCATGGGTATTGTTCAACAGTCAACAGTCAACAATCATTTCTCCTGAGTGCAACAGTCTCTTGATATCACAACTACATAAATCCCCAAATAAATCATAACTGCCCTATGGCAATGGTACAGTTGGCACTATGTGTATTACAAACTACACAAATTTGCAGGCAAACAACCGAATTTCGATCGCGCTAGCCTGACGCTCAATCCTCGATCCCGCAGCCAAAGCCCCTTTACCGCTCACAACCGACAACTGACAAAAGTATGAAGATTCAGACCAAAGATTACACGATCGAGTACGATCGCGCTACACAAACAGTCACCTGCTGTGGCTCGTTCCGGCTCAGCCAGATGGAAGAATACGCGCCGATCGTTGAGCTGCTCAACGCAGTGACCGACTCCTCGCCAAATACAATTACTCTAGACTTGCGAAAGCTAGAATTCTTAAATAGTTCAGGAATTAATATTGTCTCAAAATTTGTAATTAAAGTGCGCCAGCAAAAGAATATTCAAATCGCCGTAAAAGGCTCTAAACAAATACCCTGGCAGGGAAAATCGCTGAAAAACTTGCAGCGGCTGATGCCTTCTTTGCATTTAGAATTGGAATAGTCACATCGAAAAAGGTAAAGGTCAGTCCCAGACCTGCCTCCGATCGCCGGGATGAGGGCTGCTGAAGTTAATGGGAACAAGTCATAGTTAATTTAGCACCAAACCTTAAAAACTTCAGAACAGACTAAAATTACCAATTGTCAATTGTTATGCAGGAAGAACCATCAAGAGAACAGCTACTTTTGGACGTTCAGCGGCTGAGTGCGGAACTTGAAAACTTGAAGCGCGAAAAGGCTGATCTAGAAATTTTGCTGGAGACTAACACCGAACATTCGGATACGATGGAAGCTCACTTGCTTGTCAAAGCTGAGCTGGCAGTGCGCGAAAGCGAACAGCAGTTTCGGGCGATCGCCTCGGCAACTCCGGTTCCGGTATTGGTTTCTCGTCTCTCGGACGGCTTAATTCTGTATGCGAACGCTCAATCGGCTTCTCTGCTGAACATACCCCTAGAAGAATTAATCGGCAGCAGCACCGCAGACTTTTACTTCAACCTGGGCGATCGTCCGCATACACTCGACGCCCTCGCCAAAGACGGATATCTCCAAGACTACGAACTCCACTGCAAAAAGTCAGACGGCACCCCTTTCTGGGCAATGATCTCGGTTCAGCCGCTGCTGTTTCACGGTCAGCCGACGGCCTTGTGCGCCTTGTACGACCTCACCCAGCGCAAGCAAGCAGAACAAACTCTCCAAGAAAGCGAAAAGCGACTCCGCCGCCAGAGTCTGGCTTTGTTGCAGCTAGGCCGGCAGAGGACTCTCAACAATGGTGCGCTGAATGTGGGAATTCGCGAAATTACCGAGGCGGCGGCCCGGACTTTGGAGGTGGAAAAAGTCAGCGTCTGGCTTTACAACCATTTCAGATTTGGAACTCGTTACCCGATCAATTCCCAGCTAACTTTTACGACGAAGAGATCGATCGCCCACAACCAAACAGAAACAATCGATACAGAGGCGGCGGCTTCAGAGGAACACGATCGAGTGAATCGTTCTAAGTTTAAAATTCCCAACCTCAAATTAGTTTGTCTCGACTTGTACGATCGGACTCGCGAAAATCATTTGAGCCACGAGTCCGTATCGGAAAGGGATTTAAAATGCTCAATTTTAGATATCGAAGACGACACACCGGGCGAAAACTTGCGATCGGACAACGATCCAGAACCTGCACCAAACACTCCAAACTCTCTAAAAACAAATTCGTGCCACTCATCATCGATAACGGAACATTCCGCTGTGCTACCGAATACCAGCAAGCCAAATTCATCAATTTTAAATGTAGCAATTAGACTCGGTGGCCAAATCGTAGGCATCCTCTCTCTCGAACATATCGGCGCGTCCCGCCAGTGGGCTCTGGAGGAGCGCACCTTCGCCGATTCTTTGGCCAATTTAGTAGCACTGGCGATCGAAGGATTTGAACGCCAGCGGGCTCAGGAAGCACTCTCCAAAGCCAAAGCCCAGCTAGAAATGACCGTCGATCAGCGCACCGCTCAACTCACCGCCGCCAACAAACTACTGCGCATCGAAATTGCCGAGCGCAAAAGAGCCGAAATAGCTTTGCAAGAAGCCTTACACAAAGCTGAAGCAGCTTCCAGAGCTAAAAGCACTTTTTTAGCCAATATGAGCCACGAGCTGCGGACGCCGCTCAACGCGATTATCGGTTACAGCGAAATGCTAGAAGAAGAAGCACTGGAATCGGGACTCGCAGACATCATCCCCGATACCCAAAAAATTCATAACGCCGGCAAACACTTGCTGACTTTAATTAACGATATTCTCGATCTTTCTAAGATAGAAGCCGGTCGGATGGAGCTTTACTTAGAAAAATTCGACCTAGGTAATTTAATAGAAGAAGTCATCGCAACTTTGCACCCTTTAGTAGAAAAGAATCACAATCAATTGCAACTTTCTTGCTCTGTGAATTTGGGAGTAATGTATGCAGATTTGACAAAAGTCCGGCAAATTCTGTTCAATTTGCTCTCGAATGCCCTGAAATTTACCGAAGGTGGAACTGTGATCCTGAGCGCGACTCGCGAACGATCGGGCGGCAGCGATTGGGTTTATTTGCAGGTATCTGATACGGGGATTGGAATGTCGGCAGAACAGCAGCAGGGTTTGTTTCAACCTTTTATGCAAGGCGATGCTTCGACTACTCGCAAGTACGGCGGCACTGGTTTGGGATTGGCCATTAGCCGCTTGTTTTGTCAGATGATGGGCGGCGATATCACTCTTGAGAGCGAGTTGGGTGTTGGCTCTACTTTTACTGTTAAATTAAAGGCAAAACTTGATAGTTAGAAGGAAGTTCGGCAACGAGCAATGTACGGGATGGACGGATGTAACGGATGGGTGGAAGATGGAATAATTCCCGATTCCCGATTCCCAATTCTCAATTCCCGTTTTAATTGTGACACCGATCGCATTCGCAGCATTTTTCCGAGCATAGAATACCTACATTATCCCAAACTTGTGCCGCAAGTAAGATATAGCGCCTCGCTGCATTCAAAAGTCGCACCTCAACCTGATTAAGGGGGGGTGGGGGATTGCTTGTACAAAGGCAATTTGGTAAAAGTAATGCTATGGTCGCGCACCAGTAGAAGGCAAAAGTTAACAGGAAATCAGGACTTATCAAAGGTCTCACGACGCAGAAACATCATGGGTACCTTTTGCCGAATCCTTTAAGCCTTCAAACTGCTGCCTCTACTGCCGAGATAGCAATGCCAGCTTCATCAGTGCGCAAGTTCTCAAAATCACAGGAGTGCATCTACCATGATTAAACCTTGCAATCAACCGCTAAAAATAAATCCTTTCACTTCTTATCGCGATCCCGCTACAGGCAGGTGGACTGTAGTTCCAACAGTTCAGAATGATTGTGAAACAGACTCTAGTTTGAAAGCAACAACGGTCGGCGAAAACGAAGCTAAAGTAGAAACAATTATTTCTACAGCACCTGTTGTCTCACTGCCGAAAAAACACCTTTCCTTCTCCTTGCCTCCGCTTAAAAACCTTGCTAGAAAATCTGCTGTCACTCTTAGCAGGTAGCTATTGCAGGGGCCTAATAAGAGTGTCCGCGGTTAGTCCCCTGCGATCGCCCAACCCAAAAAAAGAAATTATCTTCAGCATAAATTGCCAAAAAGTGATACACTGACACCAAACTTTCTCATTCAAGATTCCGTGAAGCATTTGCTCGATCGCGCAGTCCAATTTGTCTGGACAGACCGACCAATTCGCCAGCGGGGAACAGTAATCGTTGCTATCCCCGTGATTTGTCTGTTTGCTTCGCTGATCGCAATTGCAGGGCTCCGAAATACCACCATACAGGTAAGAAGGCGAACAGATACTAACAAGGCAATACTTCAGGAAACTAACCGCTTATTAAAAACGGTGGTGGATGCGGAAACTGGCATTCGGGGTTACGGGTTGACTAAGCAGCGCGAATTTCTCGAACCCTACCTAGAAGCAAAGAAGAGTTTGCCTCCGCTGTTGGCTAAACTTAAGGTGATGGTTCGAGAAAATCAACGGCAAGAGCGGCAATTTGAAGATATAAAAAAAAGTACCGAACAGCAAATAATTTTCTTGCAAAACACTTTGAATCGGCTCGAAAGTTCCGAAAAAATAGTACAGTCGCCGGCCATAATTCAGGTGTTCGCTCAAGGTAAATTGAAGATGGATAACCTGCGCGAAAAAATTGATGCGTTTGCTGATGTCAGCGAAGCCGACCAGAACAGTTTAGAGCAGCAACTACAGGACTTGAGAGATTTAACTAATGCCGTGCAAGTTGTTGGTTTGCTTGTCGGCTGTTTGGGTGCAGGGGCTTCTTGGTATTTATTTGATAGTTTAGAGCAGGAATTGAGGAAGCGGGAAACGGGCTTGCAAGAAAGTAAAACTCGCATTCAAGCTGTGGTAGATAATGCGGCTGACGGGATTATTACTTTGGACGAACGGGGAAATATTGAGTCTTTTAATGCCGCAGCAGAAAGGATTTTTGGTCAAAAGGCCGATCGCGCGATCGGATCGAACCTGCGCAGGCTGATAGCTCAACCGCAGCCAGACAGCAGCGTGGGGGATTATGCGATCGAATATTTTGTGTTAAATCCCGATGCTAAGCTGAAGACTTACCAGCAAGAAACAGTGGGAGTTTGCAGCGACGGAACCAAGTTTCCGATGGAGTTAGCCCTCACCGAAATGCGTCTGGCAAATCAACGCTTGTTTATTGCGATTTGCCGCGATGTGGGAGGACGGAAACAAGCTGAGGAAACTCTGCGCAAGCAAGGGCAATTGCTGGATTTGGCGAACGATACGATCGCAGTATTAGACTTGAACTGGGAAATTTCTTATTGGAATTTGGGGGCGAAGTGGCTTTACGGGTGGCGGAAGTCCGAAGCAATCGGTAAAAATATTCACGAGCTTTTGCAAACAGAATGGACTCAACCTTTGGAGACAATTCAAGAAGTGTTTTTCGAGCGGGGATCTTGGCAAGGGGAACTGGTTCGCACCAAGCAAGACGGCACAAAAATAACGGTGGCGAGTCGGTGGACTTTGCAGCGTGATGAGCAAGATCGACCGCTGGCTATTTTGGAAATCAGCAACGATATTAGCGATCGAAAAGCCTCAGAAATTGCTTTAGCCGAAAGTGCACAGCGGTTTCGCGATACTTTTGAACAAGCCGCAGTCGGCATGGCCCAAGCGAGTATCGATGGCAAGTTGCTGTTAGTCAATCAAAAACTTTGCGAAATTTTGGGCTACAGCCGCCAAGAATTGATCGAGAAAAAATTTCAGGAGATTACTTTACCCGAAGATTTGGGAAGCGAATTGGAATTATTGAGCCAATTGTTAGCAGGAGAAATTGAAAATTATCATGTGGAAAAGCGCTACATCCGCAAAGATGGAGAGTTGGTTTGGGGCAACTTGACGGTTTCGCTATTGCGAGAACAAAATGATAATCAATTTCTGATGGGTGTGGTAGAAGATATTAGGGAACGCAAACAAGCGGAGGAATCGCTCAGGTTGCGCGCAGTAGAATTGAGTTGGACGGCGCAGACGCTGGCTAAAACCACGAGTAGTTTAAGAAAGCGGAATCTAGAATTAGACCAGTTTGCTTATGTAGTTTCTCACGATTTGAAAGCGCCTCTGAGGGCGATCGCCAATCTCAGCAGTTGGATAGAAGAAGACATCAGCGACTCGATGACAGAGGATACTCTGCACCAAATGAATCTGCTACGGGGCAGAGTTCACCGCATGGAAGCTTTGATTGAGGGACTGCTGCAATATTCCCGCGTCGGACGCATTCAAGTAGCTTCAGAAACTGTAAAAATTGAGAACTTATTAGCAGAAATTATTGATTCCTTGGCGCCACCGTCGGGATTTGAGGTGAAAATAGAACCAGGAATGCCAACTTTTGTGACCGAAAGATTGCCATTGCAGCAGGTTTTTGCTAATTTAATTAGCAACGCAATCAAGCACAATCGAGGTGAATCTGGTCATGTAAAAATATCGGTTAAAGAGTTAAATGATTTTTACGAGTTTTTTGTAACAGATAATGGGCCAGGGATTGCACCTCAATATCATGATAAAGTTTTTGTGATTTTTCAGACCTTGGAAGCTCGCGATAAAGTTGAAAATACTGGCATTGGTTTGTCGTTGGTGAAGAAAATTGTCGAAGGTGAAGGTGGCAGTGTTTCGCTGGAATCTGTCGAAGGTGAGGGAGCAACTTTTGGGTTTACTTGGCCGAAGCAACCTATTAGCAAAGATGGCAAGTAAACTGCCCACACTAAGTACATCGTGCACCGAAAGCCCGATAGCGACTGTTTAAACTGCATCACAACGGATTTCGATGATAAATCCGTCGGGATCGTAAAAGTAAATGCCGCGTCCTGTAGCGCGAGTGACGGGGCCGCTGTCGATCGCAATTTGATTTGACTTTAGCACTTCCAGCGCGCGATCGAACAAATCGCGATCGATATCGAAAGCCAAGTGGTTGGCGCGAGTAAAAGGTTTCTCCGGGTCAGGGTTGGGCGGTTCCAAATCTGGCTGCCAAAATAAGTCAATCACAGTCCCGTCGGGAGTGATGAAATTAGCGACTTTACCTGCGGCTACCATTTCGGTTAAACTTGCCGGAATATCTGCACCTGTGAGTTCGCGCAAGCCGAGAATTGTACCGTAGAAGTGTCGGGAAGCGTTCATGTCTCGCACGTTTAAAGCGATATGGTGAACGCGGCGCAAATCCCCCGGCGCGAGGGCAATTTTGACGGTGTTTTCGCTAGTTTGCATGATTGTCAATTCCGAATGTTAAAATTGAATGCTATTAGATAAATCCAAAGTTTGTAGTGAGGACTTTAGTCCTAAATCTTCTATGAGGAAAGGACTAAAGTCCTCACTACGAACCCATGTTATTATAGTCAATGTATAGTTATTTTTCTTTAGGGAACGATGCCATGCCTACAAACAGCATTGCTAACCCGCCTCCCAGAATCCCAAACGCAAGTAAACCTACAGCTAAATCTAATCCCGATGTATTTTCCATTAAATTAAACCGTTCTCCAGCGGTAAAGTGCGCACTGCCCACCCTACATATTAACGTTAAAAAATGATTTGACGCATTACTTATAGCAGTAGGGTACTTAGGCTGCACCCTACGTATAGATGCACTGCTTATTTTGCCAATTCTTTGTCAATGGCGGCGATCAATTCTGGCGAATCGGGGTCGACGCTGCTGCGGAATCTGGCAACCACTTCACCCTGTTTGCTAACTAAGAATTTCTCAAAATTCCACGAAACCTCACCTTTAGGCTCGACTGAACTCGTCAGCTTAGCGTACAGCGGGTGTTGCTGACTGCCTTTGGCGCGTACTTTGTCAAATAATTCAAAGCTGACGCCGTATTTTGTAGTACAGAAATTGACGATTTCTGAGTTAGTTCCGGGTTCTTGAGCTCCGAAGTCGTTGCACGGAAATCCTAAAACGCGGAGTCCACCAGCCCCGTACTTTTGGGTCAATTCTTCGAGTCCTTTGTATTGAGGTGTATAGCCGCATTGGGAAGCTACGTTAACTATCAAGAGTACCTTGCCTGCGTACTCTCCTAGCTGCTTGTCTGCGCCTGCGATCGTTTTTACTTTAATGTCGGAGATTGTGTTGGGCATTTTCAAATACTTCTAAATTTGACTAGCACAATTTTACCGCAATTCGGTACAATTTTGTCGATCGGCCGATCGCCAAGAGTGCATCCCAATTTTGTAAGGGCGAAGCATTCCGGCAGATAATTTATTAGTTATAAGCAGAGACTTACTGCCGGAATGCTTCGCCCCTACGAATATATTTGCAAAAATGAGATGCTGCCGATCGCTAATCCGTAGAGTGCATACTTCGCACATTATTTACTCCTTGCTCTTATTACCTCTTCCTTCTTCGTTCTACTCTAGCTAAATTCCATAGCTAGGAAGACGCATAATTTAACTATCTGAGTGGCTTTCCATCATCCATTTTTGGTAAGTATCTTCAAGTTGCTTGTCTTCCAGAACGAGTTCAATGCGGACTTTAAGGCAACCGTGGCGGGGTTGAGAGGCGATCGCATTTAAAATTTTGCTAGCTTTCTGTACAGAGGTAAATTCAGCCTTAACAGTCGGTTCCTGGCGATCGTTCTTAATCTCCGTCAAATCTATACCGGTGATGTTTCCCTCGCCCAAATCTATTTCTGCTAACACCTTCGGATCGTCGCCGACTTGTTCCACAATCAGCTTTTCCCACTGGATAGGTACTTGTACCATCCGAGTTTGAATTTCTTTGCGGACAATAACTTCCCCAACTTTGCGCTTGCTGCGATTGATCACCAATCGTTCTTCTAGCAGGCGAATTACATCTTGATCGACAATATCACAGTCTTCTTCCTCCTCACTTGTCTCCCAATTCTCATTTGTGCGATCGGCATCTGTTTGATTTAACATAAATGTTGAGGGATTAGTTGACTCGGTGTTGCTCACTTCACTTAACGGTTCTGAGGAATTTCTTAAAGACTGAGACTCACCATTTGTTGAAATTTCTGGCAGCATTTCCACTTGCTCCAAATTAATACTTAGAAGCAGCGCTTTTTGGTGATAATCAACTTTTTTTAGCAGCTTAATACTTACTAAAAAAATCCTGGTATTTTCCGTGCCTAGCCCTGCTACCACAAAGTTTAGCTGGCCGTTAGGATCAAAATATACATCTTTAATTATGCCCACCAAGTGACCTTGGTTGTCTTTGACTGTAAAACTCTTTAGCTTAGTTCTGACTTTTTCAGGAACCCGGTTGAGACGGGTAATTGATTTTGCAGTTGCTATTTTTTCGGCTGATGCTTGACCGTTCATTTTTTAAACTTTCCTGATTAGGGATTTTTATTATCAATTGGTAAAGGCGGGGAAAGTGCATAAACCTTGCCCAAACCAGACAAGTTTTGTACTCCATCCGCCCCGTCACGTAGAAATTGCGCGATGCCACAAAAAATTCGCAATTCCTATTTAACGCTTACTGCGGTTGGTTTAGATAGCTTTCTTATCATCTACAACCGGAGTTCCATCGGTCTTAATGTCTAATTCTTCACGGCGCAAGGTTTCTTCGGCGTCAACCGTGCTGCGAACAACTTCTTTTCTGACCTTGACTTCTTCGCGCACGTAAGCTTCCTTGTGAATATCAGCCGTTTCTTCGTAGACTTCCATGCGTGCAACTTCCCCTGATTGGAAGTCAGCCTCACCGACAGAAACTACTCGACCCGCTTCTACGGGGGTTACTCGCTCGATTACGACTCGTTCTTTTTCAATGGGTACTGAAGCTCGTGCTATTTCAGTTTCCACGCGCTTACTAACTGCTACTTCACCGGTTTTGGCGCGGTTTTTGTTGGCAACCAAGCGTTCTTCATAAAGCTTAAGGTTTTGGTGGTTTTGTTCGTTAGTTTCGTACAGGGGGCGATCGACATCGTAGCTGTAGTTGCTGCGATCGTAGCTAGCAGGAGTTGCAGTGCTAGCCGCAGGAGTGCTTGCCGCCGTGTCTTGATTGCGGTAAACGCCTCTTACCTTTTCTTCGCCATCGTAATCTACTGGTTCTAATTCATTGTAAGCAGGCAATTGTTCTGCTTGAGCTTTGCTGCGAAGGCCTGTGGCGTAGACGCGACGGGTTCCGTAGTCGAAGCGGGCCGAGCCGATCGGCAATAATACCTTTTTGCCAAAAATCCAAATACCGGTATCAACTACCAGATAGCGAAAACGGCCAGTTTCATCAACCAAAGCGTCATAGACAGTGCCTACTTTTTCATCAGAGTCGCCGGCATAAACATCAAATCCCTTGATGTCGTCTCCTGCAAAAATCTCTTCCTTATAGTTAGGATAAAATTCTTCGATTTTTTGAAGTGCCATGTGTTTTTTCCTCTTTAGCTATACTTAAATTAATAGTAGAAATAAATTCGTTAACTTGCCTCTCCCTAAAGTCTGAAGTGTATAATTGCGGGGGTTTAATACTATAGGAATACGGTGGGAGTGTCGGTGTTAGCGAACCGCGCCGGACACGGCATTGCCGTTTCCCTACACCCCGCGCCGGATACGGCATTGCCGTGTCCCTACAGCGCCGGATACGGCATTGCCGTGTCCCTACTGTTGATAATTGTTAAGTCGGTGGTTATACCAATTTTTCATGAGGCTGCACATATCTCGATCCCCCTCGCATCCCCCTTAAGAAGCTATGCTTTATAAACATCTTTCTTAACA